>Ga0364858_10034_pt1 | contig 53674 bp, 50 predicted proteins | sample SorcelAu500001C7_2_FD_206914 | JGI IMG/M metagenome (GOLD analysis project Ga0364858, IMG submission 206914) | Enriched cells from Trout Bog Lake Hypolimnion, Wisconsin, USA - BchlTB.Aug20.5000.01 .C7 | ecosystem: Environmental > Aquatic > Freshwater > Lake > Hypolimnion/Profundal zone | place... | reverse complement strand
GGCATCTTTGAATGGGCCTTCCCATTGAATGGCTCCGGACTCACATTTCCACAGCCCTATTCAGTTGGCCACTGTCGTGCATTGGAAATAGGCAGATGCTGCCTAGTTCTCATCTCGAGCCAATAAATCTCCCCTTCGCGGACTGTGAAGGCGAGGCTCGCATCTATGAGCATGTCGATGAATTCCTAGCAGCTACGAGCAGCAATCGCAGGCCAATTTCGAAGGACGAATTGGAAATGACGACTGGAAGCGCGGCTTTGCTAGCTGGCGAGTTCTCAGAATTCATTTCAGCAGCATCGAAGCTGGAGAAGTCCTACCGCGCACTCCAGGACGAAGTGTCCGCCCTTGACCAGCAGTTGTCAGAGCGGAATGTGGCATTGAGCGCCAGCCTTGCGGAGAACGAGCGAATGCGGTTGGCCCTCCAGCAGATTGTGGACTCGATGCCTTGCGGTGTGCTCGTCCTCGATCACGCCGCGGTAATCTCGATGATCAATCCGGAGTGCAAACGCTTGCTTGGCGTCGACAGCTCGCAAATCGGAGACCGGTCGACGAAGACCTTACGGCAACTCTCCGACCGCAGCGGTGTGAATCTCGAAGCTCCCTATAGAGACGCATCCACCGGCGACACCGGACAGGAATATTGCATCCACTCCCCTTCGGGAGACCGTTGGATCGAAGTTCGCTGCCGCCGCTTGTTCCAGCAATCAGGCAGCGGGTCCAGGATTGACCAGACGATCCTGATTTTACGGGACGTAACTGCTCACAAACGCGCTGAACAAGAGCGGGAGGCCGCGCGCAAGGCGGCGGCCCTGGCAGAACTTACGACCATCCTCGCGCACGAAATTAGAAATCCATTAGCGAGCTTGGAGCTGTTTGCTGAATTGATTGAAAAGGATAGAGACCGCTGTGCGGAGTGGATCGCAAATCTGCGAGCAGGGATACGTACGCTTTCCGGAACGGTGAATAATGTCCTCGCTTTTCATGGAGCCGGTTCACCGAAGCTGGCGCCCATCGAACTGTCCGCACTGATCGGCAACGCGATCGACTTTGCACGCCCAATCGCCGATCAGTCGGCAGTCTCTTTGGAATGGAGTCCCAGTTGCGAACGTGCAGTTGTCATGGGCAATGAGTGCGCGCTCCAGCAGGTCGTACTGAACCTGGTTTCAAATGCGATTCGTCATACGCCGTCCGGCGGCAGGGTCACGGTCTCGCTGCGGCTGGACCAGAGTGGCGATGCAGAAGGCGGGAAATGCAGCACAGGGTGTGATGCGTACATCACAGAGTTTGCCGACACCGGCTGTGGCATTCGCGCGGACCAGATTGATCGACTCTTTGAGCCGGGATTCAGCGGAAGCAGCGACAGAACAGGATTAGGACTGTCGGTCTGCAGGCAGATCATGAAACAGCACGGCGGCAGTATCTCAGTCTCGCACCGCTCAGAGCGGGGTGCCTTATTCACGATTCAAATCCCTCGATTTCAAACGGAACCGGCCACAGCATGAATAGCATCTCTTCGAAATGCGAGAATTCGTCCGTTCTGGTGATTGACGACGAGCCAGGCATGCGCGCAGCATTGCGAGCCAATTTCCTGCGCTATGGTTGGCACGTTGAGACGGCAAGCGGAGTTCGCGACGCGGCAAGAGCGGTCGAGCTTACGAGCTTTGACCTGGTGGTCAGCGACATCCACATGCGTGACGGAGACGGTTTTGAAGTGATGTGCTCGATCCAGAAGAATTCGCCGACGACGGCGGTGATTCTCTTGACTGCGTTTGGAAGTGTTCCGGAGGCAGTCGAGTCAATGCGCAGCGGTGCGTTTGATTATCTAACCAAACCGGTCTCGTTCGATCAACTTCAGGCCGCCGCTCTCCGCGTCATGTTACGGATGAGCGAGAAGAGCTGCCCTATTAATCCTCCAAAAGTGCTTTCCGATTCGGAAGCCGCGAATTCCGGAATTGTTGGCCGCTCCCCGTTGCTTCTGCAGGCACTGCAACGCGCGCGCGCTGCCGCCAGCACTGACGCCGACATACTGGTCGAAGCCGAGAGTGGAACTGGCAAGGAGCTTCTGGCGAAATTCATCCACCAGGCGAGCGACCGAAGCCGCAAGCCCTTCATTGCGGTGAATTGCGCGGCTGTGCCGGAACACCTGCTGGAGAGCGAACTATTCGGGCATGCCAAGGGCGCCTTTACCGGCGCCAGCGCCGCGAAGGCCGGCAAGTTCGAACTGGCCGATGGCGGAACCTTGCTCCTCGATGAGATCGGCGAGATGCCGCTAAGCCTGCAGCCAAAGTTGCTGCGGATTCTTCAGGAGCGCGAATTCGAGAGACTCGGTGAGACGCGCTCCATACATGTCAACATTCGCGTAATTGCCACAACCAACGCATCTCTCGCCTCCATGGTGGAGCAAGGCCGCTTCCGCAGCGATCTGTACTATCGGCTAAATGTGATTCCGCTTTCACTCCCCGCACTTCGCTATCGCTCGGAAGACATCCCAACCCTTGCCCGTTTCTTTGCAGAGAGATTTGCATTAGAAACGAAAGGAACTGTGCCGACGCTCAACCCGAGCTTTATTGAAAGACTTCAGGCCCATAACTGGCCCGGCAACATTCGGGAGCTTTCCAATTTCATGCGGCGCGTGCTTTCCCTGAATCGCGAGGCCATGATCGACGCCGCATGTTTCGACAAGGAGTTCCAACCCGTAAGAGTAGCGCCTGCGCCTCCTTCTGCCCTGCCGACAGCAGGAACGCCTATCGCGGTGCTGGAACGGGTTCATCTGGAGAACACGCTTGCTCTGGTGAACGGAAACCGGACCCATGCAGCGGAGATGTTAGGCATAAGTCTGCGCACGATGCGGAACAAAATCAGGGAATACGGATTGCCTCCAAGGAGATACGCATGACACCAGCCACGCCATTGATTTCGACGCTGGAGACGTACCTGAGACTGACTGAGAGTCGCGAAAAAGCAGTCTCGGCGAATATGGCTAACATCGATACGCCGGGTTACCAAACCCATGACATCAACTTTGAAGACGAAATGACGAAGGCCATGAGCGGGCCTCTTCGTCAATCCTCGGACAGCTCGGGAACAGCGCAACTGAATCCCGTCGTGCGCGAAGTCCAGGGCTTGATGGAGCGTCCAGATGGTAACAACGTGAGCCTTGACCGCGAAGGATTGCTCATGTCGGAGACGCAACTGCAATATCAGATCGGAATTCAGCTCATCAAGCACCAGTTTCATCAAATGCTCAGCGCCATTAACGGGGGAAGTTAGCCATGAATCTCTTTGACTCACTTGCGATCAGTGGATCGGCGCTGTCCGCCGAACGGCAACGTTCCGAGATCATCGCCGCCAACATGGCCAATGCCGAAACCACGCACACCGAAGCCGGCGGACCATTCCGGCGGCGGGAAGTTGTATTCCAGTCGGACGGCGCCTCGAATTTCAGCATGGCGCTGGCCAACACCCGCGGCATCAGTGGCCCGCCTGCTGGCAGTGTAGAAATCTCCGGAGTGGTTGACGATCCGACGCCTCCAGTCATGCGTTACGAACCTGGCCATCCGGACGCCAACGCGGATGGTTATGTGGCCTACCCCGCCATTAATCCGGTAATGGAAATGGTGGATTTGATGAGCTCTGTGCGCGCCTATCAATTGAATGCGTCTGCAGTATCCGCGGCCAAGCAGATGATCCAGCAAACGATCGATATTCTCAGAAGCTAGGCGAGAGGATCCATACGATGAGCAGCCCACTTTCTGGCCTCGGCACGATCGGCAGCATCGGCGCACTGCCCAAGTTGCCACCACTGCAACCCGCAAACACCGAAGAAGGCTTCAGCGGAGTCTTGCAAAATGCACTGTCTCAGGTCAATCAGATCAGCGGCGGCGCTGAAGAGCAAATTGGCACCCTCCTCAAAGGCGGGAACGCAGACGTCAGTTCCGTGATGATCGCGGTAGAGAAGGCAGATGTAGCCTTTCAGCTCATGATGCAGGTCAGAAACAAGATTGTAGCTGCTTATCAGGACATTGAAAAAATGCAGTTCTAAAAAATGCGCACTCCGCTAGTAAAGAAAGAATGCTGGTCCAGAAGTCAGATGTGACAATGCGTTTCAGACCATTCCGCGAAATCAGGGAACAATGGCTGGCAACAATCAGTTAGCAACGACGAAGCAAGTGCTGAGCGCAAGCCAGATGATGTACAGCGGCAAACAGTTCTGGACTGGCCTTCGCCCGCAACAGCGCGTTTATCTCGGTTTGGGGCTAGCCATCACTTTAGGCGCGGTAATCTTCTTCGTGAAGATGATTTCAACGCCTGATTACAAACCGCTGATGAAGGGGCTCGCAGCTGAAGATGCTCAAGCGATTTCGGCACAGCTGGATGCCAAAAAGATCCCATATCTCATCGGCCCCGATGGCACCTCTATCAGCGTTCCTGCAGACCAGGTGGATGCGGCAAGGCTCGAAGTTGCATCGCACGATACAACGCACAGCGGACGAATCGGCTTTGAGATCTTCGACAAGGTGTCATGGGGCCAAACCGAGTTCGATGAGAAAGTGAATTATCAGCGCGCCCTTGAAGGTGAGCTCGAACGGACGATTCAGACCATCGGCAACGTGAAAAGCGCGCGTGTGCACCTGGTGATGGCGACCGATTCAGTCTTTATCGACAAGGAGCGCGGCGCAAAAGCTTCGGTTACCCTGCGGCTCCGTCGCGGAAGCCTGTCAAGAGAAGAACTTTCCTCTATCTCGCGGCTCGTCTCGGGAGCTGTAGATGAGCTCAAACCATCGGACGTCGTGATCCTCGACGCGGATTCAAACGAGACGCTTGGACAGGGCAATGGCGCAGATGCTGGAAACGACAGCATCGAACAACAATTGACGCGCCGGCTAATTTCCACTCTCTCCCCGGTAGTGGGAAGCGACCACATACGCGCGACTGTCAACGTGGAGTATGAGACCGGCAGCAGTGAAGAGACCCAGGATAAATATGATCCATCCGTCAGCGCAGTGCTCACGGCGCAGCACTCTGAAGAAGTCACAGGCGCAGGCGCAGCGAACGGAGGAGTTCCCGGAGCATCCAGCAATGTGCCAAGCGCTAAGGCAAATCCCACGGGAGCGGCCAAAGGGCTGGGGCAGTCTTCAAAGACGGATAACAATACCTATGGCGTAAACAGAACCACGCGTCATGTCATTGAGCCGGCAGGTGGCATACGCCGCATCACGGCCGCTGTGCTGCTTGACGACGCGATCGACCACAAGCAAGTAAATGGCAAGTGGGTCGAAGTTCGCAACAAAAGGCAACCAGAAGAAATTAAACTCATCAGCGACCTTGCTGAGGCGGCCATCGGATTCAACAGCGCTCGTGGCGATGCGATCAGCGTGCAGAGCCTCTCATTTGACCGCGGCACGCCAGAGGACGTCCTACCAACAACTGTCACCGACCAGGTGCGCAAGGGCCTGAGCGACTATGCTTCGGTCGTCCGGTATACGGCTCTGCTGCTGTTGTTCTTGCTCGTGTACCTGCTTACGGTAAGGCCTATCCAGAAGCGTGCTCTGGCAACTCCGATTCCACAACCTGCGTCATTCCCGGTTCCCCCAAACGTCACTTTTGGATTGTCACCGGTTCGAGAGCCCCAGGAGAACCTCACCGAACGGTCCGCGCTCTTGAAGAAGCAGCTGACCGAATCCGTCAAGGCTGATCCACAGGGCAGCGTCACCGCCGTCCGTGCCTGGCTCCGGGAGGAGACTTCATGAGAACTTATGAGGGAGATAAGCTCAGCGGCGCCCGTAAGGCAGCCATCATGTTGTCCATTCTCAGCGAGGAATCCGCTGCAACGGTCATTCGTGATCTGAACGAGAATGAGCTGCAGCGTGTTGCCGATGAAGTTGCTAATCTCGGGACAATTCCAGTGGAGTTGTCCCTGGAGGTCATTGAAGAGTACCAGCGGATGACCCAGGCGCAGGATTACCTCGTCCAAGGCGGATACGAACTTGCCCGCCGCTTGCTCACCAAGGCGTTTGGTGAAGCCGAGGCCGACAGCATTCTTCAGCGGCTGACCAAGGCGCGCGAACTCAAACCTCTTGAATCATTACAACGGTCCGATCCACAGAAGCTCGCAAGGTTCCTCGAAGCTGAACACCCTCAAACAATTGCCCTGATACTGGGCCAACTCGGAGACCGCCAGGCGTCCGCACTACTCATGAACCTCCCCAATGACACGCGTGCTGAGGCAGTTAAAAGGTTGGCAAACCTTCGGCGATTCTCGCCCGAACTGGCGGAAAAGGTCTCGCTGATGCTCAGCCAAAAAATGAAAACGGTTGGAGAACAAGGGAAGAGAGCCTATTCAGGCTTCCAAAGCGTAGCCGACATTATGAATTGCATCGACACGACGGTAGCTCAGGAGATTCTGGAGAATATTGAAAGAGAAGAGCAGACGCTGGCCATCAGCATTCGCGACCTGATGTTCACTTTTGCAGATCTCCTGCAGGTTGGCGAAACGCACATACGTGAATTGACCGGCGCGATTGACAAGAAAGTTCTGGCAATGGCCTTGAAAGGAACAGACGAAGGATTGAAGAACCACTTCTTCAGAACCATGTCTTCGAGGGCCGTCGAAATGCTGAAGGAGGACCTGGAGTTGCTGGGCCCTGTGAGAAGCAAGGATGTTGCAAAAGCACAGGCCGAGATCATTGCCATTGCAAGACAACTTGAAACAGAAGGCAGGATTGTATTGAAAGGCGAGGCAAATGAAGAGTTTCTCGTTTAACGATTTTGTAGATGACGGATTCGCTATTCCTGCTACTTCCTTTCTTTACATGGATATGGGTAATCCAGTTCCCGATCATAACAGGGAATCGAGGCAATCTGAAATCTCCGCAGAGCGAGAGCGCGAAAAGGCAGGACCGCCGGGCCTCTCGGTGCAGCAAGTGGAAGATCTGGTGCACCGGGCTCGCATTGAATCCGCAGCCGAGACAGAAAAGCAATTGCGTGAAGAATACGAGGCAAGAGCCTTGCGAGAAACGACAAAGGTCTCCCAAGCGCTGGAGCTCTTTCAAGCCGAGCGGAGTGAATACTTTTCTAGAATTGAGTCCGAGGTAGTTCATCTTGCCCTGGCGATTGCGGCGAAAATCCTGCATCGTGAGGCCCAGGTTGACCAACGACTGGTTGCTGCATTGGTCCATATCGCTGTCGACAAGTTGCACGACGGCTCCAGCGTGTCGGTGCGAGTGTCCCACGAGAAAGCAGAAAAGTGGCGAGATTATCTGTCCACCTCACACAACGGGTCAACGATCACGATCATAGAGGATGCTCAACTGGAACCTGACGATTGCATCCTGGAAACAGATCTCGGTTCCGCTAACTTTAGTATCGAAGCGCAGTTGAAAGAGGTAGAAAGAGGTTTTTTCGATCTGCTTGCCCAGAGGCCTCTGATCAAATGAACGCTTCCCGAACTCTAGCCCCGTATTTCGACCAGCTCGATCGAGGATCGACTCTGCGGTGGCGGGGACGGGTGTTACAGGTCGTTGGCAATCTCATTGAATCGGAAGGACCGTTCTCCTCCGTCGGGGAGTCATGTGAGATCACCAACACGAGCGGCGAGAAGTATTCCGGCCAGGTGATTGGCTTTCGGGGCTCAACGATGCTCTCCATGGCTGTTGAGAACCCGCAGGGCATCCGTTTTGGAGATCGAATCGTGTCCTGGGGGGCTAGGCCATCGATCCGCGTTGGCGACGACCTGCTTGGTCGAGTCATTGACGCAACAGGCATTCCACTCGATTCGATGGGCGAGTACCGTGGAGAGCGCGCAGTGTGCGTGGATGGGTCAGCGCCTTTGCCCCTGGATCGCGTGCCAATCCGTGAAACACTCGGCTGCGGAATCCGGGCTCTGGATGCCTTTGTGACCTGCGGACGGGGTCAGCGGATCGGCATCTTCGGAGGCAGCGGCGTCGGAAAGAGCACCTTGCTCGGCATGATGGCCCGAGGAACAAGCGCGGATATGACGGTGTTGGCGCTGGTTGGCGAGCGCGGCCGCGAAGTTGGAGAATTTCTCGAAGTGATTGGGGAAGAAGGCCGAAAGCGGTGTGTTGTGGTGGTCTCAACCTCCGACCAATCTCCTCTTCTGCGCCTGCGCGCCGCCTTGTCGGCTACTGCCATTGCTGAATACTTCGCGAGCACAGGAAAGAGCGTGCTCCTGGTCGTAGACTCTTTGACACGCTTTGCTATGGCACAACGCGAGATTGGCCTGTCGGCCGGGGAACCTCCAACCGCGAAGGGCTATACCCCTTCTGTACTGAACATGCTCGCCCGGCTCGTTGAGCGAGCGGGATGCTTCAAGGGAGGCAGCATTACCGCCTTTTACACAGTGCTGATGGAAGGTGACGATCAGCAGGACCCTGTCGCTGATATCGTGCGATCGTTGCTCGATGGTCACATTATCCTGGACCGAAACCTGGCCATGAGGAATCACTATCCACCCATCTCCGTGCTCGAGAGCCTCAGCCGCCTGATGCCAAGCATTACCTCTAACGAGCATATGCACAAGGCCAAGGATCTTCGCTTGTTGATGGCCTCGTATGCCAAATCGGAAGATTTGATCCGCATCGGAGCTTATCAAAAGGGCGCCGATCCCACGCTGGACCGCTCTGTCGAAGTCCTCCCGCGGCTCAATGCATTCCTGCATCAGCGCCCTGAAGAGATCGTCTCTTTCCCCGCCGCGATCAAGTCTCTTCTCGAGGTTCCAAGCTAAAATGTCGTTCGTGTTCTCATTGGCTTCGGTCCTTCGTGTTCGGGAGATGCTTGAAGAGCAAGAAGAGCGTCTGTTGCAGAAAATCCTGTTTGAGATTTCGCAGACGCTCGAAGCTATTGAGCGCATCGATGCTGAAATAGCAGGAGCCAATCACCGGCATTGCACAGAGATTAACAAGCCCGTCATCGGTCTTGATGTAAAGGCTTCCTATAGCCACATAGCGTCCTTGAAGCAGAACAAGAAAGAGCTACAAGTCAGAGTCGAGAAGCTTCATGAACTGCGAGACAAGCAGCTCCTCGCCTACAAGACCGCGCATCGGAACCGGGAATTGCTCGCCGATATGCGTGAAGAGAAGCGCATTGAGTACGATACATATATGGCAAAAAGCGAGCAGAAGATTCTGGATGACAACTACATTGGACGCCGCGGCCGCTTCTAAGCGGCGACTTCAAGGGCCATCGTGGCGATGGGCATATCCGCGAATTCGAACCGCCTCCCGGCCAGAATCACCGTTTTGCTGAAGTGATCCCAATCAGCGTTCATCCTCAACTCAACAGCACATGGATGCAAAATCACCTTCCACCCGGCATTCTTTGCCTATCAATGGTCCGGCACAACTTGCCCATCTTGCCCAGAGATTGCGCCGATCTACAATTTGAGTCTCGCGTGCTGTTGATTCGATGGTGGATAGCAACATCGACGGTGTTTTTTGAAGGCATTTTTCTTTGGCCCCGCAAGTGCCATGGTATAGGCGTGAACGTAACCGCCAATTTCGAAATGCCCACTCCAGTTCAGGCACCCGCGAGCAGCATCACGACGCCGGATACGACCGATCGATCTACCCAGACATTTGGTCAAACACTTCTTGAAGCTTCAAAGGAAAGCTCACCAACGCCCATCGCGAGCAATGTCGTCACAGTGCCAACAAGCAGGCAGAACTCCAATTCTAATGACGGGCAGGCTCATCGCTTTTCTCAGGGAGATCACGCGTCTGCCGCGCCTGCCTCTACTCATCATGTAGTGGGACAAAAGCAGATCGCGCCGACACACTTGGCTCCGGTGGCTGATCCGATGTTTGTCGCAATCCCGGTGCCAATCTCGCCGGCCATTTTGTCCCAGGATGATTCCACAGCCGCAGCACAGCAGTCTCGTTACTTTTCAGCGCAAGAGGACATTGCGTCCAGCAATTCGCCGTCAAACAGCACTCAAGCGGCCGGCCTTCTTGCAAACCAATTCCAGCCGGGTATCGGCTCTTCAGGGAACCTTGCGCACGCATCCAACCAGGATCGCCAAGGTACAAGCACGGCGATTCTTCCTCAGCAAGTGCCCACACTTGACGAGTCCATGACTGAAGCGAGGGCAGCATGGATGAATCCCCAGGCTCCCGGTCAGAACGCCATATCTGGTGAGACCGCCTCAAGTCCGCGGAGTTCCACCTCGATCCTGGGCGAGAATCTGACATCAGAGGATCTCTCATCAGTATCCTCCGCCCCAACCAGCAGCAGTGCTCTGAATGCAGCCCCGATTCCGGAACAGAGTTTCCCCTCCCAGATGCCTCCAGCTACGAAGCCGGCCCCGGCGACAATTCCGCGTGAAACAGAGAATATAATCCCGGCCGGAGCGCAGAACTCGCTTCAGGTAGAAATGGCAAAGGCTGTCGCGAGCGCACTTCCAATTGCAGAGCCAGTCCAAGTCTCGGACTCCGCGCCGAACGCATCCGTGAAGGGGAATGCTGCTTCGGCATCGACCGCCGTCTCAACAGGAAAGACCACCGCACCGCAGGCCGTGGCAGCCCAGAGCGCGTCCGTCACTAGCCTTGGAACGTCCAGTTCGATATCCGACCAGCTTGTCGCAATCGTTCAGCCCGGCGGCGGGTTCTCTGCCGAGATTCAGCCCGTCGCCGCTAGCGCGAATTCGACCACGGCGGTCAAGACACCTTCAACCTCTGTTGCCGAGGCATCCAAGGACGCAAGTAGCGATGCGACCAACTTGAAGCAACATTTCCAGGCGGTATCGGACGCGGCATCGCAGACAGCCTCGCATAATGCGACTTCGCCCGTGGATCAGCGCCAGACCGGCGCATCCTCGCAAGGGACGCTCGACACGGCGCCGGCGACCCTGAGTTTCGCCGGCCACTCAGTAGATGTCGCTGTCCAGGTGCAGAGCACGCCCGTCGCCGCCACGGTGCAGAATGCTTCCGCATCAGCGGTGGTCAACGCTCATGCCGCGAAGGCGCAGGACGCGACAGCGACCGTTTCTACCCCGGCGCCGCAGCCTCTTCCGACCATCAATTCAGCAAAGCTGGTCCAGAGCATGGGCCAGTCCGAGATGCGGGTTGGCATGAGGTCGATCGAGTTCGGCAATATCTCCATCAGCACTTCTTCCAGCCAGAATTCAATCTCCGCGCAGATTTCGCTGGATCACAGCGAACTGGCCAAGACACTGGCGGCACATCTGCCGGAGATGCAAGCAAGACTAGGCGCCAACCAGCCCATGAATGTGCGCATCGACTTGAACGGGACAAACACCACAGGGCAAGGGGCGGGAACTTTCGGCGGCGCCTCGCACGGTTCGGCCAATCAATCGCAAAGCGGCAGGCAGCAACCCGGGAGCGCGGCTCCCGACTATTCGGGGAGCGCCAGTGTGCTGCAGTTTTCACCAGTTGCTGCTGCTATGGCATCAAGCGACGGCAGCCTCAATTCCCATCTCGACATCACGGTTTAGGTAAGGCTCAACGGTAACGCAACACCTGAGGAGAAACGATCATGAGTAGCGTTTTAGCAAATTACACCCTGCCGGCGATCTTGAATACGTTGACACCGGCAGCTGGCATCTCGTCCGCGAAGCCCGGGACAGCGAAAGCCAATACTGCTAGCACAACAAGCTCGAGCAGTTCAGCCTCAGACCCCACTTCGGCTTCTGGTCTGGGCGCAACCTTCCTGAGCCTGCTGGCCCAGGAATTGCAGAATCAGGACCCCACGGCTCCGGTGGACCCAACCGCCATGGTCGGCCAGATGATCTCCCTGAATTCACTGCAACAGCTCATCGGCATCAATCAGACCCTCAGCCAGGGTTCCTCTGCTACCACGAACTCAGCGGCTGGTGTGCAGCCGGCGGCGACGGCGGCCAGCAGCCTGGCGGCCCTGGCGGCAAACGGCGGGATCGCCAGCATGCTCTCGCCATCGGCTGCGGCCGCGGCCACCACTCAGTTGCCGTTCGATCCAAATACGATGATGCCCACCAGCGCCACCAACGCGAGCGCATTGGCTGCCACCATCAATTCATCCATCAATGCCGGGAACATAGGATTCTCCGGAACCAACAACAATATGTCAGGAGGCAAGTAATGGGTTCTTTTTCCTCACCACTGTCTGGACTTACAGCGGCTCAAGAAATGCTGCAATCCGTTTCCAATAACCTGGCCAATATCGATACCAATGGCTACAAGGACCAGAGTTTAACCTTCAGCGATGTGTTTTCACAGTCTGGCGCCACGAACGGCAGCGGCGACCCGATGCAGACCGGGGCTGGCGTCTCGGTTTCCTCCACGACCACCAATTTTACCGAGGGGACTATCAACACCACCGGTACGGCGTCAAATATGGCCATCTCTGGAGCTGGGTTCTTTGTCACTCAAAATTCGATTGGCTTGCAGGACTACACGCGCGCAGGCGACTTTACCACCAATAACGCCGGACAACTCACCACCCCGAATGGGGAACTGCTGCTCGGGTATCCCGCGATCAACGGAGTTGTGAACACTTCGGCATCTTTGACTCCGTTGCAGGTTAGCTCCTTGACCAGCCCGGCTGTTGCCAGCACCAACATGGCGATCACGGCCAATCTCGATGCCCAATCTACAGTTGGAACCACGGCGGCAAGTTCGCTCCCGGTTTTTGACTCGCTGGGAACCCCGCACACCTTGTCGATTACCTACACCATGACGGCGGCAAATACATGGTCTTACGACGTCACCGTTCCGTCAGCCGACCTGGTCGGAGCGACCGGCACGACCACGAGCGTAGCGTCAGGCACGATGAACTTCGACAGTAGCGGCAAATTGATTTCGACTCAGGCTACTGGAGCGCCTACCACTTCCCTCCCGTCTGCCGGAATTGCAGTCGCAATCCCTCCAGCCGGCATGACCTTTGCCGATGGTGGTGCGCAGATGGCTATCAACTGGGAACTCATGTCACCTGCAGGAGTTCCCACGATTAGCCAGACGGCTACGGCTAGCGCTACCAGCGCTACCAGCACGGACGGTTTCGCCGCCGGTACGCTCTCCAGCTACGCTGTACAGCCGGACGGCACTGTCCTGGGCACTTTTTCAAGCGGGGCCTCGTATTCTTTAGGTCAGGTCGCCGTCGCTTCCTTTTCGAACAACCAGGGGCTTATCAGTATCGGCAATAACAACTATCAGCCGACCGCCGCCTCTGGATCGCCGGTGATAGGACTGGCTGGGACTGGCGGAAGAGGGAAGATTGTCGGTGGTTCCGTTGAGGGGTCAAACGTCGATATCGCTGCGGAGTTTGCCAAGCTCATCCAGGCCCAGCAAGCCTACTCGTCAAATGCCAAGTCGATTACCACATTCAACCAGGTCTCACAGTCGACGCTCGCAATGCTTCAGTAAGCAAGTGGGCTTGTGATTTCTTAATGTCGCATTAAGATCCAGCCGTTCCGCAGCGGTGTTGAGCGGCTGGGTCCATTTCTCTTCAACGCTCCTCATGTGTGCCTAACGAATTCATTTTGCGCCCTGATTTTCCACATGCCTCTTTGAATCGAAGAGCGCGGAGAGATGCGCGCTTCTCCTTATTGTTCCTCTACTTAGCTCCTTCGTTTGGCCCCTCTTGCACAATACTTGGTGCTCCTCAGGAAACGGTCTTTCGATTGCATTCCCTCATGTCAAGAATCCCAGGCTGCTGATCCGTGCAATTCGGATCGTCCGCGTGATTGCGGACAATGCCGTGGCCGTAGCCCGATAAGGCAATGGAACTTGGACATCGAGGGAAGAGAGATCAATGAACACGGCAATCACCACCTCCATGCCGATGATAGAGCCAATCTCAGTGGTTGCCCCTCAGGCAAACAGGGATCATGAACTGCAGGATCCGCTTGACGTCATTCCATGGCTCCCCTGCACCGTCGCGCTGGATATCCCGGTGGTGAGATTTACCGTTGGCGATCTGCTGACCCTTGCCAAAGGCTCCATCGTTGAGACTGCCTATCACCAGAGCAGCGATCTGCCCCTGAGGGTGAATGGACAACTGATCGGCTGGACCGAATTCGAAGTTTTCGGCGAACGCCTTGCCGTACGACTCACGGACCTCTCATGAGTACTCAGAGGTCGAAGGTGCGTGCTCCTATCAGTATTTCTGCGCCGGTTCCGCTGAAGAAGTCTACTCACTCTCCTGCGAACAACCTTGTTCATAATGGTTCAACGCCTTCAACAGTCTCCCTATTCTTTCTTCTAGGCAAAGCATCGTTGCGGGCCTTTCAAACAGCCACAGGGCTCCTCCCCCTCAGATGGAAAAGGAACATCAAGCGCCAGGCTTCTAGTGCAGCGCGAGCGTTTCAGCGCACCGCCGCGCGCATCACTCGCAGATGGAAAAGGAGTATCAAACGCCAAGCTGCTACTTCCACGCAATCACTTCAGCAATCCACAGGTCTGCTCTCTCGAGGATGGAAGTGGATTCTGGCGCGTCAAGCGGCTAAATCCGCTGCGAAGCGCTTGTCCGTTGCCGCTTCACTTTCGCTAGGCGAAAAGAGATTTGTGGCCGTGATTCAGGTAGATGGCCGCCAGTTTCTTATCGGGGGCGGTGCTACAAACGTTGCCCTGCTCGCGCAACTGGATCAAAAAGAGTCCTTCGGCAATCTGTTGAAGGAGACAATGGCTGTCCCCGAAAACATAGCGTTAGTTGAACGAATGGAGAAGCGGGCGTGAGGAACCCTGCCACCATTCGCGTCGCGTGTTGCCTGGCCCTGTTCCTGGCAACGACGGCTGCGTGGGGACAATCTTCGAACTTGACCGGCCTTGCAGGTATGCGGCCAATGGCGCGTATTTGGCAATCGACACCGTTGTTCATCGCAGTGGCGCCCATTGAGTTGAATGCCGCGCCTCCGGACCCCAACGAGTTGCGGGTAACGGGCCTCGGCGCTGGCTCTGCTCAATGGACGATCGTAATCCTGTTGACCTTTCTCACGCTGATCCCGTCCATCCTCATTTGCATGACCCCGTTCGCGCGACTATTGATTGTCTTTCACTTCCTCCGGCAGGCGCTTGGCCTTCAGACCACACCGTCAAATCAGACTCTGGTGGGTCTATCAGCGATCATGACCTTTTTTTTGATGCAGCCGATCGGTGCGGCCATCTACAAGAACTCGGTCGTCCCTCTGCAGGAGGGCAAAATTACCGTCCTAGTAGCGCTGACCCGCGGGGCTACGCCCATGCGCCAGTTCATGTCGCACTATGTTCGCGAGAAGGATGTTGCCCTTTTTCTCGAAATTGCCAAAGAGCCTCGCCCGGCCACTGTTGATGACCTCTCGTTTCGCGTACTGCTGCCAGCCTATATTCTCTCTGAACTGAAGGCCGGGTTTCAGATTGGCGCTGTTCTCTTCCTGCCGTTCCTTGTGGTCGACATGGTAGTTGCTTCCATCACGACATCGGTCGGGATGATGCAATTGCCGCCCGTCGTCATTTCGACCCCGCTTAAGCTTCTCCTGTTTCTCATGGTGGACGGCTGGCACCTCCTGATCGGTGCCTTGATGAGGAGTTTCAACTAATGGGCGTTGATCAAGTCGTTCTCTTAGGCCACCTGATGCTGGAGGAAGTTGTAATTCTGATCGCCCCGATCCTGCTCGCGGCGGTGGCCGTCAGTCTCATTGTCAACATCATTCAGGTCTTGACGTCTCTGCAAGACCAGACTTTGTCACATGTACCCCGCCTTCTGGTAACCGGCGGAACAATCTTCGTGATGATGCCGTGGATGTGGCGGCACCTGGCCCATTACACAACCGACCTACTAAGCGATTTCCACAAGGTGCTGCAGTAGTGAACATCTCCTTGATCCAGGTCTTCGGAGCATTGCTGACAATCGGCGTCAGGCTGACCGGCCTCATGCTGTTCGCGCCCTTCTTTGGCAGCATCGCGATTCCAGCACGCGTAAAGGCCGTGTTGGTGCTGTCATTGACCGCGCTCCTCTATCCGATGACCTCCGGGAAAATTCCCCAGATGACCATCAGCCAGTGGCCGATGATGGTTTTCAGCGAATTTCTGATCGGGATCGCTCTTGGAATCGCTACAAATGTAGTCTTCGACGGCGTGCAGATGGCCGGACAAGTATTGAGTGTGCAGATGGGCTACTCGCTGGTCAATATCCTCGATCCGCAGACCCAGGTTGAATCGACCGTCGTTGCTACTTTCCACCAGACCATCGCCATGCTCATTTTTCTGCGTCTTAACGTCCACATGTGGATCCTTCGAGCACTTGCGCGCAGCTTCGACTATCTTCCGCCAGCTTCCGGTCACTTTGGAGGAGCATTTACCTCCAACGCCCTCCAAGCCGGTGCGGAAGTATTCTCCATCGGGATTCAAATCGCCGCCCCAGTGCTATCCGCCACACTGGTGGCCGACATTTCACTCGGACTCCTTGGGAAGGCATCTCCTCAACTCCCGCTGATGCTGCTGGGGCCCGCAGTAAAAAGCATTCTCGGGCTGCTGATTCTGATTTCTGCCATCAAGTACTGGCCGAATCTATTTGAAAACCTTTTTCTCCGATCGATGGGACAGGCTGACCACCTCCTCCACCTTGCCCAATAGTGATTCCACGATAGGAACTTATGGCAGACGGCGACAAGACAGAACAAGCAACACAAAAACGGCGGAGCAAAGCGCGCGAACAAGGCCAGGTTGCCCGTTCGCGTGAGCTTCCCGGCGTGTTTGCTCTTGCTGCCGTGGTCGGGGTCACTGCGCTAATGGCGCCAACGGCACTTACGCACTGGTCTTCGCTCTATCGCAATACACTCTCCGCAGCCTCTGGCGACTTTGAAGCCAATGGACCCGTGCTTTTCTGGACGTCTGTGGAAATAATGCGGTGGATCGTTCCCATCCTGATCGCGGGATTAGCAACGTCCGTGTTGACCGGGCTGGCCCAGGGCGGCGTAAATTTTGCGCCGGAAGCCCTGGCCTTAAAGTTCGACCGGTTCAATCCCGCTAGCAAATTGGGGCAGATCTTTTCCCCGGTCGGTCTCAGCAACTTGCTGAAGTCGCTTTTGCCCTTCGGCGCCATTCTTTGGATTACGCTGGTCGTGGTACGAGCGAATTGGGAGATGATGACCCACGCCTCCAGCCTCGGCTTGAGGCCGTTCGCCACCTTTGTCGGCTCCATGATCCTGGAGCTCACTTGGAAGTCTGGGTTGGTGTTGCTGGCCTGGTCGGTCGTCGACTATGTTCTGACGCTCCGCAAGATGGAAAGCGACATGAAGATGACCAAGCAGGAGGTTCGGCAGGAATACAAGGAGACAGACGGAAATCCTGTAATCAAGTCGCGGATCCGCCAGATACAACGGGCAATGCGCAAGAAGCAGTCATTGAAGGCGGCGGCAACCGCAACAGTTATTGTCACAAATCCAACCCACTACGCCGTTGCACTCCGATATGAAGCGGATATGCCCGCTCCAATGGTCGTAGCCAAGGGAAAGAACCTGCTGGCCGAGAAGATCAAACAGTTGGCCCGCGACAACGGAATCATGCTCGTGGAAAATCGGCCCCTCGCGCAAGCCCTCTACAAGAGCGTGGAGGTCGGCGATTCAATTCCCTCCAGGCTCTATCAGGCCGTAGCCGAGATTCTCGCACTCGTCTTCCGCGCCCAGGCCGAGGTACGGCGCAGTGAGGCGGATCGGCGCTCTAGAAATGCCTCAGGCCAGAAGACCCAGAACCCACCTTCGCCGCAGAATGGAGCAAAACCATGATGGCGCGCATCGCAGCTATCCTCAGAAAGTCTGGCGAGTGGATCGCGCCAATAGCCGCAGTCTCCATGGTCTTTGTAATGCTTGTGCCTTTGCCAAGCATTCTCCTCGACCTGCTGCTGACCATCAGCATCACCGCGTCCATCCTCGTCTTGCTGACCGCGATCCAGATCTTACGCCCAGTGCAGTTTTCGGTCTTTCCGAGCCTGCTTCTATTGCTCACGTTGCTTCGGCTCTCGCTCGATTTAGCCAGCACACGCCGGATTCTGCTGCACGGCAATGAAGGCACAGCAGCCGCAGGCAAGGTGATCGAAGCGTTTGGCCAATTCGTGGTCGGCGGAAACTACATTGTTGGCTTCGTACTCTTCCTTGCGCTGATTGCCATTCAGTTTCTTGTCATCAGCCACGGCGCCGTGCGTACTGCTGAGGTCACGGCGCGCTTCACTCTCGATGCGATGCCGGGCAAGCAGATGGCCATCGATGCGGACCTGAACGCGGGCCTCATCAATGAACAGCAAGCCCGTGCGCGACGCGAGCGCGTTGCCCGCGAGGCGGAATTCTGCGGCGCCATGGATGGCGCCGCGCGTTTCAGTCAACGTGATTCTCTTGCCACGATCTTGATCATGGCCATCAACATCATCGCCGGATTCCTGATCGGAGTCTTTCAGCAAGGCGTTCCCTTCCAGGAGGCTCTGAAGACTTACACAATCCTTACTGTCGGCGATGGTTTGGTCACAATTCTGCCCTCCTTGCTGGTCTCCGTTGCCGGCGGCATTGTCGTCACTCGGGCTGCGTCCAAGGAATCCCTCGGCGTGAATGTCGGCAAGCAGCTCTTCAATAGCCCGCGCCTTCTCTGGATCGCCGGAGGAGCGCTTACGGCATTGGGCCTGATTCCTGGTCTACCGAAGATTGCCTTCTTCAGTCTGGCTGGGGTCCTTATGTTTGCGGCATGGAAGCTGAAACCGCAGGTCCTGAAAGATGAAGTCGACGAGCTGGACCTGATGACCAAAGCGGCAATGCCAGGCGGCGCCGCTGCTCCCGCGGCAGATCCAATGGATGCCATTCTCAAACTCGATGAGCTCATGCTCGAGGTGGGAGTGGGTCTTGTCCCTCTGGTCGATGTCCAAAAGGGCGGACAACTCCTGTCGCGCGTAAAGTCAATGCGAAAGAATCTGGCCCAGCAGCTTGGATTCCTGGTTCCTTCCATCCACATCACGGACAACTTATCCCTGAAGGACCGGGAATACGTGATCTACCTCCGGGGCGCCGAGATTGCACGGTGGGAGTTGCGCAAGGACTGCCTGCTCGCAATCAGCTCCAATGCCAACGCGCCCGATCTGCCGGGCCAGGACACACGGGAGCCGGCCTTTAATGGTCCGGCAAAGTGGATCACGCCCCAAACCCAGGGACAAGCCATAGCCGCCGGATTTGCTGTCGTAGATTCCACTTCCGTGCTGGCCGCGCACCTCTCCGAAGTCATTAAGCACAATGCCCATGAGCTCTTGTCACGCCACGAGACCAAGAGGTTAATTGACCGGTTGAATGATTCTCATCCAAAGCTCACCGAAGAGCTGATACCCAAACTCATGAGCCTCGGGGAAGTGCAAAGAGTGTTGCAACTACTGCTGCGTGAGCAGGTATCGATCCGTGACCTGGGAACAATCCTAGAGACTCTGGTCGAAACCGCTTCGTTCAACAAGAACCCGATAGCCCTTGTCGAAGCGGTTCGCCATACCCTTGGCCGCGCGCTTATCCGTCCGCTCCTGAACGAAGAAGGTCAACTAAAAGTGGTTACTTTGGACACGGCAATCGAAGACGAGTGCCTGCGCGGATCGAACCTTCCGTTGAACCAGGCAACTTCGACCCCACAACAGGTCACATTGGCACGCCGCGTGCTGGATGGACTACGTACGAACTTTGGGAAGGATATTGGGACTGCTCCGCCAGTGCTCTTATGCTCTTCCCCGGGCCGTTATTATCTTCGTCAGCTTCTGGAGCCATTCATTCCGCAAATCGTAGTAATCTCGCCGGGCGAGATCCCAAGCATGACCTCCGTGCAATCGATTGGGGTGCTTCATTGAAACAACCCGAAACACGCACACCGGCTGCCGGCAACAATGTCTGGGACAACATCAGAATCTCGACACACGATAGCGCAAAGGACCCAATGGGAAGCGAGGAAGTGATCTTATGACTACAGCGGCAATGGCTTACCGTTCGACCAACGATGACATGGATGAACGCAATGCTCTGGTAGTACGTGAACTGCCCCAGGTCTACTACGTTGCAGCCAAAATCCGCGAGCGGCTGCCTAGCTACGTAGAGATGGAAGATCTCGTTCAGGCTGGGGTAATCGGCCTGATGGATGCATGTCGTAACTATGATAGCTCGAAGGACGCGCAGTTCTCCACTTTCGCGAAGTTCCGGATCAGGGGCGCAATCCTCGATAGTCTGCGCCAGCTGGACTGGGGATCACGGACATTGCGGAGGAAGGGCAGAGAGATCGCCTCGTCTGTCGTCAAGCTGGAATCCGCTCTTGGAAGGCAGCCGGTCGAAGAAGAGATTGCGGCCGATATGCAGATGCGACTCGACGAACTGCAGACCACTATGACCCAGCTTGACGGGTTGTACCTGGTTGGGCAGCGAGCCCATTCCTCCGAAGATCACTCTGAGACATACGATCTTATTGAATCCGCGCCAGGCTCAGGACAGGACAACCCCTTTGATCTCTGTCTTGCCGGCGAGAGAAAAGAACAACTTGCCGCCGCCGTCTCCCAAATGTCGGAGAGAGAGCAACTGATTCTTTCGCTGTATTACCAGGAAGAACTAACGATGAAGGAGATCTCTCAAATCGTGGGCATCGCGGTGTCGAGGGTCTCACAAATCCACGCCGCCGCGATGGTCAGATTGCGTGCTTCTTTGCTCCATCTTCGAGACGGAGAGCCGGTGCGAACGGAGCACGCGCCTAAGGTTCACAAAGCTACGGATCGGCAGCATCTGGGCGGACAGGCATGAGCGCCCCGTTCGGCAGTGTCAAGGCGCTGAAGGCTCTCAAACAGGGCGAACAAAGCTCGAAGCAGAGAAATATTCACTCCTGCAACTTTCGCTATGCAGGCCGGCTCTCGAATGAGAATGCTCGTCTGCTGAATGCCCTGCATGAGAAATTCGCGCTCCACACCACAACGTCGCTGGAACTGTACCTCGGCACCACCCTTCACCTGAAACTGATCTCTCTGGAACAGATGGCAATCGCCGATTACATCGCAAACCTGACAACAAGCAACTATCTTCTGCCGTGTGCCCTCAACGTGATGGAGAGCAATTTCCTGATGGAAATGGACATTGCATTGGTCTTCCCCATGATTGGCCTCCTCCTCGGCGGAGCGGAAACTGCATCCGGAGGTGTGCGCGAACTTACTGAGATCGATGAGGAGATCATGAAGGGCGTCATGGCCCTGATCCTAAAGCAGCTGGAAGTGTCGTGGCGAGACCTGAACCTGTCGCTCACGCAAGGCCGCTGCATAAAACCAGGGATGGTTCAACAGATCTTCCTGGCAAATGAAAAACTTGTCTTATTAGTCTTTGAGATGACTCTTGGAACTTCAACCGGACCGTTCTGTCTCGTTCTGCCTACATCGTTTGTCGGATATTTGCTTAGGCATTTGAAAGCTGCACAGTCAAAGAAGGTATCAAGCCTGCATCTGACCAGACGTCCAAGCCTTCGCGAACGAATTCTTGACTGTGACTTTACGGTCGCTTTGGATATTACAGAGATGCGAGTGCTTGTGAAGGACCTGATCGATCCAAAGCCCGGAACGATCCTCAAGATGAGAGCTCCGGTGAGAGATCCCGGGCGCATTACCGTGGAGAACGTTGAGATCTTCGAGGCTACACCCGTCAGAAACGGTACACGGAAGGCTGCGCAGCTCCTAACCCGCTCGCAAGAGCCGGCCGCCGGCGAAGGAGTAGCATGACGACAGATCAAAGAGCTAGCGACAGCCAAATATCATTTTCGAGCGCATTGTTCCAATCATTGACAGCGACCATGACCAAAGCAAGCGGGTCACTTTGGCAGATGGAAATGACTTCGGAAACAAGCCTGTCCTCAGTGGGGTCCGGAAGAACCCTGGTGAGTTGTGTCCTTGACGGCACCCTTTGTGGCGAGTTCTTGTTGGAACTAGGTCGTGATGATGCTCAGACGCTGGCTTCCGTATTTCTTGGTCAACCAGCAGCCGAATCTGGGGTGGAAGGGGAACCAGCTATTCTGAGCCTCATCAACGCATGGATGAGGGACTTCAACTCCAAAGCCGAACAGAGATATGGTGCGCTCAAGACTCGGGCATCAATCTCTTCTGACAAGCAGCTCGACGAAGCCGCAGTTTTTCAAGCAATCGTTGCTGGCGGCGCCAATCGCATATCCATCTCGATGTATCTCACTCCAGAGCTGGCCGCATCTCTCCATCAACATTCTCCGCTCCAAACCACAGAGGCGCCTGCCATGTCTGCAAAGAAGGCTTCTGAGGAGAATGCGGCTCCCGAGCCGTTGAATCTGAATCTGGTGATGGATGTTGAACTAAACGTCACCCTACGTTTCGGGCAGCGCAAGCTCACTTTGCGTGAAGTACTCGAATTAGCCACAGGGTCTGTTGTTGAGCTGGATCGGCAGGTGGAGGAGCCAGTCGAGCTTCTCCTCGACGGATTGGTGATTGCACGGGGAGAAGCGGTCGTGGTGGATGGGAATTATGGTCTCCGCGTAACTGAAGTTCTGCGACCAGGCGCTGCAGCAGTCCTCCAATAGCTGTCACATTTGACGGGCGGAACAAGACATCGACACAGGAGCGAAGAGGGCGCATGAATTTCTTTCCTACATTACGGACCCCAGCCTGGGCCGCCGGGCTTTGGCTCCCTACGATTACGTGTGAGTTCTGTCATCGCTCGACAGCGTTGCGAAACATTTCAACGCACAAGGCTGGAATCAAAATGCGCGGCGCTTGGTACTGCAGCTCGGTTTGCTTCACATCAGCGGCACAGCAGGAGCTCTCACAGTTGTTGCCGACAGGGCTGGAGCGCAGCATCCGCACCGCCAGGATGCCACTCGGATTGAGCCTGATCGGTCGTGGCCTACTGACCCAGTCGCAATTCAAGGAGGTCGTGGACCGGCAAGAAGAGACCGGTGGCGAGATCGGCGAACTCCTGGTGCGCACCGGGTTGATAAGTGAAAAGACAATGACCGAGGTCCGCGCCTCGCAATGGAATTGTCCTGTATTTACAGCGCCAAAGCATATAGTGCAAACCGGGATTCACATTCCAACTGCGTTCTTGCAGTTGTATTCTGCCATCCCACTCCATTACGTACCCGCAAGTAAGCTCCTGCTCGTGGGGTTTGTCTACCGCATCGAGTATGCCCTGCTTTATGCCCTTGAACAGATGACAGGTTGCAAAACTCAGGCTTGCTTTATCACGCCTGGCGATTTTGAGTCTCAGATATATCTGATTGCACGGGCGAGGCTTGAAGATCCCTCATCAAAGGAAGTGAACATCGGAACCGCCCAAACTCCCGCAGAAATGGCCCCGACGCTTTGCAAGCTTAGCGTCGATTTTGAGGCAGAGGAGGTCCAGATCGCAAAGTGCAAGGAGCACGTTTGGACGCGTCTATTAGGCGGCACAAAAAACGTCGATGTCATTTTCAAGGCCGGATGAATATCCCGCCGCCTTCAGTTCCCAGATCGATGAGGCATTCATTCAATCGAGTGTATCCTGAGCTCCTTGAACAAATCGCCTGCATGTGCCGATAGGGGTATGGCAGGTGGATCTAGATGCTTGACAGCGCGTTTGAACCCTTAATGAATTCTAGATGGATCCCATCGTCCGGGCGGCGATGCCTCCAGTTCCCTGAGCAGAATGATTGGGCAAATTTCCCAACATTTCCACTGGAACGTGTACCAGTGATGTCGGGCACTGTCCTCGGTCTGGAAATGCTTCTGGGCGAGCGACAGATCGACCTGACAGTTGCTTCCGAGCTGATCCTGAGCGATGTCGGAGCAACAATTCATATTCTCGGCTTGGTGGGCAAGGAGTATGAATATGCAGCTGAACGTCCATATCGGATGGGCGACTGCCTGGCCAGTTTGGACATGGACACTTGGTTCACTTCAATCTCGGCTCGGACGGTTCTTTCCGGCCAGGAAAATGCTGCAACGAGCGCTCTTTGGAAGCATTCCCGCCTTATAGCGCAATATGCGCAACTTGTCGCGGAGTCGATCAACCACATTTCGCCGGAAGAGGCGTACCTGGTTGGTCTCCTTCATGAGATTGAGTCGATCTCAAAGGTCTTCGGGCCTCCCGCTGACGGTGCAACTGCCAAGGAAGACTTTTCCTTGCGCGGACTCGAAGAGATCCTTCCAGATTTTGTGCTTTCCGCCCTGCGGAGCGCCAAAGCTCCTGGTCCAGAGGCAATTTGGAAGTTCATTCTCGTCTCGGCGCATGAATTGGCTGGCATCCCTGCGGTCCGCTACGAATCTGCACCGCTCGATTTGAAGTCCATGAGATTGCGCTGCTCCTGACAGATTCACGCCCTTGATCTGAGCTCGCCGGCGCGATCGCTGGCGAGCTTTCTCGTCTCACTTGATTCTCATATGCCTCTCATCCCAGCGCCCATGCCCCACCTTCCCACCCTGTCCACTCGTAAATACTGTGGATTTCGGAACACGCATCCCTTTCCTGTTTTGGCCACTTGCGTGCATATTCAGTGCTCGAGGCTTCACCATGAGCAGTGGATATTTCGCAGCTTGCAGCGGGCTGATGTCACGCACGGAATCGCTGGAGACGATTGCCAACAATCTGGCCAATGTGAGCACGGCGGGGTTTCGAGCAAGCCACAATGTCTTCAGTTCAGTGCTGGCTACGACAGGCGACTCTGCTTTGTCCGTCTTGAACCAGGACGCGAATGACTATGGCGTCTTGAGCGGCACGCAACTGGATGCCTCGCAAGGGGCGCTGGTGCCAACCGGCAACGCTCTGGACTTTGCAATGGAAGGTCCTGGCTACTTCACTGTGCAGGCCGCATCCGGTACCGTCTACACGCGAGGGGGAAACTTCCGCGTGTCGCCGCAACGGCAGCTCATTACGGCTGCAGGCGATCCCGTACTTGGCGATAATGGGCCAATCACAATTGCCGGCGAGCCGGTTTCCATCAGTTCCGACGGAACAATTACTGCCAACGGCGCTATTTCAGGACATCTGGCGCTTGTTGAGTTCGCTCCCAATGTGGCAATTCAAAGCGCGGGCGGCACTTACTACTCTGCGCCCGCGGGTGCAGCCGCTACCGCACAATCTTCCAAGGTCCGCCAGGGGATGCTCGAAAGTTCAAACGTGAATCCGGTCACCAGCGTAGTTGAGTTGATCACCGCTCAGCGAGAAGTTGAGTCCATGCGACGGGTACTCTCGATGTTCAGTACTGAGATTGACAAGACCGCTTCACAAGACTTGCCGCACGTAAACTCATGAGTGGTCGAAAGCCTGCCAAGCGAACTTTGAAAGGAATGTGAAATGTTTCGTGCTCTCTATACGGCCGCAAGCGGAATGACGGCGCAGCAGTTGAATCTGGATAACATTGCGAATAACCTTGCGAACTCGAGTACTACCGGCTTTCAACAGCGTCAGCTGAACTTCACAGACCTTCTGTATCAAAGCCAGATCATGCCGGGCTCTGCTGCAACGCAGCAGACCACCGTGGCCGCAGGCCTGCAGATTGGTCTTGGCACGCGGCCCGCTGAAACAGAGATCATCCAGACCCAGGGCGACTTTGCCACTACCGGCAATCCCCTCGACCTGGCCATTCAGGGCGCCGGGTTCTTTCAGATTCTGATGCCCAACGGGCAGACGGCCTATACGCGTGATGGTTCCTTTCATCTGGATGCACAGGGTGTCCTCGTCACTTCCGACGGCAATCCGCTGCAACCTGCCATTACGATCCCTGCGGATGCATTGAGCGTCTCGGTTGGAAGCGATGGCACGGTCAGCGTGACCCAGCCTGGCCAAACCGCGGCCAATCAGATAGGAAACATCGAGACGGCGCTGTTCATCAATCCGGGCGGTCTGAACAGCGTGGGAAATAACATCAACCTCCCAACGACCGCCTCCGGCGAGCCCGTAGTTGGAACGCCGGGCGGCAAGGAAGGATTGGGCGCTTTGCAGCAGGGAATGCTCGAACAGTCCAACGTGAGTGTCGTAAACCAGTTCGTTGCCATGATCCTTGCGCAGCGTTCTTACGAGTCCAACTCGCGAGTCGTAAAAGCCGCTGATGAGATGCTGCAGCAACTGAACCAACTTGCTCAATAAGGCCAATTTAGGTAGATAGAAACGACTGCGAAGAGGCTGTATGACGATGAGATGGATAGCGACCCTGGTGACGACCCTGATGAGCTTGTCCCTTTGTGGACAGACTCAGCCCAGTCCGGTCTCGCAGAATCACTTCCCGATCACGGCGCAGCTAATCGCACAGGCTCTTCAAGCCAGGGGAATGCAGGTGACGGACCAGCAGGTATCGCTGCTTGCTAATGTCGTCGCCACCGAGCCTCGGCCGGCACTCGATATCTTGGCGGTTGAGCCATTGAGCGACAGCAGACTCGAAAAACATCCTCAGGCCCGTACGATTGTCAAGCTCGCATGTCATGTGGCCGCAACCTGCCTGCCTTTCTATGCCACAGTTATCGGGCTCTCAGAGTCAATCGGAAATGAAACCAGCTCGTTTATGGCTGCGCGATCGGCTGAATCTACCATGCTGATTCCGAAGCCTGCAGTCACCATGCGCGCCGGAGCTCACGCGACACTGGTAATGGACGACGCGCGATCGCATATTCAGATCGCGGTGATTAGCCTTGAAAACGGATCTGCTGGCCGGACGATTCACGTCGCAAGCCCCGACCATAAGCAGGTATATCTCGCCGAAGTGGTGAACGCAAACCTTTTGAAGAGGAGCTACTAGCATGCTTCTTCGGTCAGCATCTCTGCGGCTAATTACTGCGGTGGTATTACTCGGACTTTCGCCGGCCTTGGTTCGCGGTAAGCCACACTCCAAAACTCCTGACCAGCTCCGCACAGACTACATTTCGCGCATGCAGCTACGAGTTACTCCTGGGGCGGAAGAACACACCCTGGGAAGTCTATGGACAGCGGAAAGCCCCCTGGGCGACTTCTCTGTCGACTACAAGGCGCACCATCTGAACGACATGATTACCATCCTCGTCTCGGTTCAGACGACGGCAGCACAGTCGGGTACTGTGGACAGCGAACGGTCCTTCACAAGTTCCTCTGCCATTACCGGGATTATGGGCAGGACCCCTGCAGCAACGAATCCTTTGCTCGCCGGCAACTCCTCTTCAGTGCTTAAAGGACAGGGCTCAACAGCGTCCAACACTCAATTCCAGACGAGCCTTACGGGCCAGGTCATAGCCGTGCTTCCAAATGGAATCCTGGTCGTCGAGGCGGAGCGCCAGATATTCATGAACAACCAGCACGAGAATGTGATCGTGCGCGGAATGGTCCGGCCCGGCGACATTGGCCCCAACAATACAGTACCGTCCGCCGCCCTCAGTAATCTTGAAATCGAAATGAAGGGCAAAGGCATCATCTCAGACGGTGTGCGTCCGCCAAACTTCCTTACCAAGGCGATTCTATGGCTATTGAACTTTTGAGCGCGGTGGGTCGCATGGCAAGGCTCCGGAATCGGCCGACCTGGTTGAACCGGCTGCCTCTAATGGCTGGTGTCTGGCTCCTAGGCTCCCTTCAACTCTTTGCGTCTGACGCTGACCGCAAAGTCCTGATACGCGACGTCACGCAGATTGAGGGTGTGCGCGACAATCAGCTGGTGGGATATGGCCTGGTAATTGGATTGACGCGTACCGGTGACACACAACAGACCTTCTTTACTGTCCAAACCCTGGCCAATATGCTGCTGCGCATGGGTGTACAGATATCACCCGGAGTTGTGGTCGTCAAGAACGTCGCCGCGGTTTTCGTAACAGCGAATCTGCCCCCGTTTGCCCGCCCTGGGATGAAGGTCGACGTCACAGTCTCGTCGGTGGGCGATGCCAAGAGCATGGAGGGTGGCGTGTTGCTCATGACAGCCCTCCGAGCTCCCAATGGAGAGGTCTATGCCGAGGCGCAGGGCCCCCTGGTCATTGGGGGCTATTCGGAAGGCGCCGCCGGAAACTCCAAGAGCCTGAACCATCTCACGGTTGGCAGGATCGCTGAAGGCGGAGTTGTGGAGCGGGAAGCAGCCGTCGATCTGAGCAAATTCCACACGGTTTCTCTGCTTCTGCTCAACTCTGACTTCACTGCGGCGCGGGACATAGCAGACGCGATCAACCTCGAGTTTGGAAAACCCGTCGCGACGGCGCTCGACAGCAGTCGCATCGATGTAGATGTCACCGCCAGCGGCGTAACCTCTGTCCCAGTCTTGATATCACGGGTTCAGAATCTCTCAATAAGCTTCCGATCACCTGCCAAGGTCGTGGTAAACGAGCGCACCGGAACAATCGTATTGGGGGGCGACGTCAGGCTCTCGCCCGTGTCCGTAATTCACGGCGGCCTCACCATCGACATCGCGACTACCCATGTCGTTGTGCAGCCGCCCCCCCTTTCGGGTGGTAAGGCAGAGGATGTGACCAATACCAAGGTCACCGTCAACGATGCGCCAGCCCAATCGATTCAGCTGGAAGCAGGCGCAAACGTGGATGAGTTGATCAAAGGATTGCACGCCATTGGCGCAACTTCGCACGACATCATCTCGATTCTTCAGGCCATCAAAGCGGCTGGCGGCCTCGAGGCCGACCTGGAGGTAATTTAGTGTCCACTTCTTCGTCATTTGGCATCATGCCCGGCATCGTAAACGAGCCGGTCATTCCTCAGGTTGGCGATCTGGCTCGACAGGCAGCATCGACCCGAACCGAGAACACTAAGATTGAGAAGTCCGCGAAGGATTTTGAGTCCATTCTCCTCGGGAGTTGGCTGCAACAGGCAGAGCAAAGTTTTGGATCCCTGCCCGACGGAGACGACGATGAAGATGCAGACTCAGGTAAAGATCAGCTTCAGGGATTGGCCATGCAGTCGCTGGGTGCATCCATGACTGCGGCGGGTGGCATTGGCATCGCCAAAATGATTTCACAGCAGCTCCATAAAGCGGAGGAAGCCCGTGTCGCAGTAACAGATCAAGCGCATCCGTCAGTAACACAAAAGTTGTAGTTTTTGGTGACCAACTCGCATGTTTGCAGTAATTTGCGCCTGAATGCTGAAATAATCATCCCCAAGTGCCGATAGCGAAATCGGTGATACAGGAGAAACAGACATGAAGATCGACGTAAACAGTCTAGCGCCCAGCGTGCTCTCAATCGACAGAAGCCCGAAGCAGGTTTCTGCCGGTAATCTCGCTAGTGCTCCGAGTGTGACGCAAGACCGCACAACGTTCCACTCCGACAGCCAGTCGATTCAATCGCTGACCAGCCAGGCCATGCAGACCCCGGCAATTCGCCAGGATAAGGTCGATGCCCTCAGCCAGGCAATCAAGAGTGGCGAGTACAAGCCCGACGCGCACAAGACCGCCGGCGCCATCATTGACCAACAAGCCTAGCATGAACAACGCAATACTGACGTTGCATTAACCATATGAGAGCTTCTGGCCGGAAGGACTTGCAAATGAGTGATGGCACATGCAAGACGGCCAACGAGATTGCTGAATCTTATCTGCAGCAATTGCAGCAGCTCGGACATGAGATCTCGACTGCCATTAACGCGATTGCTGCCGATGCACTGCCCGTGCTCCAGGAAAGCGTCGCAAAACAGGAGATGCTGTGTGCCAGCCTGGTAACCAGGGCGAACGAAGTCGCCAGCGTCATTGCTGCTCCCAGTACACAACAGCCATCAAGTATCGATAAAGCGATTGAAACCAGGATTCGTGCTGCAAGCGGAGCCATCCGCGAACTGAATTTGCAGTATTCCGCACTTCTGAAGCACTCTGGCCGTTCAATTGCTCTACTCTCATTGTTGTGCAAGAGTCATGCTGGACAAATGAGAGAAGAGCGCGGAGCTGGGTTGAAACGTCAAACCTGGTCCTGCGAGATGTGACGTATGAGCTCGTTGAGCAGTTCCCTTTCGATCGCCATGCAGTCTCTGAACGCAGCCAGCGGCGAACTGCAGCTTACCAACAGCAATATCGCGAACGCAAACACTCCCGGTTACACGCGGAAGGTGGCTGTTCTTCAAGAGGCCCCACCTACCAGCGAAGGTGGCCTGAGTGCCGGCAACGGCGTTGTGCTGGAAGGCTATCAGAGCATTCGCGATGAGTTGGTGCAAGGCCAGATTCAGCAGGAAACCCAGGCCCAGAGTGGCGCCAATGCCCAACTAGCCTCTCTGCAGCAGATTCAGCCGGCGTTCACAACCTCGACACAAGACATCGGAACCCAGATGTCAGCCCTCTTTGCGAGCATTTCGAGCCTCTCCACCAACCCCACCGGCTCCTCCGCGCGCCAGGGGGTGCTTGTCGCTGGCAAGAACCTCGCCACAGCCTTCAATACGACATCAAACACCCTCACCTCCCTGCAGGCCAGTCTGAATACCCAGGTAACCCAGGATGTGGGCCAGATTAATCAGCTCACCAAGCAGATTGCAGCCTTGAACCCGCAACTCGCCGAAATGAAGGCAAACGGTCAGGATGGTGGAACGCTTCAGGATCAGCAGGACCAAATGGTGCTGCAACTGTCGGCCTTGACCAATGTTGCGGTCACGCAGAACAGCTCCGGCGTAACCCTGACGACTGGAAACGGGACCGCGCTGGTAATGGGCTCGCAGAGTTTCGCGCTGCAGACTACTTCAGGCACCAACGGTATGACTCAGGTTCTCGATCAGAACGGAACCAACATAACCGCAGGCCTGACTGGCGGTGATCTCGGCGGTACGATTCAGACGCGCGACAATTCGATCGCTTCCCTCCTGAATCAGTTGGATACACTGGCCAGCCAGTTCGCAACCGCATTCAACGCGGCACAGGCCGCGGGCACCGATCAAAACGGCAACACCGGACAGAACTTCTTCACTCCCCCCACGACTACCGCAGGCTATGCGGGCTTGATGCAGATGGCCATCACCGATCCGGCCGCGATCGCGGCCAGTTCCGATGGATCAGCCGGAAGCAATGGAAATCTCGCAGCTTTCAGCAACGTCCAATCCACAGCCCTTCCATCCGGCTCCGCTCCGGGCGATATGTATGCGAGTCTGGTCTACCAGGTAGGAAGTCTGACCTCGAACGCCAACGCCGAATCCTCTGCCACCACTGCCAGCCTCTTGCAGCTCAACAATCAGCTCAGTTCGACGTCCGGCGTTTCAATTGATGAAGAATCTGCAAATCTGATTACCTATCAACAGGCTTACGAAGCGGCAGCGCGAGTCATCTCGACGATTCAACAGCTGTTTTCAGTAACCGTGAGCATGGGCACGGCCGCCGCGGAATAAGCGAAGAGGGGCGCGGCGAATCAAGCGCCCAGAGGGACAACAATGCGAGTTGCGAACATGGTCCCCAGTATGCAGTACCAGATGCAGCAGAGCCAACAGGCGCTCAATACGGCGCTGCAACAGGTGTCGACCGGCCTGCGCGTCAACCAGCCCTCGGACGACCCTACCGCTTCGGCAAACATGGTCGCCTCTCTCGCCGCCTCAGCCGCTACCGACCAATACACCAGTAATCTCACATCGGTAACCTCCTTGATGCAGACTGCCGATTCAGCTATCAGCTCTGTGGTCACGTCGCTCAACAGCACGATCACCCTCGGCACCGAAGGCGCCAATGGGACTGAGTCCGCGGCAAACAGGCAGGCGCTATCCTCCCAGGTGGAAGGCATCCTTACCGACATAGTTGCCCAGGCCAACACCGCTTATCAGGGCGCATACATCTTCGGCGGCTCCGCCACAACAACACCTCCCTTTGTGGCAGCCTCGACAACTTACACCTCAGCGCAAGGAACAGCCGCAAACCCGCTGGCAACGACCACCGCATTGACAGCAGGCTCCATTACCTCCATCAGCGATGCAACTACTGGCCAGACAATGGTGTTCAAAGCCGCGGCCGGTGACACCATCGCTACCTTGCAGGCAGCCATCGCCACGGCAGCCTCAGCTGGCACACTTTCCCCCGGAACCACTGCGACCATCAACGCTGCAGGTCAGCTATCGATTGGAACCAACACCGACACGGCAGGGATCGTCGTAAACTCCAACGACGCAGCCCTCGGATCCATGTCCGCAGCGTCCGGCACTGCGGTCGCAAATGCCTATGCCTATGTTGGAAACAACAGTGTCAACACCGTTCAGGTTGGCGATGCCATGAGCGTCGCGACGAATATCCCTGGCAATCAGATGTTCACCTCCGGCCCGAATGTGATTGCTTCCCTGAACGGCTTGATCACCGCCCTTCAGAGCGGAGACACCACTCAGATGGGAACAGCTACCAGCGCCGTCTCAGCGGCGTTGACTTACGTCAGTCAGCAGCGCGTTCCCCTGGATAACAGCCTCAGCCAGTTGAACTCGCAGGAGACCTACCTGGGCCAGGAAAAGGTCACTCTGACTACTTACCAGGATTCCCTGACCGGAATCAGCCTTGCTGAAGCCGCAACGAACCTCTCTCAGGCGGAGCTCACCAATAATGCTGTTCTGGCTGCTGCCGCCAAGTCCATGCCGCAGACCTTGCTCGACTATTTGAAATAGATTGTCCTTTCTGTGAAGCACATTAGAGGCTGTAGCTCTGATCGATCCTGGCTTTCGGATCTTTATGCGTTGATATTTGGGTGCTAACGCGAGCTGCTTATCCATATACATGCGCCAAATTCCAGATCCTTTCATACAACTGCTGATGAAAGCGAAGATTTCGTTCGTCCTCTTGGCCATCCTTGGTGCCTAGCGACGAGTATGGATAACGAAATGCAATGAGGTAGGCATCAAATTAGCGTTTGCATTGAAATGATTCTAAGAGTGGGCCGATAAGGTGCTTGTCCAAGACGACCTCCTTCTCGACGAACCGGCGCCTCAAAGTAGGCCCCACAAAAAAAGCCGAGTGCAGGCGCAAAGGGCAAAAAGGAGATATACCCATGTCTTTAACAATCCTCAACAGCGTCTCCTCATTGACCGCGGAGAATGCACTGTCTTCCACGCAAGCCAACCTGCAGAAAACCCTCAACCAGCTTTCCACCGGCCTCAGAATCAACTCTGGTTCCGACGATTCCGCCGGCCTGTCCATTGCAACCGGAATGCAAGCCAACATGGCCGCCCTCACCCAGTCGCAGCAGAACGCCAGCAACGGCATCGGCATGTTGCAGACCGCTGACGGCGCACTGTCGCAGGTCACCACCCTCCTCAACCGCGCAGTCACACTGGCAACCGAAGCAGCGAACACCGGCATTACCACTGGCGTCAACAGCCAGGCCTCGGCCTTGGACGGCGAGTTCCAGTCGATCATGAATGAAGTGAATCAGATTGGCCAAACCACCGACTTCAACGGCCAGAACGTATTCGCCAACAACGCACCGACAGACTTCACCTCTACGCAGGCCTCGCTGGCTACCACCAGCGATCTTACCGCGGGTTCAAAAATCACCATCTCTGACTCGAAGACAGGCGGCAACTTTGTTTACACCGTGCCTGCCACTGGCGGCGCGGGTACCGCCGGCGTCGGCGCAGTTTCTGATTTGATCACTGCGGTTGGCAATGCTGTGACAGCCGGAACGCTCTCTGCCGGAGTCACGGCAGCTATCGGCACAGGTGCAAATGCCGGCAAGCTCGAAATTAAGACCACGACGGCTGGCGACAGCATCACGGTCTCCTCAAGCGACGCAGTCACCGGATCGATGAACGCGGCCTCTGCCAACAACACCAATACCGTATATCTCAGTGACGGCGCGGGCGGCGCGGCTAAGACCGGCGCCGGTAATGCGGCAAACAACACCATCTCAACAACCATCAATACTCTCTCCTCGACAGCACTCGGGCTTAACAATGATGTTCTGACCAGCACCAGCGCGGCTCAGACTGCACTTGGCCATGTCACCGATGCCATCAACGCTATCTCTGCGCAGCGCGGCGTCATCGGAGCTTCTGTCAACCGCCTCACCGCGGCCAGCAGCAACATGAGCAACGCGGTTACCAACCTGCAGAGCGCAACGGACAGTCTGCAGAATGCCGACATCGGCAAGACCGTTGCCAACATGACCCAGTACAACGTGTTGCAGTCCACCGGCATGGCGGCCCTGCAGCAGTCCAACCAGGCCCAGCAGGCCGTTCTGAAGCTGGTCCAGTAGTCTAACCCGGCAATCAGCGCATTACAGGAGGCGGAGCCGCAACAAAGCTCCGCCTCTGCTTCAACCACGATGAGTCGATCTTTCAGTAGATTCGCGATCTATTTGTCGGCAACTCTCGGCCTCGCGGGAGAATGATCCGGATTCAGAAGCGCGCGTAAACATATTCGCTCCTTCTCACAAGTAGGTAGAAGCTATGAGTTCAGTTTCCGCGGTCAATACGCTCCTGTCCGGCACGACCACGACGACGCCCTCAATCAATATCAGCAATATCCTGGCCGCCGATGCGGGCGCAACCACGCCAGGCATTGATGTCACCTCCGCAGTAGCAGCGGCCATTGCTGCCGATCGCGCCCCGGAGACGGCCTGGAATGCGGATATAGCTACATTCACCAGCCAGACCACCGCTTTGACCGCGATGCAGACAGCGACGCAGGCGCTAGCTACCGACATGCAATCGCTCAATACCCTCACCGGCCCCCTGGCCGCGCGGACAGTAACATCTTCCAACAGTGCTGAGCTCACGGCTACGGCCGCAACCGGAACTGTTGCTGGTGTTCATACAGTGGTGGTCACCAATCCGGCCACAACCGGTTCCTGGTACTCGGACCTTCAATCCAGTTCAACATCTGCGCTATCGACCGGCACTTTCACCATTACACCCACGGGCGGCAGCCCCGTAAGCATTGCAACCGGCAGCGGAACCAGCGGCGATAACCTGACAGATCTCGCCAAGGCCATCAACTCCGCCACCACCAGTTCCGGGGCCTCGCTCGGTGTGAAAGCCTCGGTGGTGAGCGATGCATCAGGGGCGAGGTTGGCGCTTATCGCCGCCAACTCCGGAACCGCCGCCGACTTCTCCATTTCCACTCCAAATTTCAGCGGCACCTCCTGGACCTCTGCGGACATGCCAACCGGCTCGACGCTCGGCGCGAACAGCGTGACCTTAATCAGCAGTGCGGGCACGGCCATCCTTGCCACCACGACCGGTGAGACCTATGCCCAATTGGCCACCGCCATCAATAATGCGACCATTCAAAAAAGCTATAGTTCAACGCAAACAGGCATGGACGGCACCACTGCCTTGACCCCCGGCTCTATTACGACCATCCAGGACAAGGCCACCGGCAACACGTTTACCTTCAATGCGGTATCCGGTAACACCCTATCCGACCTCAACAATGCAATCGCCGCTGCGGTGACCGCGGGCACGTTGCCCGGCAACGTCACCGGCACACTCTCAACCGGCGGCGCTGAAATCATCGCAGACAGTTCCGCTGATCAGGGCATCACAGTTACGACCAACGACGCGGTGCTCGGCCCCATGCTCGCTGCCCCCGGCACTCCGCTCGGCCTCAGCGCGACAGCCGGCAGCAATACCAATGGCACAAACCTGACCATCGCATCGTCCTCCAGTTCAAGCTTCTCGATCAACGAGCCGCCCCTCGGGTTCACGCAGGCCAATGCTGCCGCCAATGCTGCCCTGACCGTGGATGGTGTTCCCATATCAAGCGCGAGCAACATTGTCACCGGCGCCATCCCCGGAGTCACCCTGAACGTCTTGGGCTCCAGTTCTGGAGTTCCCATCACGCTGACCGTGGCTTCCGATGCATCGCAGGTTTCCACGGCCATCAACCAATTCGTCACCGACTACAACACCGCGCTTAACCTGGTAAATACGCAATTCACCGATACCAACACAACCAGTTCGTCGGGCGCCACTACCAATTCCCAAGGCGTGCTCGCATCGGATCCCACCGTCGTTGCATTGCAGGGCGCACTGGAACAAGCCGCTGCATATTCCTATAAGCCAACCACCGGAACCACGACCGTTTCGATGCTTAGCGATCTGGGTATCACGACCAACGATGACGGAACCCTCTCAGTCGACTCCGCGACCCTCAACAGCGCCCTCACCAATAACCCAATGGACGTTCAGAACTTCTTCGAAGGCACGGCGCTCAATGGCTTCGCGAATTCTCTCTACAACACGCTGAACAGCTTCGTCAGTGCCGGCGACGGCGCCTTCAAGGTAGACCTGAGCTCCATTAGCAGCGAAAGCGCAGCCGTAACCGCGCAGATCAACGATTTTGAAACAGGCTACATTGCCAGCCAACAGACACTGCTGACTGCTGACTTCACAAAAGCTGAAATCGCGCTGCAACAATTGCCCCAACAGATGCAACAACTCAACGCGGAGCTGGGCTTCAACTCCTCCAACGGAAGCAGTAGCGGATAAGACACATGACGACAGAAATGACATATCGGCAATCATCAATCGCCGGCGCGAGCCCTATCGGTCTCATGATCGTGCTATTCGACACTCTGGCTGGGGATCTTCGCCGCGCGGCTGCCGCTCTCCACAGAAACGACATCGAAACACGGTGCCGGGAGTTGAACCATGCCGCGCTCGTTCTTGGCCGGTTGGAGAGCTGGGTGGATCTGGAGAACGGCGGAGACTCTGCCCGGGATCTTGCTCGGCTCTACGCTCATTTGCGCGCGAAAATGCTGGAGGCGGCCGGAAAGAAATCAGCCGCATTGCTGGAGGCTCAGATAGACCTGATCCTGGAAGTGAGAAGCGCTTGGCAATTGCTCGATTCCTCTCCCTCACCAGAGCCTGCTGCGCAAGGCGCAGCAGCGACAGCTCAGGCGGGAGCGGCTTATAGGCGGGCGCCTGAGGCCGCCGCAGACAGAGTTCCCTTTTCACTATCCGCTTGATTCTGATGTAGGAGCAACAGGCAAGGCCCTAAGCGAGGACCGCATGAATGCGCTGGTGGTTGACAGTTCGAGCACAATGAGGTCCGTACTGAGCCGCATCCTGACCATGCGGGGGTTTGAGGTGACTGAAGCCGCGGATGTTCAAAGAGCTCTGGCACTTCTGGACGGATCCAGGCCTCCGGATATTGCGATGGTGCAGTGGGGCATCCATGACATGTGCCCACTGGCGCTCGTGGCTCACTTGCGTAATGAGCCCCCAAATAGGACCATCACCATCATGTTGGCAGAAGCGGAGCCCGGCATGCGCGAGCTCCAGCAGGTGCTCTTCGCCGGGGCAGACGATTACCTCGTGAAGCCCTTCACCTCCCGGCAGATCGATGGAAAATTAGACCATGCGAATCTTGCCCGGCGATGGGCTGGCCACGCTGACCGGCGAGCCGCCGAATGCCGATAGATATGTTTGCAAAGCGTCGTGTCCAAGGAGCCGAGGACTCGGCGGCTTGCATTGGTCCTTAGCTTAGGATCCATTGAACGGGTCAGGAGTACATGAATGGTTACTTGCACGGTTTTGGTGGCCTCCGGAGTCTTAGTCAGTGCCACTAAGACACTGACCCGTCCGTGCAATCCAGAAACAGCCCGTCATGATAACGCGAGGTGCGCTTGCGGCGCAGCTCGAATCAGGATTCCAATCCTGCTGCGAGGGTCTCAAGGTGAATAGAGGCTCGTTAAGTGGAATCGGAATTGCCCTGTTGGGAATTGCTGCAGGGCTATATCTGGACCATGGCCAGGTTGGGCAAATGCTGCAACCGACTGCCGCGCTGATTGTGTTTGGCGGCACGATTGGCGCCGTCATGGTGCAATTCCCATTTCTCGTAGTGCTGCAGGCTGCCCGTCAGCTGAAAGATGTCTTCATCGGGGTGGAAGATCCTGCGTCGCGCATTATTGAAGACCTCGTGCGCTACGCTGCCAGAGCTCGTCGGAACGGCATGATCTCTCTCGAAGCGGAATTGGAATTGATCGAGCAGCCCTTTCTAAAAAAGAGCCTTACACTCGCTATCGACGGCACCCATGTACCTGAGCTGCGAAAGACCATGGAAGTCGAGATGGACAGAGAATCCGATAGCGACGCTCTCATACCAAAAGTCTTTGAGGCCGCAGGCGGATTCGCTCCGACGATTGGCATTCTCGGCGCTGTCATCGGCCTCATCCAGGTCATGCAGCAGCTGGAAAGTATCAATGCGGTTGGAAAAGGAATTGCAGTCGCTTTTGTAGCAACAATCTATGGCGTGGGATCGGCGAATATCTTCTTTCTTCCCTGCGCAGGCCGAATCAGAATCCTGATGCACAGAAGGCAAGTGCTCCGCGAGTTAATGCTTGATGGTGTGATCTCTATTGTAGAGAGAACCAGCCCAAGAGTTATGGAAGCAAAACTCGCTGTCTATCGCTGTACGACTCAACCAGTAGCGAAGGATGCTCTAAGACCTGTCGAACAGGCATTGGTGGCGAAATGAGAAAACGCCGCCCGATCGAGGAAGATGCTCATCATGAGCGCTGGCTTGTGTCATATGCAGACTTCATGACACTTCTCTTTGCTCTTTTTGTTGTGCTCTTCGCCTCTTCTTACCACGACAAACAAACAATTGTCAGAGTTTCCACCGCTGTCAAGAACGGTTTTCAGGAGATGGGAACGTTCTCCGGCGGCACCGCCGCACCCGGCAGTGTCCCTTCGGGCGCGTCGAGTATCCACAAACCGCTCGATCCAATTGATACCGAGGGCGGGAAGGACAAATCGCCCCTCCCTGGCGCGGGAATTGACCCTGTTGAATTGAATGCGAAGCTCAGCCAGGCGCTTGGGAAGGAGTTGGATCGCCAGGAGGTCAGCCTGCGAATGACCCCTGAAGGCTTTGTGATCAGTCTCCACGAACTTGGTTTTTTCGACAGTGGCGATTCCAGGCTGCTACCGGGCGCCGCTGAAACAATCAAGCACATTGCTGGTATCCTGACCCAATATGGCCTCGATATGCGCGTGGAAGGCCATTCAGACAATGTCCCGATCCATAACGCCATTTTCAATTCAAACTGGGATCTGTCGACCGCACGTGCCTTGGCCGTAGCAACAATGTTGCTAAACGAGTCTGGCGTTGATCCTAAGCGGATTTCGATTGCGGGCTATGCCCAATATCATCCCGCCGCGAGCAACGACACACCTGAAGGGCGCAGAGCTAACCGTAGAGTGGATATCGTAGTCGTCTCTACCTACGCCCCAACGGCGCCGAAAGCTCCATAGCGCCTGTTTTAACTTGCAATAGCGTGAGTCTCGACTTTGTCGCCGCACATAGATCAATCTCTCGGGCGATGTAAAGTATGCACCCGAGTTCCCAAGGGCTTAGCTGGCGGCGCTTGGCATCAACGATGATAAGCGCGCACTTCATCAATTCGCTTGCCTCTTCGCCGGACGCACGCAGATTCTAGCCTCTTGAAGACTTCAATGCCTACTCCAATGAACTGATGATTCACTTCCCTGGCTCACTGCCGGCCTTGAGCATGCTGCCCACCATTTCGCCGTTTCGCATGCTGATTGTAAGCGTCAACCACTATCCTGGCGGTTCTCCACAGATCATTCTTCCGTCCTGCGAGCAATTTCCTGGAATGAGAGAATTGGTCAGCCCTCAACTCAATCCCAGTTGTCCGCAGCAACAGCTCAAAGGGCGACAACGAGCCGCAATACCGCCGGCAGTTTCATTTCTTATCGGATCAATTCATGGTCGCGGTATCGAAACATTGCGTGGCTTGCGGCGGAATCATGGCCAGGCTCTTGGGCCGGCACGTAAGCGACGTCTGAAATTCTTCTATCGGCTGGGGCCGGCTGAACAAGTAGCCCTGGAATGAATCACAGCCCATGCTGGAGAGAAATGTCCGTTGCTCATCGGTTTCCACGCCCTCTGCGATTACGCCTAACCCCATGGCACGGCCGAGAGCAATGATAGCCTGGGCGATGGCGCCGCTGCTGTTATCCGCCAAGAGATCGCGAATGAAGGACTTGTCAATTTTGAGCTGATCCAGAGGCAGGCGCTTCAAATAGGACAATGACGAATATCCCGTGCCGAAATCATCCAATGAAAACGTCAACCCATGGGCAATCAGTTGGCCCATCTTGGTTATAGTGCTCTCGACGTCGTTGACCAGCATACTCTCCGTGAGCTCTAATCTCAGCTTTTTAGGGTTAGCCCCGGAACGACGGAGAGCAGACAATACTTTATCAACAAACTCCGGCTGGCGAAACTGCAGGGCGCTTATATTCACCGAAACGGTGATGTCGGCTGTCTGTTTCTGATTCGCCCAAGCCGCTATTTGAGCGCATGCTGTTTCAATCACCCACGTCCCGAGCGGCAGGATGAGCCCGGTCTCCTCGGCAAGGAGGATGAACTCGTCCGGCCCTAGAATGCCACGCTTTGGGTGATTCCAGCGGAGCAGCGCCTCGGCGCCAACGAGTCTGTCCGCTTCTACCTGAGACTGATAATAGAGCAGGAACTGGTTTGATCGAATCGCATGGCGAAGGTCCTCTTCCATCGCCGCACGAGATGTGACGGCATCTTGCAGGGCGGGGGAATAAATGCGGATTGTATCGCGCCCGGCCGCCTTCGCCTGGTACATTGCAAGTTCTGCCTTCTGCAGAACTTCATCGGCGCTTTCCTTGTGATCCCAAAAGACCGAGATCCCAATGCTCGCCGTGCTGATACACTCGTGGCCATCAAGCACATAAGGCAAGTCAACTGCTGCAAGAATCCTCTCACCTGCGGCCTTCGCCTCCGCCCCAGCATGCTCTGGATCCTCGCTCAAATCCTCAAGCATCACCACGAACTCATCCCCGCCCAATCGCGCAACTGTGTCTATATCGCGAACGCAGCTCGTGATTCGATGTGCAACTTCCCGAAGGGCAACGTCTCCAGCTTGATGACCATAGGTGTCGTTAAGTTTCTTGAAATTATCGAGATCGACAAAGAGCAGTGCCACCATGCGGCCAGTCGCAGCACTGGATGTAAGGGCCGCGCATAATTTGTCTACAAGAAGACAACGATTCGGTAAGCGGGTAAGTGAGTCATAGAATGCGAGGTCCCATATCCTGTCTTCCGCTACCTTAGCCTTCGAAATGTCCCGCATAACACTGAGAACGCACTGCTCGCCCTCTATTTCAATCACGGAGGCGGCTATGCTCACCCAGAATATCTCCCCGCTCCTCTTTCTGAACCGGGCCTTGAAATCATGGACATTTGAATTTTGCCGCAGTTGTTCCACAATCGCTTCGCGATCATTGTGGTCCTCCCATAACCGCAGTTCGATGGAAGTCTTTCCGACGATCTCGTTGTGTTCGTACCCAAGGAGATCGAGGAATGCCCGGTTCACGTCGAAATAGGTTCCATCAATAAGGCCGCTGATCGTTACGCAGTCAAGGCTCGTTTGAAACACCGTCCTATAGCGCTTCTCGCTTGTACGAAGCGCGTCAGCTGCCGCGGCCAGTCGCTCGTCAGCTCCCTTGACCGCGGAGATGTCCCGGATAACTGAAAAGACGCACGGGATGCCATCAAGTTCGATTTCAGATGCCGAAATCAACCCCCATAGTGTCGTTCCATTCTTCTTTCGAAACTGGGCCTCCACGTTTTGAAAAACCGCACCTTCGTGCAGGTTCTCGTTGACGGTTTTTCTTGGGCTAAGGTCGGCCCATATGCCAAGTTCCAACGCAGTTCGCCCAAGAACTTCATCGCGCTCGTATCCAAATGCGTTGAGGAAGCCGTTATTGACCTCGACATAATGACCGTCGCTGACTCGGCTGATGGTAACTGCATCCATGCTCAATCGGAATAGCGTGCGATAGTGCTCTTCTCTCGACTTCATTGCGGCAAGAGCCGCCGCAAGCCGTTGCTCTGCAGCCTTTCGAGCGTTGATATCCTCGACGATGGTTATGAGCTGCGATGCCCGCCCCTCGCTGTCTCGCAGCAGCGACGTGGTTAGCCTGACCCAGGTCAACGCTCCATCTTTGCGGATGCAGCGCCTTTCGCATGTGAGATTGCCGTTGTCGCCTGATGCAACGAGCTTTAAGGCCGTAAAGCTCGCGCCCAGATCGCTCGCTTGTATAATCCGCTGGAACGTCAGCTTGGCTACTTCTGAGGACGAGTAGCCAATGATCTCGCAGAATCGAGAATTGCACCGCAGTATCTTGCCTTCGAAGGAAGAGTGAAGAATTCCTACTTCTGCCTGCTCCAATGTCTCACGATAACGCTCCTCGCTGTCGTGCAACTGGATCTCTGCCCGCTTGCATTCAGCCAGGTCCTCGATGATCCCGCGCGCGCCGCCGCGCGGCCCCTTGGCAACGGATCCTTGACCACCTGTTCCACCTGTCCTTTGTTCCACCTCCACCGCTTGGTGGGCAATGCCCTCATCATCGATGGTCTGTTGCTTCCCGATTTCCTGACCTGCGAGACCGCCTGCAAATCTTGTGCAGTCGCCAGAATGGACCAGTTCCGACCATCCATCAGCGGTTTGGTCGTATCCATTCTCGATCCCAAAGAGGGAATCCAGCATGCGCAATCTTGTTAGCTCTCTCGCATGATGATCTAAGCTGCCGACGTCAGAGGATCCAGATGTTCGCATTTCCCCAGAAAGATCACGGCATTCACAATCCAGGCCTCCACGAACTTGCGGCTCCGGCGGCGTCCCACTGATGGAAACGTTCCGGTCCAAAGGAGTATCCGAACCCGACATCGGAACAGCTCGCGGCTTCCTTCGGCAGAATGCGCGTTCGCCCCGCCAGTTTGCCACTTTTCCCAGCCACGCTACGCCTGATCGAATGGCTCGTCGCGACTTTTCGAAGAGCACTAACGATGGCCATCCAGGCTGAAGATCTCGATCTATCTGTTCCACCAAACCACGACTGGGCGTTAACGTTCCAGTTCCTGGCGGAATAGGCGCGATCTCGACTCCGCTGGTAGTGCCTGACATCGCAGCGTCATCATTCTCTGACCCATCAACGGTAACCATGCCGATCCGTTCATCTGCTTCACGTGCCCAGTCCATCCTGAGCCTCAGCACACGGTGATCCATCTTTCCACTATCGGCAGATGCGCTCAGAATTTTCAATCGTCGGAAGACGGCAGCCGTACAATTCCTTGATCCGCTATCTCCGACGGCCCGTCCACGCGTCTACCCGCCAGGCTCTACATCTATGTGCTGGCCTATTTAGCCTATTCTGGTCGCTCTCCGAGTATTCTTGTTTGCCAAATGGAATTTGCTGCCTCGATCTCAGGCGAGCGTATCCAGTTTGACGTCAAGATTGTCTTCTGCGGTCTGGACACTCGAACCAGTTGCGGTGGCTCCGGGCGGATCTGGAACAGATGCTATGTAGGTGTCTCCCGCCTTCTCAATGCTTAATGCATAGTTCTTGCCCGCAACCGTGGTTGTTTGGGGCACCGCAAATCTCATCTCTCCTACAACCATTGCAATGTTGCCCACTTGTGCATTGGATGGGGGCCCCTGAGTCTGCGCTTCCAATCTAAACGAAGAAGCCTGGCCACCTTGTGGACCAGGGGCTGGACTCATTGATCTCTCTGGTTTGGCTGGCTGTGGCGGATTGTCCCATTCTTTCGCTGATGCGGCAATCTTCGAGATGCTGTCTATTTGCATCATTCTCCGATCTGATTCACAAAATGAATCTGCGTCGGATCGGCTATCGGCAGTTGATGCCGATTTGTTCAATGGCGTCGGCAGCCCATGTGGAGTCTCCTCCCATTGCATCTATACATCCCCGGCGTTTATCCAGCCATGGAGTCCTGTCCGCTCATTCCAGAACCCAGGAATCACTATTCTTTGGTGGCGAGGACGGTGACCCAGAAAATTCCGTCGGCACATTGGTACGCCGACCGTTCCCGCACCTCGGAACCGCAGATTCTCAGGTCATAGTCGCTTCCATCCATCACCGAAGGCATCGAGAGGCGAACCATGGGCGTGAAGTTCGATTTCAGGTTGCCTCCGATCATGTTGGCCAGCTCGCCCAGGACATCACGCACATCGTCGTCGACGCTTTCCGGTGGATTCATGGAGAGAATCCGGCCTGCAAATTGGCAAGCCTGCTGACGGCTGCACTCCATCACGACTGCCCCATTCCAATCGCCTGTCAATTGCACAAAGGAAGTCAGTCGACTCCCAAGCGGCACCCAGGATGCCTCGCTGGGAGCCACGTCAAGGTTCATCATCGTCTCGAACACAGACTTCACAATCTGCGTCAACACCTCTACACTTACTTCAGTCTGCATTGTCTTCCTTTCACTTTGCGACATAGACCGTTGCATTTGCGACAGTGCGCCGCTCAAACCACTCATCGAGGCCAAAGGCAGTCTCAGCACCGCCGAGTAGCAGCCAACCTCCTCGGAACAGCGTGCTGTGAATCTCCTTCATGATGTTGCGCTTTGTTTCATTGTCGAAATAGATCATTACGTTGCGACAAAACACCAGATCGAAAGGTCCAAGCGTACGCATGCTCCTGCGCAGATCGATCGTGTCAAATTGCGCCATCCGTCGAACTCTATCGATCAATGTCCATTCCAAGCATGAACGGCCGAAATACTTGATCAGGAGCGAGGTCGGAAGTCCTCGGTTGACCTCAATCTGCTGGTAAGTACCTGCGCGGGCTCGTCCCACCACTTTGGAGGAGAAATCTGTTCCAAGAATTTGAGTATTCCAGTCCGCGAATCCCTCCTCAAGTAGCAGCATGGCTAAGCTGTATGCTTCTTGCCCGGTTGATGCCGCGGCCGACCAGAAGCGTAGGTTCTTCGTAGCTTTACGTTCTTCTCTCAACCTCGGCAAGAGGTCGGTGCGTATGGCCTCATACTGCACAGGATCGCGAAAGAAGTATGTTTCATTCGTGGTCATGGCCTCTACCACCTGTTGACCGATCGATGCGTCTTTGTTGGCATTGAGAAGATCGCACAGGTCGTTTATCGAACCGAGACAGTGCTGTTTCACAATCGGCGCGAGACGGCTCTGGAAAAGGTAATGCTTGTTATCGTCAAGCACGATGCCGACCTGGGAGTAAACATGCTGCTGAAGGAACCGGTAATTCGCCGCGCCAATCTCCTGAATTAATGTTTGGCTCGCCATATGGTCCCCTCCTCCCTCTTACCTGTAATCCTGAGAATCTCCGGCACAACTCCATCCAGCGGAAGCACTGTGTCGGCAAGACCCGCATTCACCACCGCGCCCGGCATGCCCCAAACCACACTCGACGCCTCATCCTGGGCGAGGACGCTGGCGCCATGTGCCTTCAAAATCTCAGTGCCACGCAACCCATCCTGGCCCATGCCCGTAAGAATGACGGCGAGAACTGCACCGCCGTACACTTCTCCAATCGAGGTAAAGAGTGCGTCCACCGCAGGACGGCATGAATTCTGTCGCGGCGACTGATCGAGAAGGACGCGCACCTTGCCGTCGCTGGATTCAACCCTCATGTGAAAATCTCCGGGAGCAACCAATATCCTGCCTTCCTCTACTGGACAGCCCTGGGTCGCTTCTCCGACAGACAGTTGGCAAATTGAATTAAGGCGCTCTGCAAGCAGCCGCGTAAAGAGAGCGGGCATGTGCTGCACTACAAGAACAGGTAATCTGAAGTCAGCCGGCAGCTGCGGCAGCATTGTCCCTAACGCTGTCGGCCCGCCGGTCGATACCCCAATCACCAGAACTCGGGGCGTCTCCTTGCTTCTCTGCACCGGGTGCGGAGTCCTTACAACCGGCATTTCGGCGCGCGATATCGGTGGCGCCGCAACCTGGCCGGGGCGAGACACACGATAGAACTGCAGGATCTTCGGGATCATCTCTTCCCGAAGACGGGTCATGGAGACATCCAGTGACCCTTCGTTGGACATCTTGGCCACATAGTCGTCGGCTCCCAGAGACAAGGCTTCCAGGGTCTTCGCCGCCCCACGCTCGGTGAGCGTGCTGAACATGATGACCCGCAATTGCGGATACTCGCGTCGCACGCGCCGCAACATCTCCAACCCATCCATATCCGGCATCTCTATATCCAGCGTGATGACATCCGGATTGTATTGTGGAATCCTTTGCAGTCCAATCGATCCGTTCGAGGCTGTTCCTACGACCTGGATAAGTGGTTCCTGCTCCAGTGCAAGCGTAACCAGCCGTCGAATGACCACCGAGTCGTCCACGACCATTACGCGGATTCGTTCGCCGGGCTGTAAAAAGCGCTGGTTTAAAGCGGCCATGCCTACACCTTCGCCAATGAGCAAGCTCCGACAAGCGCGAGCTTTTCCTTGAGAATCTCTTTTGTGAATGGCTTCATGACATACTCGTTCGCCCCGGCTTCAAGGGCAGACGCCATCTGGCCCATCTCTGTCTCTGTAGTAACCATGATTACCTTGAGTGACGCCAGATTGTTATTCGCGCGCAATTCCTTTAAGAGTTCGAATCCGTTCATCTCCGGCATGTTCCAGTCCACAAGAGCCAGATCCACGGCATCCTTCTCGGCGGCCATCACTGCTAGAGCTTCTATGCCATTGCCCGCCTCGCATATCTCGAATCCCAGCTCTATCAGAATCCTGCGAATGATCATGCGAATTGTCTTGGAATCGTCTACAACCAGTGCCTTGCTCATGATTCTCCGCCCTTGTTTGTTGAGGAATGGCCCGGCGAAGGGTGTTCCAATCGCCGGGCCTCAGCTCACACTGTTTGTTCGGTTAGAAGGTGAACTTCGCAACGGAGGCTTGGAGAACCGCCGCCATCTTGCTCAGTTCCAGGGATGCCGTCTTGGTGTCGTTCGCTCCCTGTGTAGTGTTCTTGGCCGAGGTTGCAACACCGGCGATGTTCTTCGCGATGTCGTTCACTCCCTGCGATGCTTCCGTTACGCTGCGGCCGATTTCGTTCGTCGTGACCGTTTGCTCTTCCACCGCCGTTGCGATGCTGTTGGAGATGTCGTTGATCTGGTTGATAATGGCGCCAATCTCCTCGATTGCCGAAACGGCGCCCTTGGTCACGCCTTGGATGGCCTCGATCTTCTGGCTGATCTCCTCGGTCGCTTTGGCTGTCTGCTTGGCAAGCTCCTTGACCTCGTTGGCCACCACCGCGAAGCCCTTCCCTGCTTCTCCGGCGCGTGCCGCCTCAATCGTTGCATTCAGTGCCAGCAGGTTGGTCTGTTGCGCGATCGAAGTGATTACCTTGATCACGTTCCCAATCTCCTGGCTCGATTCACCAAGCTTCTTCATCGTTTCGTTGGTCGAATGCGCCACGCTGACGGCATTCTTTGCCACCCTCGCCGAGTCATTGGCATTCTTCGAGATCTCCCGGATCGAAGCTTGCATCTCCTCTGAGGCCGTAGCCACCGAAGCAACGTTCCTTGAAACCTGTTCGCTCGCCGCGGACACCACATTGGCCTGAACTGCCGTTTCCTCTGCGGTGCTTGCCATGATCTGGCTGACGGCTGTGAGCTCTTCCGAGGAAGACGCCAGTGTGCTCGCGTTCTCGGCAGTTGCCTTGAGTGGCGCTGCAACCGTTGCCAAAGTGTCATTCACACCCTCGATGATTTGACGGTATCCTCCCTGGTGCTTGGAGGCGTCGGCGCGCGCGCCCACTCGTCCCTCTGCCGCCGCCTTGGCCAGCATCACGGTATCGGTGACCAGGGCATTGATGTTGCTCTTCAACATCATCAACCAGTCGTGAATCTGATCCTGGTCCGAGGCTTTGGCCATTGCTGCGCTCATGTCTCCGTTTGCGATCTTGGTTACGTAGGCCACCAGGTCAGTAAGCCAGTCGTGCACGCCGTTGATCGCGTTCTTCATCTTCTCGTGATCGCCCTTGCAGGCAATTTCAACCTTTTCGCGCAGGTTGCCGCCGCGGACAAGTCCGAGTACGCGGTTCCCTTCACCGATGGGCAGCAAAATTGCATCCAGCATCTCGTTCACGCCGCGCACAATCTCGCCATACGCACCCTGGAATCTCTCCGGCTTGCCGCGCTCACTAAGCTGGCCTTCGCGCGAAGCATCTGTCAGGCGCACCATTTCCTTTTGCAGACCCTGCAACCGTAGCGCCACGGTGTTCACGGCCTGCTTCATCTTCTCGTGGTCACCCTTGTACGTCTGACCAATCAATTCGTCGATCTTGCCATTCGATACTTGGGCAAGAACCCGATTCCCCTCGCCGATCGGCAACAGGATGGCATCCAGCATCTCGTTGACGCCTTCAAGTATCTTGCGGTAGTCGCCGTGGTGCTTGGTGGCGTCGGCGCGGGTGCTTAGTTGGCCTTGACTCGACGCCTCGATCAGCGCGCCGGTCTCATTCACCAGCGCCTTGATATTGTCGATGCAGGCGTTCAGGTTGTTCTTGATCTCGTTGAAGTCGCCGTTGTAGCTGTCCGTAATCCTGGGCGGAATATCGCCCTTGGAAATCCGGTCCACGTACTCTGCGGAAACATTCAGCGGCCCGATTACCGCATCCAGAGTTGCGTTGACGCCTTCAACGATCTTGCGGTAGTCGCCCAGGTGCTTGCTGGCGTCAGCGCGAGTTGCCAGCTTCCCCTCGACGGCAGCCTTTGAAAGTACTCCAGCGTCGGCAACCAGTGCATTGACTGCATCGATGCAAGTGTTCAGGTTCCTCTTGATCTCGTTGAAGTCGCCGTTGTAGCTGTCCGTAATCCTGGGCGGAATATCGCCCTTGGATATCCGGTCCACGTACTCTGCCGAAACATTCAGTGGCCCGATTACCGCGTCCAGCGTTGCGTTGACGCCTTCGACGACCTTGCGGAAGTCGCCTTGGTGCCTGCTGGCGTCGGCGCGAGTACTCAGCTTGCCCTCTACCGCAGCCTTTGACAGCATGGCTGCATCCTCTAGCATGGCGTTCAGCGCTAGCTTCTGCGCGGTCACGTCGGTAGCGTACTTGACGACTTTGAACGGCTTGCCGTTGAGATCCAAGATTGGGTTATACGAAGCCTGAATCCAGACCTCCTTGCCGCCCTTGCCAATGCGCTTGTACTCAGCAGCCTGGTACTCCCCGCGATTCAACGCCGCCCAGAACTCGCGGTACTCGCTGCTCTCCTTGTAAGCCGGCTCCACAAACATGCTGTGGTGCTGCCCTTGAATCTCCTCCAGCCGGTAACCTAGCGCGTTGAGGAAATTCTCGTTAGCCTTAATAACAGTGCCGTCCATCTTGAACTCAATCACCGCCTGCGACTTGCTGATGGCCGCAATCTGGCTCATAAAATCCGCACTAGCGAGTTTCAGCTCGGTCACGTCGGTGGCATACTTCACCACCTTGAAGGGCTTGCCCTTGAGGTCCATGATGGGGTTATAGGAGGCCTGAATCCAGAGCTCTTTTCCGCCCTTGCCGATGCGCTTGTACTCGGCGGCCTGATACTCACCACGTTTCAAAACTGCCCAGAACTCCTTGTACTCCGGGCTTTGACGATATGCTTCGTCCACAAACATGCTGTGATGGCGGCCTTTGACCTCGTCGAGCGTGTACCCAAGCGTCTTTAGAAACTTGTCATTGGCGGTAAGGATAGTGCCATCCATATTGAACTCGATCACCGCTTGCGACTTGTTGATCGCCTCGATCTGCCCGATATAGTCCTGCGTGCGAATCTTCTGTTCCGTTATATCCGTGGCGTAATTGATGACCTTGAAGGGCTTGCCGCTGATGTCCATGATCGGGCTGTAAGAAGCACGAATCCAGACCTCTCTTCCACCCTTGCCGATGAGACAGTACCCGGATGTATGGTGCTCTCCACGGTTCAAAGCAGCCCAGAAATCGCGGTATTCACTGCTCTCCTTATATGCCGGCTCCACAAACATGCTATGGTTTTGCCCCTGGATCTCCTCGATGCGGTATCCCAGCAGTTGCAGAAACTTGTCGTTGGCATCGAGGATCGTCCCATCCATCCCGAACTCAACCACTGTCTGTGACCGGCGAATCGCGGCCACTTGACCGGAATAATCGTCGAATTCCTTCCGATCAATGACCGAAGCAATAGGCGCGGAAGCTCGCCGCGCCTTGACCACGCGGGTCACAACTTTTGGTTTCCTGCTGCTTGCTGTCCTGCTTGTGGTCTTCTCATACTTCGGCTCTTCCAATACGGCGGCGCCGGTGGACGCACTGCGATCGAGGCGAACCCCGCGTCCATTACTAACCTGAGTTGCCATCTTCGTTTCTCCTTTGTGTTTCATTCCGATTGATTTGCTGCCACCGGCAGTTGATTACAGGTTTGCTTTTTTCCTCTGGCGGCCAATTCGCCGTCCGATCCTTCTTCACTTCATGCAGCGCACTGTGAATTCTCCACCTTGCGGAATAGTTGCCCGTCGGGAATGATGCGCTCAAACAAGAGCTCCATCTCCGCGGGCATCTCCTGCGTCTGCTCTGTGGCAAAAAACCCGCCCGGCGCCAGCGCACGGTGAAACATTTTGAGTACTTCGACCCTTTCCCTCGGATCAAAGTGGAGCAGCACGTTCTTGCACAAAACCAGCGAGTAGCCGTGACCGATCTCCTGGAACGAGAGAAGGTCGTGCCATTGATACGCCACCCGCCTCCGCACTCTTTCGATCACCCGAAAGTGGCCAGGCTTTTCGTCCGGCTCGAAATATTTCTCCAGGATGCCCTCCGGCAACCGCGACAGTTCCTCACGCGTATAAACGGCTGAATCGATCGCTGCGGCGAATTGCCCTGTGCTCTCCACGTCCGTAGCCTCGATGCGAAGGTTGTTGAAGGCGAAATGTCCCATCCGCTCAGCAAACAGCATCGACACCGTATAAGGCTCTTGTCCCATGGCCACACCTGCGTCCCAGATGCGGGGATGGTTCCGGCCCGCAAGGCTGGGAAGGCAGTGTTCCACAACCCGCTCCAGAATTTGTTGGTCTCGAAAGAAGAACGTGAAAGCCAATTTGATTTCCTCTTGCATTCTGGCGTCGCTATGATTGCCTGAATCCCTCTTCTTGAGATCGCCGGCACTTCCCTGGCGCTATGCTTCTCTTCCGACAGCGAGATCCACCGTGCGCTCTGTATCAAGAACGAGCAGCAACTTGTCCTTCAACTTGTAGACTCCCCGGATGAGCTCCTTTGCCGCGGGATTGAGGTTCTCTGGTGGCCGCTCAAAGCCTCCGGCGTCCACGTCTAAGACGTCCCCAATCTCGTCGACCAGCAGGCTTACAGCTCCATCCTCGGTGCGCACCACGATGTTCATCGGCGCCTGACTCCCTGAGCGCGGTAGCAAACTCAGCCTGCGTCGCATATCGACGGCAGTGACGATCTGCCCGCGCAGGTTGATCAATCCCTCAATCACCTCCGGCGCTTGCGGTACAGGTGTCATTTGTTGCGCGCGCAATACTTCCTGAACGTGGAGAACGTCGACACCAAAAAACATGTCTTCTACGAAGAACGTTGAGAACTGCCCGCTCGTCTGCACCAGATCTGCTCTTACGTCGGTAGACATTGGTTACTTCCCTTCTCCCACAACCATTTGCATCGCTTCGTCTGCAGGCTGCGATGAAAGCAGCCGCGTAACGGATTCATGCACCACAACCCCGTCGAACTTCCCCTGACAATCCTGGAATCCTGCCGATCGCATCGCTGAGGCCTGGGCTTGATCATTCGAGTCCATCAAGGCTAAAACAGGGATCTTTGTCCATTCCGGGCGATGCATGGCATCCAGCAGAGCAGAACTACCCGCTGGCGGAAGATCAATGGCCGCTACAACAATGTCAATGTGTTGTTGTTCCAGCCTGCGAATCGTCTCGTCCAGGTTAGCGGCCTCAACAACCACGTATCCGGCCATATCCAAACTGCCCCGGACCATACCTCTTGAGAACGCAGATGCATCGGCGACCAACACTCTCTTACCGCTCGCGTGTCCATCTGCGCCCTGAGACCAGTTCCCGGCGGATGCATGAATAACCTCATTGAGATCAAGGAAATCCGTGACGCGATTGCCAACTACCGCGGAACCAAGAATTCCCTTGCGGTTTGACTTCTGCCGCACGGTCACTGCCTCTTCGGCCACATCCAGGATCTCGTCCACCACCATCCCCAGGGAGCGGTCGCCATCGTTAAATACAACTACCTGCACAGGATCGGCCACATAACCCCGCTCTAGAGCATCCGGCTCTAAGACAGCGCGGAGAGAAACCAGGGGAAGGATGCGATCGCGATATTGAACCACCTGTCCCCCACTGGCATGTTCGATAGCGGACTGTGGAAACTCCTCGAGTCTCGCGACCAGTGAGAGCGGAACAGCTAGATGATCAAAAGAGCCGGCCCGGAACAGTAACAGCCGCTGCTGCTCAACCTGCTCTTGTGGCTTCTGTTTGTCCGCCGCCCGCGCCTGTTCCCGCAATTCGCCAAACACGCCGGAACGTTGACCGATGCCTAGCACGTCGAGAATCAGGGCCACGCGGCCATCACCCATGATGGTCGCGCCGGCGTAGAGCGTGAGCCCTTTCAACTGCTTGCCGAGAGGTTTCACGACGATTTCCTGAGTGTCGTTGATGCCGTCCACAACCAGCCCGAATTGCCGGTCCTCCGCCTGAAGAACCACCATGCTCACTGCTTCCAACTCGCCTGCCGCCCTCAGCCCAAGCACTTGATTCAAATATGTGATCGGAAGAAGACTTCCTCGTCTGCGATAGACCGGCGTACCGCTGACATACTCAATGTGTTTCCCGACGGAATCCCCCTCGAGACGAATAAGCTCCAGCAGGCTGACTTGCGGAATCACGAATCGCTCGCCTCCGCTGGTGATCACCAGGCCTGGGATGATCGCGAGCGTAAGTGGGATTCTGATCTTGACAGTGGCGCCCTCGCCAAGCCGGCTGAATACATCCACCACGCCGCCGATCTTTTCGATGTGCGTCTTCACTACATCCATGCCGACGCCCCGCCCGGAGATATTGGTAATCGCCTTTGCCGTTGAGAAACCTGGAAGAAAGATCAGGTTCAGCGCGTCGCGGTCGCTTAGCTTGTCGGCGTGTTCCATTCGCAGCAGGCCATTATCGATCGCCTTTTGCTTCACGCGCGCTACGTCGATCCCTGCGCCATCGTCGCTGATTTCAATGTTCACCTGGCCGCCCTCATGGAAGGCGCGAAGGGTCAGTCTTCCCTGCGGCCGTTTTCCAGCGCGGGCCCTGATTTCCGGCGATTCGATGCCATGGTCGCAGGAGTTGCGAACCAGGTGCATCAGCGGATCCTTGATGGCCTCGATGATTGTCCGGTCGAGTTCCGTCTCCGCGCCATCCATCTCCAGCTGGATATTCTTGCCCAGCGAGACCGACATATCCCTAACCACGCGGGGCAACTTGTTCCATACCACCCCAATGGGCTGCATGCGCGTCTTCATAACGCCCTCCTGCAGCTCGGTGGTAATCAGGTTCAGCCGCTGAGAGGTCGCATTGAGGGCCACGTCTTCCCGCTCGGTGTTGAACTGGAGTATCTGGTTCCTGGTGAGTACCAACTCCCCAACCAGATCCATGAGCTTGTCTAATAGCCCTACTCCGACGCGAATGTTGGAATCCGCAGCGGCCGAGTGCCGGTCAGCATCTTCCTCCCGCCTCCCGTCGTCCTTCCTGCGCTCATCCTCCTGTCGCCGCTCTTCACCTTTTCTCCTGTCCGCCGCACCTTCATTCCGAGACGCGCCTTCTTGAACGAGAGTCGCAACTTCGGGAACCGGTGGGGCAACTTTGAGCTCCGGCGGCTCAATCGGAGCCGGCTTGACAGGAACGCTTGCAATTTCACCGGCAGACTTCAGGTCCGCGGCCAGGCGCAATCGTTCGGTCAGCTCCTCAAACGAGAGTGAACCTTCCTGTCCGTTGATCTCAATGGCGGCCAGAACCTGACGAGTCGCATCCACAGTCTCCAGAATCAGTGACACCAAAGC
>Ga0364858_10028_pt1 | contig 56424 bp, 47 predicted proteins | sample SorcelAu500001C7_2_FD_206914 | JGI IMG/M metagenome (GOLD analysis project Ga0364858, IMG submission 206914) | Enriched cells from Trout Bog Lake Hypolimnion, Wisconsin, USA - BchlTB.Aug20.5000.01 .C7 | ecosystem: Environmental > Aquatic > Freshwater > Lake > Hypolimnion/Profundal zone | place... | reverse complement strand
TCCCACCACCAATCGCGCTTAAGTTTGTCTCGATGCTGTTGGCCGATAAAGTTGTTGTTAATGTCTTCCTCCGACATCGAGTTTGACCATCTCACGGGTTCGTAATGCTGCTTACCGTTGAACTCGATGGCGTACACCTGATTGCCTACTGTAACGATGAAATCGTAAAACAAAGGCTGCTTGTCTCGAAGCCCGTCGAATGTAATTTCTTCTTCATAGTGAAAATGAACCCCAAGAGATTGGAACCACGTACGCAACGATTCAAGGCAAGCCCTCACGGCCACTTGGCCACGAGACGATTTGCATCTGGGACACCCCTGCCCGTTTAGGTGGTCGTTGGGGCGCTTTTCGAAATAGCCATGATCGCTCTCAGGGCAGAATATACGAACCTTGATCCAACTCTTAACATAGTCGCATTCATCGTATCCGTACTTTCCTCCGAAGCGCCTTGTAGCCTTATCCTTGAATTCTTCGGGTGTTTGGGTTCTGCGAACCCTATCGCATTCAGGGCAGTTGTTCCCTTTTAGGTGTCGGTTGGGGGCTTGTTTGAAGTCGCCGTGTCCTGGTAGCGGGCAGGTAATCCAGGAAGGTTTCTCGACACCTTCGTAGTCGAAGTTTTCATAGGTAAACCTCCCGCCGTGTACGATATTTGCTCTGGCTACAAATTCGGCTTTGGTTTTGAAGATTAGCTTTGCCACTCGTCCGCATTCAGGGCAACCATAGCCCTGGCGCAAATGTCCATCGGGGGTCTGTCTGAAGGTTCCATGCCCAGGTATTGGACAGTGGATTGTGCCCCTAGTGCTCGTGTTGACAAATATGAAGTCGCAATAATCATATTTGCCGCCGAACTTCTCCTTCGCGGCGGTAAAGAAGTCCTCTGGCAGATTCCGTGAAGCCAGTGCCCCACGTTTTCTACCGCATTTTGGACAACCATGGCCCTGTAGTAGCGTGCATGTGAACTGCCAGAAAACGCCATGCCCCTCGACTGGACAGAATATGGCACCCTTTGTGCGGGCGTTCACATATTCGAATTGGTCGAATACGTAGCTTGGATACATTAGCCGAGCTCTTCTGAAGAAGTCTTCAGCGGATCTCTTTGTCCGAAGGATGGATTTCTCCTTCCGTGCGCGATTACTCACGCACTTACTTGATCGGGCATTTTCGGGCGAAAGGCTCAGCCCAATCGATGAGTTTTGACTACACCTAGTAGTGTGCCGCCGCTTGCGGAATTCTGTATCTCATACAGAAACCGATTATGTAGGTCGAGGAGCCGCCCTTATTTAATACGGTTATGTGAAGGTCGTGAGGGCTACAAATACGCCTCTTAAGTTCGCCACAGCGTCAAAGCGCGGCGAGCTGCAAAAGATCTTGCCCGAGTACGCCAAAGTCGTCAATCACTTCATTGGGTTGTTCTGGAATCTCGACGAGAAGCCGTCCAATAAGATCTGCACGGCCGATCTTTACAACACGGCCGAGACTTGGCTTTCTCCAACGATGCGACAGATCGCCAGTCGTGAGGCCGTAGCTATGGTGCTGGCCAGCAAAGAACGCGATGGCGCCGACGCCGTCATGCCCGCGCACAACGGCAAGTCCATGCGACTCACAGAGCAAGTCGTCAAGTACAGCGAGTCCGAGACGGGCTCCTTCGACTTCTGGTTGACGTTTACGGCGATAGCCGCCGATAAGTCTATGAAGTTCAGCGTACCGCTTAAGCGGCATAAGCATTACAATCGCCTCGCGAAGCGAGGGAAGCTCTGCAAGAGCTATACGGTGTCAGACACTGGTATCCAGTTCGCCTTCGAGATCGAGACTGGCCCGAAGAAGACAGGGACAAAGGCTATCGGAATCGATACGGGGATCAACGCCCTGGCGTCGTTATCGACAGGCGAGCAACTGGGCCGTGATATCAAGGCCGCCATCGAGCGGATCAAGCGCTGTAGGCTCGGCAGCAATGGCCAGCAACAGGCGATTCGCGCTTTGAAGCAGCGAATCGCGGAAGTGGCCAAAAGCATCGCGCAACGCGATGACATCGATTTGGTTGTTGTGGAGGACCTTCACAATCTCAGCCACAACACCAAACTCAAAGGACGGTTGAGTCGAAATATCCGTTCTTCGATCGGCAAATGGAACTGGCGTTTATGGCTCCAGAGACTGGAATGGGCTTGCGAGCTTCACCGTGTGAAGCTCAGGCGCGTTCCGCCTCAATATACGAGCCAAACGTGCAGTCATTGTGGTTATGTCGATCGGGCGAATCGAAATGGAGAGCTGTTCCGTTGTCAGGAGTGTAACTACGCTGACAATGCTGATCTTAATGCGGCAAAGAATATCCTCTCTCGGTTCACTACAGGAATCTACGGCTCCTGTTACAGAGGGCTTTTGCCTAGCGTATCCGACTCTAAGTTGGCGTTAACTCAGTTTGAGTTCGCGTCGGCTTGAAGTGGATACCCCGTTGTCGTGATTTACGACAAGAAAGGAAAGGAGCTAGCGCGATATACAAAGCCATCCGCCGTTCACGATTTCCCCGCCGGTTTTTCCAAGGAAAACATCCTTTCGTCGGGCCAATTCACCTCAACGAGCCCAGTGATGTATCAAGGGGAACGACTTGGCACAATCATCCTTGTGGGCGGCGAACGCGATCTGGCGATGCGATCGCGATCCTACTTCCTGGTTGCTGGAATGATGATGGTGCTGGCATTCCTAGTCGCCGTCGCAGTCGCGAGCAGACTTCAACGAAGGATCTTCGATCCAATCGCACAACTCGTCACCGGAATGGCGGAGATAACGCATCGAAAGGACTACTCCCTGCGGATCCCCGGAAAGCGAGACGACGAAGTGGGACGGCTGGTTGTGACGTTTAATGAAATGCTCTCAGAGATCCAGGAGCGAGACAATGAACTGGAGTTACGAGTAGCCGAACAAACGAAGACACTGGCCTCGGAAGTTGCCACACGAAAGTCGCTTCAGGAGACCCAAGAGGCACTTCATACAGCCCTTAGCCTGGCCAATGCGGCTAACGAAGCCAAATCGCTGTTCCTAGCAAAGATGAGCCACGAGATTCGTACTCCGATGAACGGCGTTCTCGGAATGACCGAGATCATGCTGGGAACTGAACTCGACGAGCTACAAACCCAGTGTGCCGAAACGATCGAGACAAGTGCGCGGAATCTCTTGGAGATCATCAACGATGTGTTGGACTTCTCCAAGGCGGAAGCTGGCAAGCTCACGCTGCAGATCGAGCCATTCGCGATCGAATCGCTAATAGGCGAAGTTGGAGCAATCTTGGCGCCGTCAGCTAAGAACAAGAATCTGGAATTTGGCTTCTGGAGTTCGCCTGAGGTGCCGGCAATCGTTAAAGGCGATCCTGGACGACTTCGGCAGATACTGCTCAACCTCGCCGGTAACGCCATAAAATTCACGGAAACAGGACGTGTTGCTCTCGACGTCTTCACCGTTGCGACCTTCGACACTGCCAAGCGCATCCGCTTCGAAACCCAGGATTCCGGTGTCGGAATCTCCGAGGACCAGCAAAACCTGATCTTCCAGAGCTTCATGCAGGTTGACGGAGGAATGACTCGAAAGCAGGGGGGAACTGGACTCGGCTTGACCATCTCGAGGCAACTTGTCGAGTTGATGGGTGGCTCCCTCTCAGTTAAAAGCAAAGAAGGAGCCGGCTCAAAGTTCTACTTTGAGATCGATCTGGAAGTCGTGGCCGAGTCGACTCCGAGGACAGGCTTGACCGGCAAAACCGTACTTCTCGCGACGGCTGACAATGAGTTTGGCCGTCGCCTTAAAGAGACATTTCGGTTTCATGGCGTGGCCGTAAACCTCGTCACCGATGGCGATACAGCGTGCAAGCTACTCGAAGAAGGTAACGATTTCAACTTCGTCGTCGCTGATGTCGATCTCCCGGCAAGGACCGGACTGGAACTTGCAGGGATCATCCAAGGCATCCAGAAATCTAAGCCGACGATCTATGTGATGGCCGACTCCACGCGAACGGTGCTCGCGGCCGATGCCGCACAGCTCGGCATTAGCGGCGTCCTCGCAAAGCCATTTCTCGCCGGAAAGCTGCTCGACATGATGCTCACGGCGACAAATAACAGCCTGAGACCGAGACCACGACCTACTGCGGGCGATTTCGGGGAAAGAACTCCCCATATCTTGCTCGTCGAGGACAACGAAGTCAACGCAATGGTCGCGACTCATTTTCTAAGGAACCTAGGTTGTGTATTCAGCATGGCAGTCGACGGTCAGCAGGCAGTCGATGCCACAACCGAAAACCGATTCGACCTGATCCTCATGGATATGCAGCTTCCGATTATCGATGGTCTTGAAGCGACAAGAAGGATTCGAGCAAGCAACAACCCGGCCATACGTGATGTGATCATTGTTGCAATGACCGCAAACGCGCTCTCAAGCGAGAGGCAGTCCTGCATCGATGCTGGAATGAACGATTACCTTTCCAAGCCGGTGTCTCAACTAGAGCTCTCCGACATGCTTAAGAAGTGGCTAGTAAAGGATTGAGGAGTTCCGCCAGTACTCGGTGAGACGACGATTCCTTCCGATCGATAAGTAGGTTTTCTAAACACGTCAAAGCAAGACACTGACCGCCATAATGCTTGCGTGGAGTTTCGTCAGGTTCTGGACCGTCATCGGTCAATTCGCAAATACAAGCCAACCCCAATTGACCAGTCGATGATCGATGAAGTCTGCTTCGAGGCAATTGCCGGAGGATCTTCATCCGGGAACCTGAACAGCTACTCACTGGTACTGACGCGCGACGTTGAACGCAAAAAGAGGCTTTTCGAGCTTCACTCGCACCAGGACTTCATTCTAGAGGCGCCGTTGCTCATCACCTTCTGCGCCGATTGGTATCGGACGCGCGAGTGGTTGAAGGCAAGGGAGGCAGTTGACAATTTCAATAACCTCGTTGGCTACCTTGTGGCAGCGATGGATGCAATGATTGTTGCCCAAAACGTCTGCCTCGGCTTCGAAGCACGCGGGCTCGGCATCTGCTATATGGGCACGACGATCTTTTCGATGGGAGAGATTGCCGAGTTCCTTGATCTGCCCGATACTTGCCTGCCGGTGACGACCATCGTAGTTGGACACCCGGACGAACAACCGGCCAAGCGCGATCGATTGCCATTGTCTGCATTCATGCACGACGAGGTCTATCATCGGATGAGTGCGGATGAGCTAGACGGTTGTTACTCTGAACGCGAGGTCAAAGGTTGGCAAAGGTATATGGCAAATCCTCATCTTAAGCGCGTCGTCGAGGAAGCAGGCATCGAGTCGCTCGCCCAATTCTATACAAGCAAGTACAAATACGACCCTGACTTCTTCGCTGAGATCTCATCGAGAGTACGAGTGGTTCTTGAGAACAGCCATTTTATGCCGTGACCGGACAGGCATGCAGTTCTTGGCAGATCAATCAGACCGGAGACGAGCCGCATCTTGCGAGCAGTTCTTCTGCCTCTGGAATTGCCGACAAACCGGATCTGCCGTTCTTCTTTCTCTCGAAGTGAGTCATTCCGCGCAGCAATTTTAGCGCTCGTCTCGCCAAGCGCATCGCCAATTGCAAATGGTTGGACTTTTCTTCAACAACCGCGAGAGCTAGAAGAACGCTTGCATAGCCGGGAATCGCGTCATCGTTGAGGAATAGATTCGCGGACTCTGTCAGCGCTTCCCTGGCGGCATGTAGTTCATTCAGGTCGGTATAAGCCCTGCCGAGCCCTCGCAGCGATGTCGCAACGCCGACGGGATCGTGCATCTGTCGACGTATTTCGAGTGCCTTCGAATGCAGTCCAATGGCTTCCCTCGGCCGATTTGTCGATTGAACAAGGTCGCCCAAGTACGTGATCGTGACGACTTCTCGAATCTTGTTTTCAAACGATTGCATCGATGCGAGGCACTGTCTGTAGCCGGACTCCGCCTCCTCAAGGTGGCCTAAGTTCTCCAAGAGCCGAGCGATGGAAACGCGCAATGTGATCGCCTTTGAAGTCTGAACTCCAGCTACGACTTGCATCGCCAGCCTTACGCACTCCTCCGCCTCAGCGATCGCCCCCAGCTCTTCTAGTGCAAGAGCTTTGGCTTGAAGTGCAGAACCGACCGATATCGTCCTGCCCAATCGCTTCGCCAAACCAAGCGCACGATCCGCGCTCTCAAGGGCCTCGTCGAAATTCGAGGTATTCAACGCGGCAGTCGATAGCTGCGAAAGGGCGTCGAGTTCAAGGTTTGGATCCCCGCAGCTTTGAGCGATGGCGATTGCCGTCTTTGCAGTTTCGACAGCCGCCTTGCTGTCCAGCCGCATGAGGTTAATCCAAGTTCGCGAATGCATCGCCCGAAACAAGATGCGCTCCGATTTTCCAGTTTGAGTTCGCTGAAGTTCGTCGAGGAATCGCTCGGCCTCCCTCATGTCACCCTTCGCCAGGGACAGTTCTGCCAACGCTGCCCACGCCGCTGCCCGCGCAGTATCGGAAACATTCGAGCCTGCCCGAGCCAGTGCTTCCTGCAATCTATCCATTCCAAGTCTTGGCGTACCCACCGAGATCCAATGGGGGGTAGCGGCAAGAGCAAGGTCAACCGCTTGAGATGGATTATCGCCAAAACCAAGCATGTCGAGAGCAAACGAAAGGTCCGTGGAGACATTCTCCCTATCGCCGGGCGGTGCTGATTTTCGGACTCTGACTTGGTCGTTCAACGCGTCGCGAACGGTGTCGGACGGCGTAATTCCTAACTCCTGATCGAGTAGATCGGCGAAAGCCTCGTATTCGAGTTGGGCGGCGACTTTTTCCCCCGATCGAATGAGCGCACGCAGCTTTCGTGCTCGCGCTCCATCCATCAACGGCTCCTCAAGAACGGCGCGTTGAGCGTACTCAAGTGCCTTTCCCGGAGCACCCTCCATCTCGGCGTCAGCCAAATACAGCAGCGCTCGCAGATAGACTTGGGATAGGTGGGACCGCTCGTCCCGAATCCACTCGTCGTTAATTCCTGGTAAAAACGGCCCCTCGAATAGGGCTGCCGCCAGTTCATTAATCTCCTTTCTGGATTCAGCCGTCTGATACCGTTCGGTCGAAAGTAGTACATCGACGTCGGAACTGACGATGCCCTGATTCAAGGCAATTGTCGACCGGGTGGCATTAAGAGCGACGTCCGAAATATCGCCCAATGATGCCCTTAGGTAAACGAGAATCTGACGCAGGTTGTGAAGCCCAACATCGTCGGTGGCGCCCGGCCAGAGTGTTCTCGAAAGCGCTTGCCTCGTGTGAGTTCCCGGCTGAGTTATCAAAAGACCGAGCAGAGCCGGGACTCGATTCGATCGGAACGTCGTAACGACTCCACCGGTCGTCCATATCGAGATCTGCCCAAGTAGTCGGACTCGAATCGCAGGTGGTTCTAAGTTAGCCATGTGGGTCAAACAACTGAAGCAATACGGGTGGAGAATCGGGATTCCCTGAATAGTAAAGGTCTAGACATTATGGAACTGGTAGTTCAGCTTCGGCCATATCGACAAAAGTCGGTGCGCACCTCTATTAGGTGCGCATCGTTTGCCAGATGCCATTGCTACTTCTTCTGGATATAGAAGAATTGAAGGTTGGTGCTCGAAGTCGTGGTCCCCATCGCAATCAAGGACCCATCGTCCAAGATGAAGAATCCCGAAAGATTTGGGTACCCGCTCGCCGCGGATCCAAGCTTCAAGCTTACGTTGACCGGCGATGCCTTCAACGTCGACCAGAACGAGAGGTCGGTGGTTGTCGAAGGACTGACCGCGTAGAGTGAACCGGCAGCTTGAGTTCCAGCATGGTTCACGGCATATCCAGTCGCACCTGCATTCGAACCCATAGGAAGCGGATGAGGAGCGAAGCCTTCAGACTTCTGCCAATACAGTCCGATCTGACCATCGCCTCCGACAACGACCCCGTTGTCGCTTATGTGAACCGCCTGAACGGTTGTGTTCAATCCGTTGAACTCAGGAAGCGCAACGAATTTCGCGGTGATCTGACTCGTCGACGGATCGACTGAAGCGTTTGACCAGATTCCGGGATAGGGAGACAATCCATCTCCAGCACCGAGAATATCGTTGCTGTTATCGACCGCCAGGGCCATGAGGTTGGAATGCCGCCCGTCTCCCGGCAAATTGTAAAGGGAGCCGCTGATGTATGCGATCGGCGATTTTACAAACGTCTGAGAATAGGAAAAGCCAACGATTGTGTTTCCGTTTGCACTGATGCCTTCGAATTCACCGCCGTATGGAAGCGTTCCACTGGCAGTGTACGGCTGAAAAACATGCGAGCCGGACGTGTCGATCCAGAAACAAGGCTGAATCGTCCCTGATGAGCTGCTATAGCTCCCCACGACCACGGTCTGTCCTGAATACGTCGCGATACCGTGCGCCGAGGTGTGAGATCCGCCGGTGGGCGCAGGCAGCTCCTGAGGCACGGCGGTGGGATTTGGCCAATAGTAGCCGGTCGTTTTATTGGATGGATCAAGTGAGAACCCAACCATTTCGCCATCGCCAAGCGTTTGCTCGACATTGACCCTGCCAGAACCTTGAACCGTCGAAGGCGCTTGATATCCGGCGCCGCTGCTGGTTGTCGTCTTCAACAACGTCCCCAGGTTGAACCCAGACGCGCCATTGACGACATCGCTGAACCCGCTTCCGGTATTGACCGTCAGCGTATCGTTCCCGCGATTAAAGTCGGCCAAAAACCCCTGTAAAGGTCCCGCGGTAACGTTCAGTGTGAACGTCCCGTTGATGAGGTCAAGCACGCCGGCGCCGGTACCCTTCTGATCTCCAAATACTGGAACCGTTGCGTCGACCGAAGCATCGCCGTGGATCGTCGTCGTGGGGCTGCCGGTTAGGTTCGTCAGCGTGGTTGACACCGGAATCGGAGTTCCTTGGTAGTTGTAGCTGTAGGTCGACTTGATCGATCCCGAGCTACCGACCTTTCCGGCATCGTCCAGGCTCATGTTGAGGATCATTGCGATGTTGTCCTTGGACAGCGTCAAAGTTCCTTTAAGGGTATTGGCGCCGTGAGAATCTGAGAACACGATCGAAAAGTCGGCCGACAATGGAATCGAGCCACCGCTAATTGCACCAGTCGCGTGGAAACTGACCGGGTACGTGTAGGCAGATCCGATCGGCTCGGTACTCACGACCGTCAGCTTTCCAGCCGAGTTCTTCCCGGCCGCATCTGAATAGAAGCTCGTCGTAAGGACTTTTCCGGTGATCGTGCTGGCGCTGTATAGATTGAGGCCCGGCACAAAAGTCGGCGCCGACGACCGTGTCACCGGGAATCCTGGACCAGCCCCTGGGTTCACGGAGTTGAGGACGCTGAACGGCACGATCGCAACGTCCGTCGACTTCGCAATCGTTACTCCGACACCGATGTTGAGGTTCGTGCCACTTAGCACCTTATTGTTGGCTGCTCCACCGCCGCCGCCAGCAGCACCGGTTCCGCCACCACCGCCACAACCGACGACGGCTGTTATTGCGAACGCGCTCAGCAGTACCAAACTTGAGCCTAGCAATCGCAACCTGTCTCTTCCTTGTGTTCGAATCGATCTCATTCTGTCTCCTCATGACACGCTGCCAAAGGAGGCAGATCGAGCATAGGTGGCATTATGGAAACCCATCGTCAGCAGACCGTCAGCGACATTTGGAACGAGATTTAGCTGCGCGATCTACAGCCAACACAGTATTGACTCCTCAAAAACACCCGAATTCCCCCGACTTTTATGTTAAAAACGTCTAGCAGTTAGGCTCGAATTAAGTACTTCCCATAAGCTCTTCTGCCCATTCAAGTGAGGCGTTCAACACTCATATGGCAAGCGTGCGCACCGAGGGAAGATCTGACCGCCGACGCCGAGGACAAGCGGGCCGAAGATGGCTTCAACTCAAAATCGGCAGCCTCAGTTCAGACGGATCGCTGCCTTGGGGACCGTCAAAAGAGAACCCAAAGCACGGACTCCTAGCCGACTTCTACATCGGGCGCGAGTTCCAATCCGATCAGTTCGCCCGCCAAACCGCCAATATCAACCTCAATTGGGATAACGTGCCAGTGCCGGACAAAGAACTGCCAGAGTTCAAGCCATATTCGGTGCGCTGGACGGGCTATTTCAAACCAACGACAACGGAGACATACACCATTTTCACTGCCTCCGACGATGGAGTTAGGCTTTGGATCGACGACAAACTCGTGATCGATAACTGGACATGTCATTCGGAAAGCGAAGATGCTGTCCAGGTCAGCCTGAACTCAGGAGTCTTCCATCGCCTCCGACTCGAGTATTTTGAAGCTTCCGGATTGCAGGGTCAAAGAATTCGGTTGTACTGGCAAAGCCCAACAATAAGAAAAGAGTATGTTCCCGAGCAGTGCCTTTACTACGCCAAGCCGTAAGATGTCTTGTTTTTGAAATGAACCTGCCCTTCGAGCAAGTAGTAACCCAAAACCACCAACGCAACCCTGAGTCCAACATCACTACCGACAAGCAATCAATTAAGTTGGTTCTAGCATTGAAGTTCAACCGGCATTGACAGCGAGACTTCCACGGCAGATTGACCTTCCAACTCTCCAGATCTCAACCTCTAAGCATGGAATTAGTGTCATCAAGAAATAGTATTTGAAATTGTATGCAACCATCTGTTTAGTTTCACTCCATTGCGGGAATCTCCTTGCTTGCTTACCCTTCTTGAGAGGTTGATGAATTCGACTTGGCTTCAAGGTATCGAGATCTTCGCCAGACAATTGCCATCAAAAATCCTCCCACAGTGGCAGTTAGTGATCCCAACGCTAGCCCCAAGTTTCGGGTCATGCGAAGGTTTGAGTATCGAATTGTCGAGGATGCAGGATTTCCGACCATGTAGGTGACTTCGATTGGATTGTTTAGAGCCAGCAGTTCCTCCCGCAATGGTTCCGAATTTTTAAAACGCCTTCCTGCCACGAAGTACTCATAACTGATCACCTTGCTTCCATTCCATCTCGGAACCAAGCCCATTACTCGTCCACTTACAGTATTTCGGGGATTGTCCAGCACTTCATTGCGGATTGTGACTACTGTTGCGGTCGCGATCAGAATGCACCCCATAGCCAAAATACAGCAGCAATAGATAAAGAGCCTTTTTAATAGCATAGATTTTCCCATATTACTAAGGGTTCTTACTCGCCGAAGATCCCATACCTTGGAGTGCGCCCATTCCTATTCCACCCATAAACGCTTCTAGCATTTCATTTACTCCGTCGGCTCCGCCGCAAACACCACCCACTCCGCCAGCAATGAAGCCCAAGATCATGTCGCCAACAGGGTTGTCTGTGTCACCGGTCAACAGGTCAATGATGACAGTTGCTGCAACCCCGGCGAGCCCGTTAATACCGAACCCAATCATCCCGCCAAAGGCCTCAAGCGCGGTTCCTTGTATCGCATTACTCAAACTATCGCCAGCCATCGCGGAGGTGAACACGGCTACTAACGTAACTGCTGCTGCCTTCAGCGCTGCTGCTGGTTTTTGCGTCATGCCTAGAGTCACTGCAAAAGCCGCAAGCGCAGCCATCATTGCTAGACCGATGGCATCCCAAAACTCCCCTTTCCCGGTCTGATCTACTCGATTAACCGGATCGTTCGAACAATAAACGAACCAGTTAACTCCATGACTCCCTGGGTCCTCGCTGACAAATCGACCACTATTTGGCTCGTAGTACCTTGCACGCATGTAGGTCAAACCAGATTCATCGTCTTGCTTGTGACTTAGGCTTGCACAGTATCGCCCTTTAGGATCACCGCTTTGAGATCCGAGCCGGATGTTGCCCCATGCGTCAAACGATCGTTCGGCGGTGAAGGCATAGCCTGCCCCGTTCTTACTGAGGGTAGAAATCATGTTCCCGTGCGCATCATAGATTGGATACGAAACAGATGTCCCACCACTGGTCGTCACCGAAATGGATTCTATTCCCCGCAATCCGAGCGCAAAGTCTGTTGTCTTTTGCCAAGTCCCTGAGCCGTCGAGATCGACATCCTCAAGATGCCCCGGGCCTTAAACTCTTTGCAATCGACAAAAACATGACAATCATCTTTGCAGCTCAATCTGATTGCATCTGGTTCCAATACTTTGCCGGAAATATATATTGTCCGAGGCCGTCTATCCTGCCGGGTTGTAGATCGCGACTTCATTCGTTCGAAAGGCCGTCCCCAATTTCTTCAATCGCGTTCTCGGCATAGAGTATGAAATCGTCAATCGAAAGTAAGTCAATTTCTGCTTGTATCTCCTCTGCCGAATTTGTCGAACCCCTGCCAAGTTCCATTTTATAAAGCGCGGCGGAAATTCTAATTCGAAGTCGTCGAGCAGCGAAGTAATTCTCTCTCAAGCTATTGGCCCGGTCCGACAGGCCCGCCAAGTGCTGCTCAGTATGGTGGGCGACCGCTAGGAGCTCGACTAAACGGTTGGACTGTTTGGCCATGGAATCATTCCGTCAAATCGATAGCAGCAGCGGTCATGCCGGCAAAGCGCAGTGCAGATTCGGAGATCGACTTGCTCACTAGAGCAAACAACAGATCTCCGGCTCTTTGATCGATTCTGCGTTGAATCTCTTGAGTTCGACCACTCCAAACGTAAGCTCGCATAAGTGGTTCGCTTAATGAAATCCGAATTTGCGACTTGTTCCCGGCTCGCAGGCGGTTGTGCAACTCCCATAGATAAGAGGTCTCCTGGTCGATCGCCTTCATTCCCCGAGAAAAGCGACTCTTTTGCGTATTCCGGTGAAAACGAGCAGCCTGTCCGATTGAAAGCGAGCATCGTATCCGGCGAAAACGAGCACGTAATCCGGTGAAATCGAGCAAGCGCTCAGACCTTGGGTTGTGCTCTTGGGTTTTCAGTCGTTGTCGAGCGTACCAGGGGCCTTGAGCCCATGCGCTTTTCGCATGGATTCTCCCTCCACTTTTAGGTGGTACGCGTTATGGACGAGTCCTGCGTTGTGAGGAGGTGATACGGTATCCCCCGCCGAGCGGGGAAAGATTCGGAGAATATCTTTGGGTTAACCAACCAGCCTCACCCGAAAGGGGAAGGGTCAACATAGCATGTTGGTAAAGCAGGAGAGCGGGCGAAATCGCTGAACCGTCGTCCTGCAAGACCCGCGCGATATGGCAAGAGCTAGACTGCCCGAAGCCCAATCTCAAGTGGAACCACACAATCCCGTCGCGACAGCGATCAAACGCGACGCCCGAATGTGCCGTCTTCGCCGACTCGGAAGACGGCAACTCCGCAAGCGGGGCGCCCGGTAGTGAACCGGGATAAGAGATGAGTGGGCTGCCTAAGTCGCGCTAGATACGTACCGTGACACTCAACCACAAGATCGCCTAACGAGTGCGAACTCTAAGGTGACGGAGTCCTCCGTAGTAGTCCGAGAGCGGGAGAGCCGCTTACATGGCAAAGGGAGGCAGAACGACTCGACAGACAATACGAGGAGGCATGCGAAATTGCAGAGCGCCACAACTGCTTTGGAAGTCATCGGAAATCGCGGCAGAAAAGGACTGCCGCTCGAAAGGCTCTATCGACAACTGTTCAACCCTGAGCTGTACCTCATCGCATACGGCAACCTTTACGGGAACGCCGGTGCAATGACCAAGGGCGCGACTCAGGAAACCGCAGACGCTATGTCCGTGGCCAAAATCGAGGATCTCATCGAGGCTCTGCGCTTCGAGAGATTCCGATGGACTCCCGTAAGACGGGTAGCAATACCCAAGAAAGACGGGAAAACAAGGCCATTGGGTATCCCGACGTGGACGGACAAATTGCTGCAAGAAGTTTTGCGGCTCCTTTTGGAGGCGTACTTCGAACCGCAGTTTTCCCCGTCCAGCCACGGATTCCGCCCAAAGCGAGGAACTCACACCGCGCTAAGGCAGATCCGCTGCACAGGCACGGGGACGAAGTGGTTCATCGAAGGGGATATCAAAGGATGCTTCGACTGCATCGATCACCAGATCTTGCTTTCAATTCTCCGCGAAAAAATCCACGATGGCCGCTTTATCGGTCTGCTCGAATATCTGCTCAAGGCCGGATATTGCGAGGAATGGACCTACCGAGAAACCCTTAGCGGAACTCCGCAAGGTGGAATCGTCAGTCCTCTTCTAGCGAATATCTACCTCGACAGAATCGACACATTTGTCGAAAAGACCCTCATCCCGGCACACACCAGGGGAAAGATCCGAAAAGCAAACGGAAATTATCGAAAAGCATGCGAACAGGCAGATCGCCATAAGGGGACCAAGGAATCGCGCAGATGGAGAATGGCTGCACGCCAAATGCCGTCCCGCGACCCGAACGATCCTAACTACAGGCGGCTGCGCTACGTCCGCTATGCCGACGACTTTCTGCTTTGCCTAATCGGCTCAAAACTCGAAGCCCAGGAAATTAGGGAGGAGCTTCGAAGGTTTCTGCTTGACGAACTCAAGCTAGAGCTATCTGAGAATAAGACCTTGATAACCAACGCCGCAACGTCTGCGGCCAGGTTCCTGAACTACGAGATTAGCCTAAGTAAAAGCGACACTAAGCTCGACGCCCGCAAATGGCGTTCGGCCAACGGTAGGCTCAGGCTAAAAGTTCCCCGAGACGTCCCTGAAAGGGCGCGCCAAAGATACCTCAAGCGAAATAGACCCACGCACCTGCCCGAAATGACAGGGCGAACGGATCTCGATATCGTCAGAACGTACCAAAGCCGCTACAGCGGGCTCGTGAATTATTACCTGCTCGCCGACAACTTGCCGTGCTTTAGCAAGTTGCATTTCACTATGGGAACCTCGCTCTTGCGGACGCTGGCTGCTAAACACAAGTCCAGCTTACGCAAGATGCTTGCCAAGTACAAGAGCACGGTGCAGACCCCAAACGGACCCCGCAAGTGCCTCGAAGTTTTTGTTCAACGACCGGGAAAGAAACCCTTGATCGCCCGGTTTGGAGGGATCTCATTGAAAAGACGGCCGTGTGCCCTCGTCAAAGACCAAGTGCTCGTAACCGCTATTCGCCCCAAGGAACTGATTCGTCGGCTTCTTAAGGGCGTATGCGAACTATGTCATCACAAAGCAGAAGTCCAATCCCACCAGGTGCGAAAGCTCGAAGACCTCAAACGGTTCAAAGCCCGTCCTGAATGGGCGCAAATCATGCTTAAAAGACATCGAAAGGTATTGGTCGTTTGCCAAAACTGCCATGCGGAGATCCACTCGCGCAAGGCAAACAACAAAAACCGATTGTAGTCGTTTGGAGAGCCGGATGATGCGAAAGTATCAAGTCCGGTTCGGAGGGGGGACATTGGAAAAGGGGCTTAGAGCCACCTCGCCAATGTCCTACCCACCGGTCGAGGATCGCATCGGCGAGTGTCGGCTCGCCGATGGCCTCGTGCCAGTGTTCGGGCGGAAGTTGTGCGGCAATCATCGTCGAGCGTTTGTCGTAACGATCGTCGAGGATTTCCAGAAGGTCGCGCCGACCGGTTTCGTTTAGCGGCGTGATGAGCCAATCGTCAAGGACGATGAGATCGATTCGCGCGAGCGAAGCGAGCTTGCTTCGGTATCCGCCTTCGGCTTTGGCGATTTCCAGATCTGAGAGCAGTCTTGGAAGTCGCAGGTATCTGGCGGAGAAGCCTTCCTGACATGCCTTATGGGTGAGGGCGGAAGCGAGGAACGTCTTTCCGACTCCAGTAGGACCGGAAACAATCGCATTGCGTTTGTCCTTGAGCCAGCGGCATGTCAAAAGGCTTTGTATCAATGCCCTGTCAAACCTTCGCTCAGCGCGGTGTTCAAGTTCCTCGATCCGGGCGTTCTGGCTGACGCGGGCGCGTTTGAGACGTCCTTCGAGGAGCCGGTTGTCCCTGTAGGTGTTCTCGGCGGCGATGAGATCGGTAAGGCGTTCCTCAAATGAGGCGTTGTTCCAAGCGGGATCTTCGAGTTGACGCCCCAGCGCCTCTTTCATTCCGCGTAGGTAGAGCTGCTCAAGACCGTCAAGAGTGAGTTCTCTCATTACGAGTTCTCCTTGTAGTACTGGGCGCCACGAACGTTCTCATGAACCGGCATCGGCCGTTCATCGAATTCCAATGTTGTTTGGTCGAGCCCTTTCTCAAGGATGGTTTTGACGCTCCGGTAGCTTAGAGCACCGGCGGCTAGGGCCCTGGCGCATGCCGCATTCAGCCTTTGAAGACCATGCTTTTTGCCAAGGCTGATGAGGCCGAATGCTGAGTTGTAACCGTGCTGGGGGTAGAGCTTGGCTTCCAGCATGGCCTGCACGAGCTTGCCGACCGAACCGCCGCATTTGGATCCCCACCGCACAAGCCTTGTCGGCGACCAGTCCTCATATTCTCGATGGGCCTTGGGTCTATGCTCTCGCAGCGTCGTATATCCAAAGCGTCGAAGGTCACGCGGATGAGTTGCAAGGATCTTGGCCCCATCGAAGATCTGGACGGTCTGTGCCGTAGAGCGGACGCTCACGTGCCGACCGACAAGCGAGTAGTGCACGCTGTAGCCGTGCCCTTCGAACGATACATGATGGTTGGGGCCGACCTTGGCTTTCTTCCAAATCGCGAACTCGTAGTGCGTGTTGGGAAGCGGCCTTGCCGCCGGCCGGTCGATCTCCTCGAAGAGCTGGCTCCTCGATGCGTCAGGTCCTCGCATGACACGCGAGTTCAGTTCCTCGACTGACCTTGAGATCTCGTCGTTGAGTTCGTCCAGACTGAGGAAGGTTTTGCCCTCGAGCCTGGCGAGTACCCGCTGCTCGACACGCTGAACGCCGTTCTCGACCTTGCCTTTGTCACGAGGCTTTCGCACGCGCGCCGGAATCACGGCAAGACTGTAGTGGCGAGCGAACTCGGCATACTCGAGGTTGAACTCCGGTTCGTACCGATTCGGGGAGGTGACTCCCGTCTTGGTGTTGTCCGGCACAGCAAACGTCGGCAACGCGCCGTAGAACTTGAACGCACTGACATGGGCCGCAAGCCAGTGCTCAAGCTCCATGCTTGGAAATGCTTTGGCGAACACCTTCTGACTGACACCGAAAGCCGAGACGAATACAGGAACACCGCTCACTTCTCCCGTTTCTGGATCCGTAAGAGGAGCCGTTTGCCCTGCCCAGTCGATCCACAGGCGCTCGCCAGGCCGGTGGTTCTGAGACATCCGGATCTCCGTGGTTCCCTCCCACTCACGAAACAGGTGGCAAAACTGGCTTCGTTCGTAGCCGTCAGGGTTCTCCTTCTTGTAGTCCTCCCAGACCACCGTCAATGTCATGTTCTTCTTAGTGAGTTCACGTTGAACGGCTTTCCAGTCCGGAGCCTGTCTCACTCCTGTCTGCTCATGCCGAGCAAAGAGCAACTCCTCGAGCCTCTTGTCAGTGCAGTCATCCGGCACGGGCCAGCCGATGCCGGCAAACTCGGCGCGGCGAAGATACTCGTGAACGCTCGAAGGGGCGATGTTGCACGCCGAGGCGATCTCGCGCTGCTTGGCGCCCACCGCATAGTGAAGGCGCAGCACCTCTCGAATCTTTCTCATATCAATGGGTTTCCTTGGCATTTCGTCCCGATCTACGGAACCGCCGGTCGTGGAAAACCCAGGGGTCACACCCTCAATCTGATCTGCTCGTTTTCACCGGATAACGTGCTCGTTTTCGTCGGAAACCTTGCTCGATTTCACCGGATACGCTGCTCGATTTCAAACGGATAGCTTGCTCGTTTTCACCGGATAGGCTGCTCGTTTTCAGCCGGTGCACGCACTCTTTATTGCTTCCAAGGCACGAATGTGCGACAAAAGTTCTGATTCAAGCTGTTCGCGTCTGATTTCGTCGAATAACTGGCCCATTGCTGATCACCCAATGTCCAAAGAGAGAATGGCCATGGACATTTGTCCCTCGTAGATCAATCCAACGGCGGCCTCTGCTGACGATTTGGCTCCTGCGCACTATTCTGCATTTTTGAGAGCGATACGTTGTTTGACATGATAGAAGCTCAATTGTTTGCCAGAGCCCAAGGACGGCCCCTATTCATAGTAATTGCCTTGCCATCGTCGATAAGACACTATCGTTGTCATGCCCCTCAACTGCGGAACTTGGGGTAGGTTTCGTCGGATCTGGGGCCTCAAATGGCAAACAGCGGAGTTGATCCGATAGGTCCTCTCAGGTCTCGGGGGGTTCAGTGCCGCGCGTTCTTGAGATGTTCTATAAGTCGAGCATAAATCTCTGCCCAACTTGCCACCCGCTGGAGATTATGCCCTTCGCTCTCTAGAACCCGTATGATGGTCTGAGATTGGTTGTCATCCCTAGGGTTCAGAAGGCTTGAGACGCAAGCTTCGCCAGAGACCGCATCCCTTAGTGCATCGTTCTCGCCTTGGTACATATCAAGAAATCGTGGCTTCCGGCCGGCCGGCAGTGCCTGCGGTGGAAGCTCGGTCGGAGAAATCAGAATTATCCCAAGGAACCTCCCATTTGTCTGTAAAGCGGCTCGATATGCAATCGAACACCCACTACTCTCAGCGAGAATCACTTGGTTTTCGACTTGGATACCATAGTGAGCCTTCAGGAAATGTGAAATCTGAAGGATGTCTTCAGCCTGAGCATCCGGAGAATACTCACGCTCGAATCTCTGCCCATATCCACTTGACCCGCGATAATTGACGATGGCGACAGTAGTGCCCTCAGAGGTAGCAAGTTGGATGTTTGCATCCCATTTTGGCGACGCAAGCCGTCTGGGTCCCCCATGGATTACGATAATGGCCTCAGGCCTTTGCCCGCTCTTTGCTCGATAAGGTCTCCACACATAAAAGTGAATCCGCTGACCGTCTGCTGCAGCACAATCAGCGAAAGCTGGGATTACCACATGGCCAAATATCTGAGTTCTCGATTTCCAAACAACGCTCTTGCCAATTCCGTTCAAATCAAACTCGACAAGTTCGGGCGGCGCGTCGTCTAGCGCTTCCAGAACGACTATTCCATCTCCATCGGGTGACTCTTGGACGATGCGTGATAGTGCACGTGGCGTTTTGAGGGCCCGGTCTACTCCTGTCTGCACGTCCCAAGTGCTGATGACAGAGAGGCCGTTGTTAGTCATTTCATACACGATTCGTTTGCCAGCCATCATGCACCGCGGGTGGCAAAGGTCAAAGGGAGGGGCAATTAGCCGTTTCACTTTTCGGCTTTCACAATCAAGGGCATAGAGCGCAAAGAACTCGTCCTTTGCATTTCTGGCAGTACAAATCAGCTGTGATTCATCAGGCGACCAGGCAAGGTCCCTGACCTCGCCCGCCCTGCAAATTGAGTACGCCTTCACACTTTCAGTCCCCTCTCGAATGGGAGTGACTGTTACCGCTTGAGGGTGTGCTGATGATATGTAAGCGAGGACGTTTCCTGACGGACTAACCTGAAAGTCACTTTCAGGCAATATAGATCCCAGCGAAGTCCAGGTCACCCTTTGTTTCGTGACGTCAGCCAAAATCAAAGCTGCTCCATCCTCACCGCTTGTGGCGACAATAACCCGATCACCAGTCGGAGTCCACCGCAGCGGACGAGCAGCTGTCTGGATACGTGGAAGATCAGGCGATCGGACACTGCCAGATCGAAGGTTCCAAAGATGGAGTCTGAAGCTGGCTTCACCGGAATTGCTGGCAAGATAGGCAACTTCTCGAGAATCTGGTCGCCAAGTAAGTTCAAGCTGCGTGTCCTTGGAGGAAGTTTCCGCCACGATCCGGCCAGTCGACCTTTCGAGAATGAACAAAACGAACGCGTTTGGACCGCGGGTTTTGAGTAAGACAAATCGGCCGTCAGGAGACACGTTTACCGGCATTGGATACTGGGCGACAAGCCTCTTTAGGACGCTATCGAACCCTGGTGGAAAGCTGAGACTCTCGGGTTTCGAGTGGAGGAACAATAGGAGGGATCCAATCCCGGCAACAAATACGCCGCCGCCGACCAGACTCATTCTGCTTAAGTCAGAACGCACCTAATGCCCCTCATACCGATGTCTCATGGCCTTATCTAGGGCCATGCGTTATTGTTACCAATGCTCCAGAGAGCACCACTGTGCGTCAAGGTTCCAGTAGTGACTGCCTTTGCGTGCCCATCGCAAAACAGCGTTACGTTTCGCCCCTTTGGATCTGGTTCTTTGGAGGCATCGGATTTGACATAACTTGAACTGTATGGGGAGTCGAGATAAATCGCGGCTCCAGTATTACCGCCGCCAAATGTGTCGAAAAACGAGGCAGCAATCGCACTTCCAGCAAGGTCGTGATTGGGACTGTAGTAGTCCCACGTTTCTGTGAATAGGATGCATTCAGAGGGAGATACGACCCGAGATGGAGCGACCGAAATGTATGTTGGTTGCACTCCAGGGGCACAAAACCACTGAGCGATATCGTCACTCATGCCCCACGAACTAATATTGCCAACGGGCCAGAGAACTGGGTCTTGTTCTTTGTATCCCTTCTTCGGATCGACAAATACACGTGGCATATCTTGAACGAGCTCTTCATTTGTACCTTTAGTGATCTTAACCACTCCAAGATAGGATGTCAGGGTCTGCGGCCAGTAGCTCATTGGTGACCCATAAACTCGGCCCTGGCTTGAGATTGAAACCAGCCCTGTGAAGTACAAGACAAAACTGTCATCGTTGTCGCCTTGATACAGCATTTCTGCATTGCCAATTTGTCGAGCATTACTTATGGCGGTTGCTCGATACCCGTATTCTCGTGCTCGGGCGAATACAGGAAATAGGATTGCGGCTAGGATCGAAATAACCGCGATCACTACAAGGAGCTCAATCAGGGTAAACGCAAGATGTTTCAAAGGACTACTCCATAGAAGCTGCGACCACACGTCGCGAATGACAACCGATTTGGCACCTCCGCTGATGACTGAGGATTAAAACTCGAATTCCAACACCCTAGATTATCTATTCCCGCTCGGAAGGCGTAACAGCCACTTTCTACTTGCGTCATTCTTTCCATGCTTCCATCTCCTTCTCCATGAGGGCACGAAATTGCTTCAACTCCACCCTGGACACACTTGGCGCCCCTTCCGCAAGCAGATGAAGAAATCGAGAAACATCCTCGTAGCTAAAGGGTTCACCAAATACAGGGCCGAGGTCTGTTAATCGACTCGGCTTGGTTGAAGATGTGACGACTTTTCCCTGCTCATCTAAAATGGCATACGCAGGCAGAGCAGGCTTTATCCCTTCATTAATCATCCACTCCTCCGCCCCTGGGTTTTCGACAGCTCTGTGCGCCGAATCTTCATCGAAGTGAATCGTGACCCATTCGAAATGCTTATCGAGGATCGGCCGCACGCCAGGACTCTTCAAAAAGGCATCCAACCTGCGACAGGAAATACACCATGTGCTGCCGAATTTCACAAACACTCGTTTGTGGCTGGTGCGCGCATGGATCACCGCCGACGAAATGACGTCGCCGCATTTTGGCCCACCAGCAGTTTGCTTTGTCGGGACACCACAGAGGGCTAACAGCGCAATGATCCCAACCGGGGGCCCGGTGATGCGAAGTATATGCAGTGTGTTCAACGAATGATCTCCTCCTTGACTGGTTGCGAGACGATCAGATGACCCTGAAAAAGGCCAAATAGGACCATCACGGGGTATCTCGAAACCATGAAAAGCGTTGACTCAAATAAGCTCAGGGTTACAAAACACAACGTAATCCCTACAAGCATCGGCCGACAATCCGTTGGACTTCTACGTACAAGCATGATGCCGATCATGGCAAAGCATATCATCAAGGCGATGCCGCCAAAACCAAACTGCTCCATCGCGTAAAGCGGCTCACAATGCGGATCTTGACTTGACGCGGTCTGCTTAGTCACAGGATTCCGGATGGTCAACGGTTCGGGGGAAAATCCACGTCCTGTTGGCCAACTTGACCATATTTCTGCCCCCGATGCTCGAAGTAGCGAGAGGCGACCCATTTTTGAGGCAAGGTTGCTGCGTACGTCGATTTCCGATGACAACCGGATAACAACCACGAGCGCGAGCAAGCTCATGGATGTAACAACCGCTGCAATCACGATCTGCCTAGAATGCGTGGCAATTCCAAGGCCAATCGTACCGACAGTCATTCCGAGTGCCCCTGCCCAGCTCGCTGTAAGACAGAGCGCAGCCAAAACGGCCACGAAGACAGTGGCCAATACGGGCCGCAATGTCACATGAGAGCAGCGCACAATGCCCCCAAATGATAAAGGAGCTAAAAGGGCAAGAACGCAAGCCGTGTTAACGACGCTGTGCCCTCCACCACTTGCCCTCAAGACATTACCACTCAAAAAAACCGATTCATGGTTCACATATAGGTACAGGGTAACCAAAGGCACGATAACAATCGGAATGAGGATCGCACGATAGAAGTCTGCTGACAGCAGCATAGCAATCAACATTCCCAGTTCAATTGAGGCGAGGGACGCTAGGGCATCATCCGGCACGATATCTGGCCTTGCGAAGTTAGCAACTGTTTGGTGCAGGAGAGCTAATACGAGTATCCCATGCAGGAGGCTGTTCAGAACAGCCTGACGAGAGCGTAAAGCACCTAAGACTATGTAGATCGACACTAGGATCGCACTGCCTGCTATGTAGGCGTTAACATGCAGCGTGTTGCTACGGTCGCCAATAATCGGCCCTAGCCACGAGAAATTCATGAGCTGCTCAGGAGTACTCGCCAGAATGTATGCAAGCAAGCACCCACCTCCCAACGCTACCCCGTATTTGATTCGGGGCATAACGCCCCTGAGAGGTGAGACACCACTTTCAGAACATACGGAATTGCTATCGCTTACGCAAGTGACGAATAGTGTAGACACTGGTGACTCCTAGTGCCGCGATGCCAGCAGCCCATAGCCCTGGTGCTAAGCTAGCAGTTGATCGACTAGGTGGGATGCTTTTTGATGACATATCATCCCACGAAGCTCCTTTACGATAGAAATAAGAGCGCGGTAGCTTTGGTGGCGTGATATTTTCATAAACGATCGCTCCGTTCTTGACGTATTTGTCTCGCGAGAACAACGCATCGTCGAATGAGTCAGTATCAAGCTCTTTGAGCGTAAATGTTCGCTGTAGACGAGGCCTTAGGCCAGAGTTCGGCTGAAAGTCCTGCCAAATTGCTGAGTTAGCGAAGGGCATCCCACTAACGTTATGGTAATTACGGAGACTCCAGCGCTCGAACGGACGATCAAAAGCCCCAATGCGAATCTCCGCAACCCGATGAATAGCCGATCCACCAATGATCTGTACTACGCCAGGGTTATAGTTTGGGAAATGGGTTGGTGTGGACTCGCGCTCATATGTCTGAATCTCATCGCCATGAAATTCGGTATATGACGGCACATTGGCAAGTGTCCAGCCGGGCGTTTTCTTGACTTTCGCCAGGAGTTCAGGCGGAGCGTCTGGAGCGAATGCGACTGGCATTGCACTGTAATTAATCCCAAGGAGAGGTGTGGGAGGAAACTCTTGCTGAATTCGGATGTGCGGCGGAAAGCGCAAACACTTGAATCCATTGCCCTCGATCTTTAGCAGATCAGTGCCATCACACAGCCAAACGGTTCTTCCCTCCGCCTCACCTGAGAACACATCCGACTTAGATGAAGGATTGACTTCAATAAGGACCCAACTGCTCCCCTTTGCCCATAACTCAATTAACCTGTCTTGCCGTGCGCTAGCAAACTTTGCTCCTTTCCTGGCTTGTGAAACTTGGCTTTTGACCGCTTCATCCGAAAGTCCACTTGCCTTGCCGTTCCTAATAACGGCTTCGCGCAATTCTCGGTCAGCAGTATCAAGTTCGCTTCGCGTCCGAAGATCGCGCTGGGCCATCGACCCAACAAGGTGCAGATATCCCTCATAGGAAGGAATCAAGTCAAGCTTCTTTTCAACAAAAGAGGTTTGTTGAGCCAGAGCAGGGCCACATGCAACCCAGAAAATCACCAACGCAGAGGGCCCCAACAGCCTGGATGACAAACCATCACTGGTCAAAACTCGTCTCCATATCATAGAACTCAAACACCCCTTACGGTATCGTGGCGGGCTGCCAATTCGGTAAGCAGCCCGCAATTTAAGCCGGGTGATTCTCCGGCACGCCTTCCCTTTCCCTTGATCATGGCTAGCTACTTAGCAACTACGTGCCAGGGCAGGCCGTATCGGTTGCCATTTGCGTGTTGACTGGCGAGGCCGTTGCCATCTGGCAGTTATATTGACCATAGCCGTTGAACGTACATGTACACGGCGGAATGTTTTGATGGTAAGGCAATTGCGACTCTGTGCAATTGTATCCCTTCTTACCTTCCGGAAGAGCGCTTCCGCAATGTTGATCGCCTGGCTTGACGACACCTGCTGTACAGGTGCCAAGGGTTCCGTCGTTGTTGCAATAGCAAACACCCGTATTGGGTTGCGGGTTGTCCTGAGTGTGTGCACTCAGGCATGCGAGGATGCTGGAAGCGGGGAGGATAAGGCCAAGCGCGATAAACGCGAGCTTGTGTTTCATGGGCATGTTCTCCTGGGATGCCTGTCAAAGTTGCGAAGCCTCTGAGTTTCCGCAGGGCCGCTACAGTTACAATCACTTCCTAACCAGAAGTACCTTCGAATGAAAATCTCATAGCCGCCATAGCGAAAGCATCTTCCGATTGGACATACGGATCAGAAGCATAGTGTTTTTCCATTCTTGCCATGTGACTGATTCCAAACGTTATCATTCTCGGTAATGCATAAAGTACCAAGACGATATTTCCTTGTCAGCCTTTTGGATGACAGTGAAAGTGACCTGTTCCCCGTAGGGTGACCCACTTGGAGTGTGAGATCCGTCTGGAATCACACGAATGGGAAAAGGCAAGCGTTACACGGAGGATGAGATCCTCAAAGTGCTCAAAGAGATCGAAGCCGGCGGCGCCATTGCGTCGGTGGCCAGGGCTCATGGCATCACGGATCAGACGATCTACCGCTGGCGAGAGAAGTACGGCGGGATGGAGAGCAGCGAACTCAAAGAGCTTCGTGCTCTGCAGGCTGAGAACCAGCGTTTGAAGCGAATCGTTGCTCGTCAGGCCCTGGAGATCGACGCATACAAGGAGATCTCGGAGGGAAAATGGTGAGCCTGGCCGCCAAGCGGCGAGTGGTTGGTCATCTCCTTAAAAAGGGGTTTCCCAGACGCTTTAGCTGCAAGCTGGTCGGGCTATCCAGAGGTGCGAGCCGCAAGGCACGACAAGAACGACGCCCTGAACTGCGGGAACGGATCGTGAAGCTGTCCGAAGAGCATCCTCGGTTCGGATTCCGCCGGATCCACGCGTGTCTGGTTGCCGAGGGGTACCGCGTCAACAGGAAGGCGGTTCACCGAATCTGGCGCGAAGAGGGTTTGAGCCTGCGCTCTCGCAAACGGAAGCGCATCTCGGTAGAGTCCAAAGAACAGGCGCCAATCGTCTCGTTTGGCGATGTCTGGTCGATCGACTTCGCCTCCGAGTGGCTGGAGAACCGCCGACAGGCCCGTATCGTCGGCATCGTCGATGTGGCAACCAGAGAGAACCTGCTGCTCAAAACGAAGCCATCCATTCGAGCGTGCGATCTCGTCAAAGAGCTCGAATGGCTGTTCCTGGTCTACGGCAAACCAAAGGCGATTCGCTTCGACAACGGTCCGGAGTTCCGCTCCAAGAAGCTCACCCAGTTCCTTGAAAAGCAAGGCGTCGAAGCAGGCTTCATCGAACCAGGTTCTCCGTGGCAGAACGGCCACATCGAGAGCTTCTTCGGAAAGCTCCGAGACGAACTCCTCAACATGGAGATCTTCCTAACCGGCAAAGACCTTCAAGCTCATCTGGACGACTTCATGGAGTTCTACAACAATCGTCGTCCGCATTCGGCATTGGGAGGACTCTCCCCCGCGACATACAAGGCAAATCTAACTAAAATGGAGGCAGAGGCACTAACACTCTAGGTGGGTCAATTCTCGGGGACCGGTCAAAAGGAATGACGTGATCTCTTAGTATGGTGAGTAGTAATAATGGTGGCACTTGAGCAAGGTCTATAGGCATATGAGATCAAGCGAGCAGAGACTCTCATCCCATCACAAACATTGGCAACCATGGCCTATTGTTTCGACGACGTTATGGGTCATTGCTTCATATATGGTTGCTACCCGGACATACTCAATCCGAAGAGTATGGCTCCTCCGCACTGAAGGATGGGAGGAAGTTTCAGTGGATCCTAACCTAGCCCTTGGCAGCGGAAATAACAACGAAGGACCGATCTCCGCCCCATATGTTATTGTCGAATTTGGTGACTACCAATGTCCCTTCTGTCGCAAGGCAGAATCAGAAAAGATGCACCTCCTTTCCTCAACGCGGGGCATGGTCAGGATTGTTTTCAGGCAACACCCACTTGAGACCATCCACGACCGCGCACTCGCTGCTGCCATAGCCTCAGAAGCAGCCGCTGAACAAGGTAGATTCTCCCCGATGCACCATCGACTTATGGCATCGCCTCTCGACCCTGACTCTCTGTTGAGAAGTGCAAAGGAAGCCGGACTGGATCTCGCTCGTGCATCAATCTCGGCGTCAAATTCGGCCCATCGAAGAGTCATCGATGACCTAGTTGCGGCAAGAGCGCTACACGTTTCAGGCACACCCACCTTTTTCCTCCTGTCACCCAACAAGGAAGTCCGTCGATTCGATAACCTTTCCCATTTGAGCTTGTTCGTTAAGAATTCGTTGGGCATTCACGCAGCACAGAGCAGAACTCTTGACGATTCCGCAGGCGGCTGCGGACCGTCAAATAACAAGTGTGGACAGTAAGGGGCACTTTTATCTCGTTTGTCATCATGTCGGTGGAGGTGACAGTAAAATTCCAACTTGAGCGGATTCCTTCGAGGTGGTATTCGAGCCGTATTCGTACTGTCAATGTCTGACTGGCACATCTTACAACTCAATCGGTGTACTTGTACTTTTCATTAAATGCTCAAGTACTGATTCAAACACGGCTAACCACGGTGACTGAGTGAAGAGCCCAGGAATATGTCTCTCCACTGTCTCTCCACGACAGCGCACCAAATGGAACGGCCAGGTACTTCAGCGAACTCAAATAGCGGTTTTCACCGCTGTTTTACCTCCGTCCTAAGGAGGGCGCCGGGGGTTCGAGTCCCTCCGAGGCCGCCACGTTTATAGGCTTAAACCTATACATATCCCCCAAATCTCCGGCGACGTTTGGCACAGATCTTGATTTTGCGCTGGGTGAAAGCATTTGTTTCGGCCCAAACTAACACACGGACTAACACACGAAAACCATCCCGGAAGCGACAACTAGATGACTCTTCGATAATGCGGCCTGAGACGTAAGCTTCTGAGTCAACACAGACTCCATGGAAAGCAAGCTTTCTGAACGTGTGATTCCATTAGCAAACTCCAAAACTAGGTTTGGTCATGTCGACTTCCAGGCTTCTTGTTCATGAGAAACGGTGAACAACTGCCCAAGCCCGAAGAACTTAATCAGAAACGTATCAATGCGCAGTTCGGAGGCTGTCCGGTGACGAGTCATTGGAGTGACATCTTTGCGGAGCTTGGCTTCGTGGCGAGCGCGGACAACGGGGCGCCGCTATACTAGATCGTACTATCGTGCGGCTTTTAATGCCGATAAGTGAAATGAGCGAAACTGCCCCAAAACCGGATTTCCTATTCACCGACATCGGTGCCGTCGGAGTCCTCGAGTCAGTCGAGGACCTGAAGGATACGGTGCGTGTTTGCGCTCGTCTCGGCGATACCTACGATGCAGGTGCTCGTTTGGTAACTTGCGATCTACCCAAGGAAAAGATCGACAGGAGGTTCCTTGACATGGCTCCTAAGAGTGTGAAGCTGCTGCTATTCGACGTTCGGTCGGATGGTCAGGACGCTTTCATCGCCTCGAATGTAGTCGTTAAAAAGGCAAAGGATGTCTCTATGGTTGAGGCGATCGAAGAGCATTGCCGTAATATCGCGGCAAGACAAGACAGACTCCTCAACTCCCTAGACATTGCCGCCATGAAGGCTGAAATAGTAGAGCGACAAAGAAAAATCGCCGAAGATGTTGAACGAATTCGAAAGGACGACCAACGAATTCGAGAGTGGGAGGAGCGGATTGCGCCGCGCGAGGCAGCGGCCGTCAAGGCCGAGGAACTGCTCTCCAAGGCGAGCCGGCGCCTCGAGGAAGCCGAGGTGCGGCTGAGAGAAGCACATGCCTTAAGGGCAGATTCCGAATGGTGCCTTCGTTACATGCCGAAGGCGGTGAAGATCCTGACTGAGCCGACAGGTGAAGTGCTAACACCTGACTCCTGGAGACGTTTGGCCGAGGGGTTTGATCGCTCTGGACTCGATCCCGATTTCACGCGGTCGTTCCTGCTGTCGTCCTTTGTCTGCCTTCAGAACGGGCGGTTTCTGCTTTTGGCGGGGCACGTTGGGGTTGGAAAATCCACACTCGTGAAACGCGCGGCCGAACTTCTAGCGGGTGACCAACGCTTTCTCGCCGTACGTCCGGGCTGGCTCGACCCCACAGACCTTCTGGGTTATTTGGACGCTCAGGGCCGCTTCGAAAAAGGCCCACTCACGAAGGAGCTGGGCAGGGAGTCAGACCAGGATCGCCTCCTTTTCGTGCTGCTCGACGAGATGAACATTGCGAGAGTCGAGAACTACGCCGCCGACTTGCTTGCCTGCTTAGGCCCCGAGCGCATGCAGTTGGCGCTCAGCGCACGCGACGAACATGAGTCTGCGGCGACAGCACGAGCGAGGCTCCGGGATGCGTTCGATGAGCTTCGCCCCGCGCTTACAGAAATGGAGATAGAGCGGATCGAGAGGATGCTAACACCACAAGTGCAGAACGGAGCATCGATGCTAGACTTAGGAAAGAATACCGTCTTCTGCGGCACCCTCAACGTCGACGACTCCACCGAGAACCTCTCGCCGAAAATGCTCGACCGGTCGTTCTTATTGCGCTTCGCGAAGGTGGGTGCCTCACTCCGAGCAGTTGAAGAATCTCTGCCGATCGAGCTTTCGACACTGCGACTGCTGGACGTGAAGGGCGACGACATCGAACGATGGAATGGATTCCTAGCCTCGCTGAGCGGACTTGAGGAGTTTCTGTTGCCTATCAGTCACCGTGTGCGTGAGGATTACCTGCTATTCGACGCATTTGGGAAGCTGGCTGAGATCGATCCCAAAGATGTAGACGCGAGCTTTGCTTTCGGACGGATCCTACCGCGGATACGTTTCTTTCGTGGCCGAGTCGATGAAGGCCGACTCAAACGGCTATTGGAGTGGCTTCACGGACTGCCCGCTGACGGGGCGATCGGTGAGGCGAGGGCCGCGCTCATGAACATGATCGCGGGCGACGACCCGTTTGTGAATTTCCAGAACGTGTGTGGCTAATGGAAATCGTAGAACGTTCTACGAACGAGCCATATGAGGTGCGGGATGGCGCGTGGCAGGTGGCGGAATGGGACTATGTGGCCCTCCGGCATACTGCGCCGGTCGAGAGCGCGAAGCTGGTCGGATCCGCCGTCAATTCCGAGCTTCGGAAGGGAGAGGATGGGACGTGGTTTTTTCAGCCTTGGATGAACGGAACCTACGAGATAGATTGGATTTCCAGCACCAGCTCGGGGAGGTTACGCGTCGAGGCAGTCCCCACGATGCTGCGGACTCCGTTATTCGAGACGCTGCGCAAGGAGGTCAGCGAGCTAGCAGTTGACCTGCAGTCGATGTGTTGCGGCCGTAGCTGGGTCCGAATTGGCCAGCCTCTCGAGGGCCCGCCGGGAGCCCGGGTGCGGCATGAACCGGGGAAAGCTGACCGATCGTTCGTCGAGTGGGTGGATGCTTTCGCGTTGGCGTGGCGGACCATTGAGGAATCTCCGTGTGCTGACCTTCGTCAGGGTGCGACGTGGGTGCGATCCGAGCGGGCCCGTACCGTGCGAGCGATGCGTCAGGTCGCTCTGCAACCAGAGCGGCGTTTCGTGGCGGAGGTCGGCCGACTCACAACTTTCGACACTGTCGAAGCCCGCTGGCTGGCCCTCAGTCTGGATGCGAAAATTGCGCAAGCAAACACTGAGATCTCTCTGCTTGAGACAGAAAGTCTCCTCGATGACGACAAGGCAAGACGGGCAGCGAATGCTCGGGTCGAGAGGGATCGGAGCGATGCTCAAGCAGCTCGCGATCGCCTCTCAGGAATACGAAAGTCGGCCCTTTTTGCCGGAGTTCAGTCCAGTAGGGCACTGCCTGTCCCCACAAAGCGGCTAATGATGCGCGCCGGGTACGCCGAAGCGTACCGTCTGATCCACGACTCCAATTCGACCGCTAAAAGCGTACAGGAACTGCTGCGGCTAGCGGCCATCCGGGAAGTGGAGGCCGCGGGAGGGGTGCGCAAGAGCTCTGAGATCTATGAGATATGGTGCTTCCTTAAGCTTTATCATGACCTACGATCGCAGCTTGGGTTTGAGGCAGTAGGGGCCGAGCCGCAGCACCGCCTCCGGCTCCGTCATGGGCTACTTGAGCTCGGGGCCGAGGAGTATCGGCTCCGGCGGACGTTTGCTGGCGGACATATCGGAATTCGCCTTTCCTACAATGTGCAGCATGCAAGCGGCAAGCGGCCAGACATCCTGATGAAGGTTCGTGCCCCTAAGCGTGCCCTTGGAGGCGGAAGCCTCACGGTGGTGCTTGACTCCAAATACCACGACTTCTCCGCACTCGGTCGGCGGTCTGCAGTGCCCGGGTCGAGGACGTTCTGCTTTCGCGAGGACGTGGAGATGGTGGCGCTCGAGAAATACACGCATCGTCTCGGAGCGGATGTTTCATTTATTCTACATCCATGTGAGAACTTCGAGTGGCGGGGTGAAAGACCATATTCGGAGTTCATCGGCGACCCTGCGGCGGACCTACCGAAGGACGAGCGGCTGACTCATCCCGGACATCGAATTGGTGCGCTGCTCTTCCGGCCAGGGCATCCTGAGGACACGGCGCGGTTATTCACGATTGTTTTTCTATACCACCTTGGGCTGACTTCACTTTGCGTGGGTTGCGGAAGCGAGCTGACGAGGGCGAACCAATTCTACAAGAACGTCAAGCGACAAGACCGTTTGTTTGAGGAGGAGAGGTTTGAGGATAGCTATCCATGGGATCCTGTGGACCCAACAACTCGCTTTATCGCTAAGTGCGACTGCGGACGATGGTGGCGTGTGACATTCTGCAGGAACGGCTGCGGCCATCACGATCGTATGCCGGAATCTCGGAACCGCCTGATACACCACGGCCAAAGGCGCGACCCATCCCAAAAGGGGTTTATTGGTATCCACGAGTACCCGGCACCTGGTCGGGCGCGCTGCCCCCGCTGCGGTAACTTACTAAGTGAGGACGGTGATGAAATCCTAACGGGTGGGTGTGATCCCGCCGCCAAGGGCCGAGCTCTGCAGCCAGCACCAGATGAGTTCGATCCGATCGGATAGGACTGAGCAACTTTACTGCCCTACCGGGTGACACTCTGGGTGCTAGCATCGCGCTTCAGATTGCTCCTCGTGCTAGAGATTCGCCTTCATCTTCCGAGACTGATTCGTCAGTCATTGGAGAATTGATCGATGCTGATCGGCTCGTATTTGGGCCTTGTGCGCAACATGTCTGAATATGTGAGGCAAAACTGGCTGAAACAACTTAAGGATGCTCTTGCAGATCGATTTTTCCATCCATCTTCGGAGGGTTGTTTGTGTTTTGAATTCTAGCCCGGCATGCGCTCTTAGCTCGAAATCAATCGGATATTGAGATACCTTTCACTAAGGCGATCTCATAGATGAGTGGCCTTAACTGGATATGTATTAGAACGCTACAGATAGGGCAAACAGAAATCCGATAACACACATGTACCCTGACAATTTTAGTTCTAGTTTATACAGCTTCCACGTGATCCATCCGAAGAGAACTCCCTCTAAACAACAAACCTCTATCCGAAAGGCATTTTGGTGCAAGACGAGTAGAATGTGGGCAAGCGCGCTACCACCTCCTCCTGCCCCAACTGCAAGTAACCCAAGAGGGACACGCCGAACAGCGGCTATACCTCCAATAGCTAGCCATAGCCAAAGAATCGCTATCCAAGCAGAGGGATGTGTGCTCCGATGAGCAACTCCTGCTAGGACTGAAAACAGCATAAGGATGAGGATTGTAAGAACAAAGAGAAAGCTATTTGCATCCACTCCCCCCAAGACTTTTATCGAGAAGTTTCTCATTGTGCTAATTTGGGTCTTCATCATCGATCAGTAGGGCCGATAAAGGCCTGAATAGAGCCAAGATGCTCTAATTTTAGACTGATTACCTTCGTCGCAGGCGACAAGTCTGCCGGCTTCATACAAGCATCAGCGACTGCGGCAACAACACCGGAAAATGTCACACTAATTGCGGCATCCCAGTTATTCATCTTGCGGTGGTCCGGGTCCGGAACATGTTCTCCCAATTCCCAAATCATTATGAATTTCATATCGTTAAGAGCGAGAATCGCACCAATCTTGCTCATGAATTCGCCGATCAGCACTGACAGTAACCCACCGGCAAGCTGTGTATAACCTGTGTACGACCTACCGTCGCTGTCCGTAAGGTCTGTGGGGTCGTTTCGACAATACGCAAACCAGTTTCGACCACTTCGCCCAGGGTCCTCAGCAATGAACTTCCCCGTCAAAGTTTCGTAGTACCTTGACCGCATATAGGTCAAACGGAACTCGTCGCATTGCTTGTGGCCCAAACTTTTGCAAAACCTTCCCTTCGGGTCGCCGCTTTGCGCGCCGAGCCGCATGTTTCCCCATGCGTCAAACGATCTCTCTGCGGTGTAAGTGTAACCTGTCCCGTTCTTACTGATCGTCAAGATCGACATCCTCTATCCCCATTTGACCGATTTAGCAATAGATCACTGATCCGGTTGAGGTTGTCTTGTGTGCTTACTCGTTCGGCGGAGGCAGTTCTTCTTCAGGGCTCTCCACTTCAGCTAGAAAACCTCGGAAATCCCCGCCAAGTACGATCAGTGCTTGAGCTATTAGTCCGGCCACCCACATGGCGAAAACGGCCTCCTGCGATATTCCGACAGGCTTTCGCATCGAATTCATGAAATCGATCGAAGCTATCCACTCTAGCCCGGCGCAGGCTGTCAGAATTCCTACCGCTAGGAAGATGGCCTTAGTTACCCGTGCCCTCAATCGAAGACGGGCGATGTCGATAAGCACGATGCACCAGGAACTGGCGAATACGAATGCAGCCAGGACCGGCAGCCCTAAAAGGAGCCGAAGCGCGGCCGTCGCGAAAACCGCCAAGATGCAATCGCACCAAAGAACCGCGCGTCGGCCCCTCGCCGATCCGGAGAGCGGGTACACAAGCCCCAATGAGAGTGGCACCGTTAGGAAGAACGAGATGTCAATAAGTCTTGAGAAATAAAACGCCATGGGTTGTTCAGCTATTCGCGGACAAGTAGTCGGAAATACACGCATTATCTTATCCAAATAATGACCCAAGTGCTCCGGCACTGAACGGATCCCCAAGATTTGGCTGGCCCGCTCCATAATCTCCGTCTGTCGACATAAAGACGAGCAATGACAACTGGTAAGCCGCAATTCCTACAAGAACTGCAGACAGTCTCTTGGTTTAGACTCTACGTCCAAAACCATGTGGACCAATTACTGTAAGTACAACAAGTACAAGTATGAATGCGACCAACAAAGCAACTGTCAGTTCCGGCTGAGTATTCTGATGCCGAAACCTGGCATCCTCGACGTCAGGCAGACGGCGAATATAGACGAACGCCCATCCTGTAAGTGCAAGCGCCACGGCCGTTGCAGCTAATCCGACTAATGGTGAGCAAGAATAATATGAAAGATTGACTCTAATCACAAGGGCTATGCCAGCAATCATAAATGCTGTATGTCTTTCACTAGCTTTGCGAAATGACCCTGCAAAATATAAAGCAAACGCTCCAAAGAAGAATATATAGATCCAGAAAGTTGCTTGCTGCACATTGGACGTAGTTACCATTGGATCAATTGTTCGTCTCATCGTCAGCCTGGTTGGCCGTCAAAGCCCCCTGTACTGCCAGTGCCTCTGCTTTCAAGCCCAACAAGGCAATGCTTGTCATTCTGCCCGCAGCTTCTTCGCCTAGTTCCAGATTCTTCTCAATCAGCTTTGTCATGACGACGAACCCCACTTCACAAGATATTTGCTAACAGCATCGCATAACTGCCACCATAGATGTTCGCAGCTTCCTAAACATACTGCAACAGATAGCTGCAAGGTGGTGGAGGGTAAACCAAGGAATTGTCAAGATCTGAAAAACGTGAAATGAGACTCAGAAAGCACAATGTCTTGGAGCGGTATCTTGATCACATTGGAGCTGAGCGCACGTGCTGAATTGCCGCCGCAAGAGAGCAGAAACTGCTGGTCCTTGACGGCCCTTCAAGGATTTGTTACGCAAGCCCAAACTAGAATCGGAATAGCGAAAAACAATCCTAACGGAGAAGGACCCAAAATGGTCGCTAGGGCGGCTGGAACGGAGAACAGAGGGTACTTCACCCTATAGTTGCGCGCTTGTCTCACTGCACACTCGCCTCCCAGTGTATTAATGATTGCGTAAGACTCTAGGCCAGACTGCAAGCCAGGAATATGACGGGAATAACCCCAACATATTGCAATAAAGCCGATTAGTCCTAGACATAAGAAGAAGATGCCGACGGATTCGTAAGTTGACCTCGACTTCCCTCTTATTGGGCTCATTCTATTCCTTCTTTCCATCTGCGAACATGTTGTCAATTAGGGCATTTGGCCCAATATATTCGATTGCATCAATGACAGCAGGCTTTATCGAACCAGGATCTCCATGGCAGAACGGCCACATCGAGAGCTTCTTCGGAAAGCTCCGAGACGAACTCCTCAACATGGAGATCTTCCTAACCGGCAAAGACCTTCAAGCTCATCTGGACGACTTCATGGAGTTCTACAACAATCGTCGTCCGCATTCGGCATTGGGAGGACTCTCCCCCGCGACATACAAGGCAAATCTAACTAAAATGGAGGCAGAGGCACTAACACTCTAGGTGGGTCAATTCTCGGGGACCGGTCAATCTGTGTCAGGCGTTGTGTAAGAAATCCCCCCTGACTATCAAATGCGCGATCCGTTCCTAACCATCCTTCGACGGGACGTATTCCAAACCTAACTTGGTGACTAGCCTCTTATCCAGTCGCAGAATCCGCACCTCTCCTTATTTCAAAAACTTGCAATGCCTGTTCTTTTAGCGTTTCATTTCTTATTCCACATGATAAACACGTAATAGCACTGTCCTAGCGCCAGTATAACAAGTACCCACGCAATAGAAACGTCACCGACCGGGCGTCTGCCGGTCATCCAGATCACCATCGACACCGCAGCAATGAGCATTCCTGCAGCAAGCATTGCAGTGGCAAATCTTGATTTCAGCATCTAGAGCAGATCCTTCCATGATTGAAGGGGATCCCCTGCGTACCGAATCAACCGACTATCATCGGGATCGTCCATGAGAAAGATCGCAATTGCGAATTGCTCAAGCGCAAGCTCTGCAAGAGCTCCCGATACCAAGAGGAGTGTCCCTGCAGCAATTGCAGCGCCGGCACCCAATTTTCCGCCATCATCAGCAAGAAAAGCACACGCCATTCTCGCTGCCCCAAACGCTGAACACGTATAGGAGATTACAATCTTGCACGCTTTTGAAATGGGATCGTTAGGATTCCAAGAAGAATCTATGAGCCCGGCCACAAAAAAGAACAACGCAACCCATGAACTTGCACTAGCTTTTCCTTTGCAATCCGTAAGTATTGTCGGGCAATTCTCGGCGTAAGAAAACCAATTACCATTATTTCTGCCAGGATCTTCCGACACAAATCGCCCGCTATTAGGCTCATAGTACCTTGCCCGCAAATAGAGGAGCCTCGATTCGTCATCCTGCTTGTGGCCTATGTTCGCACAATATCGACCTTTAGGATCACCGCTTTGTGCTCCGAGCCGAATGTTGCCCCATGCGTCAAGCGATCTCTCTGCGGTGTAAGTGTAACCTGTCCCGTTCTTACTGAGCGTCGAGATCATGTTCCCGTGCGCATCATAGATTGGATACGAAACTGATGTCCCACCACTGGTCGTCACCGAAATGGACTCTATTCCCCGCAATCCAAGCGAAAAGTCGGTTGTCTTTTGCCAGGTCCCCGAGCCGTCGAGGTCAACATCCTCCATCCCCATTTGACCGTCGTAGCGATAGATCGTAGTTCCGGTTGAGCTTGTCTTGCTCACTCGCATCCCGTCTGCACGATAGGCGTAGCTCGTAGTTACGCTCCCGGTGTTGAGGGACGTCAGGCAATTCGACGAGTCCCAAAAATAACTCGCCGAACCCTTCGCCTGACGATTGCCGAGCACGTCGTTTGTACAGCTAACGCCTCTAGTCGTTGTCGACCTATTCAAGTAGTCACACGTTGAATCCGTCCTATTTCCGGCGGGGTCGCAGCACCACGAGGGACTTGAGTTTGGTTTGCACCCATCCGTGAACTGATGTCAATATAGTCTCTAGTACACTACGAAATACTACGCAAATCGAGCTTTTTGGTCACCCATTGAAGAACCTAGTGTCTTTACCTGGAAGCGGCAATTGGACAGGGCAAGCAACGGAGAACCAATCCAGAGTGAACTCATAGGAGATCCTGGCGGGAAGCTCCAGAGTTCAGGAAAGGTCAAGGGGTCGCTGTCTGGAAGATCATTTAGCTGACGCGGGCTCCGAACGTCCGTGTGCTGATCCTTGGTTGGACCATCGCCTTGCTGGCACACGGCGCTTAATCTTCGATGTTCCCTGCGAGCAGCCACTCGGGGAATGAAGGAAGGAATCGCGGCGGAATCGTCACCTCCAACGAATCCTTTTCAAAGGCCGACATCTCCTACAATTCGTTTGGGGCTTTTCCAGGCAACATTCGGACGTCGAGGGACATACGGACGCCTCCGAGAGATACCTGACCCGACGGGTCTTTGCATAGCGTACAAAACCGTGCTCCGAGCCGGAATGAAGCGACGGCGGTTTCAAAAAGCGCGGCGCCGACGAATGTCGGAGCGGCAAGGACAGGCGAACTAAGGGCGGCATCGATCTCGGCAATGGACGAGACTTTGTCGGCAAAGTCCGCATCCATGATGCTGAGAACAACCCGAACCTCGGGATTCAGTTCTTTAGCGGTGAGGCCGATGCCGAGATTGACGGTATCGCTTGGAGTGAGAATCACAATCGACTTGGCATGTTTTATGCCTGCTCGCACGAGCGTGTCCGGTTCGCGGGCATCGCCGATGACGACATGCGTCTTCGAGCGAATCGAGCCCACGTACTCTCCATCTTCCGCACGATCGATCGCCACGACCGGCGCCTCCAGTCGGATCAGTTCCTCTACCGTTCGAAATCCCGCCGCTCCCGCCCCTACAACGATCACATGCCCGAACTCAGGTACGTGATGGTGACCGCGAAATTGGACCATTCGAGCCGACAACACGTAATCCGTGACCATCGAGAAGAGGATTGCCAACCCTGCCGCGCTGATGATCATCATGAAGCAGGTGTAAAGCTTGATCCAGCCCACGGAATCCTTCGGCGTGATATCCCCGTAGCCGGTTGTCGTCGCAGTAGTAACGACGAAATAGAGGCTATCGACAAGCGAAAGTTTCAGCCCAAACTGAAAGACCACGACGCTGGCGACAAAGACAAAGAGGATCACCGTCCAAACGGCCCTGAGTTGAACGGTCGTATTGATCCAGACCTCGCGAACGAAGCGACTCATCGCCACAGGCGAGAGCGCTCGAAGCAAAGAGTGTCGCCTCTGGTGTTTGGGCGCCTTGTCATGCATGGTATCCGCGTGACTCATTACTACCGCAGATTCCCCGCGCTTGAGCTCAGTCGATTGGGTCGTCACGCAATCGCCTTCGGACGATATTACAAGAAGCGGCGGCTCATCGAGCTTTTGCGGGCCGGTGACTCTCAACGCTAGAAAACGATCGCTGCCTACGTTGAGAGCGGTCAGAATCGAGTCGCCGTAGGTGGCAGCCGCAAATATGGGTGCGGCTGCGGCGGTCATAGCGATTGCACGATGCACTCCGAGGTGCTTCTCGGCGTGGTGGGCCATGCTCGGATCCACGATCCTCGCAATCGTTCGCTTTTCTGGGAAGCTTCTCCGCACGTCCAACATAACCTCGACGTTCGTTCCATCGTTGTGAGTACAGGCGATAACGGAATCGACGTCGGCGAGACCGCATCGAATCAGGAAATCTGCGTTACGAGCATCGCCGATATGAACGTTCGCTCCTTGCTTACGAACGATATCTACCCACTCTTCGCGGCCGGCCAGTGTTACGACGGTGACCTGCTCGCCGAGGTCGAGCAACAGTTCGGCAACCCGGTAGCCGACCTCACCCAGGCCACACACCATAACGCGAGACATTGCTAACTTTGACGTCGGCGATCCGTCAAAGATCGTGGAAGTACGTCCTCAACCCTTCTTCGGAGGTTTGACGCTCAGCGAGTTCTTCACCATCTGCTGAGTGACGGGGCTCATCTCTCGCTCAGTCTGTTCCTTTAGCCGCTTCGCCTCGGCCGGATCTTTGACGATCGTCGGCGTGAGAAAAACGAGAAGTTCCGTCTTTTCGTGATCGTTGTTTGTCGAGCGGAAGAGACTCCCGAAGAGGGGCAAGTCGCCAAGCAAAGGAACTCGATTAACCATCGAGGTGACCTGATTTCGGATCATCCCTCCAAGCACGATCGTATCGCCGTCTTTAGCGGAGATCGTGGTCTCGGCTTGCCGTTGGTTGACGATCGGTGCGTTGAACGTCGTATATCCCTGCAAGTCGTTCGCGGTCTGGATGACATCCATCGTCACATAACCGTTCGATGTGATATGGGGGGTTACCGTCAACACGATGCCGACATCCTGGAAAGCGTAGTTGTAGCTGAACGTGCCGTTTTGGTTTTCAATCGTGCTTGTAACGTAAGGAATGCTCTGACTGATGTTAATCTGAGATTCCATGTTGTTAGTTGTAAAGATTCGCGGTGTCGCGAGCACCTGAAACTTCGTGTCGGTCTGCAGCATGTTGAAGAACCCGGAAAGGTTCCCTGAGGTCAGCGCGTAGTTAAATCCGGTTAAGGGAGGGTTGGCGTTCTGAAGTCCAAATGTCTGCCCTCCTGCGCCTGATGTGCCCTGGGCGTAATTCCACTCAAGTCCGAACTGATTCGACTTCCGAAGGGTCGCTTCCACGACAATCGTCTGAATCATCACCTGTTCGGGACGCTGATCCAATTGATCGAGAATCTCCTTGATAATCGGGAGATTGTCTGGCGCCGTCACCGCGATGATGGAGTTTGTATTGGGATCGGCGATCACCGTAATTTGTCCGGCGAGGTCGTGAACGGACACGATTTTCCCTTCCGCATCGTGCCCAACCACCGGTTTGCCAATGGACTGGGATACTCCAACCGAAGTCGCTAGGTCACCGCTGTCGGCGTTTGGATCTTTCAACGGAACCGGAAGCGAGGAATCCTGCGCTGCCGTGGGTGTCGGGAGCTTGGCGCCACCCGTCGTTTTTAGCGCGGGCCTAGCCCGAGTCGCGGTGTTGTTGAATGAGTTGTTAGTCGGAACAATTGCGCCTTGGCGGTTATTGTTCTGGACCCCCTGTCGCTGCCCGAATGCTGCTGTCAACAGATTGGCAACCGTATCGGCTCGGGCGTTCTCCAGCTTGAACACGTACGTCGTGCCCGTGTAGGACATCTTTTGATCCAGCGCCTCAATCACCTTATCTGCGACTTTGATCAGGTCAGCCGTGCCCGTTACGAGAATTGAGTTCGTCCTCGCGTCGGCTACCGCGAGGTTCTGATACTGGGCATAGGTGTACCCAAAGAACTGCTGCGCGAGGGAGTTGTTGCCTTTCCAGCCCTTCCCTTTGACGACGTTTGCGGTCAGCATCGAGACGACCGATGGCAAAATATCTGTCGACGTGGCGTACTGCAGCGTATAGGATTTCGTAATCTGGGCGTCCGATTGGCGCTCATCGATGTCCTTTATCAGGTCGGATACTTCCGCCTGTTCTGCGGCTGGCGCATTAACGATCACCGAGTTGCTGAACTCTTCGTAGGACGCTCGCACCGGCGGCATCTGAGGCAGGAGAGTTCGCTGGTCTCTTCCCTGTCTTCCCTGATTCCCTTGCTGATTTGGATTCAACGTAAAAGGTGAAAACACCTCGTTGATTGCCCTGGCAACTTGACTCGCATTTGCGAATGTGAGCGGATACCAATCGACGACCGTAACTATGGGCTCTGGAGCGGGCGGTTGATGGGCTGGAGCGGGCGCCTCCTTCGCCGGCGCGGGTCTGATCTTGTCGATAACGACGATCTCCCCATCGCGCGTCATTGCATAACCCTCAAGCTTCAAAACTGAGTTGAACACGTGAAACGCCTCGGTCAGCGGAACCGGCTTTGCCGTCGTTACCGTAATCGTCCCCTTCAGCGCCGGATCTTTGACGATCGTAACCTGCGAAGCCTCTTCGAACATGGCGATCACGTTATCGATGTTCGCGTTTCGAAAGCTCAGTTTGATCCGAACTTTCGGATCCAAGTTCAGCGTGTCCCATACTGCAGGCGCAGATTTCGAGGCTGCCGCCCGTCCATTTCCTCGCACGTCGGACGCCTGTTGCGCGCACGCGAACAGCGGCAGAAGCACGATCGCAAAGGCCGCTGCTTTGGAAGATAAGAAGTGGTTCGGCATGATCAATCGCTCGGTTCACTGCTGGGAATTGAAATCGGCTCGGTCTGAAGATCGAAGACTAACTCTTGCACATTTCGAAACCAAATAGCACCGATACTTAGTGCTCCCTTACCAGTCACATCACATCAGCGGATCAGCCTTAGCCGGAAGCGTGACTGACTCCTTCAGGCGCTTTGCTCTCGGGGCGTTTTGACAACTTAGCAAGGTTATCCATTGTGAAGACGGCAGGTCCCGGTGTCCCGTCGCTGTTCCAAACTTGCCATTCCGGAGCCCAGTACATAACCCCAATGCCGCGGGGCGCCTTCTTCACGGTATTCACAAGATCCACCATGAACTGAAGACGACCTTCGGGCGTTTGCGGCCAAAGCATATCGTCGTTGTCTGCCACATGAGATCTTCCATACCCAGTTTCGGCGACGAGAAAGTCCTTCCGATACCGCTTGGCACATTCGGTCATGTTCTTCCAAAGGCCCTCGAGCTTTCCGTGATGCCATTCCGGATAGAACGACTGCGCGATAACGTCGAATCTAACCTGTTCGGTCCGAAGGTGGTCGAAGAACCACTTCGTGGTTTCCCAGTCTGCGCCTTTATCGATGTGGATCGCAATTCGGGGACCCTTTCCTGCCGCCGACTCTACTCCTCGAATCCCGGCTTTGATCAACATGCAGAGCGACTTCCATTGCCTCTTTTCGTCATAGGGTTCTGGAGCAAGGTATTGCTTCGACCCGGGTACATCCAATTGAGCTAACGGCCAAGCGGCTCCTCGTGTGATTTCGTTTCCAATCTGAACCACGTCAGGTGTTGCTCCCGCATCCTTGAGCGCCTTCATTGTGTCGTAGGCGTGCTTCTCCCACTGTTTGGCAAGCACTTCCACGCTCAAGCCTCGCCATGCCACCGGTATATCCTGGTGTTGAGGGTCGGCCCAAGTGTCGGAAAAATGAAGGTCCAAAACGAATTTTGCGCCTAACTCTTTCAGATGTTTCGCAAGCGGAATTGTGTTCGCAAGGGAGTTATTGGGCGCCAACCTAACCGGCGACACAAAGACCCGCAGTCGGAATGCCGTCCAACCGTGATGCGCGAAGATCGTGACCTCGTCGCTAGGCTTTCCATCCTCCTGATAAGGCAGCAATCCCCTTCCAGACCGGCCCGATGAACCGAGCGCACTTACGTCAGCTCCCAAAAACAACTTTGAATTGTCGTCTTTCACGTCTGGACATGCCTGAATGAGGCATGCGCCTAGCGCGGCAGGAATAAGCGCAGTTCTCAAAATGGACTGGTTCACTTGGAATATCACCTTTGACCTATCTCAACGATAACCCATTTTCCGTCGAGTCCAGCAAATGCATGTTCCAACGATTCCAATGACATTCCGCTAATCACGACTTCAACATATTCAAAAATCCTATATACATCTGATTCTTATGTATAATGATATCGGAAATGACATTTCGCGAGGATCTTGAGGCATTAATCCTTTCCTGTTTAGCATCTGGGCCCGCTCACGGCTATGAACTGAGCAAGCGGATCCGAACGCTAAGCGGGGAGGTCCTCACTGTTGCGGAAGGAAAGCTCTATCCGGCCCTCCACTCCCTGGAAGCCGAGGGCGATATCTCCGCCGAGTGGATACCTCAAGGTAACAAGCCCCCCCGGAAAGTCTACGATTTGACCGACCTTGGCAAGGAGACTTTGCAGCGAAAGCATGCGGAGTGGGATGCCTTCGCGAAAGGAGTCGGTTCAGTATTGAAGAGTTCCAGAAGCGAACTCAAGGTCGTGTCATGAACTCAGGTTTGATCGTTACTTACACTAAGGACCTTAGGGCGCTCCTAGCGAAAACTCTATCGTCGCAAGACGCCGAAGATATCGCGATGGAAGCTCAGAATCATATGAGTGAACGAGCTTCCGAGCTTGAACGGGCAGGGATGACGGCACTCGAAGCCGAGCAGCAAGCCACCCAAGATTTCGGAGACATCAAAGAAATGTCAGTCGAGTTGGCAAAGGGCTACCCACCGAAGCCGCCTCTCGATCCATCGAAGCTCCGATGGTTACCTGAACTCTCGGTGGTTATCTTTCTCGGATTTGCTGCCACCACCTACTCGATCTACCACGGTGCTCGCGGAGTCGAATCGGCTGCTCAGAATCTGATCCCCAGCACACTGATGCTCATCGTGCCCGGCATGATGACCGGTCTCGGAAGGCTGAAATACCCTCGGATTCGCCCGATTTCGACCCTGAGCAGGATGGCAACCTACGGCTTGATTCTCAGCCTCAGTTCAACAGCATGCCTCGTTGTACTGCAGATCTCCGGTAAGGCCACCCTAACCGAAACTTTTCCGATGTTCTACGGCTTCTGCACGGCAAGCGTAGTGCTCTACGGGATCATGCTGACGACTTTCAAGAACGGAAAGGCGTATAACTTCGTCCGAAGACGCCTGAGAGATTAGTCGAGTCCGACTAAAGGTGGACAAGAGTGAACAGCGCGTAGGAAGCGGCGCCGACTGCCGCTGCCGCTGGAATCGTCAGGAACCAGGCGGTGACCATCCGTTGAGCGACGCTCCACCTAACCGCATGACGTCCCTTCGAAGCGCCTACGCCGAAGATACTCCCTGCGATAACGTGCGTTGTGCTGACTGGCATACCGAAGTGACTGGCGGCGAGAATAACGGTAGCCCCAGACGCCTCCGCAGCAAAACCGTTAACCGGGTCGAGGCGCATGATCTTGTGACCCATCGTGCGGATAATCCGCCAACCGCCAGCAGCAGTACCTGCCGCCATTGCCAGCGCGCAGACGATCATAACCCAAAGGGGAACGTCGGTCTTCTTGATGATGCCGTGCGTGAAGAGCGCCAGTGTGATCACTCCCATGCTCTTCTGGGCGTCATTCTGACCATGGGAAAAGGCCATCGCAGCAGCCGATAGGCGCTGGAGATTTCTGAAGGCTTCTCCTGCCCGACGAGGATGCGCGTTATGGAATAGCCATCCGATTAGGCTCATCACCAATAGCCCAAGCAGAAAGCCAAGGACAGGTGACGCAACGAGAGGAATCAGGACTTTGTTGAGCAGCCCCTTCCATTGGACTGCCGCAAGGCCACCGTGTGCCGCTCCAGCCCCACATAGACCTCCGATGAGAGCGTGAGACGAACTGCTGGGAATTCCAAAGACCCAAGTCACCAAATTCCAGACAATTCCGCCGATGATCGCAGCCAAGACAACCGTTTCAGTAGCTGAATGCGATTCGATAATTCCCGATGCAATCGTATGAGCAACCCGGGTGGCAATGAGAGCGCCGGCGAAGTTGAGTCCGGCCGCCATTACAATCGCTTGTAAGGGGGTGAGCACGCGAGTGGATACAACCGTTGCAATTGCATTGGCAGTATCGTGAAATCCATTGATGTAGTCGAATGCCAAGGCAAAGACTACGATCAGTATGAGAAGAATGCCAAAACCCTCAGGCATATTTCACGATCATGTTTTCAACGACGTTTGCGAGCGACTCACACTTGTCGACCGCATATTCGACGCGGTCGTAAACTTCTTTCCATTTCATTACAGAAATCGGATCGGTCGCTTCGTCGAATAGTTTGGTTAGCGCAGCGCGATAAACAACGTCGTTGTCATTCTCCAGGGTGTGAATCCTCACCAAGACATCGGGGAGCGTTTTCGATCGATGGAAGTTATTACTCAACTCATTGACGGCATCGGCCGAAACCTTAGTTACCGCGAGTATGTTGGCTGCGAAAACTTTGAGTTCCGGCGGTCGCTCTTTGAGCTTGTACATCACGATCCTAGCGCCGACTGCTTCAATGCAATCGGTTACGTCGTCAAGAAGGTGAGAGATCTCGCTGAGGTCCTCATGGTCCAAGGGGGTAATGAAAGTGGCCGACAGTTTGTTTTGCAGCCGGTGAATAACTTCGTCGCCTTCGTTTTCAATCGAATGCAGAGCTTCCATGTGAGTCTGGACATCGTTCAGATCGTTCACCATGCTTGAGAACGTCTCAGCAGCCCTAACTGCAATTTCCGCCTGACTCTCGAGCAGGTCGAAAAACGTAACTTCCTTTCCTTTCTTCAACACCATTAACACCTTATCTTGTGGCCGACCGTTCCGAATAGGGGTAAGCCCTCGTAAGCACGATTTCTTAACAATCCGAAAACGTCGTTGAATTCGCCCGAGTCAGTATGACGTCCAGAATCCTCGTTCGCGATAGAATGGCGTCATGTATTTCGGACGCCGACCCAATTCCCGTTTTCTTACTTATATTCCGCTTCTCCTTTGCTTCTCGGCCGCGCATGCTCAGGTGGACACCGCCCACCGCACGGGAGGGATGCTACTCGGCGTTCAGGCTTGGACGTTCAGCCGATTCTCTGCCCTCGAAGCGATCCAGAAAGTCGCCGAAGCAGGGGGAACGAACATCGAAATGTTCCCGGGTCAACAGGTTGGCAATGGTTTTCCCGGAGTCGGTGTTGGCCCCGACATGAGTCAAGCGGCGACCGATGCACTCAAGAACCAACTCGCCAAATACAAGGTCAACGTCGTCGCCTATGGCGTTACCGGAATCGATAAAAACGAAGCTGGCGCAAGGAAGCTGTTCAGTTGGGCAAAATCGCTCGGGATTGGAATCCTCAACACAGAATCCACCGACTCCATCGATACGATCGACAAGATGGTCAAAGAATTCGACATCAAAGTCGGGTTCCACAATCACCCCCGAACGAACGATCCGAATTACAAGGTTTGGGACCCCAACTATATCCTCCAGCTTGTTAAGAGCCACGATAAGCGGATTGGATCTTGCTCCGATATCGGACACTGGGTGCGGTCAGGGATCAAGCCTGTAGATGCATTGAGAATCCTCCACGGGCGAGTGATCGGCTGCCACCTCAAGGATCTGAACGAGTTCTCGCCGGGCGGACACGATGTGCCGTTTGGCACCGGAATCTCCGATATCCCATCCGTCCTCGCTGAGTTGCGCCACCAGGGATACCAAGGCACACTTTCGGTGGAGTACGAGTATCACATGGAAGATTCGATCGTGGAAGTGGCCCAATGCACCGGCTTTGTCCGTGGCTATTTCGTCGAGCGAAAGTAGGAACCGGTGCTGAGGTCAGAACCTCAGCACCAACTCACTATTTGCTTCCTTGGCCTTTAGGTCCAGCGATTTCGGCATAGATGCCGAAATCGCCGATTTCGAACCCATGGCCCCGAATTCCGACGTGGCCCGGGGTTAGCGGTAGGTCGTCCCCTTCATAGTCCCAGGCGAACTTCGAGTCGACCCACATCGTAATTCGGTTAGCAGACCGCTGTATTGTAACGTCGTGCCAGACGCTGGCAGGAAACCAAATACCGTCTGAAGTGGAAACCTCATGAAATCCGGCTTTGTCAAAATCCCATAGTTGAGAAGTCCCACGAAAGAGCTTTAACTCAGCAAACTTTCCCCCCGTTTCTCCAAACCATGGAATCGGCGTGATCTCACAGTTTTCTGGCTGAGTCGCTTTGATCCGAACGTGGAGGACGAACTTCGGCGCAAATAGGCGATTCGTGACAAACCGAACGTCGGGTCCATCGAAGGCCATTCTGTCGGGCGGAGACGAATCCAGCTTTCCCTCGAGATCGAAGGAACGCCAGTTAGCCACTTTCGGCTTGATGAACGGATCGAGGAATGTCGCGGTCAGTCCGGACAATGATGGAGCAGCCGGCTCAAATGGGTCGGGAGGAACATCGACCTTCGGTCTGGCTTTTGGTCCAAGCACGATCGTGCCAATTCCGTAGGGAGGCAAGCTGACCAGTTCTCGATCGCTTGCACCTTCGAGGTCGAATGTCTTTGTGCCGCGTTCAGGATCGGAGACCACCCACCATGCCTTCCTTTGCCATTCCCCTGGAGGCAGCCGAACACTCGCGCTCTTGGGAAACTTGAACCGGTTGAATAATATGATCCGCCAACCGTCCGACGTGCGGACCGCAGTCGGCAACAGCCCACCTGTGGATGAACTAGCGTAGACCGTGCTGCCCGGAATGAGCGCACGATAGTAATGCCCAAGGGTATCGAAATGGGCCCGATGACGCCACGCCTCGGTCTTGTACTTCACCATTCCCCATCGCTTAGGTGGCTCGGGGGTCTGCTTTCCCGCGACCTCGTCGATTCGACGAACGTCGTACAACTCCCAGATCGACGGGCAAGAAATACCGGCGGCAAGATAAAAATGGGTCAACTCCGCCATTGCGGTTCCATATCGAGTGCCATCGCATGGTCCGTTTTCCGCCCGGCGATCGACGTCCGGGTTGCCCCAACCCCAATCTCCATATTCTGTGAGCCAATAGCGATGGGGGAAAGGTGCAGCATCCTGGCACTTGGCGACAGAGGCTGCAACATGGTGCGCGGTCATCTCCCGGGTTCCTCGCCGGTCGGCGCCCGCTTTGAGCGCGATGATATGACCCCGTTTTCCCATCGCCTTAGCCCAACCGGCGACCCAGTCATCGTCCCACCCGTCCGGACCGATAATCTCTACGGACAATCCTCGCTTCTCGCACTCTTTGGCGAGTGCAAGTCCGCACTGCCCCAAGAAATCTGGACTCCACCAGGCCAAATTGGCATGGGGCTCGTTTTGAAGTTCAAAATACGAGATTGGGGCTCCATGATCGGAGCAATACGACAGAAGTTGTGCGTACATCGCGACACATGAATCGCGCCACGCGTCAGTTTTGGATGGCTTGCTCAAAGTCTCTTGGGCGGGAAACCAGGCCACGAAGAGTGTTTTGATCCCTTTTTCCTTCAGGGATTTTATGTGGTGAACCAGTGCCTTGAGCCGCGTGTCGCTTGGGTCCTTCGTCGCCGCATCGATCACGTCGCCGTACGCTCCGACTCTCGCCACGCTGACCCCGTCGAGTTGAAGCTGAGATAGAAGAGTGTGAATTTCCTGACTGCTTACATGATCAACTTGCTTTCCAATCGTCCAAAGAGGATAGTCGGCCTGCCCTCCACCGCCATCGACATGTTGGAGAGGTCGCATCTCGTCGACGGAGACGGTCTCTATAGCCCTTTCTGCTGCGGCAGGCACGAGTTCAAGTTGCTGGAGCACGACTGAGGCGCCCACACCGATTGCGAAAAACCGGACGATACATTCGCCACGGTCGTACCGCTCCAGATACTCCCCTATGGGAAACGCAAAGGATCCGTTTTGATCGTTGTCTGTAATGAGCCATTCCTCCTGGTGAGGAGGAAACTGAATCTTTAGGGTCCACTGCGAGCGCCTATTCGCTCCAAAGACCTTCACTCGCAGGAGCGGGAATTGCGTCACATCTAGCGGAAGATGGATCTCAGCCCAGCCGTACTTATTTGGGCCCGGATTGACGGCAATACGAACTCCAGTATCGACCCTTGAGGCACTAACGCCGTTAAGCTTCCAATCGGACCTGGCCATGAGGTCGATGCCGGCTGCAGCCTGTCCGTGAACCAAGCCCGCCAACAGCCACATCCCAACGAGAAATAGTCGGCGCAAGTGGGCCATTCCTTATACTGACTTCATCCCGCACCATTTGAGCCGAGTTTTGAGGAAGTTCGAATCTTGCTCTGTTCCATCCCAGATAGAACCCGGAAGACGGAACCGAAACGCGATGAAGCTAGATGACCTGCCTAATTTCAAAGCCACTCGTCGCGAGGACCATGGCGACCAGGTTCACCTCTTCGGCCGATTCGACGACCTAGCGCATGTCGTCGATTCGCGTTCATGGCTCCTTACGGCAACGGAGGCTTACTGCGGAGATCTTGAAGAGGTCGACTTGGAATCGCAAACCGCTATCTTCAAGTCGTGGGACGACGAGTTCATCCCCAAACTATTCGATTCCGGAATCGGGTGGATGCATGGACGCTACAACCCCTCCGACGTCTGGAAAGTCCTCGATCAATCCTCGGTTTGGCTAGAAGCCATGTTTCGAGAATCGGATGCCATTGCCCGAGATCTTGAAGACGGCTGGAGAGAACTAACTTCTGTCGACGCGGTCAGAGTCAGCGATTCCGAAGGTTTGTTGAGCATCGTGCCAAATGGCTGGGATCACGAGCACTGCTTTATCTGCAACATTCACATCGATGCGGACGAGCCCAAATGCTACACCTCCCCGTTCGGAAACGGCAACCTCTACTGGGTGTGTCCTCTCTGCTATTCGCAGTGGATCGAACCGCACGACATTGGGTTCATCTACGCGCAAATGCGTGGATGACAACCATCAAAACGTAACGCGAAGGTCGCGAAGGACCCTGGAGTTTCGTTTCTCAAGATCCCAGTTCGGGATCGGATCGACAAGCCGCAGTTTGGGAAGGCGCCGGACGGCGGCCCCGACCGCGATGAACGCCTCCGTTCGAGCCAAAAGCGCTCCAACGCAGAAGTGGACTCCATACCCGAAGGCGATGTGCCGATTCGGACGCCGGGCGACATCGAACGACTCCGGATTGCTGAAAACGGCCGGATCGCGGTTCGCCGCGTTGACCATCTGAAAAACCATTTGACCTTTCAAGATCTTCTGCCCACGCAACTCGACGTCGTCCTTCATCCTGCGCGGCTGCCGCGAAACCGGGCTTTCGCACCTCAGAGATTCCTCAAGCGCCGTCGTCAACAAGTCCATGTCGCCCTTGAGCCTCTCAAGCTGATCCGGATTGGAGAGGAGAAGTTGAAGCGAGTTGGCGATGAGAGAGATTGTCGTCTCTTGGCCGGCGACGCACAACGTCACGCAGGTGCTGATTAGCTCTTCCTCTGAGATCTTCCCTCCTTCCGATTCCGCCGCCGCAAACTTACTAATTAAGTCATCCTGCGGCTGCCGCCTTCGCTCCTCGAGCAACCCTCTTAGATAGGGTCGCATCTCAACGATCGCCCGCTGAGCCCGAAATAGATCTTCGACGCAAGGTTTGTTAACACCTTGAAAGGCCAACAGGTCGTCTGCCCATCCTTGGAACCTATGCCGATCTGCGTGCGGCACGCCAAGAATCTGGGCAATCACCCCAATCGGCAGTGGAACTGCCAAGTCGCGGACGATGTCCATCTCCCCTTTCCCAATGACGTTATCGATGAGTCCGGCGACAGTCGCCTCGATCGTCGGCTTCATCTGCTCGACGACCCTCGGACTGAGTTCTCGCGTGATCAGAGTCCGCATTCGGGTGTGATCGGGAGGGTCGGAATGAAGAAGACTCTTCGTCGCAAAATGCGCTTCAAACGCTCCCAACTGCGCCCTCGTTTCTTCGGGAAGATACGCAGTCGCCTGTCCCAAGCGGTTCGCGTTCGAAAAGTGCTCCGTGTCCTTAAAACTGACAAGGATATCGTCGTACCGAGTCAAAACCCAGCCTCCGATCGAATCGCTCCAATAAACCGGCGCCTCTTCGCGCATCTGCTTGAGCAGCGGATATGGGTTCGCCAAGAACTCGGGCTCGGCGATAAGCGACTCAAAGTCAGATGACGTAGATTTCAATTAATAGTCCTCTGCAAGCTCGGGTAGCGGTGAAATTGGCAGGAGTTTGCCGAACTATTACCTTAACCGACGTTCGAGTTTTTTGGCAACGATTTCGTATGTACTACTCGGGGTCCGCACCCGTTGTAAAAGGCGCTTCATAATCGAAGGTGCTTTTAGCCATACACTCAATGCTGCAAGACCCAAAGATTCTGCCAAAGGTCGCTCGTCTAGAGACCACCTATTCCGCCCTTCGTTTCTTTCCGGTTGCCACTCTCGAGATGGAGTTTGCGGAGACTCGCGACCATTTCCGAACCCCTCCGACCGACGAGCAGCTTCCTTGGCAAGCAGTAACGCCGGGCCACCGCTGGGGAGATAACTGGTTTACGGGATGGTTCCGCGGAGCCGTTCGAGTTCCGGCAGAGTTTGACGGCGAGACGGTTTACATCCGCGCCGCAACCGGCGGTCCGGAAACGATGTTTCTCGTCGATGGTATCGCTCAAGGCGTCTTTGACGTCAACCACCCGGTCCGACTTCTGGCCCTCGAAGCCGAAATCGGCCGGGAGTACCGGGTCCATCTCGAGTCTTACGCCGGACACACGATTCCTGGCACCCAACCTTTTTCTGGAATCCGAAGCGCCGACGGACCGGTGGGCTTAACCCCCGGATGCCTTTCGTATCAGTCGGTCGAGTTAGTTGTCGAACGCCCCGAAGTTAGCGAGTTCGTGTTTGCGCTTCGGACGTTGCTACAGGTTGCCGCAGGTCAAGAACCAAGCAGTCTGCGTCGGGCGAAAATTCACTCCGCCATGGGTGAAGTATTCAACCTCGTTCCCCAGAAGCCGGAAGAGTACGACGAAATCAAGTGGCGTGAAGCCCTCGTCGAGGCTCTTGAGGTCATGCGACCGCTCCTCGAACAAAAGAACTCACCCACCACCCCCACGCTCGGAGTAATCGGCCACTCGCATATCGATACCGCATGGCTGTGGCCAGTCGCCGAAACCTGGAGAAAGTGTGCACGAACGTTTTCTTCCGTTCTCAGCCTGATGGACCAGTACCCGGAGTTCCGCTTCACTCAGAGCGCTGCTCTCCACTTCGATATGCTGCGCAAGCTCTATCCGGAGATCTTTGCCAGGGTACAACAGCGAGTCGCAGAAGGTCGTTGGGAGATCAACGGCTGTATGTGGATCGAGCCCGATTGCAATATTCCAAGCGGAGAGTCTTTCGCAAGGCAGTGCTTGTACGGGCAGCGTGCCTTACGCGAGATGTTCGACGTCACCGCCGACACGCTCTGGCAACCGGATGTGTTCGGCTATTCGGCCGCGCTTCCCCAAATCCTCAAACAGAGCGGTGTCGAGTTCTTCTGCACGACGAAACTGAGTTGGAACGACACCAACCACTTCCCATACGACACGTTTCATTGGCAAGGGATCGACGGAACCACCGTTCTTGCTCATTTCAACGAAATGCAAGGGTGGTCGGACGCCGAGCGCCTAATCGCGCTCTGGAAGCAGGTTCAACACCCCGATGTTCAAGACCGGCGTCTGGTGGGTTTCGGCCACGGAGACGGCGGCGGCGGACCGATGGCGGAGATGATCGAAGTTCTTCGATATACGGCCGATCTAGAAGGATGTCCCAAGACCGAATACCAGAACATCAGTGAGTTTATGTCGGGGTGTCGAGACGAACTCCACGAGCTTCCTCGGTGGGTCGGAGAGCTGTACCTTGAACTCCACAGAGGAACCTTGACTTCGATTGCAGCCATTAAGCGCGGCAACCGACGAAGCGAATTCGCCCTTCGGGAGGCCGAATTCTCCTCGCTGCTAGCCCATATCAAGTCCGGCGCGGAATATCCGAAAGATGCACTTGATGAGGCATGGAAGATCGTCCTCCTGAACCACTTCCACGATATCCTGCCCGGCTCCGCCATATCCGAAGTTAACGATGAGGCGATCGCCGCGTACGAGACCTGTCTTTCATCGGCAGCCCAAATCACCGATTCTGGATGGTCCAACCTCGGCCTGGGATCTGTACCGAATTCAATCTTAATTTCGAACTCGCTTAGTTGGAATCGAACCGGAGAAATAGCTCTTGAAGGGGTACCAGGAGGAATGAAACCGACCGGCACGACAGCACAATCAATTGTCGATGCCGATGGAGGCGAGGTCCTGGCGATTACCGGACTGGAATTGCCCTCTCTCGGCTACGGATGTGCAGCCCTGGAACCAATCGCAGTCGAACCGTCGGCATTTAGGCTTGCCGAAAACTACGTCGAAACACCGTTCGCGCTTGTCTGGTTCGACGATCTTGGCCGCATCACTTCGTTCTACGACCTGTCCGCCCGCCGCGAGTTGGTTCGCCCCGGCGGTTCGTTCAACACGCTTTTGATGGGCGAAGACGTGCCAGCCGCGTGGGACAACTGGGACATCGATCGCGATCAGAGGCACAAGCTAGCCGAAGTCGGCGCACCGATCAAACGAGAGGTCGTCGCAAACGGAACGCTTCAGTTGAGAATTCGCCAGACGTTCAGTTTGGGCAAAGGCTCTACCCTCACCCAAGACATCGTCTTCCACTCAACGACTCCCCAAGTCGATTTCGACACGGTCGTCGATTGGCACGAGAAGTACCAGTTCCTCAAAGTTGGATTCACGCCAGACGTGCTTGCCGAAACAGCGTTACACGAAATTCAGTTTGGGCACGTCCAAAGGAACTCTCACGACAACACCAGCCAGGATCGCGCTCAATTTGACGTCTGCGCCCATAAGTGGACGGATATCTCCGAAAACGGATACGGGATCGCCTTCTTGAATGACTGTAAGTACGCCTGCACAATCAAAGAAGGCGAATATCGCCTGAGTTTAATTAAGTCGGGTCGACATCCCGATGCCCGAGGCGACGAGGGCCGTCACCGATTTGCCTACGCCATGCTCCCCCATGAAGGCGGCTTCAATGTCGAATCCGTGGTACGCCCTGCCTATGAATTCAATGTAAAGCCGACGGTTCGACCGTTCGGTTCCGATGGCGCCGCGTTCAGCCTCCTTGAGATCGACAACCCCAACCTCGTGGTCGCCGCAGTCAAAAAGGCGGAAGATGACGACGACACGATTGTCCGGCTTTACGAAGCCGGCAAGACGAGCGGATATGCTCGCCTCAGCTTCGGATTACCGATCGCCTCGGTCAGCGAAGTCAACCTGCTCGAAGAATCCGCCGAACCACTTTCGTTCGACGGATGTGAAGTCGAAATCAGCTTCAGACCGTTTGAAATCAAGACCCTAAAGATCGCATTTCAGTCATAGGCTGTCGAGGGCCAGTTTGAGCCAACCCAACATGTCGGCTCGATACTGGCCATCGCCCCCTGAAGTGGGGATCTCGCGTTGAAGAGTTACCAAGGCACGGACGCCGAGTCTGGGTGCGAAGTCTTTCATCGATAGCCCGTTTCGCACGAGGTATCGCTCAACGAAGCCTGCCCGACGAATCGGCCAGCAGTCGTAAGTCCAGTACTTCGTTATCTGATAGTGAGGGTCTTCGAATCGCGCCCAACTGAACGACTCGAAACCGATCAAGTTCCCGTCGGCATCGACTCGAGCATTCGGCCCGATTCCGCTGTCCGAAAAAACGAGCGGCAGTTGGATCTCCTCCACGATCGGCCTCAGCCGGGTGATAGCCTCGGCGAACCGTGGATCCGACATCCAAGGACCGCCAATCTCGATCACTCGATGAAGTTCGTCCGCCAACGAGCATCGCTCAATCGACTTGGATACGGGACTCGATTCGACCCCTGAAGTTACGCTCTTGATCCATTCGATCCCCTCAAGGACGGCGTCGCACGCCCGATCGATCGCCATCGTTCCCCCTTCGACCGCCCATTCAAGCGCGCTCTGTCCAACTGGAGGTGTCGTGGCAAGAAGCATGCCCCTATCGGTGAAATCGGGATCGATCGCAGGTCCGGCGATTACTCTCGGGACCGGCAACCCCAGGTCGCCCAAGACTGGCAACAGCGCGGCCTCCATTTGAATGGCGTCCTTTCGCCCAGACATGCGCAGGTTTACCGGTTCCAAGTCTCCATCGACAGTCTGTACGACCGCGCGGACTGCCCGATCGGGAATGAGTTCCCAGTCATATCCGCTTAACTCCGAGCTCAAAACCATGGTTCCCGGCGGATACGCCGAGAGCAGCCACTCCCGCCTCCAGTCGGACATCGGCTCGTAAATGAGATCCTCGCGGTGGGGACCATACTCGTCGTACGGGATCGGGATTCGTTCCACAAAGTCTTCTGGCAGCGACGATCGATTCGAAGGTTCTTCAAACATACTTTTCATTTCCCTGCGCAATTGGGAACGTGCGTTCCGCAATCGACTCATGACCGTCGTTTCAGAAGCTCCAACGAACCGAGAGATATCTCGCACCGAACACCCTTCAAAGTAGAACAGAAGGACGGTCAGCCGAGTATCTGGGCTCAAACAAGTGAGCGCACGATTCATGTCGATCGTGTCGTCGACCCCCTGATATGGGTCGATCCAAACTTCACCAATCGAGGCATTGGCGACCGAACGCGCAGAACGCAGCCTCTGCCGACAAGCGTTTACCGCGATTCTGCGCAACCAAGCCCTAAACTCTGCGCGTTGCCGCAACTCGCCGAGTCGCTTGAAGGATGTGATGAATGCGTCTTGAGTTGCATCCAACGCATCCTCCCTGTTACCGAGAATGTTCCTGCATAGCCCGAAAACCAGGTGCTGGTACCGCCGCATGAGCAGGACAAAACTCTGTTCTCTGCCCGAGAGGCACTGCCGCACAAGTTCTTCGTCGGTGTGTAAATCTTCCGAAATGGTCATTCAACGGCAAAGATGCACGTACCGGTCGAATTCAGGCACGGCAATTTCCAATGACGTGATATTGACTCGTAATGACCCGGGATTACAGCTACGCTAACTCAGAACTTGAACCTCAACTGGAGACATGGACTTTGATAGGTCACCTCGCGGGTTTCTCCGACTCGATAGTAGGTCGGAGCCAATCCGAACGAAAGTGGTCCTGTCGAAACAAGGTCGAGCCCCTGGTGCGTCGGTCCGTAACGGAGGCCAAGCTGATTGTTCTGCGAGAGGGAGTACACAACGCCGATGCCGCCAATCAACATGAGGCCTGCGTCGTCGTTAGCCAGACCGACAATCGCCACGGCGGCGGAAATCCATAGCAAGGTGTTCCAAGTGTCACGGTCGCGCCGCCGGAAGGTCATCGTCTCCGAACGGCTGCCGATGTCTAGACGCGGATTTCCCATCTCGGTACCGATCGAAGGAGATAGGGACACATTCGGATCAAGCAAATGGTAACCACCTCGTCCAGATTGCGCGCTTGCCACTGCGCAACCGACCAACCCAAGTGCGATCGTTGCCGTGCTTTTCGCAGCCAAGTTATTTAGTGTCATTTGAATCCTCCACAATCGCTCTTACCGGCGAACTGGATTCCAGATAAGTTCCAGATAGCGCCATTCGAACTCAACCCAAATGGGGTTTTCGTCCCAAGGGGCTCTGCAAATGGAGATCGTCTCAATTTGGCCAAAAACCTCAAATTGCAGGGGCAAACTGAAACTTGGCGTTGCGAGACACCGTCGAATGCCGAGATGACGAAAGGCGACTCCAGAATCTCCATGCTTTGCCCGCTGGTCGAGTTGGTCAGACCTTGCTGATCCGACTCGGTTACGACATGCAGTTCGAGATTCCACGTTCGGTCTCGATCCTTTCGATGCTCTACGTTCACCCATCTCGCACAGCCGATCTGCTTGAGGCCGACGAGATGTCCGTCGAACCGAATATTCCAGTCGAGTGCTATGTGGATGGCTTCGGAAATCGAGTGGGACGCTTTACCGCGCCAGAGGGGTTGCTGAGACTTTCGGGCTCGACGCTAATCGACGATCACGGGAACCTCGACCCCGTTCGTACTGAGGCAAGAGAGCATCCAGTCGAAGAGTTACCCAATAACGTTCTGCAATTCCTGCTAAACAGCCGGTATTGCGAGGTCGATCGGTTGTCGGCAACTGCGGTCGAGCTGTTCGGGTGGATGGAACCCGGTTGGAGTCGCGTACAAGCTATCTGCGATTGGGTCCATTACAAAGTTGCCTTCGGTTATCACCATGCTCGACCATCCAAGACCGCCCTGGACGTCTATACCGAACGGGTGGGCGTCTGCCGGGATTTCCAGCATCTCGCGATCGCTTTCTGCCGTGCTTTGAACATCCCTGCGC
>Ga0364858_10023_pt1 | contig 59497 bp, 55 predicted proteins | sample SorcelAu500001C7_2_FD_206914 | JGI IMG/M metagenome (GOLD analysis project Ga0364858, IMG submission 206914) | Enriched cells from Trout Bog Lake Hypolimnion, Wisconsin, USA - BchlTB.Aug20.5000.01 .C7 | ecosystem: Environmental > Aquatic > Freshwater > Lake > Hypolimnion/Profundal zone | place... | reverse complement strand
GATGCAAAAGACACGTGTCAGATGATGTTTCCAGAATACAAGAGCCATCAAGAAAGGAAGGCCTGTATGTCCAGAGAAGAAGAGGTCTGCACCGGTGCTGAACAAGAAGAAGGTCGGTGTCTTGGGCTCGCTCGCCAATATCTGAATGCAAAACAATAAAAGCAATGGGTTGATTGTCGATACGAAGGATAGTAAGCATGGTTTCACCTGCTTCTGGGGTACGACCTGTCTTACCTCCGATAAATCGCGGATCTGTTACAAATGGGTGCGTACTGTCTACCACATGTGAACCATGATCAGTTGTGGTTGCGATAAATATTTGCGGGGTCCGAGTAATAGCCAGAATATCAGGGCGTAACGTATATAGATAATGTGCAAGGGTAAACATGTCCTTTGCTGATGCTTCGTTATGTGAACTTAACCCGCTCGGATCAGCAAAATAAGCCGTGGACATGCCTATTTCCCATGCAGTGTCAGACATCAATCCCATGAATTTATCTCGATTACTAGACGAAGCAATAGCTTCAGCAGCCACGTTCGACGAACTCAAAAGGAGTGGCTCGAGAATCTCTTTCAATGTAAATTTTTCTCCTGCAAGAAGATTGCTTGTGTCAGAAGCCACGTCTGTTTCCGGTGGAATAATAGAAATGGTCGTCGTTGGCGACATGGTATCAGTCGATACGACAGCAGTGATTAATTTTGACATGGAGGCTACTGGCAGAGCTTGATCTGGATTGAGAGACAGATATACCTTACCGGTAAGAACATTACCGACAAGGTATGCTGAGGCTGTTATTTGGTTTGCTGGTTTAGGAATGACGAGAGGAACAGCAGTAGAAGCACCGGTTGTCGTCGATACAATATATGGTTCTTCACTTATCATTTGTAGTGCTGAACTAGGAGGAGATTGGGTAACGGGTGGTGACTGAATATATCGTCCAAAATTGTATGTTTCCGGATGAACAATCATATTCAGTCCAGCAATCAAACCAATACCTGTCAGAAATATCAGGCTAATGATGAAGATAAAGAACTTCGGCGAAAAACTCATGTACTAACTCTAACCGAACTAGCGACTTACCGCAATGGAAGGCGTTATTTCACCATTAGCTCGTATAGTTATACGACCATTTGAATCCTGCTTGATGTAATACCCAGTATTGTATTCTGTTTCGGAATTATATAATGCACCAATTGCACTTGGATCATATGGGAGAGATGACATGTAGTCTGGTACTATACAGGTACCAATATCAAATCCTTCTCCTGATGTATCATGTCGTATGAGCATTTCGGTATTTGGCAATGTCACTACGACACCGTCACATACTAAAGATCCTTTATGTTCTGAAATATTTTGTCCCAAAGCATTCAGAATAGCGTTCACATTACTAACACGTTGTGAGTCGCGAGCGAGTTTGAATTGGCGTGCAGGATTGACCGCAACAAGAACAACAGCCGCCAAGATAGCTATGATGCCTATAACCACAAGAACTTCGATGAGGGTAAAGCCTTTCTTCTTTGTTTTTTTGTATAAATGCATATGTATGTAAGTAATTAATGTTGATAAAATACGCCAGTTAAGTGGATGAAGCGTACGGGATATTTTACTCTTTTACGATAAAATTTTGATTAAAAAAGAGTAAAGGAATTATAAAAAATTCCTCAAAATTTGATAAAGATTTATTTCCGTATTTTCTTATATCCTCCTTCCCTTCACTAATTCGCTTGCATACCTAACCAAAAGGATTGACGCTGTAGCACAAAAGACGCCGAGAGACCAGCCAGCAATGACATCAGATACCCAGTGAACATTGAGAACGATGCGAGAAAGACCGATAGCGACAGTTGCAAGAACACATAATACGATGAATGATTCACGCCACACCCAATATGATATTTTGGGGGCAAAGAGATAAGCGCATACAAAAAAGAATACTGCCGCCATCGTCGCGTGACCTGAGGGAAAACTTGGATCGGTTAGTAAGACAAGAGCATTGTCGGGACGTGCTCGATCGAAAAATTCTTTCATGAAGCTAAAGAGAGTAAATGCCGAAGCAATCGATAAAAACATGATGACCGCAGAACGCCATCGGCCATGAAAAAGAAATACGCCACCAATAACAATTCCCGCAGTCACTGGGACACCTATAGCGCCAATAGTGCTTGTCCATTCTGCGATGGAGATAAGTGCAGGGCCAACATGAGTATTCATAAACCCATTGACCCAGATATCAAAATTCGCCATCAACGATGTATTCTCCCAAGCATCTCGTATCATGAAAGCGAGGATCGCCAAAGAACACAAATTAATGATGAGCGCAAAAAGTTCATACCGTCGAAAGATATGGAAGCGAATATTAACGAATCGATAACTCCACGCGATGAGTAGAGCAAGAATGAGTGCAATAACGACAGCTCGACCGAAATATCCCGCAGCAGCATGATATCCAAAGCCAAAGCCATATCCAAGAAGAATAGACAAGACCACCCAGATAGTGGCACCGATAACATTGAAAACCCAGAATTTACCTAGGCTTGTCCGACCAGTGCCAACAAGGAATGGCATAAGCGCTCGCGTCACTGGACTCAAACGCCCGAAAATCATCGCTTTACCTGTATGCTTCGAGAGTAGATCTTGAGCTTTGGTAATATGCTCATCACGTATGAAAAAATATGGTTTGAAACGATCAATAAGGTGCATGCCATAACGACGTCCGAGGTAAAAGCCAAAAGCATCTCCTGAAATAGCTCCTATGAGCGATAAAATAATGACCCACCAGAGATTGAGAATACCTGTATGAGCCAAAAAACCGGCAGTAATGATAGCAACGTGACCAGGAACTATTGTGCCAATAAGAGGCATTCCTTCGAGAAAAACTGCCAAAAATAAAAGAGGATAACCACCAACACTTATAATAGCGCTTATATTACTTGAAAAAACGCTAAATATATGGGTGATGGAAGCATAATGCATGGTGACGTCAATTATAGCGTATGATATACTAAAACTCTATTGGAGATACTTTCTCTTTATTATATACATTAACAAAAAAACTTATGAAAAACGTCACTATATATTCAACACCCACTTGTACGTATTGCAATATGGCAAAGTCATTCTTTAAAGCAAACAATGTCGCCTATACTGAATACAATGTCGCTTCAGATCTCGAGAAGCGTCGCGAGATGATCGACAAGACCGGTCAAATGGGAGTACCTGTCATCGATATAGGTAGCGAAGTTATTGTCGGATTCGATGAGGCACACATCAAGAGTGCTTTGGGAATTTAACAACTACTTGTGCGGGTAGCGAGAATCGAACTCGCGTCTCAACCTTGGGAAGGTCGCGTCATACCACTAAACCATACCCGCCTAGGGTATATATTACCTTCAAAAACCGATAAACTGCAACAGACTTCCCCACCAGGAAGTTTTTGTTAATGGAGAAGACGTTGCACCCTCGCTACTACTTCCTATAGAAGAATCATTCACAATGACAGCAACTGATTCGCCTTGTTTAACAGCGTGATATTTTTCGCGTAATTCAGCCTCTATTCCTTGTGTGGTTGACAGCTGTGCAATCGAACTCGTCAAAGTACTTTGTTGATGCTGTAAATCAGTTAACTCAGTCTGGGCTTGATCCAAACGCTGTCCAGCGATAATAGCCTTTTCATGAATACTCAGACCTCCACGTACAAGGAAAAATAAAACAATACAAGCAAGAATAATTCCAATAGGTGAATAGAAGAATCGTTTCCAAGGAGAGCGGTTGCCGTATTTCATACTTCACAGTATACTACAGCCACTATGCTATTTCATCAAAAATCACAAAAAGCGTTCAGGATCGGCTTCATCGTTCTTTCTATCCTCGTCATCGTCAGTATGATGTTGCTTTATTTTCCTGTGTGGAATCACTAGTCACCACTCCTCATCATCTTTACAAAAACATCTTGTGGAATGATGACAGCACCATGTTCCTTCAAGCGGGCACGGCCTTCTTTTTGCTTCTCACGGAGTTTCATTTTACGAGTAATATCACCACCAGAAAGCGTGCCAGCAGCATCTTTTCTTTTACCTGAAATAGTACGTGATGATATGATGCGACCGAGAGCGACTGATTGGATCTTATATGAGAAAAGTTCGCGTGGCATGATGTCATAGAGACGATCAACTGTATTCACTGCTTCTTGTTCTGCACGACGGCGAGAAACGACACGAGCAAAAGCTGGCACGGGTTCATCATTTACAAGCACATCCATGCGAACAACATCAGCGATACGATTCTCTGTTATATCATAGGAAATAGAAGCGTAGCCTGAAGATATACTCTTTACTTCATCAAAGAAATTACGCATGAGTTCGCGAAGTGGCATAAGCATGGTAAGGAGTGTTCGGTTATCACCGAAATTTTCAGTGCCGATGATTTCTGCTTCATGATCATAGAGGGATTTCATTATTCCTGATAGATACGCTGGAGGTAAAATGATCTTCATGGTCACAATCGGCTCAGAGACTGATACGAGATCATTCTCTTCAGGAAAAAGTGATGGGGAATAAATGTTTTTCTTCTCGCCATTTTTTAGCGTAACTTCATACGTGATTGTCGGCATAGTGACGACAAGATTCAAATTGAATTCACGACGCAAACGTTCAGTGACAATCTCAAGGTGAAGCATCCCGAGAAATCCACAGCGGTATCCTTTACCAAGGGTGCCAGAGGCTTCTTCTTCATAGGTAATAGATGAATCAGATAGACGAAGCCTCGATAGGGCCTGACGGAGCATAGCGAGGTCATCTTGGCTCTCTGGGTAGACTGAAGCCCATACCACCGGTCGTGGGGTCATATAGCCCGGTAGAGGTGGTAAAGTGTCCTTCACTGAGGCAATAGTATCACCAACAGAAGCAATGCCTGGTTCTTTTATACCAGTGACAATATAACCGATCTCACCAGCAGAAAGTGAAGTGACTGGCGTTTCAGCTGGAGTAAAGATGCCAACATCTATAGCTTCAAATTCCCTACCAGCAACTTTGAAGACAAGCTTTTCGTGACGCTTAGCTGAACCGGAGATAACACGGACATAAACAATAACACCAATGTGGTTCGAATATTGAAAATCAAAAATGAGAGAGCGAAACTGCTCGACTGTTGGAGATATACCTGTTTTTTTATTTTCTTCTTTTTGCAATTCGCTCTGCCAATGATTAGCCTCTTCTGGCGATGGAACTCTTTTAATTATTTCATCCAACAGGCGTGAGACACCCTCACCAGTCTTACCAGAAACTTTAATAACATCCGACTCAGAACATTTGAGAAGTTCGGCTAGTTCTTTAACAACTTCATCTGTGCGTGCAAGTGGTGAATCAATTTTTGAGACGACTGGTACAATAACGAGTCCACCTTCACGAGCCATGTTGAGCGTCGTCAGTGTCTGCGCTTGAACGCCTTGAGTGGCATCAACAAGGAGAATAGAACCTTCGACGGCTTTGAGAGCACGCGACACCTCATATGAGAAGTCGATATGGCCAGGAGTATCAATCAAGTTCATCATGTATTCCTGACCGTCGCCAGTTTTTCCGCCAACAGTCCACTTCATCCTGACCGGCGTCAACTTAATTGTAATCCCCCTCTCACGCTCTAGTTCCATGGAATCAAGTACTTGTTCCTGCATCTTACGCTTCTCAATTGTCCCAGTTACTTCCAATAACCTATCAGCCAAAGTTGATTTACCATGGTCGATGTGGGCGATAATTGAAAAATTGCGGATATAGCGAGGATTCATTAGAGCCTCAATATAGCAGATATCGGCTGATTTACAAAAGAAATATCAAGGCTTGTATTCTTGACATAAATCTATACAGCAAGTAGTTTACATAATGAACAGTAAACATTGAGAGCAATATAAAACTTGTGTTATGAACATCAAAAATGGTGAATTATTGAAACAGACCATCCTGGCCAATGTCGTGTGCAGGGGCACACGTCCTTCGGACATGGGGGTATTCCTATCTGACAATCAGATCTATACCGACCCAGTATTAACCGAAAATGTTGCCGAGGCTTTGGCCCTCGAGATTTCCGATGCAACAAATGACGGACGGCGTGTGCCGATACCTACATATATTCTCGCTACTGGTGTGAAGTCGAGTATTTTTTCTCACTATATCATCCGTAGTCTGAGCACCCTTGGAATGCCTGGAATCAAATTCAAATGGACGGCATTCAGCGATCAAAACGGCTGCTTCAATGTGGTACCTCAAGAAAAGGAGGACCCGACCGAAGGCCGAAAGACGATGTTGGTTGTCATGTGCCACTTGAGGTTCGATGAAAAGGCTCGAAGGATCATCTGGGACGCCCAAAGGGATGGGGATACCAAGTGGTCGGAGTGGCAACAGCATTCAATAAAGACGACATATCAGCAAGCCAATTTGGTGTGCCGGCTATAATCTCGCTTTTCGGAAGAAAAGAACTACTGGCCGGCATTGAAGAATATCAGCTCGTCCAACAAACCACTGTTCCCACCATTCAACTATAATTATTGGTAGGAAACGCACTGCCCTTCTGGCGGTGCGTTCTTTTTTACATATGCTCCACTTCAGCTGGAGGCACGCTTGCCTTCCAAATCTTATGATGCAATGTGCGCCACACTTCAGCCAACTCTTCATTTTTTAAGAAATACAAAACAGCGATACCAACTACGAGACCAAAGACGCCAGCACAGGATCCTTGCATGAAAATACCCCAAATCTTCTCTTGAGGGAAAAAGGCGAACAAGCGCAAACCCTGGAAAGCCGCGTAACCCATAATGACTGAAGCAGAGAAACTGTGGAAAAATGTCTGCATGACCGGCTTGGTAAAGCCTGGATATGAGCGCTCAAACATCCACCAGTGAAGGATAGTATTCAAAATAGTACCGATCGAATATGCGAGAGCGAGCATGAGCACGCTTGTACCCGCTTGTCCGTCGACCTTAAAAAGAATCTCTATAAAATATCTGAAGATGACTGCATGATAATAGAAATGGATACCAAGATATCCAAGGACGACGATGACTACGGAAGAAATGACGTTGATAAGAAGCGGTCTGCGTGTCTTTCCTTCAGCATAGAACGCGCGCACAAAGAGAATGATGAGGCTCTGACCGATAGTTGAGACGACAAAGAGAGCGAGCATAGCTGCCGTGAGACGCGTATCAGCCCAATCGAATTTGCCGGCACCAAGGACGGTGCGGACAATCTGGGCGCGCAAGACGATAAAAAGGATAGCTATCGGCATCGACCAGAAGATGATGTGACGAGCGGCTGCGATCATTTTTTCCAAGAATTCTTTTATATTTTTCTCATAGATGAGACGGGAGAGAGTCGGAAATACGGCCGATGAATAGCTCACCCCTATCAAGGACATGGGAACTGATTGAAGATTCCAAGCGAAATTGAATATAGAAATAGAGCCTACTGAAAGCAACGACGCAAAAGAGACGAGGCCGAACTCGGCGAATTCATTGGCTGAAAGAGTTATGGTGCGTGGCAGAGCTGTGTAGAGTATTGAGCCCATACGCTTCCAATCGATATTCTGTGTAAAGCGTGGCAAAGTCTTCTCGTGTATGAGAAACGGGATCTGAATGCCCATGTGCATGAATGCGCCGAGAGCAACGCCGATAGCAAGACCTGATACGCCGACGAATGGATAGATAAACAGAGTCCCAATGATGATACCGACGTTATAGACGACCGGTGAAATTGCATAAACAAGAAAACGATGGCGCATTTGGGTCAAGCTCGAGAAAAGATTCGAGAGTCCGAGGAAGAACGGCGACAGGAGCATGACACGCATGGAGATGATGAGATCTGGTAGAGATGGATCGTGAGCAAAACCAGGAATAATTCGTGGAATTATCCAAGGTGCAATAACATAAAATACTGCGGAGACAAGAACCATTCCGCTGAAGAAAAGTGTGAAAATGGAGTCTGAAAAGGTACGTCCTTCTTCTTTATCTTTTGAAAAACGTTCAATAAAATATGGGAGGAGTATCGAGGCTGACACAAGCGATCCTACTGAAGCAAAGAGAAAATCTGGTATACGAAATGCTGCATAATAGACATCGAGAGCGTGTCCAGCACCAAAAGTAAAGGCGAGAAGTTTATCACGAACAAGAGCGAGAACTTGAGAGAGAAGAGCGAACGAAGCAAGCAAATACGCCGCCTCATGAAGACCACGTATTTCCCTGCCGATAAATGAAAACCATTTCTTAACCATTTGATTGTTGTCGCGTTATTATATCAAAAAAACCCGCATGAATGCGAGTTTCTTTGATAGCCGTACCATAAGCCGAATTCTGTTTATACAACCATTTACCTAGGATGAGTATCGCTACTCACCTCATGCGACTCTCTTCATTAATCTTGCGAAGAATGAAGTGCGGTCTTGCACCGAAGTAAGGGTTTTGCCGTTGCACTCTCATGTCGCCATGAGATTCATCTGACATTCGCCGAAGCGGTGTCAGAGCCTTCGTCTTTCGACTCAAGCGTCACTGTTCGCACCTCTGGGTATTACCCTGACAGGAATTACCTGCTACTAACTGCTTTACGGGAGCGATCGCTCATTCCCACAAAGCCGGTGTTCGGACTTTCCTCACGTGAACCGAAATCCACGCGTAGTTGTTTGGTACAGCCGAGTATTATCATACCGTATTTTGGTGGGGTTGACAATAGGGGTAAATTTTGGCAGATTTAGATAAACAATATTAACGCGGTCATTGAAAGAATACATGAGAACACTGCTGCCAATTATAGTGTCTGTCTTAAATAATGATGAAAACATCCCTGAACTGCCGGATGATCAGCTGGTGGCATTTCAAGGTCATGGCCAACCGATACCTGGCCCTATTAATCAGATAGAATTCAACAAAATTGCTCGGCTACAGACACTTATCATTCGCGAGCAAGAAAAGGCATCCATCCCTGAGATGGATGTGCTAAAAGAAACATGTGCTGAAAATAACTTAGATTTTGGAAATGCTATGGCACAAGCACTCTCTGTCCAAGAAGATGCTACCTCAAACATCATGATGCTTGAACGATTGATCGTGGAGGTTGTCCGCAATGCATGTCCCAAGGAGTGTGACCGATTTGGCGTCCGCTATTTTGCCGATATCAGTCTGCGTGTGTTCTTTGCTGAATCTCCTCATCAACGTTTCTTGGACTAAATTTACCTTAATCAAAAACCGCCCTTCAATTCATTGAGAGCGGTTCTTTTTTATCTAAATTTTATTAACCCTACACAATCTCACAAACCCCTCCAGCACACGCCAATTCCCTCTTCAGATCAATCTCATTCTGCTTCTCATAACTGATGATCTTTGAGTAGTCGATATGCTCAAGTCTCTTGGCGAGAGTTTTATACGTATGCTCGTCAATAGCTTCATATGGAGCAAGTTTGTAGACAGCATCTTCACGTGGAAGGAATGAAAGGCCGCCAGCGATATCCCAATTCTCATAGAGCCAGTTGGCGACAGCGATCCATTCATCATTACCGACAGAGATGGTGATCGATGGATTGTGTTCAGTATAGTTCGTCTTGACCATCTTCCAATATTCGAGCTGTTCGAGAGCTTTCAAGTCATCACGGAAAATAGAACCGCTTGGAGCTTTGACAGGGAATTCGAGAACGAATGTTGAAGCACTCTCCATGGTCTGACCAACTTCTGGACTATATGGAACGCCTTGATCTTTTAACATTTTGAAAAGAGTATCAGTCGCAGAGATGCGAACACGACGGATATAGTACTTTGCGTGACGTGGGTGCATACCTGATGAACAATCAACTGTCTGTGACAAAGTTCCTGAAGGCTTAACTGTAGTGATAGCTGTTGACTCTCCTACCCCGAAACGTTTTGCAAATTCTTTATTGATCTTGATAGCTTCAGCCTTGAGCTTACGCATAACCTCGGGTTTGCGAACGACTGGGCAATCCCATTGACCAGTAATAGAAACGCCGAGGAGACGTTCACGATCACAATTCTCCTTCCACTCCTTTGAGAGATACTGGAAGTTCGTAAGTGAAGACTGATATGTACCGAGGATAGTAGCCAAACGCATCTTCTTCATAAGTGAAGCCTCTGTGTCTTCTGCACGAGCGACGATCTCTGAGAGGTTACAGAACTGCTTTGACTGCAAGATAATCTCACCACACGGGTTTGTACCAATAGGACCAACGATATGCTGACCTGTCGCATCAAAATAGCCTTTATGCTCTTTCAAAGCCTTTATACGACGTTCTGGGAGGGTCTTGGCGAGTGAACCACGGTTGAATATGCCACGCTCACCAGAATGAGACTCGATCAACGCCATCCATTCCTTGAGAAATTCTTCATTTGAAGGCCTGTTTATATATACAGCCGAGTTATTGGCCAGCATACGATGTGGATGATTGACGTAGAATGCCCCTTTCTTTGCGTCACGGATTTGCTCATCACCCAACTCAGAGAGAGAAATCATGGCACTTCGGCGAACACCTCCAGCAACCACACAATCACCGATCATACAGATAATGTCATGCAAATCGATAGGACGTAGACGCTTGCCTTGGCGAGCAAGCATGATCTGACGAGTGAAATTATGTAAACGAACAAGGGGAGCTGGACCGGATGCCTTTCCTCCCATAGTCTTCAGACGAGTTCCCTCTGGACGAACTCCGGAATAATCAAATGTAACATCTTTTCCAAGTGCCCAGGCTTTCATACCGACAACGAGTGAATCTGCCCAACCTTCTTTACTATCACCAACGACGTGTGCGTGAGGTTTCTCTCCCGTCTGCATCAGTATCTGTGGAAACTTTTCTGCGTTCGTGCTTTCAACCGCAAAACCAACTCCAGTGCCTGACATAGAGACATACATAATCTCTGCCAAATCTTGGAATGATTCTGGAGCGATGAACGAACAATTGTAACAACAGACATTGTCACGTCGTGCGGCTGGTCCAGAGAACTGAAGGAGGCGCATCGATGGCATTGCTTGTTGAGTGAGAATTCCCTCACGAACTTCTTTGTACTCTTTGTCAGTCAGTTTATTGCCCAGATTCTCTTTCATGAATGCCATATAACGATTGACTGTCTCTATCCATGTCTCACGACGACTTTCTGTATCAATCCATTTTGAATATGTGCGATAGTAAACGAATTCACCGAGAGCGTTCTTAAAATATTTTTTTGAATCAGTAGCAAGCTTGCGAACAGTATCTGGAATTTCAACACCTTTGGCACGAAGTTTTGCGCGATCCTCACGATACAAGACGTAGTGCTTTGCAGTTTTGACGAAATCAGAGCGCATGAGCTCTTGCTCAACCAAGTCTTGGGTACCCTCAACAGTCGGCATGAAGTTCTTGAACTTCTTTTTGATGCGTATCATCTCTGCAAGAACATTTTTTGCCACAAGTTCAGCATCTTCACGTGATCCTTCAGCCATTGTATTCATACCCTTAAAAATAGCATTGACAATCTTCTCTATATCGAACGGGACAATACGACCATCACGCTTGATGATGGTTGGAATAACCGGAGCCTTGACTGATGCTGACACTGACTTCTTGTTCTTGGGCATAAATAATGGACGAAGCGGACTGTAAACCGCGCACGCCTTGCGTTAATTTTTTTAATAATTATCTAACTGATTTAATTGTACTCGAACTGCGATCTTTGTATCTATTGTACCGCATGCACCTACAGAGTGGAAGAGTTTTGTGACGATTTTTTGATTAATAAGCAAAATTTCTCACAAAAATAACAGGGAAGAAAGAGAAGGGGAAGTTTAAAACACAAAAATGTCATCTGTGAAGGTGCGTTGTCGTAATGAAAAGCATTTCCAATGTTTTATTGAGACAAATGTATATAGAAAATCAAAGTGAAGAAAAGTGTGGTTCTATTTTTAAAGTCTTTAATCAAAAATAGGCACAAAAAATGTCTCGACTCCCCTACTCCACTAAAAAGTTATCCACAGATGATCCTTATTTCTTTATGGCAACGTAAAACGAACTAATGATCCTTTTGTCAGTCCAAATTTTTCCGAAGTATCTGCATTCATCTCAATAACATACGAGATTGGGCTCACTGGTGTGAACGCAGATGGATATGAACTTGGTAATGCGTCCATGCTTATATCTCTTACAATCTTATTACTATCGATCCACACCATATCAAGTGGAAAATTCATATCTTTCATCCAGAAACTATATTGTCCAGGGTTATTGAACACAAATAACATGCCTACACCATCCGGAAGTGACGGAACATCACTTAATCCTTGCTGTTGTGTCGCATCAGTATCTGCGATAAATACTTTCAAACTGCCTTTTGATGTAAAAATGGTTGTAGTCGGTAAGCCAACGAGAGTCAGCGGGGTCGGTGATAAAGTGCTCGTAGAAATATTTGTCGTTGAACTTGCGATGTTTACTGTCGAACTCGCTATATCTGTAAGAAAATTAGATGTCGTACTTGCTATCATTGCAGTTGAGCTCGCCATAAAATCTTCGAGTGATGGAACTTTTTTCTCATTGATCAAATTCTGTGCAATAAAAAAGAGGACAATGCATCCAACAATGACGAGAACAGTATTAAAAAATAATTTGCTCATGATAGATGCCCACTATGAGATCTTCTTCAACATATTGAACTGTCGATTTGAATCCATGTGTTTTTCCGCCTCAACCAAAATTTTTTCCATCATAGTTACAGCTTCAAGTGGATATTTTCCTTTGGCGCTTTCTTCTGACAACATAACAGCATCAGCACCTTCCATATCCGCTGTCTCAACATCTGTTACTTCGGCACGTGTTGGGATTGGACTATCAGTCATTGAGAGCATCATCTGCGTTGCGACGATAACCGGCTTCCCTACTTTATTTGCTCGAGAGATAATATCTGCCTGAACAAAAGGAATTTTTTCGAGAGGAACTTCTTCGCCAAGGTCGCCACGAGCGACCATGAGTGCATCAGCGCGAGAAATTATCTGGTCGAGATTCTCTAAAGCAACTGCGCGTTCGATTTTCGCAATGATGGATTGTTTACCTCCATTTTTTTTAATAAATTCACGACACTCTTCAACATCTTCTGCATTTCCAACAAAAGAGAGAGCTACGTAGTCGACATTTTGCTCAATACCAAAGAGGATACACTCACGATCGTGGTCGGTCAAAGCTTTTGTTATATCGTGGTTATAGGTATGTCCAGCCACCTTCTGAATACGAGGTCCTGGAACATCTTGAATGATGATTATAGGCTTACCGAAACACTGTTCTGCAAAGCGGATATGCTCAATTTGTCCTCTATGTTCTTCAAAATCGCCCCATGAGAAATTGAGACGCGCCACATCCATGCCAGCTTTAGCCAATGCACAAATTTCTTCGCCTGTGTTCGAAGCTGGGCCAAGAGTAGCGACTATTTGTGCGCGTGATCGGTTGTTCATGTTAATTTACCTTATTTGTTGGCACCTTTCCTTCAAAGAAATCAATAATATTCTGCGCGACTAGAGTAGACATTTCATTTCGGGCGGTATCACTGGCTGAAGCAATATGTGGCGTAAGAATGACGTTATCTAACTTCACCAGACCTGTGGCAAGCTTCGGTTCAAATTCAAAAACATCCAAACCTGCACCGGCGATGATTTTATTTTGAAGTGCTTCAACAAGAGCGACCTCATCAATAATGGGACCACGAGCAGTATTGACCAAGAAAGCAGTCTTCTTCATCATCGCCAGTCGTTCTTTATTTATCAGATGTCGAGTCGAATCCATGAGTGGTACATGAAGACTAATAATATCTGCTTGCTTCAAAACTTCTTCTGGAGTTGCACAATAAACCGCCCTTGATTCTTTTTCGATTTGTTCATTTCTCTTTACATCAGTGTAGATGACTTTGAAACCAAAGCCTGATGCGTAATGTGCTACTTGTGCACCAATTCTTCCTGCGCCAATAAGACCAAGCGTCTTACCAAGAAGATCGGTACCAATAAAATTCATCGGCTCCCATCCTTTGTATTTTCCTTTACGGACAAATTCATCTGCTTCAACGATTCGTGCGGCGAGTGAGAGCATAAGAGCAAACGTATGTTCGGCCACAGCTTCAGAAGTAGAGACTGCTGGCGCATTGGTAATCGTGATCCCCTTTTGCTTGGCTTCTTCCAAATTGATGTTATCAAAACCTGTTGCATAGTTCGCAAAAATTTTTGCTGTAGGAACTGCGTTGAATAACTCATCATCAACTGGATCCGTTAGTAACGTAACTACCGCATCATATGTTTTTGCTTTGAGTGCTTTTATGAGTTCTTTTTTACTAGGAATAGAATCTTTCTCGCGTACATCAACAAGATAACCTTTATCACGAAGCATGGAAATACCCACCTCTGGGATGTGGCGTGTTACGAAGATTGTTTTAGTCATACCCTTATTTTAGCACATCTACCTTCTGCTCCAAGATGACATCACCATCACCAAACCTGAACATAGCCTTCACAAAATCACCATCAATAACCTTTGGTAACCACAAAGGATCGTCTGGCCACATGTTTTTGAACGGAATATTATTAATAGAGAACCATTCTGGTCGCATTTCTTCACTCTCTACGGGCTCACCCTGCCATTTCTCCGCGAAATAAACATGGACCAGCTGATCCCATTCTGATTTATTGGCAAAGTTAAATGTAAGTTCTGCCACTTTATGCAAATCAGCATAATTATTGTCAGCTGAAACTTTCACCCCAACCTCTTCATATGTCTCACGTATAGTCGCATTTTCTATTGATTCATCTTGATTACACTTTCCGCCAGAACCATTCCATCTCCCCATGCCAAATCCACGCTTCTTCATGGCGAGGCAAATATCGGTTATTTTGGCGACACCTGTATTGTCAGCTTTGTCAGTTGACTTTTTAATGAGAAAAAGGAGAGTGGAGTTGCGCATAAGAGAAAATCAATCAGAAATTACTTCTTCTGATCCTTCATGGCACCCTGGCTCTCGCGCTGAATCTTCAAAAGCTCAAGATTATTTTTCTGCTGTTCAAGCCGTATCTTTGTTAATTCATCGGCTACTTGACGATGCTTACGATCAATCTCTGGAAGTTTGATCTTCAATTGTGTTATTTCAGCTTCGATCTTACGTCTATCATCTTCTTTCTGTTTTTCTTTTGCTTTCAAATCATTCTCAATAGTCGACTTTTCTGTTTCAAGAGTTTTAAGTTCTGCTGTTTTGGTTGTAAGCTCATTTGTCTGCTTAGCAATTTCAGATCTAAGTTCAACAAGTGCTTGTGCGAGATTTTGTGGTGTAGACATAGTCTTAATCAACTTTCAAACCAAACTTTTTTCCATATGTTGATAATGCGGTGATCATTGCCCATCTACGTTTATTCTGATCTTCTAGACCGTCTTTACTATCTAAGAATTGCTCTGTAAGATTTTGAGAGAGAATGTCTTTGAACTCTTGATCGCTTTTAGCAAGATCAAGTGTGAAGCCGACGAGTTTTTCATATTCTTCAGATGATAATTTTCCCGCACCAAAGGTTTCACTCCACCACTTCTCATATTTTAATAAAACTTCTGGAACTTCCCTTGATTCATTGACTGATTCTGGTGATGGCATAATTGTTGTATTAATCTACTAATGTATAAATAATACCACAAACCTAACTTCCGTTATTTCTGATACTTCTTCATAACCTCGGCCTCAACTTCGGCGCGCAGTCTGCCATACATGAGCGCCGACAATTCCTTCAACTTTGGCACTTGCTCGGCATTTCCCTTCTCTGGTGGAATATGACGCATACTGAATGGCTTCGATGGACGGCCGTTAGCCAAAAGCTTCACATATGAATTGAAATTATCTAGATTGATAATGTCTTTGACTGTAAATGTCGGTTCGAATTGTTTAACGAGAAATTCGGCGTCTTCTGTACCAACACGATACACTGCCATTGAGCCAACATTACCAAAGACAGCATTCTTTATCTTATCCTCAAGTTGAGCGATGAATTGATGAGCGATAGTGAGCGACAAACGATATTTGCGTGCCTCTGACAGGATGACTGCAATAGAATCAGTGGTGACATTTTGGAATTCATCCAAATAGAGGAAGAAATCGTTCATTTTTGTACCAAATGAATCAACGCGCGATAGTGCAGCCATAAGAATTTTTCCGACAAGAATCAGACCAATCAAATGCGAGTTGATATCGCCAAGTCTTCCTTTTGATAGATTGACCAATAAAATTTTCTTGCTATCCATAATCTCGCGGAAATTGAATGAGGATTTTTCTTGAGCCACTATCGGTCGCATGATTTCATTTGCCAAGAAGACGTCGAACTTTGAAGTTATATATGGAACGATATTTGCAAGCGATGCTTCCCCACCAGCTTTCTCTGCTATTTCTTTCCAGAATTGAACAACGACCGGATTCTTACATTTTGAAATCTTTAATTCGCGAAAAGCTTTGTTGGACATGACGCGTGACACATCAAGAAGCGTCGAACCTGACTCTGGATCTTCAATGACAAGATTGGTGGCATTGCGGAAATATTGCTCGAACATAGGACCCATAGACTCTGGCACTGCGCCATAGAGCTTCTGGAAGATACTGAACATCTCATTGACTACAAATGTCTTTTGTTCTGGGAATCGTGGATCATATTCGAGCATATTGAGAGCCATTGGTCGCTCGATTGATGCAGGGTCAAAATAGATAACGTCTTCAAGCCTATTTTGTGGGATAGCCGCCAAAACATCATTCACATCAGAACCATGCGGATCGATGAAGCAAACACCTTTACCAGCTTCGATGTCTTGAATAATCATATTTTTCAAGAGAGTCGTCTTACCAGTACCAGTCTGACCGACGACATAGAAATGGCGCATTCGATCCTCTGAAGAGATATAGATTGGCGTCTCTTGACCACGATGTATATTCATACCTAAAAGCGTTCCCTCTTTTGCTAAATCAAGTGGCGCAGGTGCAGTTCCAGCCATCGATTGTTTGAGCTGTGGGGCACTGTGATGAACATTGCTTGCTGGAAAATGCATACAGGTCGTCATCTCTTCAAGATTAAGAATCATCTTTTCTTTTGATTCAAAGGTACGTAGAGAGAACTGCTCGAAAACTTCTTGTAGTTTTTTGGGCTCAACTTTTTTCCATGTGATGCGATTTCCTGAACCCAATTCAAATTGATTGAAGCTTGATTCGAGATCAGATAATATCTCTAAGGCTTCAGACTCTGTGGCGGCAGAAGCTGCAATGCGGATATTGGTCGCTACGAACGGACTCTTGAGCTTGCGGTTAAATTGTTCGATAGTAACCTGATCGATTGCTTGCGAGCGCTTTGCCTCGGCCTCCTTTTCTTTATCTATCGTCTCCTTGCCTTTGAACATACCCACGGCGTCTTTCAAAATCATTCCGCCGACGGATTGGCTGATTTCACTCAAAGCTTCACTAACCTTCTTTCCTTTACGAATCCTTTCGAGAGCTTTGGCGCTCTCCTTTGAATACCCTTCTTCTCTTTTGCCGATGATGAATTGAATAGCGGCGCCTTCACCATGCTTATCCACATGAGAAAATGCATTTAGAATAGAATTGAGCGGATCAACATCAAACTCTTCATACGATTTGAGTGGATAGAGTGGATGCTTTGATAAGCTTGCGTATGAAGCAACAGCTACGCCATTTGGATTGAAAATATTGTAATCATCAGTGTGCTCACGAACACTAGCATCAGGAAATATCGAGACTATCTGTTTTTCAAAAAGACCTTTACGCGCTTCTGGCACAGACACATAGAAGATAAATTCATCACTGCCGTTAGCATTGGCAATCTCCACCGTGAACCAACCAGGATTTTTTGTATCATCGACAATAGAAAGCATACCAGCGTAAAATTGTTCCATACCAGAAATGAGTTCGCTTAATTGTTTCTTTTTTTCTTCTTCATTCGTCTCTGGTAATGAGACTTCGTACAATGTCATGTGAAGAGGTTTCCAGAGAGGGTCGCTTTCTTTCAATCCGTGGACCGAGTGACCGCTGGCGATGAATTGAATGAGCAAACGGTGGAAGTCGTCGTAGATGTGTGGATTGTTCATCTTCTCAACAACGTGGAGAGCATTACGAATACCATGTTCTTGGAGAACATCAAGAAGCTTTTCCATCTGATTATCATGACTTTCTGGCGAAAGTTTCAGAACTATCTCTGTTGCCTCATGATCTTTGAGGGCATATTCTGGTGCAAGGACTTCGCTTGGCTTTGTACTTGCATACTGACCAACCACTTCGCCAGCAACTTCTCGTTCTGGCACTGATTCACCGTGATTCTGACTGTCCAGATGATGCTCTGCCACTACTCCACGGATACGAGCTAATTCTTCTGTTGGATTTGCAACTGGTTCACGACCTTCAAAAGAAAGAGGTTTCATGCCTTATATTATATCTCATTTTTTACTGTCCTGTACTACTTGCCGAATCTGTTGAGTTTGTCGTATCTGCTGGAGAGGTAGAAGGAGTCGATACTGGAGGCGTAGGTGATGTTATGACTGGCGTGGTAGTTGAAACTGGTGGAGTACTTGCTACTGGAGGTGTAGTTGAAGCGGAAGGTGGAACTACAACTAATGGTGTCGATGTAGCTACCAGAGAAATAACTGGTGAAGTTGTTGAATTTGTAGATGTTGAAATGACTGGAGGAGTTGAGCTGGCAATGGAATCAGTAGAGGTAGAGGTACTTGTCGCTATTGAAAGATAATCACTTGAACCATCTGTCGAAGTGGAAGCTGTCCTAATTGATGTTATGGCATCGACTGCAGTGGAAGATGATTCGGTAGCCACTGTATCCGTCGAAGTAGAGGTGCTGTCTGTGGAAGTTGAAATAGTGATGATCGTACATGCACCCGATATAGGTTCGAGCTGACCATTTGAAACAACGACACAGTATGGTTCTCCAGTAACTTTATCGTAAAGAGTAATACCTGAAGGATTGGTTGGCGAACCAATAGTCAGATTATAAAAGAAACCAGTAACAGCTTTGATTGAGTCACCTATAGAGAGTGCGAGTTCTTTTATCGCATTGACAAGTGTAGCAAGAAGTGGACGATCTTGGAGGGTGAGAGTTCCGTCAGAACTTGATCCAACTGCTTCAGGAATATATTGTTGTACGTTTTGGGCCGAGAAGCCAGTATACGTATTGACTGTGTCGAGGCCTGTGGATGCTTTCCATGTATAGTTGATAGGTACGAGACCCATGATAGCTGAAAGCCCTTTGGTGAAATCTCCCTGAATATTTTTGAGTCGCTCATCAGAAGAGAGTGTCACATTACCATTTGCATCAGTCGTAAGCGTTCCCGCACCGTATTTGTTGAGCTGAAGTGATCCATCCGGACCGACTTTGACCAGTTGAGAATTTGATGAAGATGCAATAATAAATGGCAGTGTACCAGTAGTTCCGGTAATCGAAAGAGTTGCTATTGGAGATGATGTGCCGATACCAACATCCAATGTAGGGGCAACATATAACCCGCCAGTTGGACCGAGCAGATTCAATACTCCCGTTGTCGATGAGACAAAAAGGTTTGCTAAGGTATCAACAGGAGTCGTTACCATTGGACTTTGGTTAACTACACACGAGGTCTCGCATCCTTTACCATAAATAAATGAGGTGGTAGTGGTTGCGATATAGTAGTTTCCAGTGTATCCATCTTGCGGATCAGTGATGACTATTTTATACCCACTTGCAGCTGGTACTGAACTCCAGGAGACTGTTAGATAATAAGACGAGAAACTCGGAGTGTTACTCCACGAAGTCGTCGTAGATACGGAAGAATAATAAGTAGTTCCATTGATAACTTGATACGGAATGAGGGTGAATGAATATACAGCACCAGAACCAGTATGCAGATTTCCACTGAATGGAGTAACTGCGACACTTACGGGAGAGGTGGCGAAAATAGATGTGCTTGCGTTTGAGATATCCAGTATTCCTCTAGTACTAGAATTAAATATACCAGCCGAAATAGAGTTGTTAGATAACAAATTATTACCAGTAATATTACCGGTCGCCGTAATTGCCTGACCTCCATTTATTGCTCCTGTTGAAGTGAATGTCCCAGTCGTTGTAGTAGTAGCTGTGAACGCATTGACGGTCAGTTCCTGAAAGTTTCCATTGAAGCCAGTAATGGCGTCGGCCATGAGACTTCCTGCTACTTGTAGATTTGCATTTGGATTCTGTGTCCCAACGCCAACTTGATTCAATCCTAGATCAACTGAAAGTACACGATTGCTAAACCAATCTGTCATGATGATGCGCCCTTGAGGAGTGACCCACATTTCGTTCGGTCCAATAGTTCCGAGACCGAGACCAGTATAATTATAGTCGTATCTCTGTGTTGTGCTTCCATTTGGGAAGTATGAGAGACATCCATTGATTCCTAAATCGTATAAGTTATTTCCATTGCCCCCTGCGCTCGTATCAGTGAATATACCATATGATTGGCTACATGCGGTAGTCGTCGAGAGTGTCATCGATGTCGGATTTAATATGTAGAAGAACGGATTGGTCTCACTACCGACGTAATAGAGGCCATTATCAACCACTGAATCATCAGTGAATGTCTCACCTGTGCCGGGAGCTGCGACAGATGAGACAGTGAGGTTACTCGTTGACACTTTAGCGATATGACCATTGTCTCCTGAACCCGTGTTTGCATAGAAATACTGACCATTCGGATCAAGTGCCAAAGAGTGACCGTAGTTTACCCCTGTCCATGTTGATGTAGCCATCAATGTACCGTCAGAAAGCCTGATTTTGTAAAACATTGCCGGAGCACTCATCGAGACGACATACATATATGTACCGTCTGTATCACAGCCTGGAGCACCACCAAATCCACCAGAATACAAAACGCTTTCGTTCGTTATATCGCTTGGAAGTATTTTCAATATGCCACTACCAGAACACGTATACAGATATCCAGTCGTTGTAGCATATCTCATTTCTGCAATCCATTCTGGAAACAGAGCCCTGGTTACTTGAACATTTGCAAGATTAGTGTCGGGAGTTTTTAACACATAAATGTATCCAGTCAATGTACCTGCAAACAACATGCCGTTGGCTTCTGCTGTACCATGTGGATTCATAGTAGAAGTTGTAGCAAAATTAACTATTTGCTGAATCAGTGGTGTCATTGAGAGAGAAGGCGCAACTGTTGTCGGATTGACAGACAAAGTCGGATGAAGGACACTGGCTCCAGCAAATGTGCTTGTACTCGTAGTGGAGGTTGCTTGTATTGATCCAAATACTCCAAGTGTTGAAGCAATAGCAGCTACTGTATTTGTAGTAGTAGTGCCAGACAGTGTCCAGTAGTTAGGTATACCGAGAGATGATGTTGATATTGCACTTACTATCCCATTATTTGCTAGAAGAAGACCAGAGAGTGATCCAACCGAGAGTCCTGTAGTTGTCGTGGTTCCAATCACATTTAAGAAACCGCTCGCAGAAATATTTGTTGTCGAAGCGTTAGTGAATATTGAATTACCAGAGACTGTGAGAGTGCCTGTAGCATTTATCGCACCAAATGTCCCTCTAGTAGCAGAAAAAAGGGACCCTGTTGAAAGTGTCGTTGTTGCTCCAAAGTTAGAAAAATAATTCGCGCCACTAAGTCCAAGTGACGATGTCGAAACCCATGTAGCTACTCCATTCTCATTCATGAGTATCGTCGAACTCGCACCTGATGATCCGAGAGAATATTGTGTCGTGGTAGCGTCAAGATATTTTACGCCGTTTGATTTTGTTGGGTTGTATGAAACTCCTGAATTGACCCATGCACCACCATTTATATCTGCAACTGTTGGTGAGGTATTAGCCACTGTGGTAATAGATCCGTTATAGACATAAACATTTGCTCCTTGATTATTTATTCCATAAATATAAGGGGAATTATTGAGAGGATTATGGGATGTTTTTCCTATCACATCCATCGTCGTATTATAAATATAGACAGTATCGCCAGGACCATTTGCATTTGAAACATAGACACCATCAGCTTCTTCAGTTATCGAGGCATATGCTGAAAGATTATCGTCAAACATATACATGGTGCTTGTCGGTGAATCCATGACTACAGTGTCCCAATTGGTTGAAATAGTATCATTGATAAGAGAGAAGGTATCATTGCCGTTAGTGCCTTTGACATACACTCCATCAGTTGATGAATTACAGTTTACATTCTGAACAACGGCATTTGAAAAACTTATGCCATTGAACGACCCCCAACAAGCAAAATAGTCGAACTCCCCGCTATTGTAATTAGTTATAGACATATTCGCTACGGTAGAGTTTGATGCCGGACAAAAGACACCGCAAAAATTTGATTGGAGAGATGCGCCACCTTCGACGAGAGTCCCAAATTTTCCCGTGCCGTATACCGATATACTTCCTGTTCTACCAAGAGAAAGGTCAATGGGATAATCTCCTACATCAAACGTATTATCTGAAAGATAGAGAGTATCCCCGCTTTGAGCATTTGCCACTGCGGCCAAAAGTGCATTTCCATTCGCATTGCCCGCATTTCCTGTCGAAGTAGCATTATAATAATTTGTAGAGCCATCTGGATGCACATCAGCAATGATGCCATTCGTCATAACAGGAAAAGTGTTCTCTGCTGTGGTTGAAGTGGCGATGAAATATGCTCCTGTAGTCGTAGACGTAGTCAAAAGCACTGTACAATCAGGATTACTCGGTAAACATGAAGGATCGAGTGTTTGTCCAACGGTATAGAGAGGAGATGCGTTAGCCAGATTGAAGAATCCGGAAATGCCTACGAACAAAGATACAAACAAAAATAATCGGGTTAGGCGGTGCATTATATTTCAATTATATCATATTGGACCTTAGAATATATAAAGCAAGAAGAACAATAATTAAAATGGAAATAGAAACAGTATAAATCGTCGTTGTTGACGAGTTATGTAATTCTATTTTGGAGAAAAGAGACGAGCTTGCAGTATTACCAAATGTGACGATACCTCCCTTTGCCATATGCGAACTACTTGAAGTTGTATAGGCCCAACCTTGTGTCCCTTCAAGAATGTCTTGACTGATAGGGGCTGTACGTACTTGTTGAGAAACAGGTGTTACCTGTGGAATTTTGTTTGCAATGCCATTATTAAAATCTGTTGTGGATGAGGACGTGCTCGTAGTAGCATAGGCTACTGACGAATTCCCTCCCAAAATAGTTCCGCTTGAGCCTCCACCAGATGAACTTCCTCCCGTAGAGCCTGAGCTTCCTCCAGTTTGTCCATTACGAACGCTCACTGGTCGCCAATCAGTTACAACAGAACAATTAGTACAAGAAAAATTAATTCTACCTGCTGTTGAACCTTGCGTACCAGCGATACCAAGGAATACGCCCGAGGAATTTATTGTTACGCCAGAAAAAGGAATCCAACCCAAACCAGATGACCACGCTACACCACTGAGATTACCATTGCCATCATTGGTTACACCTCCATTGGTCGGTGAGAGATTGATCCAACCGTATTGTGCACTCCATACGTCTCCGGTAACTGCACTATCTGTCACTTGAACAGTACAATTTGCACAACCAAAATTAATCCAACCAAAATTCTCTCCCCACACATAATTGTTGGGAGAAATCGTACCATTTGTAGTTGAAGCAAGAACAGTGTGGATGTTCAAAAATATAAATACAAAAACGACGAAAATGAGAGGTACAGTAGACATGCTTTTCATAATCAGCATTCTAACACACATCTTTTTATCAATACTGTTGATAGATATGTAATTATAAGCCTTAAAAACGAGCTATTCTCGAGTTATCTCTATCCTTGACAAATAGACTCAAAGTGGTATAATATAACCAGAATCACCTCTGGAAGCACAACGCTTTCAGTTAACCTTGAAAATTTGATCCCTTATCAATTATGAAAAAAATACTATTGCACATCTTTGGCGTGTTTGCCGTGGTGGCAAGCATGATCACTGCGAAAGGTATGACTCTTAACCTCGTCTATGACGGGGACCCGAGTCTATATCCTACCAACATGTCGGACTTCACCAATGTGATCGGTGCTGCCGCTCATTATCTGACGGCACCCTTTCCAAACGATCATCATATCAAAACGATACACGTGCAGATAAGCACGAACACGTTCGAAGGTATTCTCGGGCAGGAATTCATCAATGCCGAAGGCGGGACGCCAAACGAGATTACTGGATCAACAATCGTCTTCAATGCCAATGCACCATGGTTTATTGATAAAACACCATACGATAATTCAGAGTTCAGTAACTATGTCGAACATGCGACAGATCTCGGTGGTGGCATCATCAACACAACACGTTCCTACGAGTCTGGTCCTAATGGCATTGACCTGCTTTCCGACGCTGAACATGAAATGGGTCACGTTGTTGGCGGATTGGATGGTAACCTTAACACCTTCTATCAACAAGTTATCACCAATAATTGTATCCATGTCCAAGCCTCTCTGCCCTTTGCCGGCACTGTCATCGGTGTGCAAGCATATTACACCAACCAGGATGGATTTGTTTACTACAATGGGTGCACAAGTTATATCGACCAGTTACCGAATGTCACCTCTGGTGCCATAGGAATTGGAATGAGAAACTTGTTGAGTGACTCTGACATTATGGCCATGGCTCAAATCGGGCACCTAAACGTGAACCCGACACTCAACATCACCAACGTCAATGGATGTGTCGTGCTTACGTGGACACCGACGGTTGGCAACTGGCAATTGCTCGAATCCACAGATCTTAAATCGTGGACACCGAGTCAGTTGAATGCCAACATCATCAATAACAACGGCATGTTCACGGTGGTAACATCACCGACGGGGGGTCAAAAATTCTTCAAATTGACGCCGGTTCCCCCTCCTACTCCGGCCACGCCTCCCGCACAACCGGTAGGGTGAAAGTTCCTTCGATATCAATCACGAACAGCCTGACTGAAAATGTTAGGCTGTTTTTTTATTATTTTAACACATCTCGAGCACTGCTCGACTTGGCGGAGAGCCAACGGTTCGGACCTTCTGGCTCATTGCCCCACAAGGCTTTCTGAACGTTTTTTATGATTTCTTTTCGACGTGTCTCGAGCAGACCAAAAAGTGACAAAGGTGACACAGGATTGGCTATTAAAGTTACAGTCGTCTGTACCATTCTTATATTTCATAAGCTTTCCTGATCATGTATGACAAAGTTGATCTTGGTCTCCCCACCATCAAAAACAGGATCATAGAGCGAGTATTTAACCAAGGGTGCCATGCCACGAGCTGAATATTGTAGTGTCTTAAATAAGTATCACTTCATAGCGTCTTTTACATCTTTCTTGAACATTTTTATAGACTAGTTGACACATAGTATAAATTGTGCTATTTTATAAAGAGAACACACGCTGATTGAAATATCAGCATTAACAACTAAATGTAACAAAAAAGGAACTCTGTGATAAGAATCATTCTTATGATTTATCTTTGTCTGATTGCTATGCAATCACAAGGAGAAGGTTTGGGAAGCTGGCTTCGGTCGCTTCCCCAAGTTACGAACGTCACGTGCAACTATGTTAGCAACGAAAATTGCGTGCTCATTGATGTGCGACAGATCCATGAAGATCCGCGGACATTTGTGCAAGATCCAACACATCTTCCGATCCTAGGAGCTGTGCGCGATGATATCATCACTATCGGCACTAATCTCCAGTCTCGATTGAATCTGTCCTCGTATTATCTCGAGGGCTATACGATCAACAGTAGAGACAGTATCCTCTCGAATCTTAAAACAGGACAGGAGCTGTATTCAATGGCGAGGAGAAACGAGGAGGAAAGACGTGAAGCAAAGACCATGCTAAATCAACTCGAAGCTGATCCATGCACATTAACAAATCAGAATGCCTTGCAGGAAATTAGAATGTTGAAAAGATTAACAGAAAACAACATGCTTGGAGATAACCATTCAACCTTTGACCGCTACGGAACTGGAACATGGTCGATTCATCCGCAATCTCTTTTCCTAGCAATTGAAAGTGGTATGGAACCTCGACTAACGGAAGATGCAAAGACACTTGCACATGGATTCGCAGAAATCAACAAGGTAGGTGGAGCCACGGAAACGAATATGGCATCACCAGAATGGAATCAACTTGTAATGGTTAACCGGGAACGTGAGGTCTTGAGAATAATTGCTAATGACCATCTGTCAGGCGATATTACAAATCATTATTCTCTTATCATTTTTGGAGGAGCGCATGATTTCGCGAAGAGTGTTAGAAACTGGAATGCAACAAATTCATTCAAGTTCTCGCTAATCACTGTTACACCGAAATCTTACCAGTAAATCATTTAAGGCTTGTTACTTAACGCAAAACGCACCGCTTCATCAGCAATGCGTTTTTTTAATTAACCAATCCAAATCAATCTTAATGACTATAGGTATTTGTACCTGTCACTATAATTGGATAACCTGTTGCCTGACCGTTGACGTTTATAAGCACACCACCTGAATCAACAATCCTTGCATTTCCAGAGCCGACCGAAGCTGTTATCACAAGGTTTTGAGGATTTACCGTATCTAGTCTGACAGTGAATGGATAGACCGTATTGGCACTCAAAGGTGTCACTGATATCTGATTGAACTGTGCTGTATTACCATTGACAGTCGTCGTGGCTATATTCTTGCCGCCTTGAGAGAGATACGCCATTGTGATGCTACCAGATCCGCTTGTAGGAAGCTGAACAGTTAGATTAGAGAGATCTGCCAAAGTATTTGGAGTTACATCGAACACAAGTACAGGCACAGAAGAGTTCTGATATACCGGACCTGCAAGCGGTGATGAGGCATCAAGAGATACTGAAGCTGATTCATTGGAAGCAGTAACAGTAGGTGGCGGTATAATCGGAGAACCCAGAGTCCCACCAACCATAATCGAATATCCAACAGCTGATCCAGTCAAGCTGATATTAACACCGCTTGCATTGACGATGCTATATCCTGATGTGGTATTTACTGAAGCTGTGATAGTAAGCCCGTTAGCATTTGCCGTATCTACCTTGACTGTATATTGCTGATACGTATTTGCAGACATCTGCATGAAGATACCTGTAAAGTGCGCTACACCATTTTGAACTGGGGCCGTAGCAAGTAATGCGCCGTTCGTATTTGCATAGAGATATGCGGTAGTAACACTTCCTGTGCCACTTGTTGATATATTAGTAGTGATACTTGTAAGCGCAGTGATTCCATTTTGAGGTTGAATATCGAAGACAAGTACTGGCACAGCAGAAGTCTGTGTTGTTTGACCTGTTAATGGTGAAACTGCATCAAGTGTTACTGACGCCGAAACAGCACCCGATGATGAAAGAGATGGTGATGATGCAGAACCTACTGGCGTGCAAGTATATCCTGGAGGACAAACTGGAGCAGGATTTTGATTCACAGGAGTACAGGTATAGCCAGAAGGACACTGTGTTTGTTGTGGATTACCGCCGACACTGCCACCTGAAGACACACATCCGCCATAGAGACTATTCAATTCCGCACGAGTTGAAGCACCAACATAACCGGTACCATATGATAGACCATTTGGAGTAAGAATCTGCGAAGCATATTTTTCTTGGAAACCACTGACAGCTGAAGCAACCATGTCGTTGTAAGTCGTTATTGGAGCCTCTTGATTCCATACACCTGCATTAGAAAGTGCTACCGTAAGAGCTTGGGCATCTGCAGGACTAATAGACCTACCTTCGCCAAGATTTTTGGTAAAAGTGTAACAAAATGCTGGTGCAGTCTCAGTTTGAGCTTGTGCCTGTATAGGAGAAGTCGTTTGTAATATGAAGGATAAAACGATAACCGGAATGACGCCTAATGTTAAATATTTTTTCATAATAATCAGTTAATGATAAACGATCCTATGCGCTGTAATACGATTATGCGCATATAGTTGGTGCTAAGCATAATGTGGACAAAATTAGCCTAGTATCAGTATATAGAATAGCACAAATACCCCCCCCACAAAGCTTGAGTTATTAACCATATCAGCACACCTCGAGCACTCGACTACCTATAGGTAATCGAGCTAGCTCGTGTTGGCGGCCTGTCCGGGAACTGAACCCGTCTCGAGCAACGCTCTAAATTGGTCAATCAGTTAAAATGTGTCTATTTTTAGGCCTAGTTTTCCTTGACTTTATGCTATTTTGTGCTATAATAGTAGGTAGGTAAATAAACAGAAATCAACCCGCTCATTCATGCCCTTTTGGGTGGTTTAGAGCAACAGACGAAAGGACCCTGACAGATGAATACCGAACAAAACAAGAAAACGGCTGAGAAGTCGTTTTCAATCGCTTCCGTGACAGAAATGTTTCGGAACATGGTGGTTGTTTCAAAGATGGTTTGGGAGGAAAACAAGAAATTGGTTATCCTCATGTTTGCAATTACTCTCGTTTTGACTTCATTGTCATTCGTGCGGTCAGGAGCAAACGCCTTACTCATCAATGAGCTCACACGAGTAAGTCGGCACGGGGAGTTCAGCTCGAAGCTGATTTGGTGTATCGGCTTACTCATGATGGCATACGCTCTGCCGAGCTTACTACAGGCGCTTCGACGCTACTGGGAAAAGATGATGCATATGATCATGTCGGAAAAATTCGAGATGATGATGTTAAAGAAGCGCTCCGAGCTCGACTTGGCGCGCCACGAAGACCCTGCGTTTCAAGACCTCTCGAATAAGGCCAACGAACGTGGAATCTTTTCCTTAATCAACCTTGTTGAAGGCCAATACGACCTTGTGTCGTCGTTGGCCGGCATGGCAATGGCTTCGGCCATTCTCGTGTCGATCGACAGCAGATTGTGGATCATGGTGTGCTTGGGAGAAATTCCTTCGCTCATCACGCAGTTCCGTTACAGTCACAACATGTGGGATATCTATGATACCCAGTCAACGACAAAGAGGCGCTTCTTTCATCTGAGGAATAAGTTCTTCTTTGGAACGGCAAGTCTCTTTGAGCTTCAGGTGTTTCAGAATACCAAGCACTTTATCTCGCTCATTGAAAAAATGCTCACCAGTTTCAGTGCCGAGCACCACATCAATGATCGTAAGAAGTTTCATGCAGACGTTGTCTCTGGGCTTGTTTCGACCTTGGCGATCTCGCTTGCGATAATGACGGTGATCGTCAAAGTGGTGAACGGCCAGACCCAGATCGGCACATGGTTCTTCATCACGGGGACATTGTTCAGTTTTCAGAGTTCATTCTCTGGATTGTTCAATACGCTGGCGCGACAGTATGAAAATAGCCTCTTCGCCAGCGACATCAGAAAAGTCCTCGCAACATCGCCGGTTATCATACGGCCTAAGGAAGGAATCAAAGTCTGTCGCGGAAAGATCCCTGAGATCGAATTCCGTAACGTGACCTTCGCCTATCCTGACCAGACCGAACCGGTCCTTCGCAACGTGTCGCTCACGATTAAGCCTGGAGAAATCCTAGCTATTGTCGGTGAAAACGGTGTTGGTAAGACGACCTTGGCTAAATTGCTTTGTCGAGTCTATGATCCGAAAGAGGGAGAAATCCTGATTGACGGCGTGGACCTGCGGACCATCGACCTCGAGTCATGGTATGCAGAACTGGCAATTCTGGCTCAATGGTATGGTGAGTATTACTTCAAGGCTGAAGAAGCCATTGCTCTCGGAAGAACCAGTGACCCGATTAAACGGGATCGCATCTTACGAGCAGCCCAGTTTTCTGGGGCTGACAAGTTCATCGAAAAATTTGGTGAACAATACTCACAGCAACTTGGTCGAGAGTTCGGTGGAGTCGACCTGTCAAAAGGCCAATACCAACGGCTCGCTCTCGCACGAGTAGCGTATCGCAATGCACACTTCACGGTCTTGGATGAGCCAACGGCAGCAACCGACGCGAAAGCAGAGGCTGCTATCTTTGAGAAGCTCTACGGACTTCGAGGTAAGACCTCGGCGATATTGATTTCGCACAACTATGCGAACGTGGTCAAAGCTGATCGTATTTGCGTCATGGAGAACGGCTCCATCGCAGAGATTGGCAATCACGCAAAACTCATGGAGCAGGAGGGTATTTATGCCCGACTCTTCAAATTACAGGCTGATCGTTTTAACAGTTAGCCTTGTTCTTTAGATAAACACAAAGCCCTGAGAGAATATCTCAGGGCTTTTTTATATAGAAAAGACAATAAAATTATAAGGTAGTTCGAATCCCTCACCCGTCATGACTTTTTGTACTCTATGCAGAGCTAAAATATCGTTATTTTGACGCGTCTCGAGCACTGCTCGACTTGGCGGAGGGTAAGGGATTTGAACCCTTGATACCCGTTAAGGTATACCACCTTTCCAAGGTGGCGCACTAGACCGCTATGCGAACCCTCCAGTGAAACCATATGGTAACACAATAGAAAGCTATTTCTCCATTCCTCTTAAGATAGCGATGCGCTCTTCCGTTGGTGGGTGAGTCATAAATAGCTTAGCGATCCCCTTTCCTGCATGCGTCCCAAACGGGTTTGAAATATAAAGATGTGCAGTGGCATTGTTGGCAGTTACCATCGGATGTTCATACGCTTCTATCTTTGTGAGGGCACTCGCTAAACCTTCCGGATACCGAGTAAGTAAAGCTCCGTCAGCGTCAGCCAGAAACTCACGTTTGCGGGAGATAGCCAACTGAATAATTTGAGCAATTATAGGAGAAAGGATAACGAAAATGATTCCCACAATAGCGATTATCACTCCGAGATTTCCTTCTTTATTATTATTACCACGTCGCCCCCCGCCCAAAAACATTGAACGGGTAAAAATATATGCGAGAATAGATATGAAACCGACGAGTACCACCACAACTGTTTGTAACAATGTATCTCGATTACCTATATGTGATAACTCGTGAGCAATGACTCCAGACAATTCATTTTTGTCCATCATACTGAGGAGGCCTTGGGTCACTGCCACTGCTGCATGCTCTTTATCCCTCCCTGTAGCGAAAGCATTCGGTGCTGGATCAGGAATGATATACACTTTCGGCATAGGCAAACCGGCGGTGATAGAAAGATTTTCAACGACTTGAAAAAGTTCTAGGTATTGATCTCTAGTGGCTGGCACTGCTTTGGCCAAGGCAAGAGAAATCTTGTCTGAATACCAATAACTGCTCACATTCATGACCAAAGCGATAATGATCGCAATAACTAAAATCGCTATATCATTATAATAATAAGAAATGAACCAACCCAAGGCGACAACAACAACCAAGAACACGGTCATCAAAAACCATGTTCTTCGGACATTTCTGTCTTGTTCAGTGTAGAGCGTCGCCATCTTGTATTACGATCAATTAGAACTTCACTTCAACCGGCTGTTTTGCAGCGGCATCCGCACTATCAAGCTGGAAGAATTCAACTGGAGAGATATGAAACATACCGGCAATGATACTTCCTGGAAATACTTGGATAGCGGTATTCAGATCGCGAACATTGCCGTTATAGAATCGGCGAGCGGCTTGGATCTTATCTTCTGTATCAGTCAATTCATTCTGAAGAGAAAGGAAATTCTGATTGGCCTTGAGATCTGGATAGGCTTCGGCAATAGCGAAGACTGACTTCAAGGCTCCAGCGAGAGTTGCTTCGGCTTGACTCTTATCAGCAAGACTAGAAGCTCCCATAGCAGCTGCGCGAGCTTTGGTTACATTTTCGAATGCGGTACTCTCATGTGTTGCATACCCTTTCACTGTATTGACGAGATTGGGGATGAGATCATAACGGCGCTTGAGTTGGACATCGATATCAGCCCATGACTCCTTGGTACGATTGGTCATGCGAATCAAACGGTTGTACGCTAATATGGCCCAGACAACAAGGATTATTATGACTGCAAGAATGACGTATGTGATATTCATGATGTTTTTGAACTTTCGGTTAACTTATTTTGTTCCTGGACTAACCGTGCTTTCATCTTGACCTGCAGGCGTCGTAACAACACCAAATGACTTAACGACAGCGGTAAAATCGCTATCAGCACTCGTGGTAATAGCTTTGTTGTTATTTTGAGCTTGGATGACATTCGAACCGGTCAAACCTTTGCTTACAGGTGAAAGGGTGATAGAAGCAAAAGAGAAAATGTAACAAATATCACCCTGCTGTAGTGAATACATGTGATTGAAATAATCACGTCCTTGGACTGTATTACTCATAGTAATAGCATCGAAAGTCTCTGATCCGACTTGGATAGTGTCTCGACTTTGAATAGTAGTGACTGGAGGAAAAGCACATGTCCCTGAGAAAGCTTGGATATTCGCTCCGAGAGTAGCCACGGTCGACACCTGACTTTGATCAATAGGGATAACGAAGGCTACACCTGCATTTGTTTCTTCTTTTTCCCAACCACTTGGATATTTGACTGAGAAACCAAGCTCGGCGTTTTGATATTCTGAAAGTGAACTAGAGACTTTGGTTGTTTCTGATACAGCTACAGCAGTGCCAGGTTGTGCCACACTTGTTGGAGCAGAGACACCATCTGTACTCACAGGCGCAGGACTTTGTTGTGAACGAAGAACAAAACCTATAACAATAATGACGATGATGACTATAACACCAATAATGATATTTCTTGATGATTTCATAAAAAGATTATTAACTTATTAACAGCACGTAATATACCATATTAAGCTCGCTATGGCGAGACTATACGGAAACTCTCAACGATGTTGTAAAACACTGCAACTATATTAGTTAAATCAGTTTGGTGCTGATTATCATATTGAGCAATAAGTGATTGATCACTCACATAAAGTCCTGCCCCATTCGAACCATGATCAAAGAGATCGAGATGATAGCAAATAGTGCCATCCATGAGATCATAGGCCTGTTCGCGATATATATTTCCAGCAGCTACATCCGACCCTTCAGAATACTTGAATATAGACGAGCCAATGGCAACTGAACCTGAATTTGAATTTGGAAGGCCCTGCATAACCACGGGACATGACGAACTGGCGGTGATAGTTACCTTTACATCATCAAGCAATGGCCAATGAAAATAATTTGCTTTTGGAACAAATAGGACCACACTGCCCGGTGTGTCAGTATTAATTACGAAATCTGCTGGATACTGAAGTGAGAAGCCGAGCTTTGGATTATTGTATGCTTCCCACAAAGATGTATCTATAGTCGATGAAGCGGGATTGGCAGCACTTTGGCCGAATGCAGAATAGGTGGTATTTATCGAAGCAGTGCTCGTAGCTGATATTTCATCAGTTGAAGAAGCTAAAAGCTGAGGCGGTAGAGTGATATGTCTCGTATAGGTAAAATTTGATATAAACGTATACCCCGCAAAAATTATCCCACCAAAGACAACAATAAGAATAGTGTATATGATTAAACGGCGCATATGTGTATGAAAATAGTAATTGGAATATAAGTATAACACGGAATCGATTACGTCTTGCTAGAAAAATCCACATATGCTATATTTCTACCCAATGAAGTCTCTCCTCCCGTATGTCAATATCATCTTGTCCGTCCTTTTGATTGCAGTTATTCTGCTTCAACGTACAGGCGCGCAAATCGGTGGCGCCTTTGGTGGCAACGATAATTTGAGTTCTGCGTATCATACGCGAAGGGGTTCAGAGAAATGGCTTTTCATTGGAACTATTATCATAGCTATCCTTTTTGCCATATCGGCACTCATCAATCTTATTTAGTTTTAGATCTCTTTCGTGATTGAACAACATCAAAAAGAATTCCGCCTCAAACGCGGTAATCATATATTGGAATATATACATAGATTCTCTGCAACCGAGAAAGCGGTCTTTAGTCTACTTGTCCTCATCGTTTGTATCTCTGCTATATCTCTTACCTATGAGGTAAGTTCTCTCTTCATGGTGGAGGTACCTGCTTTCGGCGGTACGCTTCATGAGGGTGAAGTTGGTCTACCGAGAACCATCAATCCAATCTTGGCAGTATCTGATGTTGATCGTGATATTGGAGCAGTTGTATATTCTGGACTTACAAAATATGTGAATGGCTCATTTGTGCCTGATCTAGCCAAATCATGGACATTATCGGCTGATGGATTGACATATGACTTCATATTAAAATCTTCTGTGACTTTCCAAGATGGTCAAGCACTGACAGCCGATGATATCGCTTTCACTATACAAAAAATCCAAGACCCCGTCTTAAAGAGCCCTCATCAAGCGGATTGGGCTAATGTCACGGTCAAAGAAATCTCTCCGACTGAAATTCAGTTCATTCTCAAACAGCCATATAATGGTTTTCTGGCAAATACTTCTATAGGAATCATTCCGAAACACATCTGGGATAATGTAAGTGATGATCAATTCATTTTCAGTCAATACAATATCCAACCTATCGGTTCCGGACCATACAAGATCACATCGATTGTTCGAGACTCTGGTGGTATACCGATATCATACAACCTCTCAACGTGGAGTGGATATTACGCACAGCGTCCATATATCGATGGTATTTCTTTTTCTTTCTTTCCAAGCCAAGACAAAGCTCTGAATTCCTTGAACAACGGTTCAATCGATAGTCTCCCCTCTATTGATCCTGAAGCTGCAGCTAATCTAGCTTCAAATACAGCAGAGTCATACACAATCCTTAAGTCTCCCCTCCCTCGTATATTTGGTGTATTCTTTAATCAAAACCAGGCTCCCGTACTGTCTGACCCAATTGTAAGAACTGCTCTCTCTATGGCAACCGACCGTTCGGCAATCATTAAAAATGTACTTTATGGATATGGTGAGCCTGTATATGGTCCGATTCCACCATCTCTATTTACTGACATAGGATTAAAAGCATCTTCCACAATTGCTTCATCGACATCTGACACGAATGATGCCCAAATTCTTTTGGAAAAGAATGGTTGGGTTAAAGATTCGTCTGGAATATTCGAGAAGAGGTCATCTAAACCAAAGACCGCATCAACAACACTTGCTTTTGATATCTATACCGCTGATTCACCTGATCTCATAGCAACAGCGAAATTACTCAAAGAACAATGGACCATGCTCGGCGCACAAGTTGATATACAAATATTCGATGCGTCCGATCTTTATCAAAACGTCATCCGACCACGCAAATACGACGCACTTCTCTTTGGTCAACAGATTGGAAAAGACCGCGACTTGTATGCATTTTGGGATTCTTCACAGAGAAATTCGCCTGGATTGAACGTCTCATTGTATGCAAATAGCACTGTAGACTCCCTCCTCGCTGATATACGCGGAACGGCTAGTTCTACCGTCCTTGTATCTGATTACACAAAAATTGATCAGTTGATACGAGCAGATGCACCGGCAGTATTTCTATACTCACCTGATTTTATCTATGCTGTTCCAAAGAACTTAACCGGTATCCATCTCGATTCTATCAGCATCCCCTCAGATCATTGGAATTCAGTAGAAAATTGGTATGTAGAGACAGAAAAAGTATGGAGGATATTTACAAAATAAAAAAATCTGCGAGTTTAACAATTACATGAATAACGAAAATAAAATACCTAGCAATCAGTCTCGTCCACCTCAAAGTGGTGGAGGTTCACGTCGTCCATTCCATAACCGTTTTAATAAAACACGTATCATACGTACGAATTCATCATCTGTGCCTGGAGCATTTGCGCCACAGCCACAAACTAAACCGACAGTAGCAGGAGAACATAATGGCCATCGAGTAGTTCTTGGTCGAGGTGCCCGTAAAATTGCCCCTTTCAGGAGACCAGCTACAAGCCAATTCCGTGCACATCCTGCACAATCTGCGAATACCTCCTCATCATCCGTTACGGCCAAGCATGCCCCACTTCCTGATAAACATGTAGCGGGCACTCGCATGAATATCGTTCGTCCTGATGCAGCTCGTTCATTTCGTCGTGGACCAAATAAGCCTGTCATGAAACGTGAGGGTGATATTATTCCCCCACTCGCTCCAGATACTATCCGTATCATTCCTCTTGGTGGCGTCGAAGAGATCGGTAAGAACATGACTGCTATCCAGTACGGCGATGATATTGTCGTCATCGATATTGGTTTTCAATTCAAGGATGATGATACACCAGGTATTGATTTCATTTTGCCAAATACCAAATATCTCGAAGAACGCCAAGACAAGATTCGTGCCGTCATCATCACCCACGGTCACCTCGACCACATCGGTGGCATCCCTTACATCATGCCTCGTATCGGCAATCCGAAGGTCTATACACGACTCCTGACATCAGTCCTCATTGAAAAGAGACAGGAGGAATTTGCGCATGTGCCAAAACTCGACATTCAAGTCGTTGAAAAAAACTCGACTATCACTGTTGGTAAACTCAAGATTCGTTTCTTCGCAGTCACGCACACTATTCCTGATGCTATGGGTGTCATCATTGAAACCCCGTACGGCTCTATTGTTCATACCGGCGACCTCAAACTCGATCACGTTGACGGTGTGCCGACCGAACAAGAAGTTGCTGAGTATGAACGTGCTTTCCCTATCGTAAATGGCCCTGCTGGACCGACAAATGTTCTCATCCTCATGGCAGACTCGACCAATGTCGAAAATCCGGGATTTTCATTGCCAGAAAAAACTGTACATAAAAACCTTGAACTTATCATCAAAAACATGCAAGGTCGTCTCATTATCGCGACCTTCTCATCACTTCTCGAACGTCTTTTAAAGATCGTCGAGTTCGCAGAACTCTACGGTAAGAAAGTCATCGTCGAAGGACGCAGTTTGAAGCAGAATATCGAAATCTGTAAACATCTCGGGCTTCTCAAAGCAAAGAAAGAAACTATCATTTCTGTTGACGATATTGATAATTATCCGCCAGAGCGCATTGTTATCATTTCAACTGGTGCACAAGCCAATGACTTCTCTGCTCTTGTCCGCATGTCCCAAAAGACTCACGCTAAGATCAAACTCACACCGCGCGATACTGTTGTTCTTTCATCGTCGGTTGTCCCCGGCAACGAACGCGCCGTCCAAAAACTCAAAGATAACCTCTCACGCCAAGGTGCCAAGATTCTTCACTATCGTATAGCTGATGTCCACTCATCTGGTCATGCCAACCGTGACGAAACAGCATGGATTCATCGTGCTATCAAACCGAAGTTCTTCATGCCTCTTCACGGCTATCATTATATGTTGCGCGCACACTGTGACATAGCCAAAGAAGCCAACGGACTCACCGAGTCAGACGTCGTTGTTCCAGATAATGGAAACGTCATCGAAATCCAGAACGCCGGTACTAAGCTTGTTAAATTAAAAGAAAAAGCTGCTTCAGGACTTGTCCTCGTCGACGGTTTCTCTGTCGGTGATGTCCAAGACGTCGTTATCCGCGACCGCCAAGCATTGGCGCAAGATGGTATTTTCATCATCTTTGGCATCATGAATGCACAGACTGGCAAGCTCAAAAAATCTCCTGACATCATCTCTCGTGGTTTCGTCTATCTTCGTGAATCGCAGGAACTTCTCCATGAAGTACGCCTCCTTATCCGTGAGACAGCCGACTCATCGACGAAAGGCATGAATCCTCTCAATCTCGACATCGTCAAAGATAATATCACTGACGCTGTCCAAAAATACCTCTTGCAGAAAACTGCAAAGAGACCGATGGTTATTCCTGTCATCCTTACGATTTAATTATTTCCAGTAAGCGCATCGATCTGTGATTGGATGCTATTGGTATTGAAATAGGCGAGATTGAGAACACTGTTTCCATATGATGTAGCTCCTGGGACGTTACCGCAAGATTGGCCTGAGTAATATTTACATGCAGCGTTCTTTTGGGCTGTATAGCTTGTAGAATCTGCACCGAGATCAGAGAGATATATACCCGAAGCCATAAAGGCATCAAGTGGATTCCATGGATTTGGCATAGTTGAGATACCGAGTGCACTCTGGATACGAGAATTGAAATCAGGTAATACCCATGTCGAAGGGATAAATTGTGCTGGGCCCATAGCGCCACCATAACCATATGAGAGTGGGCATGACACTGGTGTCTGATATGGATTGAGATTAAGATCGCTTGTAATAGTAAGGAATGGTTCTACATCACGGGTTGGCTTCATCACACCAGAAACGGCATCCCCTGTTTTAACATAGACGCCGTCGCCCGATGGTCCAGATATGTAGCATTGTCCTATATTGCTTCCCAAATTTGATTCTTGAGTGATGATAGCAAGCAAGAATGCTGGTGGTACACCGGTCTGTTTTGACACCGTAAGCGCAAAATTATACGCATCTCCGAACTTAATAGCGCTTGCACCCGCCAAGGAGAAGAGGGCTGCGCGTATCTTTGCGGCTTGCGCTGCTTCTTGTGAGACAAGAGTTGTATATGCTTTCTCATTTCCTTTACTTATAGAAAGCAACTGCTTTTGTTGCGCTTGATCGGCTTTAATGGAATTCTCTTGTTGCTGGATAGCATACTTAGCATCCATTTCGGCATTTTGACGAGTGGTTAGAGCATCTTTCTCAGCGGACGTTGAGGCCTCATCAGATTGAAGCAATGCAAATGTCGTTTGGAGGCTTTCTTGAAGCGAACTGAATGTGTCTACGTCATTGAAAAAACCAGAGACAGTTGACTGAGATAATAAAACTTCTGGCAATGAATATGCATCGATCTCATGCATCTTGCGCAAGAGGTCAGCCAGTGTTTGCTTGCCTTGATCAATTTGTGTCTCCAAATCAGAAATATGGTTCGTTTTGTCTTGAATGTCACTACCAAGACTTTGGATCAATAGATTCTTAGCTTTTATATCGAGTTGAGCGGCATTAATCTTGGCAGTAAGAACAGCTATAGCTTGAGAGAGTGACGAGCTTTTTGACTGAGCAGTAGCAAGCTGTTGCTCTGCTTGAGCTTCTTGTGCTTCTACTTGCTGTAACTGAGCTTGTAACGCCGCACGTTGATCAGCGGTAAGAGGAGCTGTTTGGGCATGACTAAAAAGAGGAACGAACAAAAATAAAATACCGACAAGCAGATTGCGCCTATGATGAATCATTCCTAATAGTATAGCGTCAAGTGAGGATATGTGGAAGCTTGCTTACACAATATCCGAACGCAGACGATATATGAGCTGTGTGAATATAGCAAAAACTCCCTTTCGGGAGTCTTTCAATGTTCGGTGTGGAAAACCTATTTCTTTTCAGGAACCTTCTTTGTGTCTTTGGCATCAGGAGCTGGGGTACCAGCGATTGGAGCTTCACCTTCCTTAACTTCCTTACCCTTTGTTTCGACTTCAATAGCTGACATATCAATAGCTGTTGGAACCTCTTCCTTCTCTTCACGAGGCTCAGAAACAGAAGTAACGACTTCCTCTGGATTGATCTTGAGATCGACTCCCTTTGGAAGAACAATATCTTTTGCATGTATGACATCAGAAAATTCAACGAGTTTAGAGATATCTATAGTGAGCTCACGTGGAAGATCGCGAGGAGCTGCTTCGACTTCGACCTCACGATGAACTTTAACGATGATACCACCTTTGTCCTTAACAGCTGGCGAGACACCGACATATACGAGAGGAACGTGAACACTAACTTTCTTACCTTTTTCAATAACATAGAAATCAGCGTGGCGAGGTTCACCTGAAAGTGGATGTATGTCTACTTCGTGAATAAGAACCTCATGTTCTATTGAGCCATCTTTCAAGATAATGACTGACGACTCACCTGCCTTCTTCCAGACTTTCTTGAAATCAGAAAGAGGAACAGAGACTGAAGTTGAGGCTTCTTTTGGACCATAAAAGACTGCTGGCATAAGGCCGGCATCGCGAACTTCATCTAATTTACCCACGATTTTGCGTTTTTCTACAGTAAGTGAAAGCATGATGGTCAATTAATATTCTAGTAGGAATGTAGCGACCATTATACATGAATAGGCTAAAATGACAAGTATTCTGCCTTATTTGGCCTATTTTGTAGCAACTAAAGGGTGTTGTGCACGACCTTCAGCATAGAGTTTTTGAACACCTGAAGCAAGAATAGAGCCTGAAAAGATTTGGACATTATCTATGAGAAAGGTTCCAGCTAAAGCAAAAGATATGCTGTTATTAAGACTAATAGGCACGCCATTTGTAGATGATAATGGTCCCATCACCAGTTTTCCATCATAATAAACAGAAGTTGAGTCTATACCCCCAATAGCACTGTAAACACATGTGACATTATGCCAACTATTAGATGTAACGACGATGTTATCGTACGTAGTCGTCTGCCCTCCCAGGGTGCAAGAGACGCCACTAGATGGTGAATAGTTTATAAGTGTTGATGAATTGGAGACTGAATAATTTTCAGAAGTCATCATTAAAGGTCCCCCTTGTATAGGACCTGAGGAACTTAATGGTTTAAACCAGATTGATTCTGTTATACCAGATGAATCAACAAAGGGAATAGAAGAATTTGAACTTGTAAAAGTAATGCTATTCCCACCTGAACTATTACTTGCGTCAAATGAGTATCCACTGCCTAAATAAGTATCTTTTGAATATGTTATAGAATTCGTGGTACTAAAATTACCTGTCTGATCATGTGGTACACCAGATCCTTCACTAAAATTAACAGAAAAAAGTGTATTCACCCCTAGTTTATGATAATTATTATCCGTAAACTGTATTACCCCAGCAATTTGTCCCTTTTGTCTCGCTCCTTGCAACGCAACTAAAATAACCGATGACAAAAGCGCAATTATAGAAATAACTACCAAGAGTTCGACAAGTGTAAATCCTCGAGTCGTTTCTTTTATAAAAAGTTTCTTCATATTATTGTAACAGGAAATATTTGATAATAATGAACGTCACAATGAAATTCGAAATAACGCTCACATACAATATAATAGTAGTCGAGACAGGTAATTGCACACGATTATTTTTTGTTTTCATGTAAAGGATGAATTAGACTCTACTATTAAATCACGCCAAAATATTTAAGAAGTATCAAAGAAACAACAAAATTAAATATGATGAATCCAACCAAAATATATTGAGCTGTATTCTCTGATCGAGCTAATCCATGAGCTATAAGCCAACCAGACATACCCTTCTTGCCTCCACTACCAATGGTAGGCCCTGCAGTACCTCGGCGAATAAAATTCATATTGTCTGATTCAAATTGTATGTCCGACATAGTGAGATAATTATAACACTAATATATACAGGTTTAATTCAAGTTGTTCACAATGCGGAGTTTTTCCTCAATCACTTTTTGCATAGCCAACTTTGCTGGTTTTAGATACTTATAGGCTGCTATTTCATCAGGATTCTCTGAAAGAGACTTCATGAGACCAGACCTGTATGCCAAACGAAGCTCTGTATTGACATGAACAATAGCCACACCATTTTTGACTGATTCTGCGATATCACTAGCAGAATTACCGGAAGCTCCATGAAGAACCAGGGGAATCTTTACCATTTCTGAAATCTCTTTCACTCTCTTTGTATTGAGCGCCGGATCGCCACCACGAACAACACCATGGATATTACCCACTGCTGGAGCAAGCATATCCACACCTGTCTCTGTTACAAATTTCAACGCATCTTCTGGTTTGGTCATAGCAGCATCACCAACGACCGCACCGGTCGGTATGGCATCGAGAACTTTTGAAGAAGTACCTATAAAGCCGAGCTCGCCTTCTACGAGAACATCGCGTCCACAGGCACGGGCATATTCAACGCATTTCTTTGCAATCTTCACGTTCTCTTCAAAAGAAAGCTGAGCCCCGTCAAAGATGACGGCATCGAAACCTGCATCTATAGCCTCTTTCACCCGGTCAAAGGAATACGTATGGTCAGCATTGAGAAAAATAGGCTGACCGCGCTCTTGACGGATACTTTTTACAATAACAGAGGCTTGCTGTACGCCAACATAATCGCGTTCACCTTCTGATACGCCGATAATAACTGGAACATTGAGCTCTTTTGCTGCATCCGCTACTGCCCAGATACCATCAAGCGTCGAAACATTGAAATGTCCGATGGCAATTCCCTTTTCTTTTGCACTATTTATATATTCTCGTAAAGACAACATTGGGTATAGTATATCACAGTTAATTCCCTGTGTTATAATATATGCATGTTCAAGAAGCAAATTGATATACTCGCTATTGGTGATACCACAACTGACGCTTTTATCCGTCTCCAAGATGCCCATGTCAATTGCAAGATAAATACAAATGATTGCGAGATTTGCATGCCTTTTGGCGACAAGATCCCTTTTGAATATGTCAAAGTTGTCAAAGCTGTCGGTAATGCTGCCAATGCAGCGGTGAGTGGAGCTCGACTCGGTCTTCGTTCAGCTCTTCTTTCTGACCTCGGTGATGACCAAGGTGGCAAAGATGATCTAGCCGAATTACAGAAAAATGGCGTTATCACTAAATTCATAAAAGTTCACAAAAATAAGCCGAGTAATTACCATTTCGTCCTGTGGTATGATGTTGATCGTACTATTCTCGTCAAACACACAGATTACGACTATCGCCTACCCGAGTTCCCTGCGCCAAAGTGGATATATCTCACATCGCTCGCTTCGACGACATATAACTATCATATAGAGATTGCTGACTATCTAGAAAAACATCCTGAAGTTAAAATGGCCTTCCAACCAGGAACATTCCAGATGGAACTCGGCTTTGAAAAACTCGGACGCATATACAAGCGAACAGATTTTCTCATAGTCAATGTCGAAGAAGCACAAAGAATGTTGAAGACAAAAACTCGCGATATTAAACCCTTATTAAAAGCCCTGGCCGACTATGGGCCAAAGACGGTGGCGATAACAGATAATACAAATGGTGCCTATCTCTTTGATGGTGAACATTATTATCACGTTCCAATGTATCCTGATCCACGTCCTGCTTTTGAACGCACAGGTTGTGGCGATGCATGGGCCTCGACATTCGTCACAGCCCTTTGTCTGGGACACAGCCCTCTCGAAGCCCTCATCTGGGCACCAGTCAACCCAATGTCAGTAGCACAATTCGTCGGCGCGCAAGAAGGTCTTCTCACCCGAGATCAGCTTGAATGGTGGCTAAATAGAGCGCCGGAGGAGTACAAGGTTAAAGAGATTTAGGTTATAATAGTACTACGATGACTAACCAAGTGTCCAAAAAAAATAAAGGTTTTACGTTGATTGAGCTTTTGGTAGTTATTTCGATCATTGCATTGCTATCATCAGTCATCTTGGTGGCATTGAAAGGTGCTAAACAGAAAAGTAATGACGCTGCAGTCACAGAAGAAATAAATCAGATACGTAATTGGTTTGAACTCCAAAGAAGCCCGGATGGGTCATATGCAAACGCGTTCATTGCCCTTGGATCACCTACCCCTGTGGGTCAAACGAGTGATTTGATTAACCATGTTGATTACTATTCGTTTGGTACTGGAGGTAATACTTGTAGTAGCATAACTGACACACAACTTCAGAGTCTTTGTACGGCTGTTGTAAAAAATAGTCCTAATGCAACAATACCAGTACTTCTTATTGGAGGACCACAGACAACATGGTCTACTCATTCACAATATTCAATTCAAGCACAAATTCCTTCAACAGTTTTAAGTACTCAACTCTCAATGTGCCTCGGCAGTAGCGATAACACTTCATCAAACAACAATGGTGTCGGATCAGCAGACTACAATTTTGGTGGTACTGGCTGTTTAGCCAACCCATAAAGAGCAAACATTTCTTCTTTCCCCTCCTCAAACTTCCCTTCAATAATTGCTTTGCGTAAACGCTTCACGAGACTTACCAAAAAATAAAGATTGTGTACAGATACGAGCGTTGCGCCAAGCATTTCTTTTGCTCTGAAAAGATGTGTGAGATAAGCGCGCGAGTAATTTTTACACGTATCACAATCACACGTTGGATCAAGTGGACCGAAATCGTCCTTGAATTGCGCGTTCAATAAATTAATCCTACCTTTATTGTCAGACGAAGGATATACATACGCTGCACCAGTACGCGCAAGACGCGTTGGCGCAACACAATCAAAAGTATCAACGCCATTCGCTACTCCAAGAATGATATCTATAGGCTCGCCGATGCCAAGCAGATGCCGAGGCTTATTTTCAGGCAATTCTTCACATACCCACTTTACTGCTGTGCCGATGTCGTCTTTATCAAAAGAACCACCAATACCGAAACCGCCGAAGTCCATAGCACCTATGTCTTTAGCGCTTTTTCGACGCAAATCCTCGTGGCGACCACCTTGGACTATACCGAATAATGTAATATCATCTTTATTCTTCTTATGCTCCACTAAACATCTTTCTGCCCATAGACGTGTTCTTTCCACAGCCTTTCTTTGATATTCATAATCAGCTCCAGGCGTCGCACATTCATCAAAGGCAAAAATGATGTCGGCGCCAATATTATGCTGAATTTCGATTGAACGTTCTGGAGTAAAGCGATGTTCGGAACCATCTATAACTGATTTAAAAGTGACACCATCGTCGTCTATTTTTGCCATCATTGATTCAGAATCTACACTAGCTAGATTATCTTTAATTGGTACTTGATTATTTTCCTCTACAATCTTTTTTCCTCTTCCTTTCACCGTTCCAAGAGAAAAAGCTTGGAAGCCTCCTGAATCAGTAAATGTCGGACCTCTCCAATTCATAAACTTTCCAAGCCCACCGGCACGCTTGATGATTTCATCGCCAGGTTGAAGATAGAGATGATAGGTATTTGCGAGCACAGCATCGGCACCAACCTTATCGTGAACTTCGTCCGTGGTCACTGCTTTGACGGTCGCTTTGGTACCAACAGGTATAAATGCTGGGGTTTCAATCACACCATGCGGGGTTTCAATGATTCCTGCGCGGGCAAGAGAACCAGGTACTTTTGTTTGAATAGTAAATTTCATACATCTCATGCTACACTATCCACATGTCATCTACAAATAAAGTACCTGAAAATAAAAACAATAATCCGCTCATCCGCTCTGACATCCAAGAAAAAGAAGTTGAAGCTCATCTCGAACGTATTCACCAAGAATTCTCTGACGGTTTTGATTTTCTGGCCAAATATCCAAAATCGGTGACAATCTTTGGTTCGTCACTCGCTAAACAGGACAGTGAGCATTATAAGAAAGCCTATGAGCTTGGCGGACGCATTGCCTCTGACCTCAAATACGCTGTCATCACCGGTGGTGGCCCTGGCATCATGGAAGCAGCCAATAAAGGCGCCTATGAAGCCAATGGCGTATCTGTTGGACTAAACATAAGCTTGCCTCACGAACATTCGACCAATCCATACGTCACTCGTTCGATAAAATTCGCCTATTTTTTCTCGAGAAAGACAATGCTCACCTTTGCCGCTGAAGCCTATGTGTATTTTCCTGGTGGATTTGGCACATTTGACGAATTGTTTAGCATACTTACATTGATCCAAACAGGAAAAATCCCACATGTGCCAGTCATACTATTCGGCTCTGATTTCTGGAATCCGATCAAAGCAGTCATCGTAAAGACTCTGCTTGAGACATACCATACGATAGAAGACAATGACATAAACATATTTCATATCACTGATTCCGTCGATGACGCGATTTCGATAATCAAGAAAGCTCCGGTGTCGGTCTGGTGGAGAAATATCAATTAAGTAAACAAAAAACATCCCGCGGGATGTTTTTTGTTACATATTTTATTGGTACTCAATAGCCCCTCTCGTCCATGTGGTACGAGTATGCCCGAACATATCTACGTCATATGGTGCTCCGAGATTTTCTCTAGGAGGGGGATGACGGAAAGTGCGGAGAATGGAGGGAAATAATGACTAAATACATGACATTATTTGCTGGCTTTTTTATCTTTGGTATACTATACGCCATGAAAATTCTTATTGTTGAAGATGATCCTTCTCTTGCAAAGATATTATGTTATGCACCGGGTTCAAAACCGATGCTCACGCAGTTGATGTAGCAGATAACGGAAATGACGCCTCATTCATGGCTCGCGCATACGAATACGATGTCATCCTTCTTGACCATGCTCTCCCAGGAAAAAACGGCCTTATGGTATGCAAAGATATCCGAGGACTTGGCAAGACAACGCCCATCATTTTTATATCAGTCACTGGAGATGATAGCTCAAAAATCCAAGCTCTCGATAATGGGGCAGATGATTACCTGACGAAGCCTTTTTCATTATCAGAATTACATGCCCGTATACGCGCAATCACACGCAGAGCACCGACAATAAAAAATACCGAACTCAAAGTTCATGATTTGACTTTGGATCCTCACCTTCACCGTGCGATTCGCAAAGGCAGACAGATTCGTCTTACAAAAAAAGAATTTGCACTTCTTGAATATATGATACGCAACCAAGGGATTGTACTTTCTCGAACAATGATTATGGAACATGTCTGGACCGCTGATAGTGACCCATTTTCAAATACTGTTGAGGCCCATATGAGAAATTTAAGAAAGAAAATCAGTCCAACTGGAGCAAAACATAACCTCATAGTCAATATCCCCGGCCACGGATATATTATTGATACACCTGAACGTTTAGCCGTCTTTACAAGATAAATGAGGAATACGAGAACAGAAATAGAGTCTTTATCACTTCTTTATTAAAATTTTATCAGATTTTGATACTTTCTTGATTAGAATTTTATCTCGTACTGCTACGATAGTGATGGTTACAGTCGATGTGACCATATTATAAAAATAATGATGATAATGCATCAACAACACACGTGTCTTCTTTAGCCAAGTCTAGTCGAGGGCACCCGAAACCCTCTTTTAACTTCACATGGATTATCTTCCTCGTGGAATAACAAACACATCATGCCTTATTTTCTCATACAGGCAGTACAAAAAATAAGACCAATCGCACGAGTATGGATGACTCGTGCGATAGTGTGTCTATCATCATTAAAAAAAGTTATTCTTCTGCCATTTTTAGACACAGATCATCAAAAGAGAAGATACGTAATAACAGTCCTTTTTGTACTATCGTTATTGATTCTAATAATAGTAGGCATCAATACCATAACAAATAGTTTAAAGAACTTGAATGCTGATACGACAGAAAACATCATGCGACAAGACTGGTGGTACGATGAGATAACTACAATTGATATCATCATATATGTAACGATATCAATTTTTATTATCCTTATTGTCTGGATTTCCAATCAAGTAATCAATAAAATTATAGACAACCAAAATGAAAGACTGACTGAAATGGAACATAGTATAAGAATAGGAGAATTATCCTGTGGAATCATACATGACATAATAAATCCACTACTTTCTATTTCACTGTGTGTCGAAGAACTTGATTATAATTCACAAAAATATAACTCGCGTGCGACACACATAATGATCGAGGCGGCGGTTAATGCGTCACATCGAATGAAAAAGTTCATTGAAAGTGCTCACTGTACAATCGATCCACATCGCTTACATGAAAACACGGTCACCAACTTGCACAAGGAAATAAAAATGGTCTGTGATATGTTTGCGTACAAAGCCAGAATGTCCAATGTGCATATAATAACCGATGGGACTTCTTCAGAAATATCTCTACCTTTTCACCCTTTGCGAATACATCAAATATTAATCAATCTCATCTCAAACGCTCTCGATGCATGTACGGATATCCCGAATAGACCAGACCGATTATCTCAAAAATATGTCCGTATCGATACAAAAAAAGGCGATTCCTATGTTAAAATATTCATATCTGATAATGGGTGCGGTATGACCCCCTGAACAAGTAAAAACACTTTTCACTATACCAAAATCAACTAAGCCGAGTGGCACAGGCATCGGACTTACCTGCGTCTATTCAATTGTCACGAAAGAATTAGATGGGTCCGTAGAAGTCAAAAGTGTTTCAGGGTCTGGAACGGTATTCATCATCACTATTCCCTTTCCAAAATCAACCTAAGCCTTCTTCTGACCTTCCTGCACATCTCTAGCCGCTTTGCGATAACGACAATAGTCGCATTCCGGAGCTGGTTTTGGTGGTTTTTCACTCATAAGACATGCTTTTATTTTTGGTAGAAGAGGCTCTATCCATTCATCATTGCCTGTATATGGTATGAGATCAATATCGAATTCAAGCTTGGCATCAAAAGATGCGCCGTCTGTCTTACCATTACAGTAGACGAAATAGCCAGTTGATGAAACTTTGAATCCATTCTTGCGAAACAGCCATTGATAGACTTCCATCTGGCGTTTGTAGCCAATCTGCCATTCTTTGTCGAGAGTTACTTTCTCTTCTTTACTTGTTGATTTGTAATCGACAATTATCAATTCTCCTGCATCATTTATCCACACATCATCAATCGCTCCAGTGATAAGAAGATTTGTTTTTTTATCGAGGTACGTAATGCCTTTGAAATTACTTCGCCAGAGGTCGAGATCTTCATGAGTGTATGGTATGACGTCTTTTACCCCATAGGCATGCATCAGCGGATGTGGACGCTTCTTAGCACGATGAATATCGAATTCCTTTTTAAGCAGTGTGTCGACTGCAGAATTAAGAGAAAACGGAAATCCAGGTGGTCGAGCAACGCCGAGTCTGGCATCGAGATAATAACAAAGCGGGCAATTGAGAAAGAGGTCAATCTTCGAGCGACTGGCCTTGAAAGGCTCCGTGCTTTTCGGATCAAAGATATTGCGTGTTCGGTGAGGATTATAGAAGTCGGACATAAAAATAGTATAGCAAAATTGAGTCGAATTCGCCTTACATCATCTGTTCCTTTTTAAGCAACTCTGCCTTCTTCTTCATTCCCCTATTCCACCCACCAGTTTTACCATCACTGCGAACAACTCGATGACATGGAATTTTGGAATCATAGTTGGTGTTCAGAATATTTCCCACAGCGCGAAAAGCGTGAGCTCTACCAGCCTTTATGGCAACCTGCTTATAGGTCATAGTTTTCCCTTTGGGAATCTTGCGAACTATGGCAAAAACTTTTTCTTTGAAAGTAATTTGCATTAATTGAGACTAATTCGTAGTTGTAGCAACTGTCACCTTCGTCATAACAACATCAGTTAGAGGCTTATCTGAACTATTAACTGGAACTGCAGCGATAGCGTTCACGACATCCATGCCAGAGATGACCTTACCGAAAATAGTATAACTATGAGGCAATTGCGTATCACCTTGCATGATAAAGAATTGGCTACCGTTTGTATCTGGACCGGAGTTGGCCATAGCAACAGTACCAGGAACGTAGCCGGCCTGATATGAAGGAGTATTTGGGTTGAGCTCATCAGCAAACTTATATCCTGGACCACCCATGCCAGTGCCTGTAGGATCACCACCTTGAATCATGAAGCCTTCGATGACACGATGGAAGATAAGTCCATTATAGAAGCCTTTGTTAGCGAGAGAAATGAAGTTTGCGACTGTCTTTGGTGCATCTGCATCATAGGTCTCAAAGACGATAGTTCCTTTGTTGGTTTCAATAGTGATTGTATGCATAAAATTTTTGATTGATGAATCTGATGGATTACTTGTAGTTGTGGTTGTTTGAGCCGGTGACGTCGAAGTAGCTATGGTCGTACTAGCTGTCATTGATTGAGCGGCTGCGAGCTCGTCTGGACCTTTCGGGTATCCGGAACGATGGTCGAGTCCGAGCCACGCAAGACCAATAACGATGATTGCAATAATTGAGATTGTTAGGTATTTCTGGGGCATAACAAATAAAACTGGTTAAATTACTTATAATTTGAGTTTACAGATTATACAGTTCTTTGGCTTTTGAGACAATCTTTTGCTTTGCTTCTTCCAGTGTTGTATTTGGAAATCGAATTCCCGCAGCAGCACGGTGTCCTCCACCACCTAAGGCCACAGCTAATTTGGATACATCAAATATACTTCCATCTCGACTGCGCATACTTACTCTCACAATATTTGGTTCTTTTTCTGTGAGCATAATACCAACATTCCAACCAATAACAGACTTTAATTTGTTAGGGATATCAGTATGAATCGAATCGATAGGGATTTTATTTTCTTGAATCTGTTTAAGGGAGACTGATGCGATAGCAATATTTCCATTCAAAAAGGTCTGTATTGAATTTAGAGCAAGTGCCTCAAAAAAGATCGTTTCTGGACGTTGGCTATTATCCATAGTAAATATGGCATCAATGAAATCAGGGGCGGTTTTAACAAGAACAGTTGCCGCCTGAAAAACTTTATAGTCTATAGGTTCATACTTGAGTTCCCCACTATCTGTATATAGACCAATAAACAAATTCAGGGCTATATCATGAGTAATATCTATTTTCCAGAGGGTAAATAACTGAAACAACATGAACGTAGTCGATGTGCATCTATCAACAAGATTAAAATCGGCAAAAAGCGTATTCGATGCATGGTGGTCGATATTAATACTAGGTATTGATAAAGGAAATGTAGGTGGATTTTTCGCTGAAACTCTATCAGGAGAGGCACTATCGAGAGCAATGAACAGATCAAATTCTTTCAAGTCAACTTCACTGAAAGTTTTTTTCACAATCATCTCCACCCCAGGGAATTCTGAAAAACCATCCGAAAGAGTTTCTGCATCTCCACGAATAATCACAACTTTCTTACCTAATTGTTCCAAACCAGCCTTCATCGCCAACGCTGAACAAACACTGTCTGGATCCGGTGAAGGATGACAATGTAGCAGGATATTATTAGCCTTCTTTATTTCAGCCAATATAAGAGGTGCTTTTTCAAGAATAATAGGTGAAATATCTGAAGGATTCATGGTGGACTAATATTACTCGAATGGAGTGGGAATTGCTACTTTTCCTTCTTTTCTTCCTCTGCCGCCAGTTCAAGACAGACTGAATTCATACAATATCTCTTACCAGTCGAGGTTGGACCATCTTCAAAGACATGACCGAGATGTGAACCACATTTTGCACAGACGACTTCAGTACGTTCCATGCCATAGGCTTCATCATGAACCAATCTTGTCGAACCTGGCAACGCCCGATCGAAACTCGGCCATCCAGTTCCTGAATCAAACTTAGCAGTTGAAGGAAAAAGTGGATTGCCACAGACCTTACACATATACGTGCCTTCACGCGTCTCATGTAACAGTTCGCCACTAAAGGGCGCTTCGGTTCCCTTTTCTCGAAGTACGTGATATTCCTCGGGTGTCAGTTTCTTTTTGAGATCTTCTTCATTCATATATTTAAATTAAAATCTATTAATTATTTCAATAACTTCTCAAACCTCTTTTGTAATTTCTCCAACTTAGGCGCGATCACAAGCTGACAATATCCTTGATTCTGATGGTTCTTATAATAATCATGATGATAATCTTCAGCTTCATAAAAAACGTCAAGTGGCTCAACGTCTGTTACTACTGGTTTGTCATAGGCTTTTGAAGCATTTAGTTCTTTAATCAAAGATTCGGCCTTACTCTTCTGTTCATCATCCGTATAGAAAATAACTGATCTATATTGCGTACCTACGTCATTTCCCTGTCTATTCAATGTTGTTGGATCATGTGTATTAAAATAAACTGCCAATAAATCATCATAAGAAATAACTGATGGATCATAGGTGATTAGAATGGCTTCGGCATGACCGGTGTTGCCATCACTGACTTGCTCATAGGTTGGATTTTTAATTTTTCCACCAGTATAACCAGGCTTTACAGAACTCACCCCTTTTAACATAGAGAAAACTGCTTCTGTACACCAGAAACATCCATTGGCGAATACTGCGGTTTTAGTTGATGAATTCATACCCCTATTATAACAAAAACACCCCCGATAGGGTGTCTTCATTTTTAACGCTTGTTTCTTTGAACCTTCTTCGCTCTCTTTGGAGCTTGGCGAGCTCGCTTGATGGCGAGACGCTTTGCAGTCTTACGACTGCGTGTGGCGCGTTTCTTTCCGACGCCAGTGATTCTTTTTGCCATGATGATATTAATTACGTGACCACTGATATTGGGTTAATTGTAACTTATCCAAAGGTAAACGTAAATGCTTCGGCGCCGGATTGCTGGAAAATAACATCGACTCGATGTTGACCAGCCACTGTATCAGAGAAAATATTATAAAGACGTGAACTTGTAATCGTCAGAATACCATTTTTCACATCTGTACCGCTTTGCGCCGACGTAATCGGTTTTCCGTCTATGAGAATCTGTGCAGTGATAATCATCGGACTCCCTGATGAGTTCGTGCTTGGCACTGCGATGATATACATCTTTGATGCATTGAACACGTACGATATTTGCGCACCGGCTTCCAGATTTTGAATATATTCATTTTGAATATCCCATTGACCACCGAGATAAAATTCATTCGGAGACAGTTGATCTGGAATCGAGAATGTGCCCGTATGAATGATGCTTGGCAAGCCATTACCAAAAAATTCGTTCCTCATAGCACCGAAATATGTCTCAGGACTTTGTGCCTGAATGTTATACGCAGGAACTGTGCTCGAGCCTTCAGTGATAGATGCCGTCAAACCGAGGTATTGGGCTCGCTGGTTCAAAGCCTGCACGATTTCCGCTTCAGTTTCATCATAACCTCCTTCGCCAATGTGATCATAAATAACACGACCATGTATATCTATGAGATATTTATGAGGCCAATATTCATTGCCATAGGCATTCCACGTCGAATAATCATTATCAAGAACGATTGGGAATTGTAATCCAAACTGCTTGGCTGCGGCTGTTACATTAGCTATGTCCTTTTCAAAAGAAAATTCTGGTGTGTGGATAGCAACGATCTCGAGACCTTGGTCTTTATACTTGCTATACCAATCATTCAAATAAGGAAACGTGCGTTCACAGTTTATGCAGGAGTAATCAACAAAATCAACGAGAACCACTTTCTTGCCAATAAATTGAGAAAGAGTGAATGGTGCATCGGCTGGACCAGTGGAACTCCCCTCTGCGTTTCCCTTTGGACTATTGATAAAACCCGCCGGATTGACAATTTCTATATATGGACCTTCATCATGCGTCGGCACACCTGGAGGATTTGGTATCACATTTGCCACTGAATTATTTGAATTTGGACTATTTGAAGGGATTGCCACTGGAGATTGATTTAAATTCACATCTGAATTTGAATTTGATGAGCTTGGATTAGCCAAATACTGATGGATAGATTGCTCAACATTCGTTACGTCAAAAAATCCACTATGGAGAATATCTGCCTCAACCTCTTTGTCCCAACCAAAGGCAATTGCCAAAGCAAGAATGATAAATAATACTCCCAGAGCTTTCTTGAACCATCCTTTTGGATCAGAGGCCCATTCAAGTCTATCGACAAGTTTCTGTCCAATAAATGAAATGAGAAGAAGCGACAAAGCTAAACCTATGATATATGCCCAGAGGTCGACAATGCCCATAGATAAGGACTGCGGTAAGACTGTGGCAAGAATAACGAAAAATGTCGGACTGCATGTGGTAAAGACTGGGCCAAGAGCCGCGCCGACTATGACATCAGTCCAGAATGAGCCCCCTGTACCATATCCTTTGGTAATCCAACGATCAGGTTTATTATGTCCAGGAATTTTGAGGACGATACGAGCCCACGTCTCAGGAAATAGAAGGGTCAATCCAAAGGCAATGAAGATGAGAGCAGAAACATAACTCCAAAATGAAGGAGAGACGGTAATGAGTGCTGTCGAGCCTTTGAGTAAAAGCGTAAAGAGAAATACGGAAATAGAAAGTGAGCCGATGATGATAAATGGTCTGCGCTTATTCCCTGCTTCAGCGACTGCTCCCCCAAGGATGACTGGCAGTAATGGTAAAATACATGGTGCTAGAACAGTCAAAATACCTGCAATAAAAGAAACGATAAATAGAGTCATGAAAAAAATATTAAATGTTAATTAGTCACTACAATCGGATCAAACTAATATAAGTATACCTCAATCTGCCTACGTATACGCAACGGAAATCCCTAATGGTGCGTAATAAGCCAACTATAGTATGATAAGACATATATATGACTAGTGACGAAGAACTTATCAAAAAAGTGAAGAAAGGTGACGATACGGCTTTCCAAGAGCTTATGTCGCGCTATACCAAACATATTTTTAACTTCATACTACAGTATGTAAAAGTGAGAGAAGAGGCTGAAGATGTCTCCCAAGACACTTTTTTCAAAGTATGGAAATATATGAAGCGATTCAAAGAAGACATGAAATTCAAACCATGGTTATTCACTATAGCTCGTAACACAGCTCTCGACTACATAAAAAAGAAGAAAGCTCTTACCTTTTCATCTATAGAAGGTGATGAAGATGATAGTTTTAATTTTGCTGATACAATTTCGGATAATGAACCTTTGCCACCAGAATTGTTTGCACGAAAAGAGTTGGCAAATGAATTGTTAGGAGCTATGACGGATTTACATCCTGATCATAGGTCAGTCTTAATGATGCATTACCATGAAGACATGACTTTTGAAGAAATAGCTGAAATTATGAAAAAACCTATGAATACAGTCAAAAGTTGGCATCATCGGTCACTCTTAAAGGTCAAAACCAAGCTCATGCACCGAAAAACCCAATAAAAGCGTATACTATAACATTAAACTCTATGGCCTCGTCTAATACATCTTATAAACAACTCTTCACTCATTTTCCTGAACAAAATTTAAGTTCAGAAATAGAAACTCGCGTCATGGCACGCATTGAGCGTAGCCGTGCTATACGTGCACGTTTCCATATTGCATTGCATGCAACCTCTATTCTTATAGCGGTTATCTTATGCGTACCAGTTATACATAATTTTATGACAATTTCTTCACAATCAGGACTTGCTTCATATCTCTCACTCTTTGCATCAGATGGCACATACATGATGAGTTCTTGGAAGGACATTGCTCTTTCTATTATGAGCTCAATACCGATTTTTGAGACTACACTCATACTCGGACTCATACTCATCATCGCCAATGCCCTTCGCCGTGGAACACGCTATATTCACACTCTCAACCAATACGAGCATTTGAGAGTATTATCATAAAATAATATAGCTTCCAATTTCATGAAAAACTTTTTTGAGACAAAAACCTATACAAAAATCCTGATACTGCTCGGTACGCTTTTAATTATTTGGATCATATTTGCTGCCGGCATCCTCGTAGGATATCACGAAGCTACTTTTTCATATAACTGGAATGCGAACTACCAGCAAGGAATGGGTACACCCGATTCTCCTTTTGCACCTTTTATGCATGATGCCGATGACGTCAATCCACACGGATCAATCGGACAGATCGTTTCGATTCGTTTGCCTATCTTGATGATCAAAGGTCAAGATACAGCCGAACAAATGGTTGTTATCGGATCGAGCACTGTCATCCGTCTCTTCCATGAAATAGCTTCATCAAGTGCTATCAAAGCTGGTCAATACGCTATCGCTATTGGTGAGCCAAATGATAAAGGTCAGATTCAGGCTTCATTTATCAGGATTGTTCCACCACCACCAAATGTTGCAACAACGACAGATACAGCAACATCTACCCAATAATCACTATCAAAATAATTAAAAGACAAAAATAATCACATGAAAAAGACTTTTTTACCAGTAAGGAATTTTATTCTCAAACATAAGATATGGACGGGGCTCATCGTTATCGTGATTATTGGAGGATGTTATGAAATATACCAGTACACCAGACCTGTAGCCGCACCCCAGTATACCCTTTCACGTGTGCGTATGGGTAACATCGTCCAAACAGTGACTGGTACGGGACAGGTCTCTGCAACGAATCAATTAAGCATAACGAGTCAGGTGTCAGGAACCATCGAATCTATTAATGTCACCGTTGGCCAACACGTGAGTACTGGCGACTTGATTGCCACCATTGATCCTACTGATGCCCTTAATAGTTTGAATAGTGCGAAACTCGCTTTAGCAAAATTGACAGAAGCACCAAAAACAACTGACTTATCTAATGCGGAGAATTCAGTGACCCAATCATATAGTACAGCTTTCAATGCGATTTCCAGTCTCTTCCTTGATCTCCAAACAATAATACCGGCATTAAATAACCTCTTTTATGGACAGGGTGCATTCTTGAGTGACCAAAACAGTACACAATTAACTCCCGAGGCTCAAACATATCGAACTCAGGCTGCTACAAGTTATGATAACGTAGATAATGAGTATAAGAGTCTTCTTGGTGAATATACTGCTTTATCACAGCAAAGCGCTACAACAACGATAGTTGCCGATCTGAATGATGCTTATACTTTGGCCAAAGATATCTCAAACACGCTCAATGATACTCAATCTGCTCTTACATACATCACCACAAATCAACCAGATTATCTCTCTAAGAGTGTAACTTCCACTCAAAGTAGTGCTACGACATGGTCAAATACCATAAATAGTGACGCGACTGCTTTACTCAACGCTCAAACAGGTATAGCTAGTGCCCAGAACTCCCTCACCACTCTTGTAACTGGTACTGACCCTCTCGATATCCAATCAGCACAATTAGCTGTCGATCAAGCTCAACAGACATATGATAATTACTTTATTCGCGCTCCGTTTGATGGTGTAATCGGACTCCTTCCTGCTTCTGTCTACAATCAAGCAAGTGGTGGAACAAGTATTGCAACTATCATAAGTGACCAGAAAATTGCTACATTGTCGCTCGATGAAGTCGATGCAGCTACTGTTAAAGTAGGTGACCCTGTATCGCTCACGTTTAACGCGATAAATAACTTCACAGCGACCGGCACTGTCTCTGAAGTCGATCTTGTTGGTACAGTGAGTTCTGGTGTTGTCTCCTACGGAGTTAAAGTAACTATCAACACAGCCGATTCGCGCATCAACCCCGGCATGAGTGTCAACGCAACTATCACGACAAATGAAATCGATAATGTACTCATTGTTCCTTCAGCCGCTATCAAATCTCAAGGAAATCAAAATTACGTTCAAACATTTGATCCAACAGTTGTCAGTGCATATATGCAAAGCATTGCAGCTGCTAATGGTATTACATTTGGTTCAACTACGAGATCATTTGGTGGAGGTGCATCGGCTTCATCGACAGGACAATATGGTGGAGGAAATCTTGCCTCATCTACATATACTACTTCAACTACTAGACAATTCACTGGAGGAGTTCGTAATGTAGGTACTACTATGACAACTAGTATTGTCCCAACAAATACCATTGTAACCATCGGTGCCACAGATGGTACAAACACACAAATCAATAGTGGACTTTCAGTTGGAGCTTGGGTTATAACAAAGACAACAGCTGCGAGTGCGGTAGTTAAAACAACAACCACTGCTCCAAGCCTCTTGAGTAGCCTAACCGCTGGTGGTCGCGGAGCTGGAGGAGGATTCGGTGGAGGTGTAGGCGGTGGTGCAGTACGAACAACTACAACTGTTCCCGCAGCTAGTACGGCTCGACCAGCAGGTAATTAACTATTAAAATATGATTGAAATCAGAGATATTACGAAGACCTATGTGAATGGTGACAACGAGACTCATGCTCTTCGTGGTGTTTCTTTCACAATCAAAGATGGTGAATTCGTAGCTATTATGGGACCATCGGGATCAGGTAAATCGACTCTCATGCATATACTCGGTGCGCTTGATACACCAACATCAGGGACATACAAGCTCGATGGACACGATGTATCTAAACTCTCCGATGATGAGCTGGCGACTATACGTCGCGACCGTATCGGCTTCGTCTTTCAATCATTCAATCTCCTTCCCCGTGCTACTGTCATGAGAAACGTTACGTTACCACTTATTTATGCTGAAGTTCCAGAAATAGAACGTGAAAAAAGGGCGACTAAAGCATTACTTGCTGCCGGTCTTTCTGAAGATCGTTTTAATCATAAATCAAATCAGCTTTCTGGTGGTCAAATACAACGTGTGGCCATCGCCCGTGCCCTCGTAAATAATCCTTCCCTTATTCTTGCTGATGAACCAACTGGCAATCTCGACTCACAAACAGGTGATATTGTTCTTGGTACATTCCAAGGCCTTAATAAAGAATTCAAAAGCACCATCGTTCTTATTACCCACGAACGTGAAGTGGCAGAACATGCCGACCGTATCATTTATATAAAAGACGGATTGATTGTCGAGGATGGAAGTTCACACAGCAAGAGAATAATTGCCCATGCCAAAAAGAAAGCCTAGAAATACTTTCATACCTTCATACTATATACATTTATACTTAAACCCATGACCACTAAAGATATCATCCACGAAACAACCTCTGCTTTGACTGCCAATAAAGTACGCACATCTTTAACTATGCTTGGTATCATCATCGGTATAAGTTCTGTTATTGTCATGGTCTCAATCGGACAAGGTGCACAAGGCTCTATTCAATCGAGCATTCAGGCTCTCGGTTCAAATTTGCTCGTGATATCGCCTGGTGCCCAACGAACTCCTGGCTATCAAGCTTCTACTGGACGAGGATCTTCACATACACTGACCCCTGATGATGCAACAGCTATAGGCACTGATGTGTCAAACATAGCTGCTGTCTCCCCAGAAGACTCTGGACGATATCAAGTTACTGCCAAAGGAACAAATACAAACACAACAGTAACTGGCGTTATGGCTGCATATGCAACAGTGCATAATATACAAGTGAACGACGGTAACTTCATAGCTGATTCAGATAGTAAAAATCTCAATAAAGTCGCAGTCATTGGTCCAACCACCGCCACCGACCTTTTTGGTACGAATGAGCCAGTCGGACAAACGCTTGTTATCAAAGGTATTAATTTTACTGTCATTGGCGTAACTGTTTCAAAAGGAACCAGTGGTGGCTTTAATAACCAAGATGATGTTATCTATATTCCTCTCCAAGATGCCGAGCTCTTCCTTGTTGGTAGTACAGCTTATATCACTTCCATAAGTGTCTCGGCGGCATCGGCTGATGTTATGACTCAAGTGCAAAATGATATCACCACTCTCCTTCTCACTCGTCACAAAATATCAGACCCAACCCAAGCCGACTTTAACGTCTTGAACCAAGCGTCTATCGTCTCTGCAGCATCAGGAGTCGCCGGCACATTCACCATACTTCTCGGAGCCGTCGCTGGTATATCGCTTGTCGTGGGCGGTATCGGTATCATGAATATGATGCTCACCACCGTAACAGAACGCACTCGCGAGATCGGCCTCCGTAAAGCTATTGGTGCCAAGAAAAAAGATATCAGCACTCAATTCCTCACCGAGGCTGTTGCTCTCACTGTTATAGGTGGAACTATCGGTGTCATCCTCGGTTGGCTCATCGCTTTCGCAGTAACATATTTCGGTATCTTACAGGCTTCTATATCAACATCATCAGTCCTCCTCGCCTTCGGAGTTTCAGCATTCATTGGTATCGTTTTCGGCTATTATCCAGCGCGCAGAGCAGCGGGATTGAATCCTATTGAGGCCTTGAGGTATGAGTAAAAACTCATTGGCCGAGATTATTTTTATAACAATTCCTTGCTCAAGATTTCCTTCACGTACACG
>Ga0364858_10014_pt1 | contig 68875 bp, 55 predicted proteins | sample SorcelAu500001C7_2_FD_206914 | JGI IMG/M metagenome (GOLD analysis project Ga0364858, IMG submission 206914) | Enriched cells from Trout Bog Lake Hypolimnion, Wisconsin, USA - BchlTB.Aug20.5000.01 .C7 | ecosystem: Environmental > Aquatic > Freshwater > Lake > Hypolimnion/Profundal zone | place... | reverse complement strand
CCTTCTCGTTACCCAGGGAAGCAAGGGAATGATATTCCGTTTCGGAGATAAATTCGACACTCCCGGTGGTTGCCAGTTTACGGAAACTGTTGAGAAAAAAAGCAAAGCTGTCGCAAAACCTAATTCTAAGAAAACAGCAAAGTGAAAGAAGATCCGAAACTTGTCCCTGACTACGTCTTCGAGGTAAGCTGGGAGGTGTGCAATAAGGTTGGCGGTGTGTATACCGTTCTTTCGACCAAAGCCCTTACAATGGTTGAGAAATTCAGGGATAATTATATCCTCATTGGTCCTGATGTATGGAAAGAAACCCATCAGAATCCCGACTTCATGGAGGATAGGTTTCTTTATAAATCATGGAGGGAAAAAGCTGAAAACGAGGGATTTAGACTTAAAATCGGTAGGTGGAACGTACATGGAAAACCTGTAGTAATTCTTATTGACTTTACGCCTTTATTCGCTGAAAAAGATAAAATCCTGACACATTATTGGGAACATTTTAAATTAGATTCTCTTACGGGCGGATATGACTACCTGGAACCTGCGCTATTCGGATATGCTGCCGGAAAAGTCATTGAAAGCTTTTATAACTTCTATATTTCGTACCACGATAAAATCATTGCCCAATTCCATGAATGGGTGAGCGGGACGGCTTTACTTTATGTCAAGGAAAATGTTCCACAGGCAGGAACCGTGTTCAGCTCGCATTCAACCGTTATTGGAAGGAATCTTGCAACTCACGGATTTCCGTTGTATAAAAATTTTGACCAGTATAACGGGGAATCCTGCGCAAAGCAATTCGGCAACGTAAGCAAATATTCGTTAGAAAAGCTATCAGCCAACGAAGCGGATGTATTCACCACAATTTCGGAGCTAACAAACGAAGAATGTGGGCAGTTTCTTGGAAGGAAAGCTGATCTGTTGACCCCGAATGGTTTTGAGGATAGTTTCGTCCCGGTCAAAGATGAATATTTTGAGAAAAGGGCTGTCGCCAGGACAAAGCTGTTTGAAGTTGCAGAGGCTATGACAGGCCTGGAGCTACCAAAAAACAGCATTCTTGTATTAACCAGCGGACCTCATGAACTCAGGACAAGAGGATATGATCTGTTTATCAACGCACTGGCGAAAATAAAATCACTACCTGACCTTCCCACGCATGTGATAGCGTTCGCGGTGGTTCCCGCTTTCGAATCGGGCCCGCGTGTGGAATTACTGGATTGGATAAAAAAGAAGGAACCGGATAAACCCAGGTCAGATCAATTCCTGACACATATCCTCAATGAGCCTGACAATGACTGGCTTCTGAAGAAGATGAAAGACAGCGGTTTGAGAAACCAGCCAGGCGACAAGGTTCTGATGTTCTATGTTCCGGCTCTAATGAATGGTTCCGACGGCGTATTCAATCTTTCTTACTACGACCTGCTGATAGGTTTTGATGGAACGATATTCCCTTCCTATTATGAGCCCTGGGGATATTCCTCACAGGAAAGCTTATCCTTTCATATCCCGACGATAACAACCTCCCTTACCGGGTTCGGGCAATGGGTGAAAAACCTTTATCCGAATATTAAAGATTGCATCGCTGTGATCAGCAGGGATGACGATAATGATGTAGAGGTCGTTGATGAAATAGTGAAAACCGTAATTACCTGTGCAGCCAAAACCGAAAAGGAGATCATAAAGATCCGGATCAAAGCTTATGAGATCTCACGTTCTGCACTCTGGATAAACCTCATTGCCAACTATAGCAAAGCCTTCAGCCTTGCACTTGATAAATCATTGATGAGGGTTGACCTATATTCAGCCAAGCAACCGCAACTGAATGCCCCGACCCAGAAAAGCGTCACGGAGGACAGGCCTGAGTGGAAAAAAGTACTTGTACAGCAAAGGATACCGGAAAACCTGACCGGTATCGAACGTATTGCCAGAAATTTATGGTGGTGCTGGCATTACGAAGGAACAGAGCTGTTCGAGATGATCAATAAAGACAGGTGGTATGAATTAAAGTTCAACCCGATTGCCCTGCTTGAATCATTGTCGTACAGAGAGCTCCAGGAGTTAAGCCATAATGAAGACTTCGTTAACCACCTTGAACTGGTCGAGTCCAGGTTTGATAATTATATGGCCAGGGCTGCTGAAAAGCCCAATGAAATGGTAGCCTATTTCAGTATGGAATATGGCCTGCACGATACGATTAAAATATTTTCCGGCGGATTGGGCATGCTCGCCGGCGATTATCTGAAGGAAGCTTCTGATTCCAACGTCAATATTGTCGGGGTTGGACTTCTATACCGGTACGGGTATTTTATCCAGACTCTCTCACCTTCCGGCGATCAGATCGCGGTATATTCTCCCCAGAAATTTACTCATCTCCCGATCATTCCGGTTCGCGATGAACACGGGAATTGGCTTAAAATAACTTTCGCTGTACCGGGTAAAACCATTTTTGCAAAAATCTGGAGGGTGGATATTGGCAGGATCCCCCTTTACCTCCTCGATACGGATATTGAAGAAAATGACGAACATTACAGGAGTATTACCCATAAGCTCTACGGAGGTGATCTTGAAAACCGTATCCGCCAGGAATTCCTCCTGGGAATAGGGGGGATAAAGATGCTGGAAGTGCTTGGTATCAAACCTGATGTTTACCACAGCAATGAGGGACATTCCGCTTTTATAGGCCTGGAAAGGTTACGCAAGCTGGTGCAGAATGAAAAGCTGACTTTTGTTCAGGCACTGGAAGTGGTGCGCTCTTCGACACTGTTTACGACACATACACCAGTCCCGGCCGGTCATGATGCCTTTCCGGAAGACCTGATGCGGCAATATTTTTCCCATTACCCGGATTACCTTAATATCCAGTGGGATCAATTCATGAATCTCGGGAAAATGAAAGAAAATGACCCGGATGAAAAATTTTCGATGAGCGTCCTTGCTGCGAAATGTTCCCAGGAGATCAACGGAGTAAGCAGGATACATGGCAGGGTAACGAGGGAGATGCTGCAGCCTTTGTATCCGGGCTATTATGCTTCAGAACTTCATATCGGCTATGTTACAAACGGTGTCCATTTCCCGACATGGGCTGCCAAATCCTGGCAAATCCTGTATAAAGATACGTTCGGGGAAGGTTTTATGGAGGATCAGTCAAATCCTGAATTCTGGCATAAGATCCGTGATGTCGAAGATTCATTGATCTGGAACACAAGGAAAAAGCAAAAAGACCAGCTGAAAGAATACCTTCACCGCCGGCTGTTTGTTGATATGACACAGCGGCATGAAAATCCTAAACTTATCTTTAAAATGAGGGAAGCAGCCCGCCAGGAAGCTTTAACCATCGGCTTTGCCCGGAGGTTCGCTACTTACAAGCGTGCACACCTGCTCTTCTCCAACCTCGACCGACTTGAGAAAATAGTCAATAACGAAGAAAAACCGGTCAGGTTCCTTTTTGCGGGGAAAGCTCATCCGAACGATAAGGCGGGTCAGGACCTTATTAAACGTATCGTAGAAATTGCGAGGATACCTGCGTTCCTTGGTAAGATCCTTTTTATTGAGAATTATGACATGGAACTGGCAAAGTATCTTATCCGCGGAGTTGATATCTGGCTTAATACTCCTACACGGCCTCTCGAGGCTTCCGGAACCAGCGGTGAGAAAGCGGTCATGAACGGTGTCGTCAACTTCAGTGTTCTTGACGGGTGGTGGGCTGAAGGTTACCGGAAGGATGCCGGATGGGCCCTGCAGGAAGAATCCACTTACGATAATCATGAATTCCAGGATGAACTCGATGCAGAAACCATCTATTCAATCCTGGAAGAAGAAATAGTACCCATTTACTATGCCAGGGATAAGAATGGCATACCGTCTAAGTGGATATCCTATATTAAAAATACAATTGCTGATATAGCACCCCATTTTACAATGAAACGTCAGCTTGACGATTATATCAGGCAGTATTATTCAAAGCTGTTCAAGAGAACACGGACGCTCACAACAAAGAATTATGAAATAGCCCGGCATATTGCTTCCTGGAAAAGAAAAGTAATGAGAGGATGGGATAGCATAAAAATAATTTCTGTAAAAACGCATGATTCTGAACAGAAGCCATTATCGCTTGGGGATTCCTTTGTAGCCGAAATCGTTCTTGATCTCAATGAACTTTCTGCGACCGATATTGGGATTGAAGTTTTATTCGGGAAAAAAGTCAATGATTTGGTTAATGAACCTATTTTGATAGAGGAGATGAACCTGATCAGGGCTGAGAAAAACATTGCCGCTTTTGAATGCAATATCCCGATCAACCAGCCGGGAGTTTATGATTATGCATTCCGCCTGTTCCCGAAGAGCCCTTTATTACCTCACAGGCAGGATTTTAACCTGGTGAAATGGATCTGAAAATAATATTTATTAACCATTAAAACGAACGCATGAAGCTACTCGAAGGCAAAATCGCCTTGATAACCGGGGCAAACCGTGGAATAGGAAGAGCCATTGCATTGAATTTTGCCAGACATGGCGCTGACGTGGCATTTTCTGATATTGTTTATGATGACACATCAGAATCGCTTGAAGAAGAATTGAGGAAGTTTGGTGTAAGAGCTAAAGGATATGCTTCGGATGCAAGCTCCTTTACCGATAGTGAAACGCTTGTAAATAATGTGATAACTGATTTCGGAGCTTTGAATGTGCTGGTAAATAATGCCGGAATCACCCGTGACAACCTTTTGCTGAGGCTTTCTGAAGCTGACTGGGATCTTGTTCTGAAGGTAAACCTGAAGTCGGTTTTTAATCTGACAAAAGCCGTTCAGCGCCAGATGATCAAGCAAAGATCTGGCTCCATTATAAACATGAGCTCTGTTGTTGGAATTGAGGGTAACTTCGGGCAGTCAAACTATTCCGCTTCGAAAGCAGGGATTATAGGATTTACAAAATCAGTTGCTATGGAGCTCGGATCGCGCAACATCCGAGCCAACGCTATTGCCCCTGGATTCATTGAAACTGAAATGACCCAAAAACTCTCGGAGGAAATCCGCACCGAGTGGATCAATGATATCCCGCTTCATCGTGGCGGAACACCTGAAGAAGTTGCCAATCTGGCACTTTTCCTCGCTTCCGACCTTTCGGAATACATTACAGGACAGGCACTCAGTGTTTGTGGGGGACTTCATACCTGATCCATCCAGTGTTTAACCTTGTAACTGAATACCCGACCTGGTTCCTGTTGTTCTGCCTTTTGACGGGAGCAGTTTTTTCAGCCGGATTATATTTTCGACAACGGCCGACTGACATCAGTCTGCCACTTCTCCGGGTACTGATTATCCTCAGGTTCTTGTCGGTTACCTTTATTTCCTTCCTCCTTCTTACACCGCTTGTCAGACGAACGATAAATCAGGTCGAAAAACCAATTATAGTGATCGGGCTTGACGGATCTGCGTCAATGATAACAACCGGAGATTCATCAAACGTACGTAAAAGCCTTCCTGAAAACCTGGAAAAACTGGCCAGGGATCTGTCGGGGCGGTTTATGGTTAAAACTTATACGTTCGGAGACCAGCTATCGCCGGGATTACAGAACGATTTTAAAAGGAAAAGCACGGATATCTCTCTTTTCTTTGATGAAATGAGCAACCGTTATTCCGGGAAAAACCTGGGCGCCGTGATACTGGCCAGCGACGGTATTTTTAACAAGGGCTCAAACCCTTATTACTCTGCATTAAAGCTGAATGTGCCTGTCTATACGATTTCAACCGGTGATACAAACCGTAGAAAAGATGCCCTGATAAGGAATATTACAGTCAACAGGGAGGTTTATTTGAATGACCAGTTCCCATTTGAAATGATGATCGAGTTTACCAAATGCAAAGGACAGGCCTCGAAACTTCAAATTATGCATTCGGGACAAGTAGTCTTTTCAAAATCCATAATTCCCTCCGATGACCACTCCGTAGTGAGACTGGAAGGAGTGCTTCAGGCAAGGGAAAGGGGCATTCAAAAATATTCTGTTGAACTTCAGGAACTGGAAGGAGAAATCAGTAAAATCAATAATAAGAGGGATTTCTATATTGATGTGGTTGAATCGAGGATCAAAGTTGCAATCGTTTACGAAAATCCTCATCCGGATATTGCCTCTATTGCCAGTGCACTAGGGTCAAGTGAAAAATTTGAGGTCAGCCAGTTCACACCCTTCGAGCTGAAAAGTTCAGGGAAAATATTCCACTTGTACATTTTTTACCAGCTTCCTTCATTGACAGGAACCATCGATCCCTCCAAGCTTATACCGCAGGGAAGCCCGATCCTGTTCATTGTCGGAAACCAGACCGACCTGAGCGGCTTCAACCGGATGAAAAGCGGACTTATAATTAATTCACAGAAGAGAAATCTGGCAGATGTCCTTCCCATTCTCAACCCTGATTTCTCGCTTTTTTCCATTGATCCCCAACTTGTTCCGCTTATCGGTGAGTTTCCTCCCCTTCAATGCCCTTCGGGTTCTTTTGAATCAGGGGCTGCAACAGATATCCTGTTCTTTCAGAAAATAGGTAATGTACAAACCCGCATTCCTTTGGTCATGTTCTTTAACCTTCCGGAACGAAAAACAGGCATTATTGCGGGAGAGAATTTCTGGAGATGGAGGTTGTTGGATTACATCAGGAAATCTGATTTTACATTGTTTGACGACCTTTTTACACGTATTGCCCAGTATCTCTCGGTTAAAACCGACACCAGCCCGTTCAGGGTTAATGTCAAAAGCCGGATAGAGGAAGGGTCGGCCCTGGAATTTGATGCAAGCCTTTTCAATGCCACCCATGAACTGGTCAATACTCCGGATGCAAGCCTGGAACTGACTAATGAAAATGGCAAAACGTATCCCTTTATTTTTACTAGGACGGGTAAGGGCTATTACCTGAATGCCGGTATTTTTCCTTATGGAAGTTTTACATACACGGCAACCACAAGCCTTGGCAACTCTACTTATAAAAAACACGGGCAGCTTACAGTGACGCCTCTGGACCTGGAAATGATCAATCTGGTTGCAGATCATAATTTGATGCACCGGATTGCTTCATCGCATGACGGAGCTATGGTCTCAGAAAATGAAATTCCAAAACTTGAAGAGATCTTAATGAACCGTGATGATCTGAAATCGATTTCACATGAACGGAAAAAATTCACAGATCTCACCGGAAATCTCTGGATATTTATTACAATCATGCTTTTGATTTCAGGGGAATGGGCATTAAGGAAGCGAAACGGCTTGTAAGAGTACTATGGAATTACGACTCCGGATACTCTCACTCCATTTCAGATGTCCTTCTTCCTCATCACGATAAATACAATGCAAATCATGATCGCAGCATAGCCTATTGGTATGAAGCATGATGCCAGGCTCACATGCGGCTGAAGGTCAAGTCCCATTAATTTTTTAAGCGTCGGGATGGCCGGGTATTCGGTCAGGCGGATCACAGCGTTCACCGGCAGGTAGGTATAGATTGTATTCCGGAAGATGAACGGAGCGCGAAGAAAAAAATAGACAACAGGCTCTATAATGAGTGAATAAAGTGTGAAAATTGCGATGGCAAGACCTGTATTCCTTAGGATAAATCCAATGAAAAAAGCGTAAATCATATAACATATGAGGCTTATGAAAAATCCTGTCATGAAAGGAACCCCCTTGCTCAGAAGAGCGATATCGTTAAAGCCTGAATGACCAAGCCCGATCATGAATGTCCCTGCCGCAATGAGGGTTGTAATGACCAATGCCATCAGAAGGATGATGATTAGCTTTGAAATAAGAAATTCAATCTTGCTCATTCCATTGATTATACTCTGCCTGATTGTTTTAAATGTAAATTCATTGGTAATGAGAATGATCATAATGATTGCGGGAAAGATCAGAACATAGCGGATACTTGCAAAGAAAGCCACATTCTGCCATACATCCGGGAAATAGTAGATGGCGATATGAGGAAAGGGGATAGGCATTCTATTATTCACATTATTCACCATGCTGTTTATCATGAATTCAGCGAGGAGTATCCCTGCAGAAAGGAAGATAAAGTAAAGACCAAGAAGGATCCAGAATACTTTATAGGTCCGGATCTTTTTCCATTCGATTTTCAGGAGCTTTATCATACGTTTTCCCGTAATAGTTCCAGAAAATGTTGTTCCAGGCTCCGCTTTCTCTCTGAAAGCCGGTTTAGTACAATACCTTTACTGAACATGAATGTGTTGATTTCCATGGCACTGACCGGCCCTTTGAAATGAACCTGGAGCGTTCCGTCCGCTTCAGTCAATGAACTAAAACCTTCAAATTGACTGACAGCATTTTTCAATGCAGGCATATCTTCAGCTGAGATCTCAATTGAATCTGAAACAGCCAGCACTTCCCTGACCTCTCCCGAGAATAGCATTTTACCTTTGTTTAAAACCAATACGTCGGTACATATCTTCTGGACTTCATCAAGCAAATGAGAGGCCAGCAGGATGGTCGTTCCCTTTGATGCGACCAATGCGATAATTTCACGGATTTGGGCAATGCCCTGTGGGTCCAGACCGTTTGTCGGTTCATCAAGTATCAGAACTTCAGGGTCTCCCAGCAAGGCTGAAGCCAGGGCAAGCCTTTGCCGCATACCAAAAGAAAATGTCCGGAATTTTGAATTTCTTCGTTCATAAAGGCCGGTCAGCCTGAGGACACCTGGAATATCATCATATCCCTTGTCCTTGATATCGGCTACAATTCGAAGATTACATACGGCATCGAGATAAGGAAAAAAATTCGGGCTTTCAATGACCGAACCAATCCTTTTCCTGCTTTCCCTGGAGGGCGATTCTCCAAACCAGGAAAAACCTCCCTTGTCGGGGGGGACAAGGTCCAGAAGCATACTCAGAGTTGTTGTTTTACCGCTTCCGTTAGGTCCGAGGATTCCGAAAACCTGGCCTTTTTTCACTTCAAAGGAAAGTTGCCTTACCGCCTGAATTTTGCCAAAACTTTTTGTTAGCTGATCGGTTAAAAGAATGCTGCTCAATGGGGATGAATTTCTAGGATACCGTTTAGACGATCAGCTGCAGGATAAGTTACAGGCTTAAGCATGGTAAAGGATAAATACAGCCGGGATCTTGCCTGGCCCCTGTAAACTTTTCTTCCATTCCATTACCGAACGGACCAGGATCTTCTCATCATTGCTTCCAAGGCCAATACCGAGTCCCAGCATTGTTTCTTCGTGGCATGTTTGCAGGATTGCCTGGAATAAGGCCGCATTCCGGTAGGGAGTTTCAATGAAGATTTGGGTCTGATCTTTGTCGTTAGCCAGCTTTTCCAGTTCTTTCAGGCGTTTGCTTCTCAATTGTTTATCAACCGGCAGATAACCCGTAAAAGCAAAACTTTGGCCGTTAAAGCCTGCAGCCATGAGGGAAAGGAGAATAGATGAAGGCCCGCTGAGAGGTTTGACGGTGATTCCGTTTTCATGGGCGAGCCTGACTATGGCTCCGCCGGGGTCGGCAACACAGGGAGCCCCGGCTTCAGAAAGCAAGCCGGTGTCATGCCCTTGCCCGGTAAAGCTAAGGTATTCCTCAAAGGCCGGGGCAGGGGAGTGCTCATTAAAAACCAGGAACCTGATTCCACTGAGATCCCTGGTAACGCCTGCTTTTCTCAGGAACCTCCTTGCTGTCCGTATTTCCTCGACGATAAAGAAATCGAGCCGTTGTACAACCTTGATCGTCCCCTGGGGCAGCACTTCGGAAATATCCGAGTCGGCAAGGGGTGTCGGGATAAGATAAAGCGTTCCTTTTTTCATGGTTTACCAGGGTAGGTTTTCCAGGTCCACATTCCCTCCCGAAATGATGATGCCCACGCGTTTGCCTTCAACCTGAATTTTTTTCGCCATGATGGCTGCATAAGGAACCGCTGATGAAGGCTCGATCAGTATCTTCATCCTTTCCCATACTAATTTCATAGCGTTCAGGATTTCTTCTTCACTTACCGTAATGATATCACTGACATATCTCTGAATAATGGGGAAAGTAAGGCTCCCGAGAGATGTCCTCAGTCCGTCGGCTACGGTTTTCGGGCTGAGTGAAGGAACGATCGACCCGGATTTAAATGATCGGTATGCATCGTCGGCCTGCTCAGGTTCAACAGCTATAACTTTTATGCCTTTTGAAAAATATGAAGTTGCAAGAGCTGTTCCGCTAAGGAGTCCGCCTCCGCCGACAGGGGTCAGGATCAGGTCAAGTGCAGGAACATCTTCGATCAGCTCAAGAGCTGAAGTGGCCTGGCCTGCAATGATCATGGAATTATTATAGGGATGGATCTCTGTTGCCAGGGTATCTGAGATTACTTTTTTCAGGGTGCTTTCACGGGATGAAAGAGTAGGTGAGCAAAAAGTGATCTTCCCCCCATACCCTTTAACGGCATCTATTTTAACCGGAGACGAATCGGAAGGCATCACGATATATGCGTCAACTCCTGCAAGAGATGCCGCCCATGACAGGGCCTGCGCATGATTTCCGCTCGAGTGCGTTGCAACTCCATTCTTCAGTTCCTTAAGCCCGAGGCTTCTGACGGCATTCGTTGCCCCTCTTGCCTTGAATGCCCCCACCTTCTGAAAATTTTCACATTTGAAAAAAACGCTGCAATGATTCAACAAGTTGATGGTATGTGATGTCAGAACCGGAGTGCGGTGGATATATGGTTTTATCCTTTCATGCGCTTCCTTTATCTGCCTAGGTTTGGGTACATCCGGTTTAACTTCCATATTCAGGGTTTCAGGAACAACCTTTTTATAATTTCTTCACAAGCCGCATCAATCTTACTGAATGTACTTTCGAAGGCCTTGATATCATGGTACCAGGGATCATCGACTTCCAAGTTCTTACCAGGAACTAATAAATTCATAAGATAATCCACCCTGAGCATATCTGAATTATTGCGGGCCAGGGCTTTCAAATGATAATAATGAGAATCATCCATAATGTAGATAAGGTCAAAGCGGTCAAAATCCTTTGCAGTGAACAGTCTCGCGATATGGCCGGATATATTTATACCATTCTTCCTGCAGACGGCAACAGCCCTGGAATCGGGATGATCCCCCACATGAAATGGTTCAAACCCGCATGAATCCACATGCCCTTCCATTCCTTCTTGTTTCAGCTTATGACGAAGCAGCCCTTCTGCCATTGGTGACCGGCAGATATTACCTGTACAGACGAACAGGATTTTCATCGTTAAAATAAGTTCTTTAAAGTTTGATGCGCTTGTCAAGCTCCTCGACAAATTGACGGAATTGCTTGTCCGTTTCCACCAGGTTATTTACGGTACGGCAGGCATGCAATACAGTGGCGTGGTCTTTGTTCCCGCAATGCAGACCTATACTGGCCAGCGAAGATTTAGTGTGTTTCTTGGAGAAATACATGGAAAGCTGCCGTGCCTGAACAATCTCCCGCTTACGGGTTTTTGAATGGATCATTTCAACAGGGATGTTGAAATAATCACAAACCACTTTCTGTATATAATCAATGGAGATTTCCCTTGAAGTATTCTTCACGAATTTGTCAATCATCTGCTTGGCGAGGTCCAGTGTGATCGTTTTTTTATTCAGCGAAGATTGTGCAAGCAGGGAGATCAGGGCACCTTCAAGTTCCCTGACATTAGTGTTAATGCTATATGCAAGGTATTCAACCACTTCATGAGGGATGATGATCCCGTCATTATAAAGTTTCTTCTGAAGTATTGCTATCCGTGTTTCCAGGTCGGGCACCTGCAGATCAGCCGACAATCCCCATTTGAACCTCGATAACAGGCGGGGCTCAATGCCTTTCATTTCAACCGGAGGTTTATCGGACGTTAAAACGATCTGGTTACTTTTCTGGTGCAGATGGTTGAAAATGTGGAAGAATACATCCTGGGTCTTTTCTTTCCCGGCAAGATTGTGAATGTCGTCAATGATAAGGACATCGATCATCTGGTAAAAATGAATGAAATCATTCTGGTTGTTGTTTTTAACAGAATCGATGAACTGGTTGATGAACTGGTCGGTGGTAACATAAAGAACCGTTTTGTCAGGGAAACTGTTCTTAACCTGTAAACCGATGGCATGCGAAAGATGGGTCTTTCCGAGGCCCGTGCTGCTGTATAACAGAAGTGGGTTAAAGGCGGTCTTACCGGGATTGTTGGAAACTGCAAAACCGGCCGACCTTGCCAGGCGATTGCAGTCGCCTTCTATGAAATTATCAAAGGAAAAGCTTTCAATAAGCTGTGAATTTACCTTGATCTTTTTCAGACCAGGAATAATAAATGGGTTTGGGATTTCCTTGGATGTTCCCTTGTTAAGATCTATCGGCATCGAAACTGCAGGATTGGAGGTTGCTTTCTTTTCTGTAGTAGGGATGTTGATTGTGAAAGGACCCGGATCGGTGTCTGAATTATCAACTATGATGCTGTATTCCAACCTGCCTTTATCCCCAAGTTCTTTTTTAATAGTTTTTTTTAGCAGTCCAATGTAGTGTTCTTCAAGCCATTCATAAAAAAATTGACTTGGAACCTGGATCGTAAGCACATCGTCCTTGAATTTTACCGGCTTAATCGGGAGGAACCACGTTTTAAAGCTCTGATAGTTGATATTGTCCTTAATTACCTTAAGGCAATTTTCCCAAACTTCAATAACGTTCTTTTCCATTAATTCAAATTACCTTGAATTGTGCGTAATGAGGTTAATTTCTGGGTATTTATCAAGATATTGGATTTTAACCGCAAGTAAAATAACCTTGAAAAGTGTACCTGATTGATTTAACAAAAGTGATAAAAAAAAGTTTAAAAAAAAAGTTTTTTATTCTTGATTTTCACAATAATTTGACAAGTAAACCTGACATTCATTTCATCTAAAACTATTGTTAAATCTGATATTATCTTAGCTTTCAGATTCTTGTTTCTTTGCTTGTTATGGCAGATTTTTGTTGTTTAGAAAGATTCTAAATTTCATTTTCCTTATATCCCAAACACTTAGCAAAATCAAGGGTTTTGTTAATTATAAAACAGACTAATTATAAATGGATAAGACCGTAGTTCTTTATACATCCACAGATATAAATATGTTTGAAATTCTCCGTAACCTTGCAATGACAGTTTCTGCACGACTGGCTTTAACCCTGAGGGTTATTTTACAGTTATCCCCGGATTCCTGCTTGGTAATTTCGAGTTTTTCGGCTTTGCTTATTTTCATGATATCATTCATATGTTGATATCCGAAGCTGACACTGATGCTTTTAAGCAAAATCTTTTCTTTCATGCCTGAATTCTCCAATGCACCAGATGCTGCAGCGCGATATGCTTTAATCAGACCTGGGATCCCAAGCTTGGTTCCTCCGAAATACCTGACTACAACAACAACTATGTCAGACAATCCTTTTGAAAGTATCTGGCCATAAATCGGGCGGCCGGCCGAGCCTGAGGGTTCTCCATCATCATTGAAGCGGAAAACCTCCTGGGCTGCTCCAATGCAGTAAGCGTAACAGTGGTGGTTTGCATCGAAAAACCTCTTCCTGGCTTCGGCAATTGCTTCTTTAGCTTCAGCTTCGGTGCTGACAGGAAATGCAAGGCCTATGAACTTGCTGGCTTTATCCCTGTATGCCGATTCACCTTTATGGTCAGGGACGTAATAAGAGTCGCCGTTCGCGTTCATGAAGCGAAAGTACGGTTTTTTAATGATGTCTTCGATCAGTTATGGAAGCTATTTTGTGCTAATTTAGGAGCATGGTTCAGAAAGAATATACGATTGAAAACATTCGGCGCTTGTTCCTTGACGAACTATCACAAAGTTACCCTCCTTATGAAATCAGGGAACTCCTCTATATCCTCTGCCACGATTTTTCAGGATGGAGCAAAGGCCGGTTTCTTATGGAATTAAAGACTGTATTACCATGGTCTGACGCTTCACTTCTGCTTGAAGCACTTATGAAACTGAAATCAGGAATGCCTGTGCAGTACATCACTGGAAAAGCTGATTTTAACGGCCTCAGTTTTCGTGTCAATCCGGATGTCCTCATCCCACGGCCGGAAACTGCCGAACTTGCTGAAATTATACTGGAGGAGCTTTCAGGAAAGGAATTAAAGAATTACCGCATTCTTGACATAGGTACTGGTTCCGGATGCATCGCGGTTTTCCTTAAGGAAAAGTTGCACGAAGCCCGGGTGTTTGCCCTGGATTCCTCAGCAGCAGCCCTGGAAACTGCAAGGCAGAATGCAGAAGAACTGGGGACAGAAATTCATTTTCTTCAACACAATATTCTCCTGAATAATATTAACATTCCGGTTCCGGAGATGGACCTGATCGTGAGCAACCCTCCATATGTTACAATGAAAGAAAAAAACAGCATCAGAATAAATGTGAAAGAGTTCGAACCGTCATCAGCCCTTTTCGTCCCGGATGACGACCCCTTAATTTATTACAGGTCAATTGCAGACCATTGCCCGGTAACACTCTCCGCAAGGGGGATCTTATACCTGGAAATACATGAGTCATTCGGTAAAGAAGTTGCCGTTCTGCTGATGTCAAGAGGTTTCGGAAGGGTGGAAGTGAAGAAGGACTTTTTCGGAAAGGACCGTTTTATAAGGGCTGAATTTAAAACCTGAGGATTCCCGGCTTCAGGATCCCCCTGATCTCCTCCATACTCAGGAAAATTTCTTCAGGTCCGGAGGCATATGGAGCGATATCATAATGATTATAATAGAACCCTATCCCGCCGGGAATAAGATAATAATTTTCGTTTGGTTTTATTTCATCAACAAAATAACCTGCCTCAGTCAGCTTTTGTGATTCAGCGATATGGTTTGACTTCCTGAGCTTTGCAGTCAGGAGTTTTGCAAGATCCTGTTTTTTCCCTTCGGCCAGAATATCATCAAGTGATAAAATTTTACCTGTTTTCAGATCAATGGTCTGGTATTCCCTGGTTTCAAGTCCATGGGCCCCGCCTGTGAAAGCATAACTCAGGATGTAGAAACTCACCCAGTAATTTTCATTACAGATGAGATGGACAAATTTAAGGAGTTCCCAATTCATTAAAGGAGAGTCAGGATATCTGCAGATTTCCTTGTTGCTGGAAAGGTAATCTCTCCGGAAAGTCTGGTAATTCAAAATAAGCATGCTGTCGGGTTCAGTCCCTCTGTATGCGGATGTATTGAAAAAGGCCATCATGGATTTGCGCAGGGAATCGGATATCAGGGGATCCCTGGATTCGAGGGGCGACAGAAATACCATACTTATAGTGCCGTTCGGTCGTCTGGTTTTATTTAATAGGGGGACTGATTTTGATAAGGAAAAAACGTTGAACTGGACACTTCCCGCCTCATCTGATTCAACCAGCTCAAAACTGTGGATCGCCTGGCCGGCTTCTTCTTCAAAAACGCCCCTGATTTGCCCCTCGCTGTTCATCTGCCCTTTAAAAGCCGGCAGTTCCGCACCGAAAGGGTGCAGGATAATTTTCCCCTTGTCATCGACATTTCCGCAAAAATTATACGGCTTGTTCCATTCCCCGTATGGAGAAATAGCATTGACATACTTTGAAGATAAAATACAGTCTGCGTATACGCTGTCATAAACTTTGACCAGGTTCATATCGACAATTACTCCACTGATGGTCCCAGACAAATGCCAGTATGCGCGTTTTGGCATAGGGTTCTGCGGGTAGCCCGCGCAAGAGAAATACAGCAATAGCCCCAGGCAATAAAGTTTAATATTTTGCATCCTTCCCTCCTGATATTTCAACGTATTGCACATAAAACACTTCACTTATAAAACCCTGATAATTCCATATCCCTGATGCCTAACGCCCAATGCCCAATGCCTGAATAAATTATTTTCTTCCGAAAACTGAGGTCCCGATCCGAACCATGGTGCTACCTTCCTCCAAAGCAATCAGGAAGTCGCCGGACATGCCCATTGAAAGCTCCCTGAATTCCTTATCCAAACGAAAGAACCGGGCTTTTATCTTCATGAAATGTTCCCTCAAAGACCTGAACTCCTCATGAATCAGTCTTTCATCATCCGTAAAAGTGGCCATTCCCATTAGGCCGATAATCTGTATATTTCGCATTGCACTATATTCAGCGGATTCAAGGATGACGAAAACTTCTTCGATAGACAAGCCGAATTTTGATTCCTCCTTTGCAATATGTAACTGGAGAAGGCAGGGAAGAAGCCGCCGGGCTTTTCCTGCCTGCCTATCAACTTCCATTAGAAGCTTCAGGCTGTCAATACTTTGGATCATATGAATGAATGGGACAATCAGTTTTACCTTATTTGTCTGCAAATGCCCGATGAAATGCCATTTTATGTCCCCGGGCAGCAACGGAGCTTTTCTGATGATCTCCTGTACCTTGTTTTCCCCAAACAGCCTCTGGCCTGAATTATAGGCATCCATGATTCTTCCGGGTTCCTGTTTTTTTGACACAACAATGATACTGATATGGGCCGGTATTGTCCTTCTTAAGTCCGCCAGGTTTTGCTGAATTCCCATCCGCATGGTATTGATTAACAAATATACTAATTTGTGCTTTCATCCCGTTCGATTACCTTTGTTGTTTATTCCTGAAGGAGTCGGGAGTTTTTTCCCATCATGTAAATGGAAATTTCTTTGATCTGACCAGTCACCAGCAATATTAACCAGGCAATGTTAAAATGTATAAAGTAGTACTTTCATTCTTACGCCAGCTTGTTTTCTGGATACTGTTTTTTAATTTCACAAGGCTGATTTTCCTGCTCTATTACTCAGGCATCATCTCTGCCGAACATATCAGGTTAACGGAGATCCTCGGTGTTTTTACGCATTCCTTCAAGCTTGATCTCGCGACTGCCTGTTATTTCGTGATATTTCCTTTCCTGGCCCTGCTTTTTCAGTCCTTTCTGAATAAGGGCTGGTTGACTGTCGTTATCAGGGTGTATACTGCTATCATGGTCAGCTTGTATTCACTGACTGCTGCCGGGGAGATGGGAATATATGCAGAGTGGAAAACCAAGCTGACATATAAGATTGTCAAATATTTCGAGCATCCCTCTGAAATATATAATTCTGCCGAGACCATTACATTCTTTATCCTTGTCCTGTTACTCGCCTTCATGATCTTTTCCGGAATTTTTGCTTTTAACCGCTGGTTTTTACGTGACCCGGGAAGGATGAGGATACCATTCTGGCAATCCTTGTTATTCCTTTTCATAACGCCTTTTTTCATTTTTACAGGTATGAGAGGAGGGGTGCAGCAAATCCCGATCAATCAGAGCCAATCCTATTTTTCCGATCATAATATTTTAAATCTTGCTTCAGTCAACAATGCCTTTAACCTGTATATCAGTGTTTTTGAAAATTTAGGAAATTTCAAGGAAGATCCTTATATATTCATGGACCAGGGTAAAGCTTCCGGAATCATGAAAGAAATTTTTGCAGTTAAAAAGGATACTACGATTTCTGTACTTGATACAAAACGCCCGAATATTGTCCTTCTGATACTTGAGAGCTGGTCGGCTGACCTGATTTTTGAACTGGGGGGAGAAGCAGGCATCACGCCTGAATTCAGCAAGCTGACTAAGGAAGGCATTTTATTCAATTCGATTTATGCTTCAGGCTCCAGGTCTGAGCAGGGGATGGCATGTATTTTCAGCGGTTTCCCGGCCCACCCGGTTTCTTCCATCACAGTTCAGCCTGATAAATTTGTCAAGTTACCCAGCCTGGTCAGGGAAATGAAAAACCAGAATTATTTCACGGCTTTTTATTTCGGGGGCCAACTCATTTACGGCAATATCAAGAGTTTTATTTTTTACAATGCATTTGACCAGATCATGGAAGGTGAGAATTTCCCGGCTTCTTTTCCGAGAGGAAAACTTGGTATCCATGACCAGTATTCACTGGGGTACCTGGCTGACGACCTGGATCGTTTCAGGCAACCTTTTTTTGCATCCTTGTTTACACTTTCGACGCATTCTCCATGGGACCAGCCGTTTCAGAAACCTCTGAAATGGGGTGGGAATGAGCATGAATATATCAATGCAGCCTATTATACCGACCATTGCCTTGGTGATTTCTTCAGGAAGGCCAGGCAGAAACCATGGTTTGCAAACACATTATTCATTATTGTGGCAGATCACAGCCATAACTCGTACCGGAACTGGCATCCGGAGTCGAGGGAGTACCATAAGATCCCGATGCTTTTTTACGGGGATGTAATAAAGAAGGAGTACCGTGGGAAACCCTGGACAAAGCTTGGAAATCAGCATGACATTGCGGCAACCCTGCTGGCCCAGCTGGGGCTTCCCCATGAGCAGTTTGTTTACAGTAAAAACCTGTTCAATCCACGATCAGGGGATTTTGCTTACTATACCACTGAAGACGGTGCAGGGTGGATGCACAACTGGAGTTACTATACTTTTGAAACCCATCCTCCAATGCGATACTGGTGGGAGACTTTTACTCCTCCGGCCGACAGTATGATATATATCAACGAAGCAAAGGCTTATCTTCAGACAGTTTTCGGCAATTATATGAAAAACTGAGGATCAGTCGAGAAGATGTACAACAAGACCTGACCTTAGTTTCGGTTCAAACCAGGTTGTTTTAGGGGGCATAATATTCCCTGAGTCGGCGATATTGATCAATTGCCCCATAGAAACAGGATAGAGTGCAAATGCGACTTTCATCTCCCCTGCGTCAACACGGCGTTTCAGTTCACCAAGGCCTCTGATTCCTCCCACGAAATCGATCCTGTTTGATGTTCTGAGGTCCTTGATGCCGAGTATCTCATCAAGGACAAGCTTTGACAGAATCGTGACGTCAAGCACTCCGATAGGATCTTCATCATTATATGTCCCTTCTTTAGCCGAAAGCGAATACCAGGTTCCTTCCAGGTACATGCTGAAATTATGCAAGCTGACCGGTTTATAGATATCTTTCCCTTTTTCCTCAATGTCAAATACCCTGGAAAGCTTTGCGAACAGCTGATCTTTTGATAATCCGTTCAGGTCCCTCACAACACGGTTGTAGTCAATGATAGAAAGCTGATTGTCGGGGAAATGAACGGCAAGGAAGAAGTTGTATTCCTCGTCACCCCTGTGGGATGGGTTGTTCAATTTTTTCTCATTGCCGACAAGAGCGGCTGCAGCTGTCCTGTGGTGACCGTCGGCAACATAGGTAGCCTTTACCTTACCGAAAAGATCAATGATCCTAGTGATCACGGTTTCATCTTCTATAACCCAGAAATGATGCCCGATACCGTCGACCGATGTAAAATCATAAGTCGGGTCATTATCCCTTACGAAGCCTGAAACGATCTCATCGATTGCTTTGACAGCAGGGTATGTAAAGAAAACCGGCTCCATGTTGGCATTTGTGACCCTGACATGTTTCATGCGGTCTTCTTCCTTATCCTTTCGGGTCAGTTCATGTTTTTTAACGACTCCTTCAAGATAGTCGGATACACCTGCACAGCCTACGATCCCGTATTGGGTTCTACCGTTCATGGTCTGTGCATAAATGTAAAGCTTGGCTTTGTCATCCTCAACAAGCCAGCCTTTTTCCCTGAACAGCCTGAAATTGTCCCTGGCTTTATCGTATACCGGCCCGGAATGAATATCGACATCCACAGGAAGATCGATTTCAGGTTTGATGATATGAAGGAGGGAGTAAGGATTCCCTTTTGCCTCTTCACGGGCTTCTTCGGAATTGAGAACATCATAGGGTCGTGATGCAAGTTCGGAAACGATTTCCTTAGGGGGTCTGAGACCCTTGAATGCTTTAAGAATTGCCATAAGTAACTGAAGTTTTCACAGTGAATTTATAGTATAAAAAGATTCCGCATCCTTGTGCGGTGGCAGAACCGGATAAGGACCTTTTCCGGAAAAAGCTGTCAACGGGAAATCCTATTCATTCTCATCTTCATCATTGCCATGATCGCCTACTTTAACGCTTCGCTGTAAAGAACCTATCAGCGCACCGATCATTTTGGTCATTTCCATAAGTTGATTTTTTGATTCATCATACTGCTTCTGGGAAATGAAATTCCTGTGCGAGGCAAGAGTTGTAAGGACCACGCACTCCCTGACAGAGCTTTTTGCCATCTTCAGGTAATAAACAAACTGACTTTTATTTCTCGATGACCCTTCTGCAATATTTGTCGAAATGTTTTGTGCAGAAACAAGAAACCTGTCAAAAAAGGATTTGGTAAACGGGTCGTTTCCGGAGCTTTTAGCCATATCATATCCCCAACTGACATATTCAAGTGATTTATGATAAATCCTCAAGTCTTCAAACCTGAAAAAGGTAGTGGGTTTTTCCTGTTCATTTTCCATTTTACCGACAATTAATTTATTACTGAATAAGCAAAAAGAATATATGGTACGGTTTATAGCGGGTTATAAATCAGTTTATTATTTGTTTACCTGGAAGGTTCTGTCACCGTTTTTAATGTAGTTCACAATCTGTTTTGCAGCAGCGATTCCTGCATTGATATTGGCTTCTTCCGTTTGTGCCCCCATTTTTTTGGGAGTGCAGAAGTATTTGCTTTTAAATCCTGCTTCAATTTCCGCCTTGTTTGTCGGTTCAACATCCGAAAGGTAGGCAAAATCTTTTCTCTCCTGGAACATTTTCAGCAGGTCAGTCTCACTGATCACTTCAGCCCTTGCTGTGTTTACAAGAATGGCAGGTGATGGCATCCGGGACAACAGGCCGTAGTTAACCGACTGCTTCGTCTGGCTGTTGGCGGGGATATGCAGTGAAATAAAGTTGCATTTGCTGTAAAGCTCTTCGACAGAACCGATCCATTTCACACCGTCTTTTTCTATAGCTTCTTTCGGGATAAACGGATCAAAAGCGTAACAATCCATGCCAAATCCTTTTGCAATCCTGGCAACATTCCTGCCAACCGCACCATATGCATGGATACCAAGTTTTTTATCTTTCAGCTCCAATCCTGATTTACCATTGAAAAAGTTTCTGAAATAGTAAACCATCAAACCCAAAGCAAGTTCGGCGACGGCATTGGAATTCTGGCCTGGTGTGTTCATCACGACGACGCCTTTTGAAGTGGCGGCAGCAAGGTCGATATTATCATATCCGGCACCTGCTCTGACTATTATTTTCAGGTTTCCTGCGGAGTCAATTACGGTCTTATCTGCCTTATCACTTCGAACAATAACTGCATCAACATCGGCCACAGCTTTAATGAAATCATCAGGGCTGGTATAGTTTTCAAGCAGGATCAGTTCAAAGCCTGCGTTCTCAATTACTTCACGGATACCTTTCACGGCAACGGGAGCAAAGGCCTTATCGGTTGCAACAAGTACTTTTGTCATTTCAATATCGCAATTAAGAGAGGCATCATTGCCTCCCTGGTTTTTACTCAGGCGTTTTCTTTTTCAAATTCATGCATGCAGTCGACCAATGCCTGTACGCTCTCATACGGAAGTGCATTGTATGTGGAGGCGCGGAACCCGCCTACCGAACGATGCCCTTTGATGCCCACCATACCTTTTTTCTTGGCTGCTTCCATGAAAGCCTCTTCCTTGTCCTTATATTGATCTTTCATCACAAAGCAGATATTCATCAGTGAACGGCTGTCGGCCGCTACGGTTCCAGTAAACATCCTGCTGTTATCAATAGCATCATACAGCAGCTTTGCCTTCCTGATGTTCATTTCTTCGATTACTTTCACACCGCCAAGGCCCTTGATCCATTTCAGGGTTTCCATGCAGGTATAGATCGCAAAAACAGGAGGCGTGTTATAAAGTGAAGGCTCCTTCAGATGCGTCGCATAGTTCAGCATAGTCGGGATCTTACGTTCCACTTTTCCGAGGATGCCGTCTTTGATGATGACAAAGGTGACCCCTGCCGGACCGAGGTTTTTCTGTGCGCCTCCGTAAATAAGGATGTATTTTGAAACGTCAACCGGCCTGCTCAGGATGTCGGACGACATATCGGCTACAAGGGGGACAGGGCTATCCATATCCGTCCGGATTTCAGTCCCGAAAATAGTGTTGTTTGTCGTAATATGGAAATAATCGGCATCCGCAGGGATAGTGTATCCCTTTGGAATGTAAGTAAAGTTCTTATCGGAAGAACTACCAACCACATTCACCTCCCCGAAAAATTTGGCTTCCTTTATCGCTTTCTGGGCCCAGGCTCCTGTTTCAAGGTAGGCAGCCTTCTTATTCATAAGGTTATAAGGGACCATGTCAAACTGGAGGCTTGCACCGCCACCAAGGAAAAGAACCTCGTACCCGGCAGGGATATTCAGCAACTCCTTGAAGAGCCCCATAGTTTCGTCAATAATTGCCTGAAAATCCTTGCTCCGGTGCGAAATTTCAAGCAGCGACAATCCGATCCCGTTTAAGTCGAGAATAGCTTTGGCAGAGTTTTCGATAGCAACACGCGGTAGTACCGAAGGTCCGGCATTAAAATTGTGCTTTTTCATAAGAATTGGTTTATTGTTTTAAACGACATTTTGGAATTTAGAACATAGAGAAATTGATATGGCAAAGTAAGTGATTTTCGGCTAAAAAATCAAAAATAAGATTTTTTTTCAGAGAATTCACTTAATTCATTATTTTCAATGAGAATCACTGTTCAGGGCCTCAAATTCAGGAATAAATTTCCATGAGTTATCCTTAAAAATGAAACCATCGGCAACTTCCGACGAGGGAACATAAAACTGATACTGGTTTTCAAGTTTCGGATCTAAAGGAATAAGGTGATCGCACACAATCATTGGCATGGTCCTGCCCGGCTGTTCAAATTCACGCTTCTTTGCGTTCCATTTTGCTTTCCCCGGTATTTTCTGTAACAGGTATTTAAGGCTCATGCCCGAGTTCGAGGAATATCTGAAAATTACCCGGGTTTGTTTACCATCCCTGAAATCGGGAAATACTTCTGAGCCGAAACACGCCTGGTTTTTATTGTCAAATGTAAGTACCTCGATCAGTTTGCTGCTGATCCCGGTATTGATCCCTGCCCAGCCAAGCAGAAGGTATGCCTTTACCCCGCCTTTCATCTCAAAGGGAATGATTTTATAATACAATGCCCCGAACCAATTTCCTGCTTTACCTATAAAATGTTCCTGATCTTCAACCGAATCGGAACAGTCGGTAAGAACCAGCAGGGAGTCGTTTTTTAGTTTGTCTTTAAACTGGATCAGGCAGAAGAAACGGTTACGCCCGCCTGAAAGAGGGACATTCCAGTTATAAATACGGAAATTCCCTTCAGGCGATTCCAACCTGGCTACATTTTTAAGTGAGTCCCAAGGGTAACTCCATGACCCTTTGACTTTAAGTGCCCGGGCAAGATCAGACTGAAATTCAAGACTTTGCTGTAACCTGTCCTGATCTTCCTGCTCACTGATAACAGAAGTAAAAGAGCGCTTCAACGCCAGTTCAGTTTCTTTTAATGTGGCAGAGCCCTGGGAGAACCCCAAAAGGTTATTTAAGGTCAGAATCAATAAAACATGCAAACGGACAAGTTGAATGTCCATACTATGACTAATTTTACGGCACGAAATTATGGACTTAAACAACCGAATCCAAACATTTATTGCATTGGGTAAAACCATGGCCGGGTTCCCCGATGGACTAACGGAGGGTTCATTTCACCCCCTGTCAGAAGCGGTTTTGCAAGCTGAAGCTGCAAACCCATGGTTTACCCAGGTTAATATCAGGCATGCTATTAATGCCATAGGTCAATCTATGACTGCCCTCAGGCTGAAAGAATGGCTGCTGCCCTATACAGGATTGATTCAAAGGCCTGGCCGTCCATCAAAGACGGTTGGAGTAGTTATGGCGGGGAATATTCCCCTGGCAGGGTTTCATGACTTCCTTTCAGTGCTGATATGCGGGCACAGGATAAAGGTAAAACTTTCGTCGCAGGATGACATCCTTATTCCGGCAGTGGCCCGGCTTATGACTGAAAGTGATGAACGCTGGGATGAGATGCTTGAATTTTCAAAGGAACCTTTTAAAAAGTTTGATGCGATCATAGCAACCGGCAGCGATAATACATTTCGCTACTTCGATTATTATTTCAACCGGTATCCGCATCTTCTCCGCCGGAACAGGAACAGCATTGCGGTTTTGACAGGGGAGGAGACAAGCTCTGATCTCGAAGGACTGGCGGATGATATCATGATGTATTTCGGCCTGGGTTGCAGGAATATATCGAAGATATACGTCCCGCGTAAATATGATCTCAATGTCCTCCAGCCCTGTGTCAGGGTATACGAAAGTATGGAATTCCATAACAAATACCGCAACAATTACGATTACCAGAAAAGCATTTTTCTGGTCAATAAGAAGCCATTTACAGATTTCGGAAATCTTTTACTGGTTGAAGATCAACGCATCCCATCACCTGTTTCGGTACTTCATGTTGAAAGATACGGTGATCCCGCTGAACCGGCACGAGCGATCAGGGATTCATCAGGACTGATCCAGTGCGTGGTTTGCCACAGGGATCCGGGAGTGCCTTTTGTCCTGCCAGGGACAGCCCAGCAACCAGCCTTACCCGATTACGCAGATGGAGCGGACACATTGAAATTTCTGCTGGATGAAATTTACACGAAAAATATTTGTATTTCCAATAAAAATCTCTAATTTTGCACCCTCATTTAAAAATTCCATTTAAAATGAAAAAAGATATTCATCCGAAGGATTACAGACTGGTGGTTTTCAAAGACATGTCAAACGAGTATTCATTTGTTTCCAAGTCGGCTGTGAAGACGAAAGAGACCATTGTCTGGGAAGATGGCCTGGAATATCCTCTTGTTAAACTTGAGATCTCTCACACTTCCCATCCTTATTACACCGGGAAAATGAAACTGGTCGATACTGCCGGGCGCGTTGACAAGTTCAAGACACGTTACCAGAAACACATTGATAAGAAGAATGCGAAGTAAAACGGATAATAAATTTCACAAACCCTTGTTTTATTATAAGAACAAGGGTTTTTTATTTGTGCCAGAATCCCTAGTTTTGCAATAGGTAACACATCTGCTGAACGAATTATCGATACATTATGAATTACATCCTTTTTGATGACAGTATAGTCAGGAACAATCTTCTCCCTTTGACCTTCATGAGGCCTGTTGCGGATATCCGGATTGGCATCCTGACCATACGGGAGAAGTGGGAAAGACGGCTGAATGCTGTAACATCTACGCTGACGGAGAATTATCTTTCGAAAAAATTCAACATCGTAAAAGAGAAAGAAAATATCCTGATCAACGGCTCGGTCTGCCCTACCGATGAGATCATCGAGGTAGTCAGGAATCTGAAACAATACCAGACGATAGTATACCAGGATACTATCATCGCCCTGCATGTCAGTGCTGAAGACCTGGATAAGCTCGGAGATGCCACATCCGATGGAATTGAAGAGATCAAAGTAAAAAACCCGCCGATGAGGATCGGCCATACCTGGGATATTTTTTCCAAGAACGGGATTGCCCTTGCTGAGGATTTTGAATTCCTTACAAAAGACAGGAAATCCCAGAAACCGGGGCCGTCAAACAGGATAATCGGTGAAGAGAATGTATTCATTGAAAAAGGGGCAAAAATTGAATGTGCCGTTCTGAATGCTTCCAGCGGACCGATTTATATCGGTAAACACGCCGAGGTGATGGAAGGTGCTGTTATCAGGGGCCCTTTTGCACTTTGCGAAGGAGCGCAGATCAAGATGCTGGCAAAAATTTATGGCCCGACGACTGTGGGCCCGTATTCACGGGTAGGAGGGGAGGTCAACAACTCGGTCATTTTTGGTTTTTCAAATAAAGCCCACGACGGCTTTCTTGGCCATTCGGTCATTGCGGAATGGTGTAACCTGGGAGCTGATACGAATACTTCAAATCTTAAAAATACCTATGATACAGTGAGGCTTTGGAGCTATGTAAAACAAACCTTTGTGAGCACCAACCAGCAATTCTGCGGGCTTATCATGGGAGACCATTCAAAATGCGGGATCAATACCATGTTCAATACGGGAACTGTCGTAGGGGTCAATGCCAATGTTTTCGGATCCGGGTTCCAGAGGAATTTCATCGCCTCATTTACCTGGGGGGGGACCTCGGGGTATACCAATTACAATCTGAAAAAAGCCATTGAGGTTGCAGAGCTCGTTTATCATAGGAGAAACCTGGTATTCGATGAAACGGAAAAGGACCTTCTGGCAGATGTGTACAAACTGACCCTTAAAAATAAATACCTGTAAGTTTCTGGCACATTAATTGCCTGTAAGCATATTCCAGGTGATTTTACCTGAAATATGACATTTTTTCCTATGGAGAACAAACCGGAACATTTATTCTATAATATGTCGGATCTGCTTGATGCGGAAACTGAATTTATTCCACTTCTGTCGTCCGAGGACGAGGAGGTTATGAATAATGAAGACATTCCCGATGAATTACCTCTGCTCCCGCTTCGTAATACTGTGCTGTTTCCTGGGGTTGTGATCCCTATAACCGTTGGAAGGGATAAGTCGATCAGGCTTATCCGCGATTATTATAAAACAGGCAAGACAATCGGGGTAGTAGCCCAAACCGATGCCGGGATCGAGGATCCTGAATTTACTGACCTCCACAAGATCGGTACTGTAGCATACATCATCAAACTGTTACAGATGCCCGATGGAAACACCACTGCAATCATACAGGGGAAACGCCGTTGCAGGATCAGGGAATTACTGCAATCGGAGCCCTATATGAAAGCCAGGGTCGAATCATATGATATGACTATAAAGGACGACAAGGATGACAAGGAATTCGGCGCACTGATGTCCTCAATTAAAGACCTTGCCATTCAAATCGCGAATAAATCCCCGAATATCCCTTCTGAAGCGGCATTTGCCTTAAAAAATATTGAAAGTCCCTCTTTCCTTGTTCATTTTATCTCATCCAACCTGAATATCGAACTGGCTGAAAAACAGAAGATCCTGGAAACGGTGGAACTTGTTGAACGGGCCCAGATTGTGCTCAGCCACCTTACAAAGGAACTTCAGGTTACAGAGCTTAAACAGCAAATTCAAAACAAGGTTAAAACGGATCTGGACAAACAGCAACGGGATTACCTGTTGAATATGCAGCTTAAAACCATCCAGGAAGAACTTGGAGGAAATCCCAATGCCCAGGAGGTCAATTCACTCAGGGAGCAGGCCAAGCTAAAGAAATGGTCTAAGGAGATCGAACAGGTCTTTGAGCGTGAGCTTAATAAACTCCAGAGGATGCATCCCGCCGCGGCAGAATATTCCATACAGGTCAATTACATTGAAACTCTGGTTCAGCTGCCCTGGAATGAATATACTGACGATAATCTCGATCTGAAAAATTCAATGAAAGTTCTGGATGAGGACCACTTCGGCCTGGAGAAAGTCAAGGAAAGAATTATTGAATTTCTGGCCGTGATCAAGCTGAAAAATGACCTTAAATCTCCTATTCTTTGTCTTGTAGGGCCACCGGGAGTTGGTAAAACTTCGCTTGGAAAATCAATTGCAAGGGCGCTGGGCAGAAAATATATCAGGATGTCGCTTGGCGGGCTGAGAGATGAGTCGGAACTCAGAGGACACCGGAAAACGTATATAGGAGCTATGCCAGGACGTATCATACAAAGCCTGAAGAAAGTCAAATCATCAAACCCTGTGTTTGTCCTTGATGAGATTGACAAAGTGGCAGGGATGAATTTCAGCGGGGATCCCCAGGCAGCCTTGCTGGAGGTGCTGGATCCTGAACAGAACCAGGCGTTCTATGACAACTTCCTGGAAGTCGAGTTCAACCTAAGCAGAGTCATGTTCATTGCCACTGCCAATACCCTCGCCACCGTGCACCCGGCACTTCGCGACAGGATGGAAGTGATAGAACTCCCCGGCTACCTGCTGGAAGAAAAACTTGAAATTGCAAGAAGGCACCTTGTTCCCAAACAGATCAGGGAACATGGGATGAAAAAATCACAACTGGAATTTGGCAGACCGGTGATCCGGAAGATCATTGAAGAGTACACCCGGGAATCGGGTGTGCGTGGCCTTGAAAAGAATATAGCCAGGATCATCCGTTACAAAGCGAAAGCAATTGTTAACAATGAAGAGTTTGATCGCAACATCAATGCTTTGGAGCTTAAAAAAATACTCGGCGTACCTGTATTCCAGGCAGAGAAATATATTTCGAACGAGATAGCCGGTGTAGTTACGGGCCTGGCATGGACCCCATCAGGAGGAGAAATATTGTTCATCGAAGTAAGTCTGAGCCTTGGAAAAGGAGACCTGACCCTCACAGGGAACCTGGGCGATGTAATGAAAGAATCGGCCAGCATAGCTCTGGCTTACCTTAAGGCACACAGCGGGGATTTAGGCATAGCAGGGGAAGTCTTTGGTAAATGGAATATCCATATTCATGTTCCGGAGGGGGCAACGCCAAAAGACGGCCCTTCCGCCGGCATAACCATGTTCACTGCGCTGGCTTCTGCATTTTCACAACGAAAGGTCAGGGAGAGAATGGCAATGACGGGAGAGATCACCCTCCGGGGAAAGGTCCTTCCGGTAGGAGGGATCAAGGAGAAGATACTTGCTGCTAAAAGGGCCAGGATCACAGATATCGTGCTTTCAAAGGAAAATTTAAGGGATATTGAGGACATTAAAAAGGAATACATTGAAGGCCTTACTTTCCATTATCTGGAAGAAATGAAGGAAATCAATGAACTTGCCCTGACTTCCCACCTTGTGAAAAAGCCTCTCAATCTGAATTACTAAGCGTTTATTTTCGGACCACCATCTTTTTAATGCAGCTGAAATCATTGGTAATCAGGCGGTAATAATACACACCCGAAGGGAGATCAGAGCAGTCTACCCCGACTTGATGTGAGCCGGATCCCTGCCAGCCGTTTACAGCTTGCATTACAACCATTCCCAGGGTATTTAAAATGTCAAGCCGGACTTCAGCCGGCTTGTCCATTCTGAAAGTGATAGTCGTCTTAACTGAGGCGGGATTCGGAATGTTCTGGTCCAATGTGATCCCGTTTTGACCGGGATTCATTGAAACCCCGACATTCGTGGTGCTTTGTTTAAGGACTATTTCATCATCAGGATCAAAAGTAAAGGTCTGTGGTTGCTTGTTGAATACCCAGAGATAGGCCTGGTTGTTGTAATCGTTGGAAACCATGATCACTGTGTCGCTGTTATCGGTAAACTGGATTTTTAGCGGCAGAGGCATTTTAAAGAAAGGCGGATTTGCCTGGGTTTGGATGGTATTGAAATCAACCTGCCAGTTCCCGCCGCCAAGATCTTTGAAATCATAAGTGTTATTATAAACCGGGTGATTCGGCTCATAGATCCATTCATAGAAGAACCATGTATAATCCTGCCCTGTAACTGAATTGACTTCATGGTTGAAGTCAGAAATAGTTGCCGATTTGAATTTGTAATTTGTATCCGCACAGTAAGTCCTTAGGACCTGGAAGAACAATGAGTCGCCTAAAACATAACGCAGCTGGTGAAGGACACAAGCTCCTTTGCAATAGGTTATTTCCCAGTCAAACAGGATATCGACCGATGGAGTGTGGATGGCCCAGTCGGGATTGGAAATAGCCCAGCCCGGATTCCCGCTAAGGTATTGTGAAGCGAAGGACTGAACCCGCGAGAGGTAATCCTGGTACCCTCCCGAGCTTTCAAGCCAGAAACACTCCGACCAGGTGGCAAAACCTTCATTAAGCCAGATATCAGCCCAGGTTCCGCAGGTGATCATGTCACCGTACCACTGGTGGGCGAATTCGTGGGAGACCATGTCAACATCCCAGCAGCCCGGACAAAGGCTCGTTAGGGTCTGGTTTTCCATTCCTCCCCAGGCAAACAAATTATTCAGGGTTGCAAACCCGTTTTTTTCAAAGGGATGTTCGCACCACTTCCTTGAATAATAGGTCGTCATTGAATCAATAAGGCCCTCGATCTCCGAGGGATCTTCATTAGGATTATAGTAAAACCGGATTGGGATGCTGTCGGAGGGATTTGAAATTTTGTGCCAGTAAATGATATCGAGTTTGTAATTGACTTCCGCTGACATCACCATAAGGTACGTTGCGACATTTTCTGCGCTGATCCAGTGATAGGACAACGTATCGGCAGTGAGTGTGGAATCGGCAAGCCGTCCGTTGGAGCCAAGCTTGACATTCGCAGGCACCCTGGCTGTGAGCTCCGCAAGAGCTTTATCGGAAGGCTTATCCCAGCAAGGGAACCAGTGCCTGGCGCCTTCGGGTTCGCAATCCGTGAAAATCATCCCTCCCGAGGCATAGAAGGCATCATCAACAACATTTTTATGATGATACCAGATCATCACTTCAGCTTCCTCGCCGGCCTGGTAGGTATGGTCGAGTGTGATACAGAGAGTATCCGAAGAATGCGTGAAACTGACGCCTGCAAGCCTGACTGAATCGATCTGCAACGAAAAGACCGAGGCATTCAGTTTGATACTTCCCAAAGCGGAATCGGCCCTGAAATCAATTTTAACATTAGCAGAAAAGTCCTTTGGGTATGGTGACTGGAAGCAATGCCATATGCTGAGATCCAGTGTATATTTAAGTACATCAAAGGAATGGGGCGCCACTGAATCTTCGCTTTCCCGGGCCAGGGGATGGTTTTTTATGGTAGATTTTTTCAGATGGCATTGATATGCTCCTGATGATCTTGCATCAGTTTGTGCCTCGAGGTTAAACGTCATCATCGTGACCAGGAGAAAGAAAATTGCGGTACATTTCATATGTGGGAAGTAAAATGTGTTATTGAAAAGGGGAAAGCAGGATACCGGATAATATGCCAACAAATTTAAGTTAATTTTGCATGCAGTGAATTCTGATTTATCACATATTACTGCAGGGGGAGGCAGATTGCTGACGGGCCTGATCCGCTTCCTGCTGCCATTCATCTGTTGTATTCTTGCTTCCTGCGGGAACCAGGATAAAAGGGACTTTGATTTGAATGTTTTCCGGTACAATGAAGCGTCAAATATCTCCGGTCTCGATCCTGCGTATGCCCGGGACCAGTCGGTGATCTGGCCGGTGAATCAGATCTTCAACGGCCTTGTGCAGATGGACGACAGGCTTCGCATCCAGCCCTGTATTGCCAGCTCCTGGAAGATTTCCGAAGACGGAAAAGAATACACATTTCATCTCAGGCAGGACGTATTTTTTCATCAGGACGCGGTTTTCGGAACCGGGCGGCAGAGGAAAGTCAGGGCTGATGACTTTATATTCAGTTTTGACCGTATAATCGATCCTGCAACGGCTTCTTCCGGCTCCTGGATTTTTGACCATGTTGAAATGATAGCCGGGAAACCCTCTTTCGCTTCCGTCAACGACAGCATGCTTGTCATAAGGCTGAAAAGTCCGTACCCGCCTTTCCTTTCCATGCTGGCCATGCCCTATGCATCAGTTGTACCACGGGAAGCCGTTATGGCTTACCAGGGCAGGTTCGCGCGGCATCCGGTTGGCACGGGCCCGTTCATGTTCAGATACTGGAAGGAAGGTGTGAAGCTGGTGCTTGTGAAAAACCCGGCGTATTTTGAATCCGAAGGTGGAAACAAGCTGCCCTTTCTCGATGCAGTGAGCATAACTTTCCTTTCCGATAAGCAGTCTTCATTCCTTGAATTCATCAAGGGAAAGATTGATTTTATATCCGGTATGGACCCTCTGTACAAGGACGAGCTGCTTACCGGGGAAGGCCTTTTAAAACCTGAATACCGCCAAAGGTTTGAGCTGGTCACACAGCCTTATCTGAATACAGAGTACCTCGGTTTTCTGATCGATGTGCAAAAAACCGATGGAAAACCAAATCCTTTGTATGATAAAAGGGTCAGAAAAGCCATCAATCTTGCCTTTGACCGGAAAAAAATGATTTTTTTCCTGAGGAACAATATCGGGACGCCGGGAACTCATGGAATTATTCCCAGGGGGCTTCCTGCTTATGATTCATCAGTGGTTTTTTATGACTTCCAGCCTGAGATTGCCAAAAAGCTTCTTTCGGAGGCCGGCTATCCGGGGGGTAAAGGCATGCCTCCAATAACCCTTGTATCAACTCCTGATTATCTTGATTTCTGCAAGCATATACAGCATCAGTTAAGCGAAATCGGGATAGAGATGAATATAGAGGTCAATACACCTGCCGCAGTGAAGGAAATGAAAGCCAGTGCCAGGCTTCCGTTTTTCAGGGCCTCATGGATAGCCGATTACCCTGATGCCGAGAACTATCTGCTGATGTTCCTGAGCCGGAATTTTTGCCCGCGGGGACCGAATTATACTCACTTTTCCGACCCCTCATTTGATCGTTTGTATGAGATTTCAATGAACCAGACTGACGATTCCGTCCGCACCGGATTGTACAGAAAGATGCAAAGGATCATGATGGATGAATCCCCGGTTGTGGTACTGTATTATGACCAGGTGCTGAGATTCGTGAGCAGGAGAGTAAAAGGCCTTGGCAGTAATCCGATGAACATGCTGTCATTAAAGAAGGTACGGATTATTCACTGAGCGTTACGGCAAGGCCGTCATATGCCAGTTGCACAATATCCGGCAGGAGCGGAGATACTTCGGTATACAGGCCCATCTGGTGGCTGATATGGGTAAGATACCCCTGTTCGGGTTTTAATTCTGCCATCAGGGCCAGGGCTTCCTCAAGGCTGAAATGTGAATAGTGCCTTTCCTTCCTCAGGGCATTCAGCACAATTACTTTGGACCCCCTGATTTTATCCTTTTCTTTTTTGCTGATTTTAACTGCATCGGTTATGTAGGTGAAATCAGCAAAGCGGAAGCCATAGACAAAATGCCTGTTATTAAAATGAGTGGCTCTGACAGGGATCACAGGAAGGTTATTAAACTGAAATGGTTTAGAAGACAAAGTATGAAGGTAAATCTCAGGGACCCCGGGATATGGCTCTTTCTCAAATGCATAGGCATACTCGCGCCGGATTGTTTCCTGTACTTCCATTGACGCATAGACGTCGGTCGGCTTTTTCAGAAAATAATTAAACGCCCTCACATCATCCAATCCTCCTAGATGGTCTTTGTGAGCATGTGTAAGCAGGATCGCGTCAATGCTGTTCACATTATACCGAAGCATTTGCTGCCTGAAATCCGGCCCGCAATCAACAACGAACCTGTACCCGCTCCATTCCACTAGGATTGAAGACCGCAGACGGATGTCACGGGGGTCTGTTGAACGGCATACGCGGCAGTTACAGCCGATGACCGGGACTCCCTGTGAAGTACCGGTACCAAGGAAAGTTATTTTCAAGGATCAGAGAGATAAAATTTTTTGTTGAACGTTTTTCATGAGCCACATTGGAGTGGAAGTCGCCCCGCATATGCCGACCGAATCATCTTTATTAAACCATGAGCCCTGTATCTCCTCGGGGGAACTGACGAAAAAAGTATTTGGGTTTTCGTGCAGACACACATTATAGAGAACGCTTCCATTTGAAGAGTGTTTCCCTGCAACAAAAACGATTTTATCAAACTTACGGCTGAAAAGCCTCAGCCTGGGTTCCCTGTGAGAAACCTGCCTGCAGATCGTATCTTTAACCGTAACTTCGATACCGGATTCTTCAAGTTTGTCGACGATTGCATAAAAGTTTTCGATCGACATGGTGGTCTGACTGTAGATGGTGATTTTTTTTGGTATCTTATTAAGGTCAAGGTCTTCGAGATGACCGAAAACCACCGCTTTGTTACCGATTTGTCCGTTCAACCCGATAACTTCGGGATGGTTGGGTTTGCCATAAAGATAAATGGTCTCGCCTTTTTCAAACGATTCCCTGAATCTTTTCTGCAGCTTCAGTATTATCGGGCAGGAAGCATCAATTATCCTGTTCCCGTTTTTCATGGCGACTTCGTAACTGACGGGAGGCTCTCCATGCGCACGAAACAGTATGGTCTTATTCCTGATATTCTGCAGATCCTGCTTGGAAATATTAAACATCCCCTGGGCTTCCAGGCGTTTAACTTCCTCATCGTTATGAACGATCTCTCCCAGGCAATATAATTCGCCTGATTCAGCCAGCTCTTTCTCTGCTTTCTGAATCGCGCTTACAACACCGAAGCAAAACCCTGATTCATCATCTATCCGGATTTTCAGGTTCAGATTCCCCATACACCATGGATCAGCTTAAATATTGTTCGAGAATTGTAAGCAGGAGGTTTTTATTGATCGGCTTTGCAATGTAATTATCAAATCCGCTTTCCAGGGCTTTTTCCTCATCCCCGTAAAGTGCATGGGCTGTCATGGCAATCACGGGTAATTTCGGACGCAGAACTTTTGACATGCGCGTAGCTTCATACCCGTCCATGACCGGCATTTTTATATCCATCAGGACAATGCTTATCTCTTCATGTGAATCGATCATTTCAACTCCTTCCTTCCCGTTTTTGGCCCAGAGTATCGAAGCTTCCGTATTTTTAAGAATTGTTTTGATAAGCAAATAATTGGATTCTTCATCCTCAACCATGAGGATGGTTTTATTATGGAAAAAGGTGAGAGAGCGCTTTTCAACTCCCGTTCCCCTGCTTTTATGCCAGCTCATGTCCCTGCATGGGATCAGGAAATAAAACACAGACCCTTTACCCGGCTCCGATTCCACCCAAATCTTCCCATTCAGTATTTCACAGAGCCTTTTGCTGATTGAAAGCCCCAGGCCGGTACCGCCAAATTTACGTGTGTATGTTTCATCTGCCTGCCGGAATTTTTCAAAAATCAATTGTTGCTGATCGTGGGAAATTCCGATGCCGGTATCTTTGATAAAAAATATGATATCCTTGCCATTTCCAATTGTATAACCATATTCTATGGAACCCTGCATCGTGAATTTAACAGCATTCTTAAGGATGTTGCTGAAAATCTGGAAAAGTTTATTCTGGTCAGTGAAGAGGTATAGATCCGGGTGAAGGGGGTCGGGAGTATAATGAACCGCCAGGTTCGATTTTTCCATACTCTTTACTTCAGAAGATATGGTATCATTGAGTTTGATCCGGAATTTCTCAAAAGGGAAGTGCTCCATCTCAATTTTAATGTCGCCTGATTCAATCATGGAAATGTTGAACAGGTCTTCTATGATGTTCAGAAGGTTTTTCCCGCTTTTGTTGATGATCCTAATGTATTCCTCCTGCTCTGCTTCGGCCATTTCTTTACCTATGATCCCTGAGAAGCCAATGATGGCATTCAAAGGCGTTCTGAGTTCATGTGACATGGTGGCAAGGAATGCCGACTTCAGGCGGTCACTTTCCTCGGCGCGTTCTTTCGCGTAAATCAATTCCAGTTCAGTCCGCTTCCTGATGTAAGCCATCCCGATACTTAGCGCGGTAGTTGTGAGAATTCCTTCCTCGGTAGGGGTCCATTCCCTCTCTGTTGTACAATCATCAAACCCGATGAATCCCCAGAAATGCTTGTCAATGAATACCGGGATTGCAAGAAGCGACTTCACCTGCTGAGGTTCCAGAATTATTTTCTCCAGGTCAGGAAACTCTTTTACGAGGCCTTTGACCGACTTGCCGGCTGAAAGCCTGTCATACCATCTCGGAAAAGTCACAGCATACGAAAAATTATCGGGCTCAGCATTGCTTTTAAGACTGATTGTCTCTCGGCTTATCCATTGCTGCCTTAGGTTCATGAATATTTCACCGTTCTCAGGATCTTTAAGGTTCTCAAAAATATAAACCCTATCGGCTGAAATTGCTTCCCCGAGAACCTGCAGGGCCTCCTGTATAGCAGCTTCCAGATCGGTCCTTTGCAGGAGGCTGATAACAGCCCTGGTTGCGGATTGCAAAAGCTTATCCCTTTGTTTCAGAGCCGACTCTTCTATCAATCGTTCAGTTATATCCCGGGTTATCCCATGCACAGCCACAAGTTTATTCTCATGGTCGAGGATGACATTTGCGTGAACTTCACCCGTTTTGATGGATCCGTCTTTACACTTATGTTGGACTTCCAGGATGACGGACATGCCTCTTTGAATTTTACCGAGGTCTGATAATCTTTTATATTCCCTGAATTTCTGTATCACCCTCTTTAATGATTCAGGAGGATAAATCTCTTCTGCCGTCAGAGCCAGGAATTCAGCAACGGTAAATCCCCGCTGGTAGAATATTGACGGACTTACATAAACATATTTCATATTCAGGTCCATCATCCAGATTACATCGGAAGTATTTTCGGCAATTGATCTGTACTTTTCTTCATTCAGCCTTGCAGCATTCTCATTTTCCTTAAGCTTTGTTATATCATGCATGCTGACGCAAAATCCCGAGAGTTTTTGCTTCCGGATGAACAGTGAGGTCATAGTAATTTCAATAAACCGCGGGGGGGAAAAATATACTTTCTCTTTGCAGTTTTCCTCGATGGAAGCGACAATAATTCCAGCCCCAACGGTTTCCAGTGATCGGAGATCTCTGCCGATCACCTGTTCATCGTTGCTGATCCCGATGATGGACCTGGCGGCAGGGTTAATATCCACTATTCTTTGAGAGGAATCAAGAACCAGAAGCCCGTCAGCCATAGTCTCAAGCAATATGGCCCTTGCATTGGGAGAGAGATCCAGAAGCCTGAATTTTTCCATGGCAAGGACAAGGATCAACCCGGATCCTGAAAAGGCAATCCGTGTGAGGTCAAGGCCGGGTAAGGGGTTCAGCCGGGCAAGGTATAAAATGCTCCCTATCCATGGTAGCAGCGCGCTTATAAGGATTGCAGAGAACTGGTAACGGAAAGTCGATTTATACTGGATCAGTGAATTTATAAGAATAATGACACTCAGCAAGAGCATAAGGTAGGAGTAACCCATAAAGCCAATCCAGAACCAGGCACCATGCCTGTAAATGATCTGAAATGACCCGGCAGGCCCTGCATCATACCCGGTCCAGACAAGATGATGCAAGCCATTGGTTATGGCTGCAATAAAAGTCATGGCTGGAACGATGAACAAGGTTACCACCCAGTACTTCCGCAGATAAAGGTTGGGATGTGTGTATGTCACAATGAGAATAAAAAAAAGAACCGGGACATTCACTCCGCCCAGGTATTCAATTTTTGACCAGAAGAATTTATCGGCAGGGAAAATGGAAGAAGATTCAAGCATCCCGCCGGCACACCACCAAGCAATAAAAACAAGGAGAATCACAAGTATCCCCCCCCCGGGCACCTTCCTCCGCTGGAAGGCAATAAATGCCGAAATCAGCGAAATTGCAACAGTCAGTGCATAAAGCAGTGTGTAAATATTTATTTCATAACGGAACATGAAGGGTCTTTGGATGTAAAAATACAAAAAACCCTCAATCACTTTATAATCTTTTGAAAGATTAGACGTTCTATCCTTTTATTGTAATTTTGCAGAAAGCTGAACTGATTCCGGTTGGCAGGAATAATATTCTTTTACATTCCGAATGATAATCCTGCGGGCTAAATCCGGGAGTTTTCGCGAAAAAGTTAGACCTGGGATGTTCAAATACATAAGGCGAAAGATCGGATTGTACTACCTTCGTAAGGAGCAGGCAACGACTGACCACGGACGAAGGATGGTCAACCTCCCTGAAGCCAGGCATATAGGAGTTATTTACACTCTCGATGGTGTTCCCGATTATGATAAGGTGTCGCAGTTTGTTGCCTCGCTTCAGCAGGAACATAAGGAAGTCAAGGCTCTGGGCTTTGTCAAGAGCAAGGCATTGATTGAAAGATTCCTGCCAAAACTTTCCTACGATTTTTTTTCAGGAAGGGACCTGACCTGGTTTTACAAACCTATTCATGAAACGGTAAAGGATTTTATAGCCAGGGACTTCGACCTGCTGATCAACCTGAGCCTGGAAGATACTTTTCCCCTGAAATACATTTCGGGGATGTCGCATGCTCTTTGCCGGGTCGGCAGGTATTCGGAAGAGAATTTACCTTATTATGATCTGATGATCGATCTGAAACCTGCGATGACGGTCGATGATTATTTTACCCAGATCAGGCATTATCTCACAATCATCAAGACAAATGAAAACCGTCCAAAGTAAATTCCGGGGTACCGGTGTGGCAATTGTGACTCCGTTCAGGAAATCGGGTGCTGTCGATTTCGATGCATTCAGCCGGATTATGGACCATACTATAGACGGTGGATGCGAGTATATTGTCGTTCTGGGCACGACGGGGGAATCGCCTGCCATTTCGAAGCACGAAAAAAAGGCTCTGATCGAGTTCGCAGTAGAAAAGAATTCAGGGAGAGTCCCGCTTGTGGTCGGAATCGGAGGGAATAACACATCCGAAGTGGTTTTATCAATCCACAATACTCCGCTGAAAGGTATAGCTGCAGTATTGTCGGTTTGCCCGTACTATAATAAACCCCAGCAGGAAGGTATTTTTCAGCACTTCAATACCGTGTCGGAAGCATGCCCGCTTCCTGTGATCCTTTATAATGTTCCAGGGAGAACAGGCAGTAATATCTCGGCTTCAACAACGCTGAGGCTTGCCCGGGAATGCAAAAACATCATCGGGATCAAGGAGGCATCAGGGAATATTGACCAGGTAAGTCAGGTACTGAAGCACAGGCCGGATGGGTTTTTAGTGATTTCAGGAGATGATGCACTAAGCCTTTCCCTTTTGGCGCTTGGTGCCGACGGCGTCATTTCGGTAGTCGCAAACGCATTTCCCGCTGAATTTTCAGGCATGGTCCGTTACGGATTAATGGGTGATTTTATAAAGGCCAGGGAAATTCATTTCAAACTTCTTGATATTATGAATGCTCTTTTCGCTGACGGAAGCCCGGCCGGCGTAAAGGCGGCACTGGAAATCAGGCAGCTTGCAGATAACTACCTCAGGCTTCCCCTGGTCCCGGTTAATAATGAAACTTATAAACTTATAAAACAACTTCTTTCCTGATGAAAAAGCTCTTTACTTTCATAATCCTTTTAATCGTTTCCCTGGGCTACGCACATGGGCAGACCATTGCTAAAGGGAAAACCGACAGCCTGTTCAACGTGAATGGCGAAATCTATTTCAGGTTCAGGGTCTCCGGCCCAACTGAAGTCAATGCCATTTCGGCTATGATCTCCATCGATAATGTGAAGGGATCAGTGGTATATGCGTATGCTAACAGGAAACAGTTTGAAGAATTCAAAAAACTGGGCCTTTCGTTTGAATTATTGACCCCGCCGGGGAGCATGATCGACGCCGGGGACCTGCTACGGCCTGAAAATCCGGGAAACCCTTCTTCACCCTCACTCTGGAATTTTTATCCTACATTTCAGCAATATGTAGATACTATGGTTTACTATACCCATGCCTATCCGGATCTTTGCCTATTGGATACTATCGGTACACTTGCTTCAGGGCGGTTATTGCTGGTGCTCAAAATTTCCAAAAATATTCATAACCCGGGAGGTAAACCCCAATTCTTCTATACCAGCACTATGCATGGGGACGAGACTACGGGCTATATCGGGATGTTGCACCTTATCGACTACGTCCTTACCTCTTATGGCACTGATCACCGTATCACCAAGATGGTCGACAGCGTGGAGATCAGCATCAACCCGCTAGCAAATCCCGACGGGACTTATCACGGGGGCAACAACACAGTATATGGAGCAGTCCGCTATAATGCCAACGGTGTTGATCTTAACCGTAATTATCCCGATCCCGTTTACGGACAGAATCCCGACGGCAATGCCTGGCAACCGGAGACCATCAGCTTTATGAACTTCGCTGATAGCAATAATTTTACCATGTCGGCCAACTTTCATGGGGGATCCGAAGTTGTTAATTATCCGTGGGATGATGTGCCTGCATTGACCGCTGATGATTCCTGGTGGCAGTTTGTTTCACACGAATTTGCCGATACCTGCCAATTCTACGGCCCTTCAGGTTATTTTACCAATCCTTATCCGAACGGAATAACCGACGGATATGTGTGGTACCAGGTCACCGGAGGAAGGCAGGATTATATGAACTTTTATCATCACTGCCGTGAATTCACTGTTGAACTTTCTACAACTAAACTGATGCCTGTTACTCAACTGGTTAATTACTGGAATTATGATTATCGTTCCTACCTGAATTATATCGAGCAGGTTTATTACGGCATTCAGGGGGTTGTGTCGGATACTGTTACCCATAACCCATTAAAGGCAGAAGTTTTCATTGCCGCCCACGACATCGACAGCTCTTTTATCTTTTCGCGGTTGCCGGGAGGCTATTACGACAGGGTGATTGATCAGGGTACCTGGGATCTGACATTTTCGAGCCCGGGGTATTTCACTAAGACAATCAGGAATATCTCAGTAGCTCATTATCAGGGTGTTCATCTTGATATCCAGCTTAAACCCTTGAATTATAATAGTGTCGGTGAGGTAAATAATGCTGAACTTGTAATTTATCCGGTACCTGCAAAGCAGGATGTACATATCGTTTTTCCGGAGACGGATTCCAGGTTATGGCAGCTAACTGTTTTTAATGTTTCAGGAAATGCCATCTATACAAAGGAGATTCATAACAGCGGAAAAACTCTTTTAACCGTCGATGTTTCTTCGTATATACAGGGTTTGTATGAGTTCGTTCTCTCAAACCCCGGAGGTGTTTATAGGAAGAAAGTCATGGTAAGCCGTTGATAAACAACGGGCATTCTCCTGTGTGTCCTGTTCATATCTGAATACTGATCAACAATAGCAGGTCAGAGAATAATCCGGAGCCCTATACCGAAAACGATACGGTATATCACCAGGAGAAAAAAGGCGGTTACAGCAGTCTTCCATGAGATTCCGAATTCCGGCTGATCTTCTTCAAAGTACATATCGGGCATTGAAACGGACCTGGAAATGGCCGGTACAAGGAAAATAAGTCCGCATAACCGGATCCCTGAATCAAACCAGTTCATCCGGGGCAACTCAAAGAGTTGTATTATGATAAAACCGGCAATGTATGGGAAAGCATACTGGAAGAGCATAAATTTTGTCTTTTCTAACTCACGGATATCAATAAAATATATGTTGGCAACAAAGAGCATGCTTCTTGTAAGGAACAATCCGGCTGCGAAAAGCAAAATCCCGCCGAAAAGTGTAAGAATGACCCTCCCGGTATCCATGATAAACATATACATGATCACGTAACCGAAACCCTGGTTCATCAGTGCCCCGATTATAACATCGCCGAAAAAGAAGGTGATTGAAAGGATGATCAGCCACATAAGTAGTATTCTCAGCATTCCGGTTTCAGTCGCCACCAGGCTGAAGATAATCAGAAGGACCATCCCGGTGACCAGGCTGATAAAAGGCCCGGAGCAAAAAACCACAGTCACGGCATCGACCGTCCAGTCGTAACTCCTGACGATATAATCAATATGATGATAGTAAATCCTGACAGGGATGCCGAAGACAGATGCCGACACAGCAGTGCCTATCCTTGTTATCAGGAAAAGGATCAGGTAGGCGCAGAGAAAATAAAACAGGGAATTAAGAAATATGGTCGAGTTGGTCCTGTCCTTAAACATCAAACTTCAGTTTAAAATTGGTCGGCAACATCGGGGAAATTGACCGAGTTGTATTTGCCTTCCATGAGTTTTTGTTTTACTTCGGAAAAGGCCTTTATCGTATATTCCACATCCTCCATTGTATGCGCTGCTGTGGGAATGAGCCGGAGCATAATGATGCCCTTCGGCACAACCGGATAGATAACGATGGAGCAGAAAATGCGGTAATTCTCCCTTAAATCGGCGACGATCTGAGTTGCCTGGAGTGTACTCCCCTTAAGAAAAACAGGTGTGACCGGCGATTGAGTCCTTCCGAGGTCGAATCCGTTCTCTTTTAATCCGGTTTGCAGTCCCCTGACGATTTTCCAGAGTTTATCTTTCAGCTCGGGGTGATTGCGGATAATCTCAAGGCGCTTTAACGAACCCATCACCATTGGCATAGGCAGAGATTTTGCGTATATCTGCGAGCGCATGTTGTATGCAAGGGCTTTGATTAATCTTTTCTCTGAAGCTACAAAAGCCCCTATCCCTGCCATGGCTTTTGCGAAAGTTCCGAAATAGACATCCACATTTTCCATTACACCCTGTTCTTCGCTGGTACCTGCACCTGTAATTCCCATTGTGCCAAATCCATGTGCATCATCAATGAGAAGCCTGAATCTATATTTTTCCTTGAACTGAAGTATCCCTTTCAGGTTTCCACAATCACCAGCCATCCCGTAAACGCCTTCGGTAATTACTAAAATACCTCCACCGGTTTGTTCCGTCAGGTTTTTGGCTCTTTTCAGCTGGGTCTCGAATTTTTCCATGTCATTATGAGGGTAAACAAAACGTTTTCCCATATGCATTCTCAGCCCGTCCAGGATGCATGCATGAGCCTCCGAATCATAAACCACAACGTCGTGACGGTCAATCAACGAATCGATGATTGAGACCATTCCCATATAACCGAAATTCAGCAGGTAAGCTGATTCTTTGTGTTCAAAAGCGGCAAGTTCGTGTTCAAGCTGTTCGTGATAAACAGTTTGACCCGACATCATCCTGGCGCCCATGGGCGAGGCAAGGCCGAATTGTGCAGCAGCCTCTGCATCCGCCCTGCGCACCTCCGGGTGGTTCGCAAGCCCGAGATAATTGTTCAAGCTCCACACAAGCATGTCCTTGCCCCTGAATTTCATACGGTTGGAGATTTCACCTTCGAGTTTGGGAAAGAAATAATAACCATGGCCCACATCGGCCAATTCCCCGAGTGGCCCCATGCCATTTACAACTTTATCAAAAATATCCACAGCAATACGTTTTTAGTAAATACAGCGTTTTAACTCCAGCGGCAAAATTAGTATTAATTCATCAAAAAATTGTACCTTTGTCCCATGAAATATCGGATCAGTGTTCCGGTCCTGCTTATCCTTCTTATATCCCTTGGTTCATGCCACTTTCAGAAGATCCTGAAAAGCGGAACCACGGATGAAAAATATGACAAGGCAATGCAGTTGTACCATGAGAAGGATTATAGCCGTGCCCTTCAGTTGTTTGACCAATTGATCAATGTTGTCAGGGCGAGCGAGAAATCACAACGGATATATTATTATTATTCGTATTGCTATTATTACCAGAAAGACTACACACTGGCATCCTACTATTTCAAGAGGTATACAAACAATTTCCCGAATACACCGGAGGCAGAGGAATGCTTTTATATGAGCGCTTACTGTAATTTTATGAATAGCCCGGAGTACACTCTTGACCAGGAAAATACTTATCAGGCCCTTAAAGATCTTCAGCTGTTCGTGAATACATATCCGAACAGCAAGCGCATCCCTGAGTGCAATGATCTCATAGATAAACTTAGGGAAAAACTTGAATCAAAAGATTTCAGAATCGCCAAGATGTATTATCGCATGGAAGATTATTCTGCGGCAATCCAATGCTTCAACAACATTCTCAAAGAATTTCCTGAAAGCAAACATAAGGAAGAACTGCTTTTTCTGATTGTGAAATCCTATCATAAATTCGCCAAGGAGAGTATCGAGGACAAGAAAAAAGACCGGCATTCTAAAACAATTCAGGCATACAATGATTTTTTGTCACAATACCCTGAAAGCCAGTTTATCACTGAAGCAAAGGACCTGAAGGACAAAAGCCAAAAAGAACTTGAAGCAATACTGGAAAAGGATCAGAAGAAATTGAATCAGTTAAATCAACAACCAAATAAATCTTCACATTAGAATGGATTATAAAAAGATCAAAACAGATGTTAATGCCGTCACACGGAACATCGAGGATTTTACAAACGGGACAGGAAATGTATACGAGACGGTCTCGGTACTTTCAAAGCGTGCAAACCAGATAGGTCTTGAAATGAAGGAAGAACTGAACCAGAAGATTTCTGAATTTGCCACGACTACCGATAATCTCGAAGAAGTGTTTGAGAACAGGGAACAAATTGAGATTGCAAAGTATTATGAGCATCTTCCAAAACCCACTCTCATTTCAATTCACGAATATCTGAACCAGGAAATTTATTTCCGCAATCCGCATAAGGAAAGACCTGATGAGTTTTGATCGGTAAAAGTTGAAACATGTTGAAAGGGAAAAGAATCGTTGTTGGGGTGACCGGGAGCATTGCAGCTTACAAAACCCCTTTACTGGTCAGGATGCTGATCCGTGAAGGTTGTGATGTCAGGGTCATTATGACACCCGTTGCCAGGAACTTTGTAACCCCGTTGACTTTATCAACGCTTTCGAGGCATCCCGTGATCATTGAGCCATTCTCAGCCGGGAGCGGGGAATGGAGCAATCACGTGGAGCTGGGTATCTGGGCTGATGCCATGATATTTGCACCTGTTACAGCCAACACGCTTGGCAAAATGGTCAATGCAATTGCCGATAATTTCGTTATTACAGCCTACCTTTCAGCGAAATGCCCAGTTTTCCTGGCGCCAGCCATGGATCTGGATATGTTTAGCCATCCTTCGACAAAGAAAAACTTGGATATCCTGAGGTCCTATGGGAACATCATCGTTGAACCCCAGGTGGGGGAGCTTGCCAGCGGGCTATCAGGACCAGGGAGGATGGAAGAGCCTGAAAAACTTCTTTCTCTTCTTAAGACCTTCTTTGCAAGACAGAACCAGTTGAAAGACAAAAAGGTTCTGGTCACCGCTGGGCCGACAATCGAACGTATTGACCCGGTGAGGTATATAAGCAATTTCTCAACAGGGCTGATGGGGGTTACACTTGCCAATGAGGCTAATGCCAGGGGGGCTGCCGTCACTTTGGTTTGCGGGCCTGGACATCATCTGAATACTTCAGGTGGAATTAAGGAAATAAAGGTGGAATCGGCAGGTGAGATGTACAAAGCTTGTATGAAACTATACGGGGATGCTGATTATGTAATAATGGCCGCAGCGGTCGCAGATCACACACCGGTCAAACCATCTGCCGGAAAATTGAAAAAATCCACCGATAACATTTCCGTCGACTTGCAAGCCACAAGAGATATCCTGAAAGAAATCGGAAAAAATAAAAAATCCAGCCAGGTTGTGGTCGGATTTGCACTGGAAACGGATCGTGAAATTGAAAATGCAAAGAGTAAGCTTCAGAATAAAAACCTTGATTTCATTGTTCTGAATTCCCTTAAAGAAAAAGGAGCAGGGTTTGGAATCCCGACAAATAAAATCTCAATACTTGGCCCTGATGGCATAGTCCATAAAGGAGTTGTGAAACCTAAAGAAGAGGTTGCTAAAGATATCTGGGATATTATCACGAAAAAATGAAACGGATCCTCTTTATTTCCATTTTTTTCCTGCTAACAGCCCTGGCCGGTGCCCAGGAAATGAGCTGCATCGTCAGTGTTTCGGCGCCTAAAATAGAAGGCACTGACAAGCGCGTCTTTGAAAGCCTCCAGAACGCCATCTACGAATTTGTTAATAACAGGAAATGGACCAACTACAACTTTAAAGTTGAAGAACGCATCGAATGTACGATACTGATCACGATCAATGAGCGGTTAAGCCAGGACCAATTCACAGCCAATTTTAATCTTGTCCTGAGAAGACCTGTTCTTAACACCGCCTATAACAGCATTCTTTTTAACTATGTGGATAAAGGCGTTCAGTTCACGTATGCCGAATTCCAGCCTCTGGATTATTCCGATGGGTCGTTTACATCGAACCTTACTTCCATACTTGCCTATTACACTTATATTTACCTGGGCCTTTATTTCGATTCTTTCTCGGAGGATGGAGGGCAGCAATTCCTGGAAAAAGCACAAAATGTAGTCAGCGCCGCCCAAAACGCCAGTGAATCGGGCTGGAAAGCATATGAAAGTACCCGAAACCGGTACTGGATTGTTGAGAATCTGCTTAATCCCAGCAATTCTGCAATACGGGACTTTTACTATAAATTTCACAGGCTGGGTCTTGACCAGATGTATGAAAAGGTGGATATCGGCAGGGAAAACATTACACAAAGCCTGGATGGAATAAAGACACTTTATGATGCCAAGCCTGACCTTTTTGCTCTTACACTACTCGTGGATGCCAAACGTGACGAGATCATTAATATTTATTCCGACCAGAGAGTTCCAACCAATGAAAAAGTTGTAGTCACCAATATCTTCAAGGAAATAGATCCTGCCAATTCTTCCAAATACCTGACTATACTTGATACCAAATAGTGTAAACCAAGCCTTTAATCTCAATGCTTAAAAAGTTATCAATTGATAACTACATTCTGATCCGCAAACTGGAAATTGAATTTTCCCGGGGTTTCTCCGTGATCACAGGTGAAACAGGTTCAGGCAAGTCCATTCTTCTGGGAGCTTTGAATATTATACTCGGGCAAAGAGCAGATACTGCTTCCCTGCTTGATAAATCCAAAAAATGCATTGTGGAAGGCACATTTCAACTTAAAGGCTATGACCTGGAGGATTTTTTCAATATTCATGATTTAGATTATGAGGATCTTACAATTTTAAGGAGAGAGATAAACCAGAATGGCAAATCCAGAGCATTCATTAATGATACTCCCGTAAATCTGAACATTATCAAAGAATTGGGCGAAAAACTGGTGAATATCCATTCGCAGCAGTCGGTCACTACCCTTAACGAGGCCGATTTCCAGATGGCCGTGCTGGACAATTATGCCTTTCAATCGGATGAAGTCAAACTGTACCGTCATGATTTCAGGCGATACACTTTGCTGAAAAGAGAGCTTGAAGAGTTAAAGAACCGTGAGGCAAGATCAAAAGGGGAACTGGATTATACCCGGTTTCTGCTAGATGAACTGGAAAAGGCCAATCTGAAAGAAAGCGAACAGGAGGAGGCAGAGCAGCGCCTTGAAATACTCGCCCATACCGAAGAAATCAAGGCCTGTCTTTTCAGGGCTGCCGAACATATCGGAAGGGCCGAGATCAACATGCTTTCGTTGCTGAATGAAGTTATTATTAACCTTTCTGCAGGCTCCAGGTATCACCCGGGCTTGCTGGATGCTTCCGAACGTCTGAAAAATAACCAGATCGATCTCAAGGATATACTGAAGGAGATTGAAATGCTTGAAGACGAAGTTCATTTTAATCCGGATGAAATTCAGCAGCTTAGCCAGCGGTTGGACCTGCTATACCGTCTCCAGCAAAAGCACAGGGTAAACTCGGTGACCGGCTTGATTTCCATCATTCATGACCTGCAGGAAAAGATATGTGCCGGCAGCAGCCTTGAAACTTCTATTAAGGAAGCAGGGCAGGAGCTTGAAAATTTGGCCGGGGACCTGTCAAGGCGTGCAGAAATGATATCTGAGAAACGATATTGTATCAAACAGGAGTTTGAAAATGAAGTGAAACAAAAACTTACCCAACTGGGCATGCAGGCCTCACGGTTTGTCGTGGAGCTCACACATGATGAGAAGCTCACAAATGACGGGTACAATGAAGTAAAATTCATGTTCAGTGCCAACAAGGGCATTGGATTGAGCGAACTTTCAAAGGTTGCTTCAGGAGGAGAATTATCACGATTGATGCTTACTGTCAAATCAATGGTAAGTGAGAAAAATCTTTTACCAACTGTCATTTTCGACGAGATCGACAACGGAGTATCGGGGGATATTGCCGGGAAAGTCGGTAATATTCTCAGGCAGATGTCGGAAAAAATGCAGGTTATCGTGATAACACACCTGCCTCAGATAGCAGGCAAGGGGGAGCAGCATTTTAATGTTTTTAAATCAGAAGATAGTGATGTGGCTATGACCCTGATCAGAAAGTTGAAAGCGACCGAAAGGGTAGAAGAAATTGCAAAGATGATGAGTAATGAGAACATAACACCGGCTGCTCTGAGAACCGCCAGGGAACTACTTGCCGACTGACCGGACCACTCATCTCAATACTAAACAATAAGTTTAATTAACAAATGTAAGTAATTAATATTAAATATTATATTATCATGTCGTATAATTTATTAAAGGGAAAAAGAGGGATTATTTTTGGCGCCCTTGATGAAAAGTCGATCGCATGGAATGTGGCTTTAAAAGCCAAAGAGGAAGGAGCGGTGTTCACTCTTTCCAATACACCTCTTGCTCTCAGGTTCGGGAGTCTGAAAGACTTAGCCAGTCATTGCGATTCAGAAATCATTGCAGCCGATGCAACGAATATAAAGGACCTTGGGAATGTGATAAGCCGGTCCATGGATATCCTCGGCGGGAAGATTGATTTTCTTCTTCATTCCATAGGGATGTCGATGAATGTCAGAAAAAGCAGGGAATATGATGACCTGGACTATGATTTTTACCACAAGACAGTGGATATTTCAGCCATATCATTTCATAAGATGATACAGGTAGCGAAAAAACTGGATGCCATCAATGAATGGGGATCGATAGTTGCCCTGTCGTACATTGCGGCCCAGAGGACGTTGTACCGATACAATGATATGGCAGATGCCAAAGCCATGCTGGAATCCATAAGCAGGAGTTTCGGATATATCTATGGGAGGGAGAAAAATGTGAGGATCAATACAATATCCCAGTCCCCGACGAGAACCACTGCCGGAAGCGGTGTCAAGGGAATAGATGCTCTGATCGATTTTACGGAGAGGATGTCTCCACTTGGAAATGCGACTGCCGAGGAATGCGCAAATTTCTGCATCGTACTGTTTTCGGACCTGTCGAGAAAGATTACGATGCAGAATATTTTCCACGACGGCGGGTTTTCGGGTATGGGCATGAGCCTCAAGGCCATGACCCAGTATAAGAAGTGCCTCGAAGATGAGGCATGATTTCATGTTTGAGTATTTCTTTTTATATTAAATTTGCACCCTCAAAACAGGACAAATGAAAATTTTGGTATGTATCAGCAATGTTCCTGACACAACTACAAAAGTGAAATTTAACGGGGAGTCTACGAAGCTGGACCCGACGGGAGTGCAATGGGTCATTAATCCCTGGGATGAGCTGTCACTGACAAGGGCTCTTGAGCTCAGGGATGATCCCATGAATGGTGTTGAAAAAGTAAGTGTTGCACATGTCGGGCTTGTCGGTTCCGAACCGACCATCAGAAAAGCCCTGGCAATCGGAGCTGATGACGCCATCCGGGTCAACGCCGATCCGGCCGATGCCTACTCTGTTGCCGCCGGGCTTGCCGGAGTAATCAAAACCGATCCTTATGATATCCTCTTTTGCGGGATCGAGTCAAGCGATTATAACGGTTCGGCTGTAGGTGGAATGCTTGCTGAGTTTCTTGACATTCCCTCTGTTTCATCTGTTTCATCATTGAAAATTGAAAATGGCCAGGCAGTGCTTACCAGGGAAATTGACGGGGGAAAAGAAGTCATTGAGATCCCGTATCCCTTTGTAGTGATTGTTCAAAAGGGCATTGCCAAAGAGCCAAGGATTGCTGCCATGAGAGGAATCATGATGGCAAGGACCAAACCGATCCGGGTTTCTGAACCCGAACCGATTTCTGCACCTACAGAGGTGCTGAAGTATGAAAAGCCTGCACCAAGGGCGGCCTGCAAATTCATTGATCCGGAAAATCCCCGCCTTCTTATCGACCTGCTCCAGAATGAAGCAAAAGTCATTTGATTTTTTAACCACTCATCCTACATATTAACAAATGTCAGTATTAGTATACGTAGAAAACTGGGACGGAACGTTCAAAAAACTATCTTTTGAGCTTGTTTCATATGCATCGAAAGTGGCTGAGATGCTCGGAACGAAAATTGCAGCCGTCTCGATTGGCCAGGTTGGGGACACTGAGCTTTCGGGCCTTGCAAGGTACGGCGCTGAAAAGATTATCAGCATTCGCGGTGATCAGTTTGAGTCTGTTGATAACCAGGGGTTCACAAGACTTATCTCGGATATTGCGATCAGTGAAAAGGCAAGTGTTGTGATCCTTTCCAACAATAATACCGGGAAAGCGCTTGCCCCAAGGATAGCGGTTAAGCTGAAAGCTGGATTAGGTGCAGGTGTAAGCAGGCTTCCCCTGTCGGTTGACCCTTTTATCGTCTATAAAAAAACATTTTCAGGCAACGCTTTTGCCCATCTGAGGATCAATTCGTTGATCAGGGTCATTACGCTGGCCCAGAATTCGTTTGAGCTGGCTGAAAAACCTGTTCCTGTCAACATTGAACAAATCAGTGTTCAGATCGAGCCGGGAAAAACCAAGATCAAGGATGTACAGAAACAAACCGGGAAAATACTCCTGACCGATGCTGAAATAGTTGTTTCGGGTGGCAGGGGAATGAGATCTCCCGACAACTGGGGCCCGCTGACTGAACTTGCCGGCATCCTCGGAGCTGCACTTGCATGTTCAAGGCCTGTTTCCGACGAAGGATGGAGGTCGCATGAAGAGCATACGGGTCAGACCGGGAAGGTGATCGCACCCAATCTTTATTTTGCGGTCGGCATCTCGGGAGCCACCCAGCATCTGGCAGGAGTCAGTGGTTCAAAATTTATTGTAGCTGTTAATACGGATAAAGACGCACCGATCTTTGAAGCTGCCCAATACGGAATCATAGGTGATGCGCAGAAAGTCTTGCCGAAACTTGTTGAGGCATTTAAAGAGGTAAAAGGGAAATAGGCCAGGCATGCTGAAACAGATCGTTTTCTCGATTACCCTGCTCATCACACTCGGGATCTTTACTTATTCGGCCATCCGTTACATCGGTTTTTTCAGGTTTACAAGAAAAGGCTTCCCTGTGAGGGATCCCGGCCGCCGTTTAGGCATTATGATGAAAGTAGCTTTCGGGCAGACCAAGATCTTCAGATTCCCCTTTGTCGGATTGCTTCACGCAATGGTCTTTTGGGGTTTTTGCGTTATCCTGATCGGCAGCATCGAGATGGTGATCGACGGAGTATCGGGATCGGAAAAGTCACTGGCCTTCCTCGGGTTCTTTTACAAGATCATCATAGGCAGCGGGGATGTGTTCGGCCTTCTTATTGCAATCGCGATCCTGATCTTTCTTGGCCGCAGGCTTTTCCTGCATCTTAAACGATTCAGCGGTATAGAAATGAAACGTGTTTCACATATCGATGCCAACATTGCCCTCAGCCTCATCCTGCTGCTGATGATCACGCTTCTCGGGATGAATACATTCTACGTGCTTTCGGTTAAACTGTATACCCCCTATGGCGGAGAGCTGCCCGCAGGGATAACCCATTGCCCGGCCGATGCAGTTCTTGGCTTTTACCCGGTCAGTGACTTTTTCTCCGGAATTCTCATTAAAAGCATGTACCCCCGGGAAGCTTTGATCCTGCACGAGGCCTTCTGGTGGTCGCACATACTGCTGATCTTCCTGTTTGCCAATATCCTGCCATATTCCAAACACTTCCATGTTTTCATGTCGGTGCCGAATGTTTTTCTGTCGCGGCTGGAACCCCTGGGCAAACTGACAACTATGGAAAGCGTCACAAGGGAAGTAAGGATAATGCTTGACCCGGCTGCATCCGATGCAGCAACTATTACTGAATCATCTGTTCAACGTTTCGGTGCCAGGGATGCTGAGGATGTGTGCTGGAAAAACTACCTGGATTCCCTGGCCTGTACTGAATGCGGGAGGTGCACTTCAGTCTGCCCGGCCAATATTACCGGGAAAAGACTTTCTCCAAGGAAGATCATGATGGATCTCAGGGCCAGAATGAAGGAAAAAGGTCCGGTGATGATCAGGAAAGGGAAAGATTTCAGCGACGGAAAGTCATTGATCCGTGATTATATTTCCGAAGAAGAGCTTTGGGCCTGTACTACATGCAATGCCTGCAGTATGGAATGTCCGGTCAATATCAACCATCCGGGACTTATCCTTGATATGCGACGCTACCTTGTCATGGAAGAAGGGTCGGCACCCGGTCTGCTGAAAGCCATGTTCACAAATATAGAAAATAACGGTGCGCCATGGCAGTTTTCAGCCGAAGACCGGATGCTTTGGGCAAACGACATTGAATTGGGTACAAAACGTGAAACGGTGGTTCTGAACTGATTGTGATGGAAAAGATACAGATTCCGGTGATGGCCGAGTTACAAGCCAGGGGGGAGAAACCTGAATACCTTTTCTGGGTGGGATGTGCCGGGGCGTTTGACGACCGATACCGTAAGGTGGTAAGGGCTTTTGCACGTATTCTCAGCTTCCTCGAAGTCAGCTATGCCGTCCTGGGAAAAGAAGAAAGCTGCACCGGTGATCCGGCACGCAGGGCGGGTAACGAAATGCTATACCAGATGCAGGCCTTCCATAATATCGAAGTGTTCAAATCTTATGGAATAGAGAAAATCCTGACCATTTGCCCCCACTGCTATAATATTTTCAAAAATGAATATCCCGACCTCGGGGGTCATTTTACCGTGATAAGTTATATACAGTTCCTTGATGGAATGATCAGGGAAGGAAAAATCCTGCCTGACAGATCGGTTTTCAGGGATGAAACTATAACTTACCATGATCCATGTTACCTCGGCAGGGCGAATGAAATCTACGAGGAACCCAGAAATATTCTGAAAAGCCTTGCGTCCACTTTACCTGAGATGAAAAGGAACAGGAGTTTTTCATTATGTTGCGGGGCCGGGGGAGCACAAATGTTCAAGGAAGCTGAGAAAGGGGATAAGGAAGTTTTTATTGAACGAACCGAAGATGCACTTGAGACCAGGGCCGGGATCATTGCCACTGCATGCCCGTTTTGCATGACAATGGTCACCGACGGGTTGAAATATAAAAACAGGGAAGAGATCAGGAATCTTGATATTGCAGAACTGATCGCACTTTCGATGAAACTTTAACCATTAAACCAAACCACGATCTATGGAACAGCAAGTTTTGAAAAGCGGCGAATTTCTGGTTCGCGAAATCGACCCGTCGGATATTTTTATTCCTGAAGAGTTCAATGAGGAACAGTTGATGATAGCCCAGACCTGCCGTGATTTTCTTGAATCCGAGCTGTACCCTGTCATCGATAAGATAGATGCACCTGATACCAACCTGATGAAACAAACGCTGAAGAAAGCTGGCGAGTTGGGGCTAATGGGGATAGCCCTCCCAGAAGAACTCGGGGGATTTGGCCAGTCTTTTGTTACACAGATGCTGGCCGCGGAGACAATTGGCGCCGGTTATTCGTTCTCGGTTGCGTTCATGGCCCATACCGGGATAGGAACTCTACCGATAATGTATTACGGAAACCAGCAGCAAAGGGAGCAATATGTGAGCAGGCTGGCTACGGGCGAACTGATCGGCGCCTATTGCCTCACCGAACCGGGTGCAGGAAGTGATGCCAACTCGGGAAAAACGAATGCCGTCCTTTCGGAAGATGGCAGGCATTATATTCTGAACGGGCAGAAGATGTGGATAACGAATGCCGGTTTTGCCGATACACAGGTCGTATTTGCAAAGATAGACCGTGACAGGGTACTTTCTGCATTCATTGTAGAGAGTAATTATCCCGGCGTAACAGTAAACCCGGATGAGCATAAAATGGGGATAAAAGGTTCTTCCACAGCCCAGATATTTTATAATGATGTCAAAGTACCGGTTGAGAACCTGATAGGGAACAGGGGAGAAGGCTTCCGCATCGCCCTGAGCATCCTTCATATGGGAAGGATTAAATTAGGAGCTAATGTATTGGGTGCCAGCAAAAAAGCCATTAATGATTCCGTGAGATACGCGAACGAAAGAAAACAATTTTGTGTTCTTATATCGACTTTCGGTTCCATCCGGCATAAACTGGCTGAACAGGTCATCCGGACCTTTGCCCTGGAATCGGCCATATACCGTGTAAGCCGTGATATCGATATACAGATTGAAAGCAATAAGGCTGAAGGGATGGATAAGGGGCGTGCCAGCATCGAAGGCATAAGTCATTATGCTGTCGAGGCCGCCATACTCAAGGTTTATGGCTCCGAAGCCCTTGATTTTATTATCGATGAAGCCGTCCAGATTCACGGAGGTATGGGATATTCAGCGGAGATGGCTGTTGAAAGGGGGTACCGCGATTCAAGGATCAACAGGATCTTTGAAGGGACCAATGAGATAAACCGCCTGCTGGTTGTTGATACGGCAATGAAACGGGCCATGAAAGGTGATTTTGATCTTTTCGGCAAAGCCGGTCAGTTGATGGCTGACCCGGAACATGCGGCTGAAATTCCAGGAGGGGGTGAAGGATATTTTGATAATAAGATGCGATATATACGTAATTTCAAGAAAGCAATCCTGCTCGCAATCCATGGGGCTTCCTCCGTTTTTGACAAAAAGCTGATTAGCGAGCAGGAAGTGCTCAACAATATTTCCGACATGATCATTGAGCTTTATATTACCGAGTCAACGGCTCTGAGGGTCAACAAGCTTGAACTGCTGCAAGGGACAGCATCCTCCGGGTTACACAGGGATATACTGGATATACTCATTTATGATTCGGCCGACAGGATCAGGAAAGCCGGAAATGATGCTGTGAACAGTTTTGCCGCAGAAGGGCAGTCGGAAAAGCTTGTCGCAGCCGTAAATGAGCTATGCAGGGTTCCCGGCACCAATGTCAAGGAGTCAAGAAGAAGAATCGCAGCCAGGCTTATTGAAGACAACCAGTATAAATTTTAACCAGGCCAATGGCAGAGATAATTTGAATTTGAACTACTTTTGCCTGGCAAAAAAATGATAAATTCTTTTCATACCGGAAATATCGTACTTCATGGCAATTTTTCCCTGCTAAACTTTATATTGCTTGCAAAAGCAGGTAAAGACAGTTCTTCATTCGATCCGAGTATGATTTATCTTGTCGTTTGCCTTGTCGGACTTTTTTTGCTTGTGCTTTTCCTGCTCTTTTCAAAGGCAAAGCTCTTCCCGATTATCAAGATGGGTTTTATCCGTCTTATCTATGGACGTTATAGCTTTGAGTTCATTGAATTTTTCAAAGAGCATAACATTCGTAATCCGCATAATAACTGTATCAAGGATGAAATATCGATGCATTTTTATGTTTTTTTCAAGCCAAACCGGAATGCCTTGTTTTTCGATACTGAGTCAAAGATTGATTTTGGGGATATCCCGTTTCTTATCACGTATGCCAGACTGGCGAAACAAAAAGGCGCTCCGGACTGCATTAATATCGCAAAGTTCAGCGGTTCCCGTATAAAACTGGTCGGATACAATGAATCCCTGCAAAACATGAAGATGAGAACCATGTTCTATTTCATCAATAATTTGTTTGCTATGGGCGAATATCATTTTCCCGACCTGCACCGCATCAAACGGGAGGAGATACTTGCTCCTTTAACCAGGAAATACCTGAACAACATTGACATTCAATCCGATAATTTTTATATAACGGATCACTCCGGAAACAAGATACATTTTGAAAACAACGGATTTTCGATCACGATGAGATATTATTTTCACGGGGATGAAAAAATCAATGGTATCCTTAACTCTGTTTACGGAAATACCGGTGGTAAAAGTGACGCCTTTATCTCTGCAATGAAGCAGGAAGAATTATTGAACAAACTTTGAGCTTTCCGGTTTTAAAAATACGAATGCTTTAGTTTGAGTTGTCAGGGGCTGAAAGAGTAACTTCCTGCCTGGCTACAGTAACGATGACATTCTTGTTCTCGGCATCCATATCCAGGGTTATTATATCGTTGGATGTCAGTTTGGATTTGATCACTTCCTCTGCCAGAACATCCTCAATATATTTCTGGATTGCCCTTTTCAGCGGCCTGGCTCCGAATTGTGAGTCCCAGCCCTTGTCTGCAATAAAGTCCTTGGCAGCTTGTGTTATCACAACCTGGTAGCCCATGGTTTTAATCCTGTTGAACAGCAGGGCAAGTTCAATGTCTATTATCTTATGGATATCATTCCTTTCGAGCGAATTGAAGATAATGACATCATCAATTCTGTTGATAAATTCAGGTGCAAACGTCTTTTTCAGCGCATTCTCGATAACCCCCCTTGCATAATCAGCGCTGGCTTCTGCTTTTGCCTGTGTCATGAAACCAACTCCCTGTCCGAAATCCTTAAGTTGCCGGGAACCAATATTGGAAGTCATGATCACAATCGTATTCTTGAAATCCACTTTCCTTCCAAAGCTGTCGGTCAGTTGACCATCGTCGAGGACCTGCAGAAGAAGATGGAATACATCGGGATGTGCTTTTTCAATCTCGTCAAGCAGGATGATGGAATAGGGGCGGCGACGGATTTTCTCAGTAAGCTGCCCGCCTTCCTCATAACCTACATACCCCGGGGGAGCCCCGATGAGCCTTGAGACCGCAAATTTCTCCATGTATTCACTCATATCAATCCTTACCAGGGCATCCTCAGTATCAAAAAGGTACCTCGCAAGGATCTTGGCAAGATGTGTTTTCCCAACACCTGTAGGGCCAAGGAAAATAAACGTTCCAATTGGTTTATTCGGATCCTTGAGGCCGGCACGGTTCCTTCGTATGGCCTTGACCACTTTTTTAATAGCTTCTCCCTGCCCGATAACGGAATTGGAGAGCTCTGATTCCATATTAATCAGCCGCTCACTTTCGTTTTTGGCAATTCGCTGGACCGGAATGCCTGTCATCATGGAAACTACTTCCGCAACATTTTCTTCACTGACAGTTTCGCGGTTAATTTTTGCCTGTTCTTCCCAGTTTTTCTTTTCTGTTTCCAGGTTATCCTGGAGTTTTCTTTCCGTATCACGCAAGTCAGCAGCTTGTTCAAATTTCTGGCTGTTTATGGCCTGCATCTTCTTTTTCCTGGTCTCTTCGATCTGAGCCTCAATAGTGATGATTTCCTGGGGAACGTTGATATGGGTGATATGGACACGTGCGCCTGCTTCGTCCAGGGCATCAATCGCTTTGTCAGGCAGGTAACGGTCGCTGAGATACCTGTTCGTAAGTGAAACACAGGCTTTTATAGCTTCATCCGTATATTTGACCAGGTGATGGTCTTCATATTTCTCCTTTATATTCTGAAGGATTTCAATCGTTTCATCCGGATCGGTGGGGTCGACAAGGACCTTTTCAAAACGTCTTTCAAGGGCACCGTCCTTTTCAATGTACTGACGGTATTCATCCAGAGTAGTTGCCCCTATGCATTGCAGTTCGCCCCTGGCTAAAGCAGGTTTGAACATATTTGAAGCATCCAGGGAACCTGAGGCATTCCCTGCTCCTACAATGGTATGGATCTCGTCAATAAAGAGGATGATATTCGGATTTTTCTCCAGCTCATTCAAAACTGCTTTCATCCGCTCTTCAAACTGTCCGCGGTACTTGGTTCCTGCAACAAGAGAGGCCAGGTCAAGCGAGACAATACGTTTGTTGAAAAGGGCCCTTGATGCCCTGCGCTGAACGATCCTTAATGCAAGGCCCTCGGCAATAGCCGATTTTCCTACTCCGGGTTCCCCGATAAGGATCGGATTGTTCTTCTTTCTCCTGCTGAGGATCTGTGCAATGCGCTGCAACTCTTTTTCCCTTCCGACAATAGGGTCAAGCCTTCCTTCCTCGGCTGCCCTGGTTATATCTCTGCCGAAATTATCAAGGACAGGTGTTTTGGATTTGGCATCGCCGCTTCGTTTCGGGGTTGACATAAATGGCTTACTGCTATCGTCCTGCTCTTCGTCCTCTTCATCCTTGGGCAGGATATTTTGCAGTGGATCAGGTTTTTCATCTTTACCGGTACTGACTATGGCTTTTAACTCCTCCTTGAAACTGTCATATGTGATGGCGTAAGTACCAAAAGTTTTTGTAACCAGGTTATTCTCATCTTTTAAAATGGCCAGCAGGAGGTGTTCTGTTCCGATCAATTCGCTGTTGAAGACTTTTGCTTCAAGATAAGTTATTTTAAGGGCTCTTTCAGCCTGCTTGATAAGAGGGATATTTTCTGCTCCCGCCGGACGTTCCCTGTGGCTTGCCACGGACATTTCTATCTTTTGCCTGATCTCCCTGAGGTCAGCGCCCAGGTTTCTTAATATTTTAATTGCCAGACCTTCCCCTTCCCGGATGATACCAAGGACCAGATGCTCAAGGCCAATGTAATCGTTGCCGAGACGCTGGGCTTCTTCACGGCTATATATAAGAACATCTTTTACTCTTTGCGAAAACTTAGCTTCCATTTAATCTTATCCTTTCTCTTTAATAACGTTACCGGGTTTAAAATATTTGAAATCCATATCCGGTAAAATCTGCCATCTTAACCTTCACTTACAATAATCAAGCCAGTTTTTCAGACTGAAAAAATGACATCATGCCAAAAGTACGATTGTATTTTCGAAGAATCTTATGAAAGACCTTTAATTATTAACATTTCCGTGTTCATAATCAGGCAAAATTTAAGGTCAGAAAAGCATGGTTGTCTGCTGGATTTTAATTACCTTCGTAAACAATAAGAAAAATCCGTATTTAGCAGAAAATCAATAGGATAAAAATGGAAGAAATAGGGTCCGGAGAAAAAATTATTCCGGTAAATATTGAGAACCAGATGAAGACCGCATATATCGACTATTCTATGTCGGTAATTGTGGCCAGAGCATTACCTGATGTAAGGGACGGTTTAAAGCCTGTGCACCGAAGAGTATTGTTCGGGATGTATGAGCTCGGGGTGCTGTCAAACCGCTCTTATAAGAAATCGGCACGTATCGTAGGAGAAGTCCTTGGCAAGTATCATCCTCATGGGGATACTTCGGTTTATGATGCCATGGTGCGTATGGCTCAGGAATGGAGTTTGCGTTATCCGCTCGTCGACGGGCAGGGAAATTTCGGTTCGATGGATGGCGACAATCCTGCAGCTATGCGATATACCGAGGCAAGGATGCGGAAGATCGCCGAGGAGATGATAGCCGATCTTGAGAAGGAAACAGTTGATTTCCAGCTTAATTTTGATGATTCGCTTAAAGAGCCAACAGTGTTGCCATCCAGGATTCCGAATTTACTGATCAATGGCGCCTCCGGAATTGCAGTAGGGATGGCCACAAACATGGCTCCACATAACATCAGCGAGGTTATTGACGGGATCATCGCTTATATTGACAACCGTGAAATCACCATTGATGAACTGATGAAATTCATCAAGGCACCTGACTTTCCGACAGGCGGTATTATTTATGGTTATGAAGGCGTTAAGGAAGCATATCATACGGGCAGGGGAAGGGTGGTTCTCAGAGGTGAGTCTAAAATCGAACAGGATGATAACGGGCGGGAAAAGATCGTTGTCACCTCAGTCCCATACCAGGTGAACAAGGCCGAAATGATCAAAAAGACGGCAGAACTGGTCAATGATAAAAAGATCGAAGGCATTTCGGATATCAGGGATGAATCGGACAGAACCGGTGTACGAATAGTTTATGAACTGAAGAAAGAAGCCATCACCAATGTTGTCCTGAATAAATTATACCAGCAAACAGCATTGCAGACAGCTTTTAATATCAATAACATAGCCCTGGTCAAAGGCCGTCCGGTAACCCTGAACCTTAAGGATCTGATTGTTCATTATGTGGACCATAGGCATGAAGTTGTGATCCGCCGGACCAAGTTCGAGCTTTCGGAAGCAGAAAAGAGAGCTCACATCCTTGAAGGACTGCTTATTGCACTCGATAATTTGGATGCTGTCATTAGCCTGATCAGGGGATCAAGGACACCCGACGATGCAAGGAACGGGTTGATGACCAGTTTCGGACTGACCGATATCCAGGCCAGGGCGATCCTGGATATGAGGCTTCAGCGACTTACAGGCCTGGAAAGGGAGAAGATCAAAAACGAATTTGATGAACTCCTCAAGCTTATTGAACACCTGAAAAACATCCTGGCAAACGAATCCCTTCGGATGGAAATCATCAAGGAAGAGATGAGGGACATCAAGGAGAAATACGGTGATGAATCCAGAACGCAGATCATTTACGCTGCTTCGGATTTCAGGATGGAGGATATGATCGCTGATGAGAACGTCGTCATCACTATCTCCCATATGGGATATATCAAACGTACACCGCTCACGGAGTATAAACGGCAGAACAGGGGAGGTAAGGGAGTCAAAGGATCAGACATCAGGGATGAGGATTTCCTCGAACATTTGTTCGTTGCAACAAACCACAACTACCTGCTATTTTTCACAGAAAAAGGCAAATGCTTCTGGTTGAGGGTATTTGAAATACCGGAAGGAGGGAAGACATCAAAGGGGAGAGCGATACAAAACCTCATTAATATTGAGCCTGATGATAAAGTCAGGGCCTTTATCAATGTGAAGGATCTGAAGGACGAGGACTATTGCAAGTCAAACTATATCATCCTATGCACAAAAAGGGGAACAATCAAGAAAACCTCCCTGGAAGCCTACTCCAGGCCGCGCCAGAATGGCATTATCGCGGTCAACATCAATGAAGGCGACCAGTTGCTTGAAGCAAAACTGACACAGGGAGAGGATGAAGTGATTATGGCACTTCGCTCGGGAAGGGCAATTCGTTTTAATGAATTAAAAGTCAGGCCGATGGGGCGTAATGCTTCGGGTGTCCGGGGAATCCGGCTGGCAGCGGTGGATGATGAGGTTGTAGGTATGGTTTGTATTCCGAAAGACCAGAAAAGGGAAATACTTGTTGTTTCAGAGAACGGTTATGGCAAGCGTTCCGACCTGGAGGACTACCGGGTCACCAACCGGGGTGGGAAAGGCGTTAAAACTATCAATATTACGGAAAAGACAGGAAAACTGATAGCTGTAAGGGATGTCACTGACGGGGATGACCTGATGATTATCAACAAATCCGGAATTATAATCAGGATGGCAATTGCCGATTTAAGGATTGTCGGACGTGCCACGCAAGGCGTCCGCCTGATAAAAATAACAGAAGGAGATGCAATTGCAGCTGTCGCAAAAGTTGATGTGGAAGCTGGAGCCGAACCGGATGATATCATTACCCCGGAGACGGAAGATAAGGATGAAAATCAGAACGGTGAAATAAATGAGTTATCGGAAAATAACGAAAATTAATTGTGGCTTGTTGACTGTTAATTATCTTGCTTTTTATAAATTTGTCGCTTTAACTTAACTGCTAAACATTTAACAAGATGAAAAGAATATCGTTCATAACCCTGATGGTTATTACCATTTCTCTTGCCTTTGGCCAGAAATCAGTTCGACAGACGGCATCCAACTATCTGAAAGAGGGAAAATTAGATAAGGCACTAGAGAATATTAATATCTGCATTCAAGACCCAAGTACGGCCCAGGATGCGAAAGCCTGGTTTATCCGCGGAAACATATACTCTGAAATCGGCGCGTCAACCGATGAAAAATATAAAGCCCTTGATCCGGATCCCCTGGGCAAAGCGCTCGAGTCGTATAAGAAAGCCACAGAGTTTGATACAAAAAAGGAGTTTACCGAAGATATTTTTTCGAAAGTAAAGTGGCAGAGGGATAAATATTTCAACCAGGCTGTTGATTATTACCAGAAAAAACAGTTCGCAGACGCCATGCTTTCATTCGACAAAAGTGCGGCTGCTTTACTTTCGATAAATATTCCCGATACAGTTTCATTGTTTTATGCCGCAGCTTGTGCAAATCTTGCTAATGACAGGGAAAGACAAAAACAATACTATATTAATCTCTTGAAGTATAAGGCGAAATCAGTAGCTATATATGCTTCTTTATCTGATATTTATCGTGTTGAAAAAGATTCAGCTGCAGCTTTGGCTGTTGTGCGGCAGGGACAAAAACAATACCCTGGAAATATGCAGTTATTTCTTGCCGAGACTAATATTTATCTTACTTTTGGGAATACGGACAAGGCGCTGCAGAATCTTAGAACCGCTGCTCAAAAGGACTCTTTAAATCCAAGCATATTTTATGCACTTGGGACTATCTATAACAAAATCGTAGATGATACGACCAAAAGCCCGGCTATCAGGGACAAAATGTTCGATCAGGCTGTTGAAGCATATAAACAATCCATTAAGCTTAAACCTGATTTTTTTGATCCCAACTTTAATCTGGGAGCCCTTTACGTAAACAAAGCAGTGTTTTATGATGACAAAGCCAAAAACCTTCCTCTGGATGCAGAAGCTGAATATAAAAGCCTTACGGGGGAAGCAGATAAATATCTAGAGGCTGCGATACCTTACCTTGAAAAAGCAATAGAAATCCAGCCTACGGATCTTTCGGCTTTAAATTCTCTTAAACAGATCTATATCAGGCAGAAGAAAACCGAAAAGCTGAAGGCACTAAATGAAAAAATAAACAGTTTACCGAAGAAATAATTTTATAAATAGCATTTTTAAAAGGCTGCAAGGGGAGAAAGGGCAGCCTTTTTTGTTTATGGCAACATGAATTGTTATACCAGGCAAGGGGAAAGTAAAATTCCGTTAAAATAGCATCGTGTAGCTGATGCAATGATCTATTATATTTTACAACTTAACATAATAATAATTATAAGACAGTATTAAAACATTAAAAACAGAAGATCAGTTATTTATAATTTTCTCATCATAGGTGTTTTTTATTTTAATATTCTTTTTCAGTTAGTTCCTATTTAACATATTAAAAGTCATATTACCCCCTCCATTTGACTTTTTTTTGCTTTTATTGTATTTTTACCTTTTAATCTAACTGTGAGTTAAAAGGAAAGGTTTTGAAAACAATCCTGTTTATTTTTTTTTTACTTTTTTCTATTTTAAAAATTCAATCCCAAGATTTTTTAATAAATTTTGTTGGGTCAGGTGCAAGTTCTACTATTGATTCAGTAAAGGTTCAAAACCTCACTCAGTGCAAAAATTTGATGCTGAACGGAACAGACACTTTGCATCTATTAGGGATGGTTGGGATTATTAATAATACTTCGAACAATGATAATAGTCCGCTGATTTATCCCAACCCTTTGGCTGAAAGTTGTTTTATTGAATTTGATATCTCAACTCAGAGTATTACAACTATTAAGCTAAATGACGTTACCGGAAACCTGATGGTTCAGGTTCAAAACCTTTTACAAGCCGGTCATCAAAAATATTCTATTTCTGGGTTGAATTGCGGTATTTACACCATTCAAATCAAAGCAAAGGAGAATTTCTATACTGGAAAATTAATTAGCAGAAATACCGGTAATGGATCGATAAAACTAAGTTATATTTCTGATGATTTATTCTCAGCTCAACATGGAAATTTAAAAAGCATTGAATCTGTGATTCCCATGCAATACAATTTGGGTGATCAATTACTATTTACTTGTTATTCCGGAATATATACAACACTACTTCCTCTGATTCCATTACAAAGTTCAACCATTACGGCAAATTTTTATCAATGTTCTGATTCTGACAGCAACCACTATTCCACTGTGACTATAGGAACACAAGTATGGATGGCGGAAAACCTTAATGTTGGTTCAAAAATTAATGGGGATTACTTTCAAAGCAATAATGGAATTATAGAAAAATATTGTTATGATGATGACGAATCAAATTGTAGTATATATGGTGGCCTTTACCAATGGAATGAGATGATGCGATATGATTCAACTCCTGGAATACAGGGGATATGCCCTGACGGGTGGCATCTTCCGGTTGATTCGGAGTTGACAGTCCTACAAACATACCTCGGGGGAAATTTGATTGCTGGAGAAACAATGAAAGAAGCATGCACATATAATTGGAATGGAAACACTATCAATCGTACAGACAGTAGCGGATTTACTGCACGTGCTGGAGGCGTTCATGATTATACAGGTTACTTCGAGTTAGGATCTGGAGCCTACTTCTGGTCGTCGACAAATTTATCTTGGGACGAAACGTCTGGATGGAATATCCGTTATAATCAGATTTGGTTTACTCATGGGAGTTATGTTAAGAGACTTGGATTTTCTGTACGATGCATTATGAATTGAATATTTGATCAATCTGTATTTCGAATTAGCTGATATTTCAACATCCCATTTTGATTAACGTCTATGGAAGAAAAGAATGGGTATTTATCGGGGACACACAAGATCAGTAAGATAAGCTCAAAAAAAAGCAAACTCAACTGTGTTTGCTTTTTTTTCTCGTAACTATCACTGGATACCCCTATCCAAAATCTCAGAAACAGCCAGTGGCCTTTGCCGAATAAATTTTCGATACTTTTGTTTAGAAATAGTTAATGTTTTGCTTACTAATAATTATAAGAAAATTAAAAAATTATCACCGATGGTGTCACTTAACAAGACACCTTTGAAAAACAAAAGGGCGCAATATTCTATAAATCCCTGTATGATCCCTATGTTACTTTTCTAAAACGAGTAACGAGGTTTACCCCACTTCAATTCTTCCACCAACCCGCAACCAAGAATGATTTGTCTTAATTTCCCGGATTCTTCCTGCCACTTCTGGACCTGATTTAAATAGATATCAACCTTGCGGTTCATTTTGTTCATTCATTTTTCCTCTTTCAGATACCCGTTTGGAAAATATTTGGGTTTTCAGTGCGCCGACGGTGAGGTCGAACCCGTTGAATCTTTCTGGTATTCAACCCAGGCTACATGCGCATATTGGTCCGTCCACATTTTCAGAATGGTATATTTATAATTCCTGGGGTTCGGAATATTCTCTTTCTCCCAGGCAAAGTAAAACAAGCCATATCTGGGCTTCTTCTCAAAATCCGTATAAAAAGGAATAGTTTCACCAATCAGATACCCGTTACGCTTATCCTCGAAGGCCCCGGTAAGTGGAAAATTCGTTTCTATCGTGTCGTTCTTCCATGGCTGTTGTTCAGCCCAGGATACGGCATCCTGTACGACTTTGAGGGACAACTTGTAGGATGATTCTCCGAACGGGAACTCCATCATTCTGGGATAACCATCACATACAGCGTATACCGAAAGACATCCAAGCAGGATCATTCCTGATAATTCGAATCGCGGAACAATCCTGTCAATAAGCATGAAGACAGTGTGCACTCCGCCAAGAACTACAAACGGCGCTGCATAAAGTATATACCTGGTTAAATATACATTGACGTCGGCAAACAGGAAAATGAAAAAAACCAAACCTGCAAAAATCCACAGAGCGCTGGCATTCAGCTGAATGTTCAAGGGTTTCCTGAAAAGACAGAGCAGCAATCCTGCAAGAAAAGGACCGCCGGTGATCCATTTCCCAAAGTTAAAGAACATCTCATTTAAGATTCGGGTTCCTATCGGGTAATTGCTTCCCCAGTTAAAGTGCAGGTATCCTATATGCTCTGGGAAAAGAAACCATCCATTCTGGATCTTTTGGATGACCATAAACAACCCGAAGACAATGAGTGGGATAATCCAAAGGAGAAACACCCTGAGCCTTGACGCGGAAAAAAAATCACGATGCTTAATTGCATCAGAAAGAATGATCACAAGGGCAAGCAGCAGGATCACGATGGCTGATTCCTTGGTCATCATCGCCAGTGAAGCTGCGACCGAGTATAACCACCATCGTTTACTCACAATACCCCAAACGGATAAAACCGTGAAAAGAGTAAGCATCATCTCGGGCTGGATCATGACCGAACTTACAAAGAAGTTTGGATGGATCATTAATATAACAGATGAGAAAAAGGCAGTCTTTCCGTCAAACGTCTCCTGGGCGAACAGAAAAAAGACAACCAGGGTAAGGATCGTGATAATCAATGAGAAGGAATGTCCGACAATATGGCTTTCGCCTGCAATGCTGAATACAACAGCATTACAGAAAGTGAAAAGTAAAGGATGGCCCCGGGATAAAGTGGGTTGAAGGCAGGATGGTAAAAGTCCGATATGCCTTGTATCGATCATGCTGAACGCCCCTGGTCCATATACTCCCAGTTCGTCCCATTGGAAAGGCAGGAACAGATCATTTAACTTTAGCAGGACGAAAAAAATCAAAGCCAGGAAAAACAGAAATTCGAAAGGATATTTTTTTAAAACATTCATGGCAATACTTTATTATTTAACCGGGAACATGATATCCGTTTCGAATTTTGCCGGGTCTTTTACAATCATTGGATCATTTGCATAGATTTCCCAGGGGCCTCCAGTGATTTCTTTTTCAGCCTCCCTGATATACTGGCTTAAAATTCTATAAGTGCCACTTGTCTTGTCGTAAGGACCGAAATAATAAGCCATGACGACGTTCCGGGCAGTGATGTTTTCGACCCGGACACGGCCTTTGCCTTTTTCAGCTTTTTCCACGATGAACCCTAAGTCCATCACTGCGTTCATTGTGATGGTGTCATATTTCAAATAAATGGCAAACGGGTGCCCCAGGCATTTCAGGTTATTGCTTTTTACATAAGCTGATAATTCTCCAAAGGCTTTTCCCATAACTTTCTCATAGGTTTTCGGACCGGCAGAGTCCCTGATCAGAAGCGTAACCATTGCGGGCATGGTTTTTTCTTCTATTTTTGGCCATAAAGCCCTGGCTTCGCAAACGGTTTTCAGCTTGCTCATCCCTTTCTGAAAATCAGGTCCCATCATCTTGTCCATCCCAAGACCGAAATATCTTGCAAGCGGGTTGAATCCAAGGTCTCCTTCGTCAATCCATGAAACCTTGCTTGAGTCGGCAGACTGTTCAATAGTGATCAGCCCTTTCGATTTGTACTTCCCTTTATTGAACTCAAGATCATATGCAAAAAGTCGCCCGGGAATATACCCGGTCGACGTCATCTGCCCGCTGCCAAGGATCTTTCCGTTCCATTTCCAGATCGTACCGACCTGTCCTTCCTTTCCGGTCAGCTCATAAACAACAGTTGAATCTATGGCTTTTGTCCATGGCTCCCATAATTTCCATTTTACGAAGTTGGAAGTCAGATCATAGATCAGTTCCGGATTGCTTTTAATATAAACCGACCGGACAACTTTATAATGCCGTGGCAGGAGATAGGCAATCAATACCAGTACAAGGATGACCGCCAGGATCCAGATTACAATTTTTTTAAATGTCTTCATTGTATATGATTTTGATGTAAAATTAGTTTAAAACAAATAAGATTAAGCAGCCGCATAATTTAATTGCTATTTTTGCACGCAATCAAAATGAAACCTGATGAAAATCGCTGTTACGGGAGCCAACGGACATGTCGGCTATAATTTATGCAAATCACTGCTGAATAAGGGATTCCAGGTAAATGCCCTCGCCCATCAGCATACAGAATCAATTCAAAAACTTGATCTCAGGTTAATCCGCGGAGATTTACTGGATAAAAGTAGCCTTCTCGAACTTATGGATGGCGCTGAGGTGGTTTTTCACCTTGCTGCACAGATTTCTATTACAGGAGATCCATCCGGTTCGGTATACAGGAATAATGCCGAAGGTACAAGAAATATGATCTCAGCTGCCATGGACCGTAAGGTCAGAAGATTCATCCATTTCAGTTCGATTCATGCATTTTGCCAGGATCCGCAGGAGAAAGCGCTGGATGAGAGCAGGCCTCTCGTTAACAAGGAAGCTTTTGCTTATGACCGGAGCAAAGCTGATGGGGAAAGGGCAGTTATGGAAGCTGCCCGGAATGGCCTTGATGCTGTAGTTTTAAGTCCGACGGCCATCATCGGCCCTGCCGATCCCCAGCCATCGCTGACAGGAAAGGCTGTGCTTCAACTGATCCATCATAAAATACCTGCCCTTGTCCCGGGAGGATATAATTGGATAGATGTAAGAGATATAGTGGAAACTGCCATCCGGGCTATTGAAAAGGCGAGGACTGGTGAAAAATATCTTTTAGGAGGTAAATGGCATAGCTTAAAAGAGTTATCAGGATTTGTCAACACCTACAGCGGGATTAAGACGGTTCAAACAGAACTGCCATTCTGGTCGGCAAAAATCGGGCTGCCATTCATTACTGCTTTCAGCAGGATGATGCATACCGAACCTTTGTATACAAAGGAATCGCTGGAGATTGTTGCCAAAGGCAACCGTTTGATTGACAACAGCAAAGCTAAAAGGGAGCTTGGTCTTGATCCCCGGCCGTTGTCGGAAACGATCCGCGACCTTATCGCCTGGTTTTATGAAAACAAATATTTAAGCAAATAAGCCTATGATCTCTTCTTCCGTATTCTATATTTTTGTCTATATCTGGATAGCCATTGCACTGGTCAGTTTCCCGTTCATTATAAAAACGGTTGCACCCTACGGACGACATACGACCTCGAAATGGGGTGCGACGATAAGTAACCGCTGGGGGTGGATTATCATGGAGTCCCCTGCCCTTTTTGTATTTGCCGGCTTTTTCCTTTTTGGCTGCCTGAAACACAATATAGTGACCTGGTTGTTTTTCAGTCTTTACCTTATCCATTATATCAACCGCACCCTGGTTTTCCCATTCAGGCTGAGGACAAAAGGCAAAAGGATGCCGCTTGCCATTGTGTTCATGGCTATTTTTTTTAATCTTATCAATGGTTTTATTAACGGGTATTACCTGGGAAGCCTGGCCGACCATTATACCGTGGAATGGCTTACAGATCCAAGGTTTATTGCCGGGATCATCGTGTTTTTGAGCGGAATGTACATCAACATGAGCTCCGATAATATCCTCATTCACCTCCGTAAACCAGGTGAAACAGCTTACATCATACCGGATTCAGGCCTTTTCAGGCTTGTCTCCTGTCCGAATCATTTTGGGGAGATCATTGAATGGTCCGGTTTCGCATTAATGACCTGGAGCTCCCCCGGACTTGCTTTTGCAGTCTGGACTGTGGTCAACCTGCTTCCAAGGGCAATGCATCATCACCGGTGGTATCAGTCGAAATTCCCGGATTATCCACCTGAACGCAAGGCAGTCCTTCCTTACCTGCTTTAATCTCTTAAGGGGAAATCACAGCCCTCGGAGAAGGAACCTGATACAGGGCTCTGCCCTGGGGTTAATACCGGTTAAATCTGGTACGGTATATCCCGATCCTGCCGGGTTGGAAAGGGGGCCAAGGGTTACCCGCTATTTCTTCAATCTGGAGTTATTAACAGAAAGTTGATAACTTTCTGCTTATAACTTTTTGACAGAAAAAGAGTTATAAATAAAG
>Ga0364858_10012_pt1 | contig 81468 bp, 66 predicted proteins | sample SorcelAu500001C7_2_FD_206914 | JGI IMG/M metagenome (GOLD analysis project Ga0364858, IMG submission 206914) | Enriched cells from Trout Bog Lake Hypolimnion, Wisconsin, USA - BchlTB.Aug20.5000.01 .C7 | ecosystem: Environmental > Aquatic > Freshwater > Lake > Hypolimnion/Profundal zone | place... | reverse complement strand
CGCCGGATTAAATGAAATGCCAATGGTATCCTGGGAAAAAAGAAGAAAAGAGGGGTAGAGAAAAAGAAGTATTAATAATAATTTCATAGTTTAAAATGGTGTAATATGTTCTTTAAACGTAATTACATGTGTCACCTTACGAAATAATTATTTTACCTGCGTGGATAATAAATTATAGCTGTAACGGGTTTATATATTTTTCTCTTTCAAAGATTTGGCAATCTCATCCAGCGAGCCCGTAAATTTTTCGAGCAAATTTATACGGCGCATGGGTATTGATCCAGGCTCTACCGGCGCAACTGTTTCCTGTAAAATCCTGTTGCGCTGAATTTCTATCGCAATTTTTAGCGCCTCAAAGGGTGAAAGTCTGTCTTTCCATTCGCGGACATCTAATAGGTTGTGGGCATTTTGTTTAACATCGCCTAATAAGTCTTCCATTTTGGGTAGTTGTGGGTTAGTAAAGACAGAAGTAAGATAAGAGCTTAAAAATAACAGAGCAAAACAATAAATATTACCTATGCCCCAAAAAACGAGTAAAAGACATAATTATATGGTAATCAACGGCTTTAAGTGTGCACCTGAAGGGAGTCGAACCCCTAACCTTCTGATCCGTAGTCAGATGCTCTATCCAGTTAAGCTACAGGTGCAATTTTTATAAAGAGCGGCAAATATAATAATTCCGAAAAAACTTTCGATTCATTTTTCATCATTGGCTTTAAATGCAATATTTTGTTTCTCAGGTGGCAACAGAAATTGTTGAGTAGTCCTGTTATTTTTGTGGTTCATTAAACGTATTATTATGTCGCTTACTCCTTCTAACATGATTCCGCTGGGCACAAAGGCGCCCGATTTTAGCTTGCCAGATACAGTTTCCGGAAAAATATTTTCGCTGCATGATTTAAGTTCGGATAAGGCTACGGTAATTATGTTTATCTGCAATCATTGCCCCTTTGTGAAGCACGTTAATGAAGAGTTGGTGAAACTGGCCAATGATTATATGGCGAAGGGGGTGAAATTTGTGGCAATAAGTTCGAATGATGTTCAATCGCATCCTGAAGATTCGCCGGAGAAGATGAGAAAAGTGGCTGGGGAATTACAATATCCTTTCCCCTACCTTTATGATGAGTCGCAAAAGGTGGCTAAGGATTATGATGCAGCCTGCACGCCTGATTTTTACATTTTTGATAAATCGCTGAGGTTAGTTTACCGCGGGCAGTTGGATGATTCGCGGCCATCGAATAAGTTACTGCTTACCGGTAAAGATATGCGACAGGCGCTTGATAATCTTCTTTCGGGCAAGGACATTGACCCCAAACAGCGGCCCAGTATTGGGTGCAACATTAAGTGGAAACATACTATGCATGATCTTTGATATTATTAGTCTGTTAATATCGTTGCCTGAAAGTTTGCGTCAATTTATGGACTTGCATTAAGAAATTAGGTAGGGATGAGATATAAGTATTCGTGCTTTCGCGCATTTGCGCTAATTCTTTCTGTTTTGGCTTTTGCTCAGGTATTTTCGCAGCTTTCAGAAGGCGGCAGGCCTCTGGGGTTTAAGTTAGCGCCCTCAAACCGGTTGCATATTGAAAAAATGCCAGCGGTAGATGTGGCTTCGCTTTTAAAAGAGGATTCGATTGATAATTTATATAAGGACAGGCCTTACCGGTTTGGCTTTATACACCAGGTAAATTATAGCCCCGATAATTCAGGCGTTTGGACCAGCTTACCGGATGGGAGTAGGATTTGGCAAATAGATGTGAAATCAGCAGGGGCCTATACTATAAACCTTGCGTTCAGCAATTTTTATTTGCCGCCGGGAGCAAAATTGTTTATTTATTCTAAAGACCATTCACAGGTTTTGGGTGGGTTTACTTCGAAGAACAATTCGGCGGATAAGTTTTTTGGCACTGAATTAATAAACGGCGATGAAGTGGTGGTGGAATATATTGAGCCGGCTGAAGTGCGCGGACTAGGCACGTTTATTTTGTTCCGAATAGTTCACGGGTATAAGGATGTGAACAATTTATTCAGGTCTTTCGACGAGGCTGGAAGTTGTATCAATAATATTAATTGTCCTCAATATGGTCCTTATACTAATCAAAAGCGCTCGGTAGTTTGCATACTTACCGGTAGTAATGCGTTATGTTCAGGTGCATTGGTAAATAATACATTAAACGACGGAACCCCTTACATACTTACTGCGAACCATTGCGGCGCTGCAGATGGAAATTGGGTTTTCAGATTTAACTGGGAGGCTCCGGGTTGTGCTGATCCTGCCATCAGCCCACCTTACCAATCTATTGCTGTAGGAACTACAGTGGCCAGCAATGCAGTATCAGATTTTAACCTTGTATTGATGAGCCAAACCCCGCCTCAAAATTACCACGTTTTTTATGCCGGCTGGAACCGGTCAACAACACCTGCCACAAGCGTTACTTGCATTCATCACCCCAGTGGGGATATAAAAAAATGCTCGCGCGCTGATAATCCGGTTAATGACACATCATATGATGCCGGTAACGGACCCGCCCAAGTTTGGCAAATAGGAAAATGGACGGATGGTGTTACAGAGCCAGGGTCGTCAGGCTCGCCTTTGTTTGATGAAAATAAACGGATTGTTGGGCAGTTGTACGGAGGCCCATCGTATTGCGGGGCGCCGGATTCAGAACGCCATGATTATTATGGAAGGTTTAGTGTTTCGTGGGATACCGGAAGCACAGCGCAAGGGCGCTTGCATGACTGGTTAGACCCGGATAGCAGCGGCGCATTAACTAATGATGGTTACGATCCTTACCCACCGGTTAATAATTTGGATATTGCTTTATCTGCAATTGCTTCACCGGCGGATAGTTCCTGCAGCGGTATGGTAAACCCTGTTATATTGGTACAAAACCTGGGTGCAAAAACTATTTACAAGTTTACTGTTAGGTATCATATTGATTCCAATCCAGACTCGGTGTTTGTTTACCAGTCAGATTCTTTAGTTTATTTTCAAAGTATTTATGTCAATTTACCGGTTATGCAGGCTTCATACGGTAACCACGTTTTTTATGCCAATGTGTCGCAGCCGAATGATTCGTTGGACCAGAATCTGCTTAATGATAGCAGCAATTCTCCCTTTGCGATTATACATAATATTGGCCATGCAACACCTTTTAAAGAAGGTTTTGAAGAGGGCATATTCCCTCCTTCGGGTTGGGTTACTACAGCGCCGCCAAGTCAGGTAACCTGGCAACAGGCAAATGTTGGCGGATATGGAGCATCAGCGCATTCGGCCAGTGTGGATGAGTTTTCGCCAGGTAATTCAACGGCGGGAGAGAAGCCCGAGTTGATTTTGCCATCGGTTGATTTATCAAATATTACACTTCCTTCATATATCAAATTTGATGTGGCTAATGTTCGATTTGATAGCGTATATTTTGACTCATTAGCTGTCCTTGCTTCAACTGATTGTGGGCTTACATGGTCAAGGATTTATATAAAAGGCGGAACATTGCTGGCTACTGCGCCCGACCAGGATTCGTTATTTGTGCCTACCGCTTCGCAATGGAGGACTGATACGATTAACATTGACAGCTTTGCAGGACAAGCAGGTGTACAGTTCGCCTTTCAATTAATAAGCGGCTACGGAAATGTTACTTATATAGATAATATTGGTATTGCCGATACAGGATTGCTCGGCATAATACAGTTAGATAACCACTTATTGCTTAAAGTGTTTCCCAATCCTTTTACTAAGGCTTTTACTCTTCAATTCAGTTTGGACCAAGCAACAACTATGAATATTAATCTTTATTCGGTGGATGGTAAATTATTGCAGCGGGTAAGTAATAATGCTATGATGAGCCCGGGTATTCATCAACTTGAAATAAAAACTGGTGAATTAAGCAGCGGTTTATACTTACTGGATGTAAACAATCAATTTATAAAATTGGCGAAGGAATAGTGATTACTGGAACGGCGATTAGTAGATTAGTAAATGCTCCTCAATCACTAATCCACTAATCACTGTTCACTAACTTATCTGTAGCAAGGGCCTACCCAAACCCGATACCCCCAGCCATCAACAGCCCAATGCCCGGGAATGAAATAGCCTCTTGCGGGTGCATAGTAACGATGACCGTAATAATGCGGCTCGCAGTAATGCCTGTTATAACGACCCCAGTATGCACTTGATGTTTGGATGATTCCTATGCTAAATGCGATAAGAATGAACGATTTCAACAGTATGTTTTTCATAAATTATGGATTTGTATACTATGATACAAGCTCAATGCCGTAGTTTAATAATATGCGGCCATTTATGTTTTTTTTGCAGTAGACATAGCTGTAAGAGCAGTAAAATATGCGTTTTTATTGCATAATTTGCGATTAACAAACGGACACACAGGGATACAAGATAAGGCTTGTCATATTCCATTAACTGAATTATTGCAGGGCTTGACAAACCCGGTTTATTCTATTACTTTATATATACACAAACGGTAACTATGATGAATAAGAAAGCAGAACATCCACTTAACGGGACCGAGGTAAACTTTAACAACACTAATGCCCTGCAAGGTGAAGAAAGAAGAATAAACCGGTATACCTATATGCATAACTTTGCAAAAGAGTTATACAATGATTATGCTGAGGTTCAGGAAAGGTATGAGGCCCATGATTGTGATATTAAGATAGTTATTGCGCGTTTTAAGGCAATAAAGACCCGTATGCGCCATTTAGAGGATAACGCTAAATATACCCTGGCCAACCTTGTGCCTGATGCAACCAGGGCGGAAAGAATTATTGAAGAAGCCAATGAATTTAAGTCTTTATTGAATGACTTTCATAAGGATGTAGAAAGGCTTTCGAGAGATAGCGATTCAATGCATGATGTTTTTACACCGTTGGATGATAAAGACAAACAATTGTCGGAGATTTTTAGAGAATACAAGCAGTTTAAGAATGAACTATACAATAAAGCGAGCGACAAAAATGGCATAGGCTATGCTTACGATGCCGACGAACAGGAATTTTTAGGTTCAATGGCTACTGTAAATGATAAACAGAGTGAATTTATTGGTGTATGCAACCTGGTTATTGACCGTTATAACCTGTTAATTGAAGAGGTGGAAAAAACGTACGCACAGTGGGATAAATGCAATGTTATGATTGAGATGATGAGGTTTACGATTGTTGCTCCTTACGATATAAGCTTAGTTTGCCTGAATTAAGAGGCATACTCAACAAACACTAACAAACCCGGCGGCGCCTTTGTAAAGGCGCCGCCTATTTTTTTTACTACCCTAATTTTAAACAATACCAGCTCAGGTTTTTTTGCATTTAAAATTACAAGGTGCACTTTGATTTTTGCATTTGTAGGCAGTAAACCACACGGGTGTTTTAGTAACAAACTGCTAAAAACAAGCGTTTAATTTTTAAGAGTCAAGTAATTTAAGTAAGGACTCAGCTATGACTACAACCGATAATCTATCGAAACATATCGATTCGTTAAGTTACCAGGACTGGAGGATGTTGCTGGGGCTTTTGCCTGCAATTAAGAAGTCGAAGAAGTTTGGAAAACTGGTAGGCGCCGAAAAAATGGAGGATGGTTCGATATCGCTGCCTTATTGGTCGGAAGATGAAATCGTTTCTGAATTTTTTAACACAGCATATTTTCTTGGTATAGTAGTAATGTTTGACTGGTCGGCATGGAGCGAGGGGATACTTATACTTAATGATCCGATGGCTGATTTTAATGAATTTGATATCAGCACCTTATGCAAACTACTTACAGTAATTATCCGCTCGGATAAGTTTTGCGAAGGTTATATGATTAACTGCTTTGAAAATGGCACTGTTGCAGCAATTATTGAAGCTATTCAATCAAAGATTGGATAATCATATGTATTAAAAATATAGCTTTTATTAGCTTGTGCTTGGATTTAGGCCTGTACTATTTTCAGGAAACAAGGTACATATGTGTAAAACTCAGTTTGGTTAACGCAATGCTGTATTGTTACTTTGTTGTAGCAATATAAGTTATGAGAGACATAAACGAAACATTACTTAGCTTAGAGGAAGATGGCCTGCAATACGCCCATTTTCTAACTAACCGCGATTATCCGGGCTACTACGGTATATGGATAAGAGAACGAACGCCGGAGTATGTAAAACTTTGGCTGCCCAGCGGGCCTTTATCGGCTTATTCTCTGGTGTTTAGTTTAGAAATGCCTGATATTTCGTTTTGCGATTATATGGCCGAAATTTTTCCGGAGCAGGTTGATGTGCATTTGCTTAAAGTATTATATAAAATTGATGATATAAGTGATGCCCCAAAATGGGCCAACGATTTTAAAGCCTGGAAACAGGAGAAGACCCGCCTTGAGCGCGCTAAGGTGCTTGAGCAATATCCTTGGGTTATAAACACGCCGAGTAAGCTGTTTTAAATTGTCTGGACCAGGATTTTCGCGATTAAAGGATTAACAGGAGGATTGAAAGCTAGGAGGGGTGTATATTTGAATACCATCTGAATACAAGAGCCTCTATAACAGTATTATTGGACCTCTTCCAATTCCCTTTTTTTGTCCTCCCGAGGTAACGAGGGGTCTTAATGCTCCTTGTAGCGCATACTTACCCATTAATATCTCTCACTATCGTTCAAGATAACAAATGCATTTTCCAAAGAGGTCTATTCTAATTACCAAAATAACAAAGCCCTCCGAAATGTTTTTCAGAGGGCCTTGCTTAAAAATTAGATGTTACGCAGTTGCAGTAGCACCAACAGAAGCGCCACCACCCGGCCTTGTATATTGAGCGCTGCCAAATGCAAGGATTGGAATGAAAATGAAAGACAAGAAAATAAGCCCTACCGTAAAGCCTGAACCTTTGCCAAAACTTTTACTTAATTCATTAAGAACTATAATAAGAATGACGAAGTTTACAAGCGGAATACACATAAGTATTAGCCACCACCAGGGTTTACCTACAATATCAAGAAAAACTATGGTACTGTAAATTGGTATTAAACAGGCCCAGCCGGGTTTCCCCGCTTTGCTGAAAATACGCCACATACAGACGGTGAAAAATATGCCTATGGCGAAGAATATCCAGAAAAAGGTCATCATTACGCCCATTATTCCGGCGGCCATGTTAGGATCGGTTGCATTCATTTTTGTTTGTTTTAGGTTATGGAATATATTGCTGAAAACACCCCTTGAACTGCGCTTCTAAACCATATTCAAACTGTTGCCATACACCCATGTAACTGTCGCAGGTAATTAGGGCAAGATATTATTTTTTTAAGAAATTATGTTTATTAAGTTATATTTTTTGTGGATAACCGCAGATGTTTTGGGGATTTGTTAATTGGCTGGTTAAAAGAGACTGTGAACAAACACATAGATATTATGGAAAGTGATTTATAAATAGTTGTTTTTAAAACATTTAGTAATTCTAAAAGCCTGACACTTTTCTCTATTATTTTTTATTATCTAGCTGATTGTCATATGCTAATGAGTTTGGCTTGGTGAAAAATGTTAAGTTTTATCAACCCTGTGTTTTTGGCAGTTAAACTGGTATTATTTCATTCTTATAGGAGTGCCGTTATAAAACTTAATACATTAACTTTACTACAAAATTGTTATGGAAATATTAAACGATAAATCGAACGATCCGCTGTGGATCTTGGCCAAGAAACGCGCTGCATTTAAAAAGCACTTTGCGGTGTATGTTATTGTAAATGCATTTCTATGGGCTATATGGTATTTTACCGGGCAAGCTTACATTTGGCCTGTATGGGTTACTTTGGGCTGGGGCGTGGGTGTAGCTTTTAATTACGCAGGGACTTATTTTTTTGACCATGAGGATTTAGAAAAGCGCGAGTATGAAAATTTAAAAAAGGAGCGGGAGGGGAGATGAGGTTTTTGGATTTTTAGTGTTTAAGATATATTGTATGTGATTGTAATGTTTTAAAATGTAATATATGATAAAGAGGTTAGTGAAATCGAAGGATAAAAAGATTTTTGGAGTTTGCGGTGGATTAGGTGAATATTTTGATATAGACCCCACTATAATAAGGATCATATTTCTTGTAGCCTTCCTGATGTTTCTTACCGGGCCTTTGCTGTATCTTGTTCTGGCAATAGTTATGCCATCGAAATAATTTTTTTGAGTTATATGTAATAAACTGCGATTATGAAATTCTACTACATTTATTTTGTGGCGTTCTTATTTATTTGTCAATCAACTTTGGGCCAGGCTTTAAGTGGTACTTACGCCATACCAGGAACAGTTAATGGCAATAGCGTTAATAACCTTACGCAGCTCGCTAACCTGTTAAATAGCGCTACAGTAAATGGTACAGCTGTATTTGAATTTTCATCTTCGTATGCAGGCGGTGAAACCTTTCCAATCATTTTCAATCAATTTTCAGGCGCCGGTAATGTTATTATCAGGCCTGCCGGTTCGGTTAGCAGTGCTTTAAGTACTTCGGGCAGTCCGGGAAGTAACGCTTTAATTGACCTTAGCGGGGTGAAGAAAATTAGCTTTGATGGCAGGCCCGGAGGCACCGGTAATACGGCTAAGTGGCAGTTTCAGAATACAGCATCAGGAGGTTCGTACCCCGTTTTCAGATTTATTAATGGTGCTGCGCATGATACGCTGGAATACTTAACCATTCAAGCCAGCGGTACGAATACTACTGCCAATGTGTTGTTTGGTACTTCAACTGTAGCAGGTGGAAATAGCTATAATACGGTTCAATATTGCACTATCGGCCCATATTCCAGCTATCCGTATAATGTGATTCTTGCATCCGGTACAGGTGCCAACCCTAATTCTAACAATACCATTTCAAACAACAATATTTACAATTACCAAGGTTATTTTGATAATCCCTATGCAGGCATTAATATCACTTCTACCGGTAATGGCAGCAATTGGAATATTAGTGGAAATAGCTTTTATGCTACGGCATCTATTGGTAGTTATTGGTTAACGGCTATATATTTTGTACCAGGTAGTTCATCAACCGGTAACGTTATAACAGGCAATTATATTGGAGGCCGTGCGCCTAATTGCGGAACCGCCGGCACACCGTGGAATTTTCCTGGCTACCGGGGCTATACTACAATAACCGATTTTCAGGGAATTTATGTAAACGCAGGTGGCACTACAAATATTACTAACAATGTGATTCAAAATATAAAGTTGACCAATTCAACATCCGGTTCGCAAACCTTTTGTGGCATTAGTGTGGGTGGTGGAAATGCCGTTATCAGCAATAATACTATTGGCAGCCCAACAGTAGCTGGCAGTATAGTGGCCGGTAGCGCTGGCGTTGTTTTAGGTGTTTGGGACCAAACTACAGGCAGCGTTACTATTAATGCCGATACAATTGCCAATCTTACATCCGATTTTTCGAATGCGCCATCCACCACTACGCCGGCGGATATTTGCGGCATATATGCTTATACTTCATCGGCTGTAATTGGGGCTTGCACCATTACCAATAACAGTGTATTCAATCTAACAACTGCTAATAATTACAATTTCAACCAATACTTTTATATGAATGCACCGGGCGGAGGGGTAAATTCTCCGAACCTGATTTCAAACAGCACAGTATTAGCGGGTATATATTTACAAACTACAGCCAGTTCAGTAACGCATACCATTTCAAAAAATAATGTGTATGGTCTGCATTCTACCTTAACCGGTGGCACCAACCGCTCGCAAATTGCGGGGATTATGGATAATGTTTATGGCTCGGGAAGTACTACCAATATTAACGGCAATTTAATTTACGGCCTTTGGGCGCCCGATAACTATGGTAGCAGCGGTACCTACTACCCCTTGCTTACCGGTATTTACATTGGCAGTAACCAAACCGGTGTGCATAGATTAACCAATAATATTGTAGATATAGGTTATAAATCGTCTGACGGCTCAACCGTAAAAAATGCATACATAACAGGTATATGGGATAATACCGATTACAATAATATCGGCTTAAAAATTTACTGTTACCATAATAGCGTTTATATAGGCGGCAGCGATAATACAGCCTTAAACAGCTACGCTTTTGGACGACTGTTAAGCTACGGCAGTTCGGTTTACGATAGCTTGATTTTTAAGAATAACATTTTTGTGAACAACCGGACCACCAGCAGTACCGGTAAACAGTACGGAATTTATCTTAACTCGACTATTGATGTAGCTGCTAATTATAATGACATATATGGAACTGCTGCCAATTTTGAATTTGGCGATGTAGGCGGAACAGATTATAATACGCTGGCAGCTTATAAATCAAGCAATGCGGGTTTTGAGACTAATAGCATTTCAGCCGACCCTCAGTTTGTAAGCCCTACCACGGCTATTCCTGATTTGCATATTACCAATACGCCATCTATTTCGCCTATTGACCAGGCGGGTACGGCAACAGCTACTTTAACTTACGATTTTGACAGTATTGTAAGAGCAAATTATACACCGGTTGATATTGGCGCTACTATTGATTGTTCAACTTCATCCAGCGCTTCGGTAACACTTTCGGTTTCGCAGGATACGGTGTGCCAGGGTACTGCTATAGTTTTTACAGCTCATCCTACTAACGGCGGCAGTAGCCCTAATTATAACTTCTTTTTAAATGGCTCATCAGTTCAAAATAGTTCATCTGCAACGTATCAAAATACCTTGAACAATAATGATTCGGTGAAAGTGGTAATGACCAGCAATTCAATTTGTGCATCGCCAGCTACAGCAACCAGTAATTCAATAACTGTTACGGTTACCAATACTCTTTTTGTTCCTTCGGTTACGCTTACTCCTTCTCAAAATAATATTTGCAGTGGCGCACCGGTAACTTTTACGGCCGTACCAACCAATGGAGGAAGCGCGCCGGTTTATAATTTTTATGTAAACGGTACTTCAGTTCAAAATGATACTGCCAGTACTTACTCTAATAGCAGTTTGAATAATGCCGATTCTGTTTGGGTAGTTATGACCAGCAATGCAGCTTGTGTATCGCCTACTACTGCCTCAAGCAGTAAAGTATATATGGTGATTACTCCAACAGTTACTCCTTCGGTAAGCATCTCCTCATCTCAGAATGGCGTTTGTCCCGGAACGCAGATAGATTTTACAGCACAGCCGGAAAATGGTGGCAATGCGCCTAATTACAATTTTTATGTAAACGGAAGTTCCGTTCAGAATGGCAATTCTACCACATACTCTAACAGCAATTTAAATAATCATGATTCAGTTTGGGTGGTAATAACCAGTGATGCGGCTTGTGTTACTACAACAACGGCCACAAGCAATAAGGTGCATATTGTAATAACGCCCGATACTGTTCTTTCAGTAAACATTGCTTCATCGGTAAATGATATTTGTTATGGCACACCGATAACCTTTACAGCTAATGTTGTTAGCGGCAGCGGAGTTTCAACCTATAACTTTTTTGTGAATGGAGTGTCCGTTCAAAACACTTCTGCTAATACGTTTCTTAGTAGTAGCCTAAACAATCATGATTCAGTTTGGGTTAATGTTAGCAGTTCTGCTTTGTGTACCACGCCAACTGCCACCAGTAGTCATATTGATATGATTATTAATCACGGCGATTCGGTAACACAAAACGTAAACATCTGTTCAAACGGCTCTTATTTTTTCCATAATCAGAATCTTACCTCACCGGGAACTTATTTTGATACGTTAACCACCGTGCATGGGTGCGATAGTCTTATTACTTTAAATCTTTCGGTATCGTCATTGTTAACCTCACAGATAATTGATTCAATATGCGGTGGAAGTGCTTATAATTTCAATGGTCATTTTATTGACTCGGCGGGTACGTACACAGATACACTCATGGCGACGGGTGGTTGCGATAGTGTTGTTACTTTGGTTTTATACGTGCATAATATAGCGGTGCCGGGAATCGGGTTAATTGGCAATGATACTTTAGTGCTCTCAGGTTTTGCATCATACCAATGGCTGCTTAATGATACTGCAGTTAATGGCGCTATTAGCCATATATATATTGCTTCGCAGAATGGAATGTACTCGGTGGCTGTAACAGATAGCTTTGGCTGCAGCGATACTTCACTTCCAATATCTTTATTGCACTTGTCAGTAAATGATATTGCAGATAATGTAAAAGTGAGTTTATATCCCAACCCAACTTCCGATAACTTCTATTTGAATGTTGAAGGATTAAACCAGGGAAAACTTACAGTTAGCCTTTTTGATATTGAAGGCCGCCCCATGTTTACAAACTTCGCCGAGGTAAATACGAACCGGTATTCGCAGTTGATTGATATGAGTGGATATGCCAGTGGAATTTATTTCCTGCGTATTGAATCGGGAAGTTTAAACCTGGTGAGGAGGGTAGAGTTAATAAAATGAACCAATTAGCACTCCGGTAGGTTAAGCGGTACTTTTATAGCCAGTCCACCTTCGGCAGTTTCTTTGTATTTGCTGCTCATGTCAACCGCAGTATCCCACATGGTTTTTATTACTGCATCTAACGAAACTTTCATTTCATCCGAATCGCCCTGCATGGCCAATTGCGATGCCATAATAGCTTTAATGGCGCCCATAGTATTTCTTTCAATACATGGTATTTGAACCAGGCCACCTATAGGGTCGCAGGTCATACCCAGGTGATGTTCCATAGCAATCTCGGCGGCCTGCATTACTTGCGATGGTGTGCCACCCATACATTCGGTAAGCGCACCGGCGGCCATTGATGACGATACACCAATCTCGGCCTGGCAACCACCCATTGCTGCTGAAATGGTAGAGCCTTTTTTGAATAGCGAACCAATCTCTGAAGCGGTAAGCATAAATTTTACAATGTCCTTATCCTTACTACCATTGCTAAACAAAAAATAATACATCAAAACTGCAGGAACCACACCGGCTGCGCCATTGGTGGGCGCAGTAACCACCCTTCCGAAAGAAGCATTCTCTTCATTCACCGCAAGGGCAAAACAGCTAATCCAATTCATAATGCTGTTAAAGTTTAGGTCCGAGTTTTTAATGGCTTTCACCCACTCATCGAAATTGCTTTCGTGCTTGCCTTTCAATAAACGTTTGTTCATTTTGGCCGCTCTACGCACCACGTTTAAGCCACCCGGTAGAATACCATCAACATGACAGCCGCGGTAAATACATTCTTTCATCACTTCCCAAATTCTTAAAATACCCTTTACAGTTTCCTGTTCGCTTCGCCACGCCTTTTCATTTTCCATTACCAAGCGCGAAATACTGATACCGGCGCGCATACAGTTTTGCAACAAATCATCGGCATCATGCACATCGTATTTTAAAGTAATGCCCGATGCGGCCGATGGGTCTTCGCCCTCTTTTACCACAAAGCCCCCGCCAATAGAATAGTAGGTTTCTTTTTTCTCCGTTCCATCATTAAAAACTGCCGTAAGACTTAATGCATTGGGGTGAAAAGGCAAGCTTTCTTTTCGTAAAAAAACGATATCAGTTGCCGGGTCAAAGTCAATTGTTTTTACGCCGCTAAGCGCTATTTTTTTCGCCTTCTTAATGTCATCAAGGGTTTTATTTAAGGTAGCTGTATTGAAAGTAACCGGGTCTTCGCCGTTTAGGCCAAGTACAATTGCGGTGTCGGTTCCATGGCCCTTACCGGTTTTAGCAAGCGAGCCATATAGATTAACCTTAACCGATTGCACATCATTAAGCCTGCCGGTATCATTTATTTCCTTCAAAAATCTTTCTGCAGCCCTCCAGGGGCCAAGAGTATGCGAACTTGAGGGGCCAACGCCAATTTTAAAGATATCGAAAACACTTAACTGCTCTTTGGTCATGGGGCCGAAGGTAATTTGATAATAACCAATAACCAAATGGCAATAAACAAATAATAACCAATAATCAAATGCCAATAATCAAAGAATAATCAATAAACAATAAAGCGCCCAACCTGTAACCTGTAACCCCTAACAACTTCAAATAATCAGCCCTAAAAACGTTGCACCGGGGCAAATTTTGTCATGCTAACATTCCTTTATACATTCGTATGTGCGAAAATCAATTTTCCCTCCGGCTTTAGTAATAACATTGGTTTCGGTAATTGTTTTGGCTTTATCAGCTTGCCAGAAAGACAACCTTGCTACATTTTTAGGCACCTATACAGGCACCAGCTGTTATGCGCCTGATAACATTTGCATAGGCGACAAAAAGCTGGTAATTACAGCCGGTGCCGGTGCCAATAACCTTATTATCATCGGGGGTTGTGTGGATACCGTTAAGGCAACATTTTCAGGCGATACCTTGACCGTGCCTTTGCAAAATGGCATTTCAGGCTATGGAATCTTATCAGGCTCTGATTTGGGTATTGGCATTAATTATAGCGATAGCGTGGGTACGAGAACGGGTTTTTGTAATTTTGGAGGTACAAGGCAATAGTATATTTTTAAGAATATTACTAATTAACCTGCAACCTGTAACCTCTAACTATTTCAAAAAATCCCTCCGCTCGTCCTCGTTTATAGGCAAGCCAACGAGGATGCTTTGGTATAGGCATTTGCAATGCCTGTATTGCTCGCATTACAAATGCGAAAACCGGTGCATCCTCGTCGCTCCCCGCAAATTGCCAAGCCGTCAGACGAGGACGAGCAGGGCTCGTTTGGGCTTGGCTTCAGACTACCGACAGATGGGACAAAGGTATCGCGAAGTCAGAGACTTCTATTTTCATTTGATGTTCGAAGTTATCCTTCGGAATGCTTCGAACATCAGTTAAGGAATGATACGGGCATTGCCAAAGTGCTTACCCCATTGCCCCAATTACCAGCAAAATAAATCCGACAAGGGAAGCCACAATCCGGACCATATGAAAAGTGCCCCACCGGTCGCGCAAGTGCTGCCAGTTGTCCGGTAGGTTTGATGCCTGCCAGGTTATGATTTGTTTTACAATTGGGACTTCAATAAGCATGGTTACCATTAAGGCAACTATGAATAATGCCAGGGCGATTAATGTGAAATAGAAAGTTAGCGGCTGTTGTTTAAAAGAAAGGATAAGTACCGGAATCATTGACAAGAGGGTAATGGGCATCAGCCGGGTCATTACTGCGGCCATGTTATGGTTTAAACGGTTTACTACGGCAAGAAAGAACTCAGGCCCGAATGTTTTTATGGAACGTGTTAAAGCCAACCAAGGCCCGAAAAACATACCGGCCACCAAAGCTGAGAGTAAGATGCTGATAAGTTGTAATATTTTGAGGGCCATTTTTGATTTGCAATTTAACTAAAGACGTTTTTGGGCTTGGCTTAATTTTAAGGTTTAACAAATTGAAAGTAATGAGTAACCGCAAATAGTGGGGCTCGTCCGTAGGCGCTTGCTGCAGGTTCAGCTTCAGACTAGGGGCTGCAGGGGAATTTATACTGTAGCCTCTTTAGTTTGGATTACTCAGTCCGTAGTCGGCTCCGCACAGGCTTGGCTTCAGACTACGGACAGCCGGGGAATTTATACTGTAGCCTCTTTAGTTTGGATTACTCAGTCCGTAGTCGGCTCCGCACGGGCTTGGCTTCAGACTACGGACAGCAGGGGGATTTGGACTTTGTTCGTTTTTGAACTCAGTGATATCTTGTCCCAACTCTTCTATTACTTTCAAAATATTGAAGTAGTTATCGTATGTTGGATTATACCAAATATCTATATCGGGTTTGTCGGCAAGTTCTCCTGCAGTATTTATGGAGTGTCTATAATAACCATTTAGAGCAACAGCGGTCCCGCCAACAAGTATATATTGCACATTGTATTTTTCAAACAATTTGCATACGGTTAATAAACTATTCTTTAGATTATCTTCCATATACTATTGTTTGGGCTGACTTTGATTGTTTTTATGAACTTTCAAAGACCTAATATCCTTAATAGCTTTTTCAAAGTCATTATGGTTTTTCATATTCAATGAAAAGCCTGATGTCCTTTTTTTGCAAGATTTTAACTCATCGAATGTCGTGAATTTTCTAACTGTTTTCATAATACTGCCGTTTGTATGCTACTATCGCCATTACTCAAATATAGGCAACTATGTAATTTCAATATGTTGGTTAGTATACTATATGAGTACGAGCAACCAGACAAATTAAAACTTTATGGTATTAGATAAAATTTTGCAAACTATGTCTCCCCTAACTATTCTTGAACCCCTATCATTTGTGCCTGACAAAGTTGCCTTTCTATAGGCATTAATGTCGGGATTGGAAAGGAAGTTTCTATCGTCAACTAAACTATAGAATTTTGCCAAACGACTCCCGATTTCAGAGAAGTTCAATTTAGACTTGCTTTTACAAATGGCTCGATGCAACTCCACAATTAAGGTAAATATATCGGCCTTTTTCCATCCGCGAGACTTGTCTTCTAAATCCAGTTTTTCAAGCGCAGTAAAAACGTTGTCTAGTTCTTCTTTTAAATCAACTTCATATTCAAATTCATCATTGTATTTTGAAAGATAAGATTCAAATTCATCGTCTCGATTAAAATATGTGGAAAGTATAGTTATAATAGCAGTTAGGCAAAATACGACGTCATTCATTCGTTTAACATCGGTAGCGGTAAAAATTCGATTTCGCTCAAAAAAATCATTTTGTGAAATATTTTCGGCAAATTTTTTAAACGCCCCATCAAATCTAGCGTTATGAATTTCCATTGCGTTCAAGGAGTACTTAGTAGAATTAATGCGCTTAAATATCTCCTTTATTTCATCAATAGTTTTATTCCCCAAATCACGAATTACAACTTCATATTCTAAAAAGTCAATTTTTGATTTTTCCGGCAAATCTTTATATGTAGGAAACCCGTCCTTAAGTTTTAATTCATCCGAGCCAATAAAATATTGATACAGCGTTGTCATTCTTTGCTGACCGTCAACCAACATTTCAGTTCCCTCCCCTGTATCAGAATTTACTTGGCCTGCAGCAATATAGATTTCTGGAAATGGATAACCTTGCAGGACGGTTTGCAAAAAATTAAGTTTATCTTCATTTGTCCATACCAACCTTCTCTGAAATTCTGGTTTAGGTATTAAAGCATTTGACTTTATTGAAGTCAATAAAACTCGCAGTTTTCTGTTGGTAGCACTTGTTTTCATTATAATTGATCTTTACAATATTGAACAGCAAAATTTTGATAACCTTCTAAAAAATTCCAATCCTTATAAATAGCCCCATTGATTTTGTAAGGACCGAAATCCCCGGTTGAGGTTAAATTTCGGAAAAATTCCCACCAATCATTGCTTAATTGAAAGTTTTTAGAATTGGGCAATTTATCGGGTCTTATCCAACCTTGGAATAAATATTTCTTAAAATCATTTTCACTTTCCCATATTATTTTTTCTCTCCACAAATTATATACATTTTTCCAAAAAAGATCAAACAGGTTTGGGGAAACTATTACAACGTCAATATCTGAATTGTTACCGAAATATCTATATTTTTTATGTGGGGCAATACTAAAACCTAATTTGGCTGAACCTACTACTAAAACTTCGTTAGGGTGAATTTTAAAATTCAATGCGACCTTTTCTCGTAAAGTGTGATACAGACCAGACTCTAATACAGCGCAGTCACCAAAAATAATCTCTTTTTGCACAATTTGTTGGCTAGTCAGTTTTGATAGTTGCTCTTTAAATTGCGCTATCCTCTCATCGACAATTCCAATCATCTAAATAGTAATTTGAAGTAAATAAAAATTCTACCATGGGAAAGAGGCGCTTTAGACTAATGTTTTTTAGGGTTTCTATCAAACCCATTAGAGCAAAATACTCCGCTACAATATTTATGTTATTATAGTTTCCTTTCCACCCAATTCACCCGAGAAGAATTGCAGACTAAACTTCGGCGGTGTTGCATGCTTTTGTCGTAAAGCAGTAAAAAGGAGTTGCGTAAATGTAGAGAGGAATATGAATTTTAAAAAGATTATTTGTTAAAATATTATATGTGGTGGGTGGGTAAGGAATGCAAACATCCCCTGCTTACCCGCCGGCTTGCACACCCCCCTTCGCAAACGCAAAAAGGCTACGCAAAGGGGGACAAAGAGCCGGGAAAAGTTGGCGGTTGGGGTTTTGGTTGTCTGTTTGGGTTTAAGGGCCCGACCACCTCGCCCTTCGGGCACTCCTCCTAAATTAGGAGGAGAGTTGGTTTGCGTGTGTTGGGTTTGGGGTTTTGGTTGGTCTGTTTGGGTTAAGGGGCTCGACCACCTCACCCTTCGGGCACTCCTCCTAAATTAGGAGGAGAGTTGGTTTGTGTGTGTTGGGTTTAGGGGTTTTGGTTGGTCTGTTTGGGTTAAGGGGCCCTTCCACCCCCTGCTCGCGCACGGGCTCGCGCACTCCCCCGTCCCGACGAAATTGTCGGGATTAGACACCGGCGGGGGACAAACAGCCAAGCCTCACCCGACCTTGCTTCGCTCGGTCAGCCTCTCCATTGCATGGTGAAGGAAACAGCCGTAAATAAAACTATAAAATTTAGCTGGTTTTGTTATATTTGTGCTATGGCACATGCCTACTTTAGGTATGGTTGACAATGGTTGACACTTTTTGTAAGTAATGTTTTGATTATCAATTATTTGAGTTTTAGAGTGTCAACTGTCAACCTTGGGTGTGTATAAATAGGTGATAATCAGTATTATTTGGAGGGTGATTGTTGATTATGGTTGACAGTCTTTAAAAAATTGTGTTGATTGTGAATGGGTTAGGTTTTTAAAGGTGTCAACCATTGTCAACCGTGGGGGATTTTTTTTGCGGCTAGTAATAAACAGCCTCCACCTCCTGCGCCCCCTCAGGCTTGCACACTCCTCCGCCAGAGGAGGACATAAGGGCAAAAAAAGAAATGACTGGCTGTCAATCTTTAACTATCCCCAACCTTTGCATTTTCGAATACAAATATTATCTTTGCGCGCTTAAATAAAAGAATTACATGCAAGTTACATCGGAAGCAAAAAAGAAACTGTTTAAAGATTTTGGTGGTTCGGAGAAGAATACCGGCTCGACAACTGCGCAAATAGCGTTGCATACTGAGAGGATAAACCATCTTTCGGGCCATTTGGAAACTAATAAGAAAGACCATGCCACTACGCGCTCGTTAATTAGCCTGGTAGGTAAAAGACGCAGATTGCTGAACTACCTGATGAAACAGGATTTGACAGGCTATCGCCAGCTTATTGAGAAGTTGAATATCAGAAAATAAACATTGAACGGAAGGATGGCTAAATGCCATCCTTTTGTTTATTATAAAGTAGATGAAAAACCCGGGTAGGTTTTGGGATGGACCCGGACGGAAATAAAGCAAATTCATTCCCACCTTATAAAGCAGAATTTGCTTGCTAAACATAGCGATTGAATAAGAAGATTTACATTATATTTTAATACTAACCTTAATAATTTAAAGATGAACATTATTAAAAAAACGATTGACCTCGGTGGAGGAAGAATTGTTGAAATTGAAACAGGCCGTTTAGCAAAACAAGCCGATGGCTCGGCCATGCTTAAATATGGCAATACTATGCTACTGGCAACTGTGTGTGCCGATAAAGTAGCCAAAGAAGGCGTTGATTTTATGCCCCTTACTATTGAGTACCGCGAAAGCATGGCATCGGTAGGGCGTTTTCCCGGTAGCTTTTTTAAACGCGAAGCACGCCCCGGTGATGATGAAGTTTTAATTTCGCGCCTTATTGATCGTGCATTGCGCCCTTTGTTTCCTGATGATTATCATGCTAACGTTGTTGTGCAGGTATCGCTGGTATCGGGCGATTTGAATGAATTACCTGATGCATTGGCTTGCTTGGCTGCGTCATCTGCTTTAGCAGTTTCTGATATTCCTTTCAACGGGCATATTAGCGAAGTGCGCGTAGCAAAAATAAAAGGCCAGTTGGTTATTAACCCCACCAAAAGTGAAGTTGAAACCGAGGCTGATATTGACTTGATTGTTGCTGCTTCTGATACCTCGATTGTAATGGTTGAGGGTGAAATGAATGAAGTAAGCGAAACGGATATGATAGAGGCTATCATGTTTGCACATGAAGCGATTAAGAAACAAGTAAAGGTTTTAAAAGAGCTGGAAGTTGAAGCCGGTAAAACAGTGAAACAAACTTACGTTCACGAAGTGCATGATGAGGAATTGCGTAAGAATATGACCGCAGCCTGCTTCGAAAAATGTAAAGGTGTTGCAGCTATGGAACTTGCCGATAAACACAAACGCGGCGAATTATTCTCGGCTATTAAAGATGAGTTTATTGCTACGCTTAGCGATGAAGATAAAAAAGCGAAAGCCTTTTTATTGAGCCTTTACTGGCACGCCATTGAAAAAGAAGCTGTGCGCGAAGTAATGCTTGACCAGAACAAGCGTTTGGACGGAAGAAAGATGGATGAAGTTCGCGCTATATGGAGCGAAGTAGGTTACCTGCCCGGCCCACACGGTTCGGCTTTATTTACCCGTGGTGAAACACAGTCGTTAACCACTGTAACCCTAGGAACTAAGTTGGATGCGCAGTTAATTGATGGAGCCATTTACAACTACGAAAAGAAATTCCTTTTACATTATAATTTCCCACCTTTCTCAACCGGTGAAGCAAGAACACCTCGCGGAACCAGCAGAAGAGAAATTGGACACGGTAACCTGGCACACCGGGCTATTGAAAAAGTAATGCCGAAAGATTTGCCTTATACTATTCGTGTGGTTTCGGATATTTTGGAGTCGAACGGCTCATCATCTATGGCAACGGTTTGCGCCGGAACTATGGCTTTGATGGATGCAGGTATCCAAATCCGCAAACCGGTATCGGGTATTGCCATGGGACTTGTGTCAAACGAGAAGACCGGTAAATTTGTAGTGTTGTCTGACATCCTGGGCGATGAAGACCACTTGGGCGATATGGACTTTAAAGTGTGCGGTACTGCCGATGGTATTACTGCCTGCCAAATGGATATTAAAATCAACGGCCTTTCGCGCGAGTTATTAACTAAGGCATTGGAGCAATCGAAAAGAGGAAGATTGCATATACTTGGTGAAATGATGAAAACCATTTCTGCACCACGTGCCGATTACAAACCACATGCACCACGTGTTGAGATGATTATGATAGAGAAAGAATACATTGGCGCTATAATAGGACCCGGTGGTAAAGTGATTCAGGAAATGCAAAAAGACACCGGTACTACTATTGTAATTGAAGAAGTAGGCAACCAGGGCAAAATCGAAATCTTCTCGCCCAACAAAGAAGGTATTGATGCAGCTGTTAGAAGAATAAGAATGATAGTTGCCGTACCCGAAATAGGAGAGGTGTACGAAGCCACAGTAAAATCAATAATGCCTTACGGCGCTTTTGTTGAGTTTATGCCCGGCAAACAAGGACTACTCCACATTTCTGAAATATCGAACAAACGTCTTGAAAGCATGGACGGCGTGTTTAAAGAAAACGAAGTGGTTAAGGTTAAACTACTGGGTATTGACAACAAAACCGGCAAGTTTAAGCTTTCGAGAAAGGCTTTGGCTGAGGCTGGTGAGCAACAGAACTAGAGGAGGCTTACTTACCAAATTTTATAGGAACAGACGGGCATTTTGTCCGTCTGTTTTTAGTATAGGACGTTTTTTTCTCTTATCGTCTTATAAGCCAAAACCCTTATTCAGCCTCATTTATAGGGGTATTTACTCTGCACAATGTTAAGTTTTTTGTTTAAAACAATTTCCTGCAACGCATTTTACTTGTAGGCAGTCTTAGGGCTTTCAACTTGGGCATTGTAAGCCCTGATTTGTAGCCTACTGAAACATTTTTGTAAGGTTGGCGTAAACAAATCCTGAACCAAGATACGGTTGCGCCTATGAGACCATTAAAAATTACCCATAACATTTCGCAAAGGGACAGCCAGGTGGATAAGTACATGAGTGAAATCGCTAAAAACGAGTTGCTCAGTGCCGAACAAGAAGGTGAGCTTGCAAAGAAAATTCGCAATGGCGATAGCGAGGCGCTTGAATTGCTTGTAAAATCGAATCTTCGTTTTGTTGTTAGTGTAGCAAAGCAGTACCAAAACCAAGGCCTGCCTTTAAGCGATTTGATTAACGAAGGTAATCTTGGATTAATACGTGCCACTTATAAATTTGATGAAACACGAGGATTCAAATTCATATCTTATGCGGTGTGGTGGATTCGCCAGGCTATAATGCAGGCTATTGTTGAGCAATCGCGCATTATCCGTCTTCCCATAAGCAAGATTGGTGCTTATACAAAAATTACAAAAGCGTTTCATTCATTCGAACAGGAATATCAGCGCGAACCGGATGTTGAAGAACTGATGGAAATGCTGGGTATGACTAAAGAGGAAATAGACGATTATTTCCGCATCAACACAGCAACGCTTTCAACCGATTTTAAAATGGCAAGTGTTGAAGACGGAACACTGAATGATATGCTCTATGATAAAAATGCGGTGTCGGCCGAAGATCAGATGATGCATAAAACGGTTGAAACACAACTGAACGATGCACTGGCACAACTTAGCGAGCGCGAATCGGAAATAATAAGCAGTTACTTTGGCCTCAACGGAAAAATACCTATGACACTTGAAGAAATAGGTGAGAAGTTTAATTTAACCCGCGAGAGGGTACGGCAGATAAAGGAAAAATGTATCAGGCAGCTAAAAGAGAATACTAACCCTCATTTATTGCAGGCATTTATCCGCTAATAAAGATTTCTCAGGAGTTTTACTCTTTGCGTATAGCAAAGAGTAACACCTGGGGCCATAAAACGGAGCGCGATGATAAACCGCTCTGTTTTTTCATTGTCCTTCAATCTCGGTTCCAATAGAAAATTCCTCTCGGTTAAAGCCCGGGAGGATTTTCATTTTGTAGAGACCCAAGATTTTGCGGCTGCTGGCAACCAGCATAAATAAAACGCAAAATTTTGCGTCTCTACATTGCATATTTTTCATGATTATTGCACCGTGAAAACGCTCCAAATAAGTAACGCAAGTATTGAACAACTACCCGATGTTGCAAAGCGTATTCTTCAATTTGCAAATCAAGTCATACAAGGCGCAAATTGTGTTTTTGCTTTTTATGGCGAAATGGGTGCCGGTAAAACTACGCTTATCAAAGAAATGTGCCGGCAATTGGGGTCAAGCGATAATTTTTCGAGTCCCACTTATAGTATTGTTAATGAATACCAGATAGGGGAAAACGAGAGTAAGATTTACCACATTGATCTTTACAGGCTGAAAAACATAGATGAAGCCCTGGCAATTGGTATTGAAGAATATATTAACGGCGAAAGCTATTGCTTTATAGAATGGCCGCAGTTAATTGAACAATTATTGCCCGTAAATACCGTTAAAGTGGAGATTAAATTTGAGGATAATACGCGCGAAATATCTATCTTTATGATATAAATTTTGAGTGCTGATGGCGGAAAAAAATAAAGGATTCGAAGGATTAGTTACAAAGTTGGGCTTGCAGCCTATGGAGTCGCCGGCTATGGTGGCTCAAAAAAAAGCTAAGTTGTTTATTGGCCTTCCTAAGGAAAGAAATTTTCAGGAACACCGCATTGGCTTAACACCCGAATCGGTGCAAACTCTTTCGGCCAATGGCCATCGGGTAATGATTGAAAGGGGCGCAGGTGGCTATTCGCATTTCTCTGATGCTGATTATTCTGAAGCCGGTGCGGAAATAACCGATAGCATTGACGAAGTTTATAAAGCCGATATAGTTATTAAAATTGCACCGCCGCAAGTAGGCGAAATAGATTTAATGCAGGCCGGACAAACTATTGTATCGCCTATTCACCTGCCCTCACTATCAAAAGAATATATCGAAAAGCTTATTAAAAAGAAAGTAACCGCATTGGCTTACGAATATACCAATGATGAAGCAGGCAAGTTTCCGTTTGTAAGGGCAATGAGCGAAATAGCCGGTAGCAGTGTTATACTTCTGGCCGGTGAGTTTTTAAGCAATGCCAATGAAGGAAAAGGAATTTTGTTGGGCGGTATATCGGGTGTTCCGCCTGCTAAAGTGGTTATATTGGGCTCCGGTATAGTGGGTGCTTATGCTGCCCGTGCCGCTATTGGTTTAGGTGCCACTGTTGCGGTGTTTGATAACAACGTATACAAATTAATGCGCCTTCAGGAAAAGATCAATGCGCGCGTTTTTACTTCAACTCTTTTGCCGGCTATACTTGCTCAGGAACTGCAAACGGCTGATGTAGCTATCGGTGCCATTCACTCTAAACAAGCCCGCACACCGGTTATTGTTACTGAAGAAATGGTTTCGAAAATGAAACCGGGCAGCGTGGTTATTGATGTAAGTATTGACCAGGGCGGATGTTTCGAAACCTCGGAAATGACTTCGCACACCAACCCTACTTTTATTAAATACGATGTAATACATTATTGCGTACCCAATATTCCATCAAGGGTATCAAGAACTGCATCATACGCCTTCTCCAATATTCTTACCCCTATTTTGCTACGCTGCGGAGAAATGAGCGGTATCAAAAATTTAATATACGAAGATGCCGGTATACGCAATGGTATTTATGTTTACCAGGGTAATCTTACTAACCAGCATCTTGCGACCCTTTACGGTATCAAGAACAGCAATTTGGATTTGTTGTTTTCTATTAACCCGTAATTTTAAAAAGTATTATTGCGGAGGCTTTTCTTTTTAAAATAATTCCTATGTAGTTATTTTAAATAGTTTCTACACCAATATCCGGCTTCTCCGCAAAATAACTGTGCAAAATAACCGACAGAATAATTATTGCTGTCCCTGCAAAAAAGCCACCATTCATATTCTTGTTTTCTCCAAATATCAGAAAGGCTAAGGCTATTCCATATACCGGTTCAAGATTAATGGCCAGGTTTAAAGTAAAGGCACTAAGATGCTTTAATGCGTTCAGTGAAAGTATCAGCGTAACATGGGTGCAGGCTATGGCCAGAATAAAAAGTAATATCCAGTCGCGGGTGTTGGGTAATAGTTTTACCGGTTGAAATATGTGTAAGTAGAAGGGAAGGAAAATGGTAAGTGCAACCAGGCCCCCCAGTATCTCGTAAAACGAAACCACATCGCTCGAAATTTTATGCACTACTTTTTTATTCAGTATATTAAAAAATGCGCCCACAAATGCCGCTAATAATGCCAGCACAATACCCAGAGAGTATGAATTGGTATCGGAGTAAAAAATAATTCCTATTCCTACTATTGCCATTAAGCTGTACACCAACTCCATTTTATTGAACTTCTTTTCGGTAATTACAGGCTCAATTAAAGCAGTAAAAAGTGTGGTTGAAGCAAATACACTTAGTGTGTTGCTAACGTTTGAATATTTAATGGCTGCATAAAAAAACAACCAATGTACGGTTAGCACCAGACCAATGCCCGATACCTGCAAAAGATTACTGCGCGAAATATTAAATGATTTTTTGCCAAGCCAGATAAAAAGAAAAAGCGAGATGGTAGTAATAATCATCCGATACCAAACCAGCAGGCCTTCGTTTAACTCAATGCCCCTACCCATTACACCGGTAGCACCCCATAAAAGCACCGAGATATGCATTTGGATATAAGCCTTAATCCTGTCGGGTTGCGAATGGTAAAGTTTAAACATAACTACTGCAAAAATATTCTTTTGATATATAGTTGAAAGTTCCTTTCTTATATTGTGCCATTTTTATGCCGTATTTAGCGCTGACGGCCCGTCATCCCCCAAATTTAATTCACCGTCTTCGACGGGCGAATTAAATTGTCCCCCTTCGAAGGGGGACGACTGAGTTTTCCGCAGGAAAAGGCAGTCGGGGGGATGAGAGCACCAGGTTATAAAATGCAATTAATTATTACGGCGCTAAACAGGTAGTATTATTGAAATAATATGGCTCACGTTGAATTATATACCGATGGCTCTGCCCGTGGTAATCCGGGTCCCGGAGGCTATGGGGTTATTTTGAAGTATGGCAATACTGAGAAGGAACTTTCGCAGGGTTTTCGTAAAACTACTAATAACCGTATGGAGTTGCTGGCCGTAATTGTAGGCCTTGAATCGCTAACCCGTGATGGGGTTGAAGTGCATGTGTATTCCGATTCGAAATACGTAGTAGAAGCAATAAACCAGGGTTGGGTTTTTGGCTGGCAGAAGAAGGGGTTTAAAAACAAAAAGAATCCCGACTTATGGCAACGATTTTTGAAGATATATCCTAAACATAAGGTGAAGTTTCATTGGGTGCGCGGCCATAACGACCACCCTTTTAATGAGCGCTGCGATGTATTGGCTACCACCGCTGCCGATGGCTATAAACTTTTAGTAGATGAAGGCTACGAAGCAGGTTTATCCGGTAAGGATGATTTGTTTTGAAAAGTTACCGGTATATCCCCACCCAACTTTTTCCCTCACCGGTCTTCATACCACGATACATACCCGGTGTATTAAATGCAAATTCAATGTTGCCCTCTTTATCAATAGCTATTAATCCGCCTTCTCCGCCTATTTGAGTTAGCTTATTGCCTATTACTTCATTGCAGGCTTGCTGCAGCGATAGTTTTTTGTATTCGATAAGGCACGAAACCTCATGTGCGGCAGCTAACCTTATAAAGTACTCGCCTTGCCCCGTGCATGAAATTGCGCAGGTATTATTATTAGCATACGTCCCTGCACCAATAATTGGCGAATCACCAACACGGCTGTGCTTTTTGTTGTTAATACCACCGGTTGATGTTGCTGCAGCAAGATTTCCGTTCATATCTAAAGCTACAGCCCCAACGGTGCCGTACTTTTTAACGCCTACTTTCGGCTCAGTATTTCTAACCGGTATTATTACCTCCTCTAAATGGTTTCCTGCTTTAGCTTGCAAATCCTGCCATTGGCGATACCGGTGTTCATCGTAAAAATAGGTATCGGGTTCAAACTTCATATTAAGGCTGCGGGCAAATTCTTCTGCTCCTTCGCCTGCTAAAAAAACGTGGTCGCTTTTTTCCATAACAGCGCGCGCCAATAATACCGGGTTGCGCACATTTTTCAGTAAGGCTACTGCACCAGCGCTAATATCTTTGCCCCACATGATGCTGGCATCCATTTCGTGCTGGCCTTTGTTATTAAATACCGAGCCTTTACCGGCATTAAACAGGGTGCAATCTTCTAAACTGCAAACAGCAGCCGCAACCGCATCCAGTGAACTGCCACCTTTTTGTAAAATATTGTAACCCGCATCCAACGCAGCGTTTAAAGCTTTAATATGCTCCTGCTCGTGGCTTGCTGAAATGGATGCCCGGGTAATAACACCGGCGCCTCCGTGTATGGCTATTCCGTATTTTGTCATTTTAAAGCTTGTTCTATATCTTGAATAATATCTTCTACATTTTCTAAACCCACACTCATGCGCACTAAACCATCGGTAATTCCAAATTTCTCGCGCTGTTCTTTAGCAACAAACGAGTGGCTCATAGATGCCGGGTGTTGCATCAAAGTATCAATGGTTCCTAATGAAGCAGTAAGGCGACAGAATTTGATTTTCTTCATCAACTTCAATCCCGCTTTATAACCACCTTTAAGTTCGAAAGCAAGCACGCCGCCAAAGTTTTTCATTTGCTTTTTTGCAAGTGCATGGCCGGTATGTTCTTTTAAGCCCAGGTAGTTAACAGTTTTTACCGCCGTATGTTTTTGCAAATACTTAGCCACGGCCATTGAGTTGCTACAATGTTTATCCATTCGCAGGCTTAAAGTTTTCATTCCATTGTTTAGTAGCCAGGCATCAAAGGGTGCGCAAATGCCGCCGCTTATTTTTCGCACCTTCCACACTTTATCATTCATAAACTGAACGTCTTTACCAATTAAAAAGCCACCTAAAGCGGTGCCGTGGCCATTAAGATATTTTGTTGCCGAATGAATTACAAAATCAGCTCCATATTTAAAAGGCTGTTGCAAATAAGGAGAAGCAAAAGTGCTGTCGATAGCGAGCTTTACCCGGTGCCGGCTGGCTAATTTTCCTAAGGCTGATAAATCGTAGCAATCAATGGTAGGATTACTTGGGGTTTCGGCATACAGCAAACGCACATTCTTTTTCGATTTTAAAAGCATCTCCAATTCAGAAATGTTTTTAAAATCGGCATACACCACTTCAATTTTATAAGCGTTGCCAAAATGATTGAAATAATCGACCGAAGTGCCGTAAATATTTCCCTGCGCAATAACACAATCGCCGGGTTTAAGCAGACTTTGAAAAAGAGTGGCAATGGCAGTCATGCCCGAACTAAAGGCCCATGCTTTGGTTTTTATATTTAGTCCGAAAGTTTCCATGCGCTCTAGCTTCTCCTCAATCAATATGGCGTTGGGGTGAGAGAACCTGCTGTAGACAAAACCTTCGGCTCTGCGGCTAAAAATTTGCTGTGCTGCCTCAGGAGATTCGTAAATAAAAGTTGAACCGGCATAAATGGGAACCGTGTGCGACTCGGCTTTAAGTTTGCTGCTGTAATTATCCTGAGCCGCAATTGAATTAAACCCTATTGCCGTGTGCAATTTATTTTTCGTTTTTGTCATGAAATTAGCGAATAAAAAATAATTTAGTTTTTGGTAACGGCGCAAAGTTTAATGCATTTGCAATGCTACCAATACTTTTTATTATAATTGAAATGCTAAACTAAAAATACACCCCAATATGTACACTATTCAAAAACATCTGCAATTTAACACTTGGGCCAATGCCAAAATTGTTGAAATTCTGGCCAATGTTGACGAAAACTTCTTTGATGTAGAAGTTAAAAGCAGTTTCCCCTCTATCCGCAAAACCATTCACCATATATGGGATGCCGAGCAGATATGGTTTACCCGCTTAAAAGGCGGCGAAGCCAGCACCTGGCCCAGCGCCACTTTTACAGGTGGTAAGGATGAATTGTTAAAGGGTTTTTTGGCCGGAACTAAAGAACTTACAGCCTTTGTAGCAAGTAAGGACAGGGCTTTTCTTGAAAGCAAGCTGATTTACAAAAACACTAAGGGCATTGAGTTTTCGAACGTGGTTGAAGAGATTCTTTTTCACGTAGTAAACCACGGCAGTTTTCACCGGGGCCAATTAATTACCATGCTGCGCGAATTAGGTTTCGAAAAATTCCCTACACAGGATTTGATTGCTTATTTGAGGCAGAATTCCGTATGAGTGACGTAGTAATTTGAACAGCAGCTAAAGTGTAAAAGCGGCGCTAAAATTATTTCTAATTATGATGATCTGTTTTTGATTTTAAAGGCTGAGCCAATAAAACTTTTTTTTTCATGCTTAAAAAATACCTTTGTCGACTTAATATTGGCTATGACTATTTTGGGTATATCTTCCTTTTATCACGATTCTGCTGCGGCAGTTATTGAAGATGGGAAAGTTATTGCCGCCGCGCAGGAAGAGCGCTTTACCCGCATCAAACACGATTCGTCTTTTCCGGTTAATGCTATTAAGTTTTGTTTAAATTATTCCGGCCACCACATCAATCAGCTTGATGCCATTGCCTTTTACGATAAGCCGCTTTTAAAATTCGAGCGCCTGCTGGAAACTTATTATGGTTTCGCACCTAAAGGAATCCAATCATTTGTTACCTCAATGCCGGTGTGGATGAAGGAGAAGATTTTTTTAAAGCGCGTTATTCACGAAGAGCTTGAAAAGATTGAACCTTACGACAAGGACAAAATAAAATTTCTTTTTCCCGAGCATCACCTCTCGCACGCTGCCAGTGCGTTTTATTCATCGCCTTATGCTGATGCGGCAATACTTACTATTGATGGGGTGGGCGAGTGGGCAACAGCATCTATTTGCGCCGGTAAGGGAAACTCCATCGAAATTCTTAAAGAGCTTCAGTTTCCGCATTCGGTGGGTTTGCTTTATTCTTCTTTCACTTACTTTTTAGGTTTCAAAGTTAATTCGGGCGAATATAAATTGATGGGCCTGGCTCCGTACGGCATACCGGATTCGGAGCGGGTAAAAGAATTTGTAAAGATTATTAAAGAAGTGTTAGTTGATATTAGAGATGATGGCTCGATATGGTTAAACCAGGAGTATTTTACCTACTCCACCGGTTTACGAATGGTGGATGATAATAAATGGGTGCAACTTTTTAACTGCCCCAAGCGCGAAGAAACCGATGAACTACAGCAAATACATTGCGATTTAGGGCTGGCTATACAAACCGTAACCGAAGAAATTGTTTTTAAAATGGCCCGCGAAGCCAAGCGCCTTACTAATTCCGATTCGTTATGTATGGCCGGTGGCGTGGCGCTTAATTGCGTGGCTAACGGAAAGCTGCTGCAAACCGGTTTATTCAAAAATATATTTATACAACCAGCGGCAGGTGATGCAGGTGGTGCGCTGGGTGCAGCACAAGCCGCGTATTTTATATACTTTAACCAGGAAAGAAAACCTTGCACTACTCAGGATGAATTGAATGGCTCGTATTTAGGCCCTCAGTTTACCGATGCCGAAATAAAACAAAGCTTACGGAAGTATAAGGCGGTATTTAAAGAATACGCAAATGTTGATGAGTTGCTGGACATTACTGCCAATTTAATTAACCAAGACAACGTAATAGGCTGGTTTCAGGGCCGTATGGAGTTCGGGCCGCGTGCACTGGGTAACCGTAGTATATTAGGCGATGCTCGAAATGCCGACATGCAGAAAAAACTGAACCTGAAAATTAAATATCGCGAAGGTTTCAGGCCCTTTGCGCCTTCGGTAATGGCTGAAGATTGCAAGGATTATTTTGACTTGCCGGTAGCTTCGCCCTATATGCTTATTGTGGCACCGGTTAAAGAGGAGCGTAGAGCTCAAATACCAGACAACTATTTTAAACTGCCCTTGCTTGAAAGGCTTTATGTTTTGCGAAGCGATTTACCGGCTATTACCCATGTTGATTTTTCGGCACGGGTGCAAACCATACACCGCGAAACCAACGAGCGCTATTGGAAACTGCTGGAAGCATTTAAAAACAAAACCGGTTACGCGGTAATGGTTAATACCAGTTTTAATGTACGCGGTGAACCACCGGTTTGCATGCCTGATGATGCCTATAAATGTTTTATGAGAACCGAAATGGATTATCTTGTAATCGGAAATTTTATTCTCAGCAAAACTGCACAACCGGTTTGGAATGAGACTGACGATTGGAAAAAAGAATTTAAATTAGATTAAAACCTGAACATGGATTTTTTGAAAGACTTGTGGAAATTTTTAAGCGAACGTAAAAAGTGGTGGCTGCTACCGGTAATTATAGTGCTGCTGCTTATTGGCGTTTTAATAGTAATTGGCGGTGGAAGCGCTATTGCACCGTTTATTTACACCCTGTTTTAATATGAGCCAACAAAAAAACAACCGGGCCAAGGACCTTGAAACGATACTTACCATTTGCGTGCTTTTAATAGTGCTGTTTTTTGTTACTAAAAAGCAGCATGCTTATTATCTTACGCTTAGCGCTTTGTTAGGCATAATCGGTATATCCTCAAAATATTTGAGCGCTAAAATTTCGTGGGCATGGTTAAAGTTAAGCGAGGGGATAGGTTTTGTAATGAACAAAGTTATTCTTGCAACGCTGTTTATGGTTCTGCTTGTGCCTATAGCTATGCTTAAAAAACTTTTTAGCAAAAAAGATAATCTGCAATTGAAAAAGAGTGCCTCAACTTCGTATTATGTTGAGCGCAACCATAAATACACCGGTAAGGATTTGGAGGATTTGTGGTAAGGAGTTTTTGTCCATTCCTTTGAATCATGTAGCTCCGGTAGGAGCTACATATTGGTAGTTATTGAGGAGTGACAAAGTTGCGTCCCATCCGGGACGCGATATTATTACTTGCATATTTACTACCAAGCTTAAATCCCTAACGGGATTAATCCATAGTTAGCATTTGCCTATCTTCAATATCTCTCACTATCGTTCGAGATGACAAATACCGCCCCAATCTCTTCCAAACTTTTCAATTTGTAATCGGCAATAGCAAAGCGCGGGTTATCAAAATCATAAGGCGCCGGTATTGCCACACAGTTCATTTTGGCTGATTTTGCGGCCAACACACCGGCAAAAGAATCTTCAATAACCAGACAGTTTTCGGGGTTAACATTTAATGTTTCCGCAGTGCGCAAAAAAACTGCGGGGTGTGGTTTACCGAATCGTTCATGCTCGGCCGATACTAACAGTTCGAAATAGTTTTCAATATTAAGCTTACTTACTGTGGCTTTTATCAACCTCATGGCAGATGAAGATGCGAGCGCAATGCGCTTTCCCTTACTCTTAAACAATTCGAGCGATGCAATAACACCCTTCATGGGTGCTGCCTGTTGTTGTATGGTGTTTACCATTTCGTCCAAAATTTCATCGTGTATTTGCTTTTTTGTTTTGCCTTGCCAGGGTTGCTTATTCCACCAGTGTTCAATTACTTCATCTAAACGATAACCGGTGGTTTGCATACAATCCTGTTCAGTTAAATGCAGGCCAACTGAGGCGAAAACCTTCATTTCAACCTGCCTCCAAATGGGTTCGCTATCAATTAACAAACCATCCATATCGTAAATTACTGTATCAAATTTGTTCATCATAATCATTCATTATCTATTGAAATTCAATTTATTACTATGCAGGTATGGAACTGTTAACCCAACAATTGCACCCACGGCATATCCGGCAATTACATCCGTCCAAAAGTGTTTGCCGGCTTTAAATCGCAAAAATCCGGTGCCGGCGGGTATGCCAGCACACAATACCCAAACTAAGGGGCGAAGCTTTGAGTTGGGGTTATAATCGGCAAAGGTTTTCGCAAAGGAAAAACCCATACAGGCCACGGTTGAGGTATGGCCAGATATAAATGAATTGAAATTATCTTTTTTGTATTTAATATCCATAGATACATCAGAATTATAAAGTAAAGGCCGCTTGCGGTGGACAGTTTCTTTAAATAAATCAGTAATTGCTAAGTTTAGAGTAAAGGCTTCGGCACTGATTATTATCACTTTCCCGAAATCTTTCCTTGAATTTTTTCCTGCCAGCTCCAGCAGTGGAAGCGCCATTGAGGCATATAAAACTGCATCGCTGGCATAGCCCGAGGCCTTAGAGTATTGGTAAGTACCACCCCGATCGAATTTGTTAACAGTTGCTCTATCAAGCAGTTGCAGGCTTTGTTTTGAGGGCATAGTAAACCTGGCGCCCAAAATAGATGAACTGCTTAAAAGCCCAATTGCATTTACGCTTACCGGAATATCAATAGTTAATGAAAGTTTGTAGGGCGAAACGAATTGCTGTGCGCTTATTGCTAGGCAGATATGGATACAAAAAAAGAAGCCGAAAAATTTCTTCATGTGCTAATTGCTTCGGAAATTTACGTTTAATGATTGTAAGGGTTTAGCCTGAATTAAATTATCCCTGCGCTCGTTATGCCATAGCCAACCCCCAGTTTACCCCATGAGCTGAAAGGGAGCAAAATGTGTGGCAATATTAATATTCTGTGAACAAACATATGTGAACTATTTATGAGCGGCTTTATTTGAATTAGCCGTATTTATGCCGGTAATATAGAATTTAACGGAATGGGCTGATTTTAGCCCGGTTAAATACAGTAAATAGCCCTTGGAAAATGAAACATTTGTAAGGATTTGACAGTTTAAAATATCAAGGGGTGGGATTAGTTTAAATGGTATGCAACACAAGGCACCTAATAGTGCATCTAACAATTGATTAAATGACATTTTCCGAGTGATAAGGAAACTTACATTATTTTTCTTATTGGGCTTTATTATACAAGCTAGGCTTGTGGCGCAGGTTAGCGCTTCGTTTACTGTAGATCATCAAGAGGGCTGTCCTACTTTGATAGTGCAGTTTACCGATAATTCAACCGGTAATCCCACCAGTTTTTATTGGGATTTTGATAATGGCAATACTTCGACAAGCCAGGATGCAACCGCTTCATTTGATACACCCGGAATTTATAACGTTCTTCACGTTGTATGGACTAACCCCGCCTTTAAGGACTCGGTTTATATGCAAATAAAGGTTTTTCAACCCCCTACGGATAGCTTTACTTCATATGATAATATTGGGTGTAGTAATCCATGCCATATGGTAGATTTTATTAACCTTACCATTCCCGGTGAGAGTCCCATTGCACAATATGTTTGGGACTTTGGCGACCAATCCAATTCTTCTCCTGATTATAATCCCAGTCATTGTTACACAACGCCTGGCACTTACAATGTAACCCTTATAACACTTGATAGCAACGGATGCAAATCCAGCATTATCCTTTATAATTTTGTGGTCATAAAAAATCCGCCTATAGTATCACTAAGTGCCAGCCCTACGCAATCGTGTTCGGTGCCGCAGTTGGTTAATTTTAATGGCAGCGGTTCGTCGACAAATGGTTATGTAACTTTTGAGATGTTTTACGGCGATAGTTTGCACTCTGGTTTGCCAAGTTCATCTCATACGTATAGTACCAGCGGCATCTATACACCTTATCTGGTAGTTACCGATTCATTGGGTTGTGTAGATACTGCCTTTGCACATTTAGCTCTTACCAACGTTATCGCCGGGTTTACATCTTCAACTATTAACGCGTGCGAGAATGGACCGGTTACCTTTACCGATACTTCGAATTTTGCAGCGACCTGGAGTTGGAGTTTTGGCGATGGGGGTACATCTACTTTGCAAAACCCGGCCCATATTTATGCTTCCAATGGTAACTATACTGTATCGCTTACAGTAACATTTAACGGGTGCAGTAACACGGTTACCAAAACCAGTTATATACATGTAAGTACGCCTATTAATTTTACTTTTGGTGCCAGCGATACTACCAATTGTACTGCGCCGTTTTCAGTTAATTTTACTAATAATGCAGCCGGTGCTTCATCATATAACTGGAACTTTGGCGATAGTGTTACTTCAGCTATATCTAACCCCTCGCATACTTATACTACCCCGGGTTCGTATACCGTTTCACTTACAGTAGGCAATTCGTTCGGGTGCCTTAATACCAAAACAATACCGGCTTATATAGTAATTGGGGGCATTAGCGCAGGTTTTACAGTTGATTCAACGCATGGTTGTTCGCCTTTCACTGTAATTTTCACTAATACTTCTACCTCTAATGTTCCTATAACCAATTACCAATGGACATTCGGCGATGGTGGCACTTCAACGCAGGCCAATCCTACTTATACCTATCAAACTACCGGTAATTATACACCTAGACTTATTATTACAAATGCCGATGGCTGTAAGGATACAATATCGCCTGATGTGATTAAAGTGGGTAGTACCTTAAATCCTGAATTTACGGCTGCGCCGCTTATACAATGTGTAGATCAGGTAGTTTCGTTTACCAACTTAACTCAGGGAACAACTAATAACACTACCTACTTATGGAACTTTGGGGATGGGCAAACCAGTACACTAAAAAATCCAACTCATGCTTTCTCAGATACCGGTGAGTACAACATTACTCTTACCGTTATTAACCAGGGCTGCAGTAAGGATACTGAAAGAATAAAATATATATTGATAATAGTACCAAAAGCGCAATTTGGGTACAAATTTACCTGCAATAATCCTACGTCGGTTACTTTTAGCGATTCATCTGTTGGCGCGCAAACATGGTTTTGGGAATTTGGCGATGGCACTACATCGAACGTTCAAAACCCACCTACACATAATTACGCACATCAGGGCAGCTATACTGTAACTTTGATTGTTACTAACGCCACTACGGGGTGTGTAGATTCAATGAGAGTAGTAATTCCGGTAGGAACGCCGGTAGCTTCTTTCGGTGCTAACATAACTTCGGGATGTGGGCCACTTACGGTTCATTTTGCCGATAGTTCGGCATTTGCAAATAACTGGCTTTGGAACTTTGGTGATAGTACTGCAACCAGCACTTTAAAAAATCCAACGCACCAATATACCAAAACCGGAAGCTATACTGTTACATTGATAATTGGCTCGGGTACTGGTTGTGTAGATACTTTTAAAAAGGTTAATTATATTACAGTTTATGGTATTAAGATCCATATAAGCGACGGACCTTATAAGGGCTGTACACCATATACTGCCAACTTTATTGATTCAAGTACATCATATTTAGGTACTGATGTGGCCTGGAAATGGACGTTTGGAACCGGTGATACCAGCTTGCTCAAAAACCCATCATACGTATTTTCAAGTAATGGCACTTATACAGTTACACTGCATGTAACAGATTCGCATGGCTGCACAGCTACTGGTACCACATCAGTAACAACTATAACACCTATTGCTAAATTTATTTCAGACACAGTAATTTGCCCCGGAGAAGTGGCCCACTTTACTAACCAGTCGCAAAATGCTAATGCTTATTTATGGATTTTTGGGGATGGAGCCACATCTAATTTAACCAACCCTACTCATAAGTATACTACCAGTGGCGATTATACTATTCAATTGGTAGCAATAAATAATCCTTATGGCTGCAGAGATACGATTTCTGTTGCAAACCATGTAAATGTAGATACGCCGCAGGTTGATTTTTATACCACATCGCAATTTTCGCCATGCCCGCCTTTTCCCGCTTCGTTTGTAAACACAACTACGCGCCCGGGGCTTACCTGGTTGTGGTATTTTGGTGATGGCGACACCAGCACACAGCAAAATCCAATTCACGTTTATTTCTTTCCCGGAAAATATAATGTTACCCTTATTGGTACTGATAGTTCGGGCTGTTCCGGTTCAAAAGAATATATTGATTTAATAATAATTGATGGGCCAATAGGGTTATTTACTGCAACACCGGATACCGGTTGCGTGCCCTTAACGGTTACATATGCCGGTACTACGCAGTCAACCGCCTCAAGTATTGAAGATATGGGCGACGGTAATGCATTTTCAGATAGTGTTAATGTAATACATACTTATACCCAGCCTGGAACTTATTATCCTATCTTTACCCTTACCGATAGTTTAGGATGCCATGTGCATTATCCGGTTGATACTATTGTGGTGGGCTTAATACCTTATCCTGGCCTGCCACCCGATACCAGTGTTTGCAAAGGTAATTATGTGCAATTCAATCTGCCTTATGGTGACCATTTTCAATGGACTTCAAACATGCCAGATACCGATTTTCTAACCTGTGATACTTGCCAGAGCACTCTTTCTAAGTCTCCGGATACTATAACATATTACGTTGTAGCAACAACAAATATTGGCTGCGTTGCGAAAGATACCATAACGGTTAATGTTGATGCCTTACCGCAAATATACCCCGGGGTTGAATACCGGATTTGCCCAAGCGATACTTTGCAACTTCATGCAGGCCCACTTGTCACATCAGCGGTGTGGACTCCAGATATTTATATTAGTGATACCAATTCAGTAAACCCCACGGTTTGGCCACCTGATACTGTTATATACAGGGTAACCGGTTCAAATGATTTGGGCTGTTCTATTTCAAAAATTGTAAGTGTATGGCCTATTACCAAAGTAGTGGCAAATCTTTTACCTTATGATACTTTAGTTTGTGGTGGAACACCGGTTGCCTTGCTTATAAATGTTGATCAGGCATCGGCAATTGATACCTTCTTTACCTGGCTTCCATCTACCTATCTAAGTGCTAATAACATTTATGACCCTGTTATATCGCCACCACCTGGTGATTATAATTACACCGTTATTGTGGGTAGTACGGGGTGTATTCCGGATACAAATCTTATACATTTAATAGTTGTGGCCCAACCTGATATTACTGCAGGTACAACCATATCCGTAGGCACCGGCACTACAGTGGCAGCCGGTACTACGCTGCAGCTCTATGCTGCATCTCATCAAAGTCCGGTAACTTATACCTGGACACCGGCTATTGATTCATTAAGCTGCGATGTTTGCGTAAGCCCTTACATTGATGTTACACATTCGCAAACAGTTTATGTAAAAGTAACAGACCAATATGGATGTACGGCCAATGACTCGGTTGTACTGGATGTTGTAAGCTGCGATTCTAAAATGATATTTGTGCCTAATACGTTTACGCCAAATGGTGATGGATTAAACGATAAACTTTTTGTTCGAGGAATAGGTATTACCAATCTGAATTATTTCCGAATTTTCGACCGGTGGGGTAAACTGGTGTTTGAAACCCATGATGCAACCCAAGGATGGGATGGCACCTTAGCCGGCAAACCTGCCGAAGTTGCAACCTATGTATACGAGTTGAAAGCTACCTGCACCAATGGATTTGAAACGGAGAAGTCAGGCAATGTTACACTGATTAGATAATTTTTTGGAAACTGTAACCCGTTCATGAAAATTACTATTGTAACAGTAGGCACCCGCGGCGATGTTGAACCTTTTGTAGCATTAGGCGAAGGATTGAAAAATTCAGGGCATTCAGTAAAAATTGCTACGCATGCCATGTTTGAAGGTGTTGTTAAGCAACATGGGCTTCATTTTTCGGCAGTTTCTGGCAATGTTCATGAAGTAATTAACTCTGAAGAAGGAGGGAAGGCGCTTAATAAAGATAAAAACACTATTGCTCTCGCGCTCCATTTACGTGATTCAGCAAAACCTTTAGTAGTTAATGCCTTACGCGAAATAGCTGAAGCCTGCAAGGGCGCTGACCATATTATTTGCACACCGGTTACGCTTCACATCAGTTTTTTTGTAGCCCGCGAGTTTTCAATTCCTTTATCAATTGGTTCTGTAAATCCGGTTGGGCCAACCAGATATTATCATAATTTGATTTTTCCAGCTACGCCGCAATGGTGGCCGGGTTTGGCAAGAAGTATTTATAATGTTGCTTCGCATGTAATTGTCGATAAATTAGTGTGGATGGCTCAACGGCCTTTGCTTAACAAAGCCTGGAAAGAAGTCTTTTCAGCCACTCTTCCGTTAGGCGAGCCACTAACCCCTGCTTTTAAAAAACGTCCTCCATTGGTTTTATATGGGTATAGTAAGTTTATTTTACCCAAACCTGCCGATTGGATAGAAACCCAACAGGTTACCGGTTATTGGTTTATCAAAACAAGCCACGAATGGCAAACACCGCAAATGCTTGAGGACTTTATCAATTCCGGTAAGGCGCCGGTATATATAGGGTTTGGAAGTATGAATAATGCACAGCATAAAAAGGGAGCATTAAAAAATCTTATTCTGGAAACCATTAAACAAAGTGGGCAAAGGGCTGTTATTTTAAACCAGGGATTAGATTTGAATATAAATGAGCTTCCGGAAAATATTTTTGCTACCGACCCTATACCTTTTAGTTATCTTTTTCCGAAAATGGCAGCAGTAATACATCACGGTGGCGCAGGCACTACGGCGGCAGGATTAAAAGCAGGTGCGCCATCAATTATTACACCAGTTATAAACGATCAACGCTTTTGGGCCTGGAGGGTAGAGCAATGCGGTGTAGGCCCAAAGCCAATACCATGGAGCAAACTTTCAGTTAAAAACTTGAGCAAGACTATACAAATCGCCACATCCGATTTAACAATTAAGAACAAGGCTACTGAAATGGGGAATAGAATTCTGGAAGAAGAGGGAGTACTGACAGCGGTTGATGTTTTTAATGAGTTTACAGATAAGTAGTAGCTTGAACTAATCCATTTTACTGACAAATATCATAGCCTTTTATAATTATGGTCAGTAAAGAGGTTTGCCGGCCAATGTAGTTTTACAGAGAAGATTTTCTACAAACTCAAAAAAGATAATCATGAAAATTCTTATTTGTACTGATTTTAGCCCATCTGGGCAGGCTGTGGTAAATGAAGCAGAAATTTTTTTAAAACCCTTTGCCGATGCTGAAGTTCATGTATATACTGTTATAGACATGGCCATTGTTTCTTCTGCCACGGTATATAATGATACGGGCTTGCTAAGTGAGTTGGAAGCTGAAGCGCTTCAATTGAAGGCTTTAGCGGAAAAAGTATTTTCAGGAAAAATAATTCAATTTTCCTCGGAGGTAGGCTACCCTATTGAGAAAATTTTGGCCAAAACAAAAAGCCAGGCTTATGATTTGACTATACTTGGCACCCATGGCAGAACCGGCCTAAATCATATTGTAATGGGTAGTGTAGCTGAAAATGTTTTACGGCATATAAAGTGCAATACACTTATAATTCCTCTGAAACATAAACTAAAAGCTCAGTCCAGTTGAAGTTGAAAAAAAATATTTCATTATCCGTTTGATTGAATTACTGCTGATAAGAATGCATTCTTTAAAGTTTCATTTCGCTTAACTTTTCCGTTCTCAGTTCGGATGAATGTTTTTGCAAGCCAGGTTTCTTTTGGCTGTTGTATTTTGCTTAAATGAGATAAGGAATCCTGCAATTGCTTAATTTCGTTTTCGCTCATCTTTTCTGCTTCAATAACAATAATCAATTTTTGTCCCAGTTTGTTATCCGGCACTGATGTTATAAAGAATACATTATTTAGAAACGGTGTTAGTTTTTGTTCCAGTTCTTCGGGATAAATTTTTACGCCACCACTATTGATTACATTGTCCCAACGGCCAATCCATTCAAATTTATTATTATCAACAAGCTTTATAATATCATTAGTTACAAGATGCTTGCATTCAAGTTTAGGGGCATCTATAATCATACAACCTCGGTCATCAACACTAATTTTTACACCTGGTAGTGTTGTATAATACATTTCATTACTTCCCCCACTTAACTTTTTCAAAGCAATGTGGCTAATTGTTTCCGTCATGGCGTAAGTGAGATATATTTCATTGGACATTTTCTGAATGACTTGTTCAAGTTCTCGTTCTATATTCTGTCCACCCAATATAATTTTTGAAATACCCGCTGCTTTTTTAAAAATTTCAGAACCGGTTGAAACTTCATGAAATTGCATAGGGGTAAGTGCCGCAAAATCAATTTTAAAGTCACCGGTTATTTCGCTTAAAGGTTTTGAGGTTGGCTTAATGCAGTATAAGTCCATTTTATTAAAAAAACTACGGGCTATCATCATCATACCGCCAATTTTATTAGCGGGTAAACATAGCAAGGCTTGATTACCGTGTTTGAGGTTTAGAGCCTCGCAAGTCATTTCTGCACTATTAAATATTGCCTGTTTAGAATGCTTTATTTCCTTTGGCGCACCAGTAGAGCCGGAAGTAAAAATGCTGATAAATTTAATTGAAGGATCGCAGATTTGCGATATGAATTTCCATATATGCGCCTCCCAGTCTTCAATAGTCCCGTTTAATTTTTCAGCGGCAAGTTGGGCTATCTTATCATTATTAATTGACGAAAACTCTATTTTAAACATACTTACCAAATACTTTTTGCTTGCTTAAATCAGTTAAATGACTCCCCATTTCTCGTTTACTTTATAATTTAGGCAACCGTTGGAAACAAAAAGAGGGGAGGAGATATTATTTAAGTATAATCCTCCGGTTCCCAAGCCTTGCACCATTTCGTTGCTTTTTGTAAATACCCATTGTGCAATTGCATTAAGTCCTACATTAGACTCCAGCGCACTGGTTGCCCACCAACCTATGTGGCACTTTTCTGCCAGGCCAATCCATTCATCGCAAGCACGCCATCCACCTAACAAGCTGGGTTTAAGTATGAGGTATTGCGGCTTAACATATGTAAGCAAATCATACTTACCTATTGCCCTTAATTTTATAAGTTCCTCATCAAGTGCAATCGGGATAACCGGATTATGGCAAATTTGTTTTAGCAAATCAAGTTGTCCGGGCTGCACCGGTTGCTCGATTGAATGAATTTTAAATTTAGAGAGTTTTTCAAGTCTTTCAAATACATCAATATCTTTAAATGCGCCGTTTGCATCTAAACGTATCTCAATCACATCTTCGGGGAACTTATTGCGTATAATTTTTAAAAAATTCAATTCATCTTTAAAATCAATTGCCCCTATTTTTATTTTTATGCAACGAAAACCATCAACAAGTTTACGCTCTATTTGCTGTTGCATAAAATCTTTATCTCCCATCCATACTAAACCATTAAGGGGAATTGAACTTTTGCCTTTGGTGAAATCGCTATCAAATAAAATTTTCCTGCCCCCATTGGTAAGGTCCCTCATTGCAGTTTCCCACCCGAAGAAAATGGAAGGAAAACTGTTTAGCATATTCATGTCAAAACCTTGCTCATTTGATATTTCATTGCACAATAACTCAAGAACCTTTTCATATTCCTTAAGGTTATCTATGCTTAGACCTTCAATGTAACTGCATTCACCTACTCCGGTATTATTACCCTCGCTGATAAAAATATAGTATCCATTTTTCACTTCCATTTGTCCACGCGAAGTGAACACTGGTGAATTGAATTTTAGTTGATATTTTTTAAACGAGGCCTTGAGCATGAATTTTATGATGATAAACGCGTTCAGCTGTGTTTTAACTTCGCTGAACTTAATAAGGTTTTTACCAAATAATCTACACCCGTAGTAGCTTTTTCGTTAATGAATTTAAGGTTTGGAACTGAAGGAAGCTGTAAATCGTCAGGGTCAATTAGCCATTTCATTGCTTCATATTTTGAAAAATGAAGAAGACTGGCGGCTGGGTAAACAACCAATGAAGTACCTATGATCACAAAGATATCTGCATCCTGAACGACTTCTATTGCATCCTCAATCATTGGAACAGCCTCGCCAAACCAAACAATATGTGGACGCAGTTGAGCTCCTTTTTCACATTTATCTCCTAACAATATATCCTTACGCCAATCGTAAACAAGGGTTTCATTGAGTGTGCTTCTTGCTTTAAGTAATTCACCATGCAGGTGAATGATTTTTGTTGAGCCACCACGCTCATGCAGGTCATCTACGTTTTGAGTAATGATCGTAACATCGTATTCCTTCTCCAATTCGGCCAATAGAATATGTGCTTTATTGGGCTTGCAATTTAATAACTGTGAGCGTCGCTGGTTGTAAAAATCCAGAACTAATTTCCGGTTCCTTATCCAGCCATTAGGCGAAGCAACATCTTCAATTCTGTGATTTTCCCACAAACCGTTTGAATCGCGAAAGGTGCTGATGCCACTTTCTGCGCTGATACCGGCACCGGTAAGAACGGCTATTCTACTTTTCATAACTTAAAATATTTCCATGCTATGTCCAAATATCAATAGCGGCTTACCATATCTTTAAGTTGAGGATAATATTGGCCGTAGGTTTCAAAAAAAACTTTATCATCAATCATAACAAACTTTCTTTCGGCCTTGGTAAGCCTGTTTTGATAAGCAAACTTGGTAAGCCTTGCGCCTTGAGAATTTAGCAAGTTAAGAACATTGCTATAGCTATTCGGCAGAAAAATTGGCCCTTCAGTATTTAGTTTATCAAGAGAAATAATAAGGTTTAGCATGTTAACTTCTTTCCGCTGTTGCTGATAATATGGAAAATCTGAAAAGCCTGGCAAAAGATGGGTCGCTGCGGCAAAAATCAGTAGGGGAGTAATTAGTTTAATTTTTGTATTTGCCACGAAATAAACAGTAACCGATAAAATGATGAACATTATTGACCAGGAAAGGTATAACAACGTATCTCCTCCCAAGTTAGTGCCACGGTATCTGTAAGGTAGCTGCTCGGTGCCAATAACAAAACTATAGAAGATTGAAGTTGATAGTAAAAAAAGGGCAGTTAAAATTAATTTTGTCGTAAGCTCTTTGTTTTTATTACTATGAGTGCGTAATGCATAAATACCTATAGCAGAAAGCGATAAAATAACAGCAGCATAACCCCTTAAATACGGCTTTGAAAACAAAAACTCCTTCCATATGTAAACGTAGTCTTTAAACTGTTTCACGTAATTAGCACCTGATATGAAGGAGTTACTACCCTCGGCAATTGAGCCGGAACTTTCGAAAATGAGAGCCGCAAAACAGAGTAAAATTAGTAAATACAGCCCATAATACATTTCGTGTTTTGCTTTTATAATAACATTCGTAAATCTTCTGAATATTCCATCAACTGATTTGTTTTGAAAGAAATTAAAAATCGCTACAATTAAAAGAATAAAACACGCAACTAGAAGTGAAGCAACCGTAGTGCATGATGAAGAAAATGCAGTGGCGGCTATTGAAAGCAGCCAAATTGTTTTTATATAAATATTATTGTGCCAGTCATTCCATTTACCAGCAATAAAGTAGCGCCAATAGGGTAGAAATGCCAACATCATAACATTAAAAGTCCATATATAATTACCCACAACGGCAACATGATAGAAACGAAAAATAAATGGATCATAATGATGTACACCGCTACTACTTAGCTGAGTAAATGCAGAAACAAAAAGAAATGATAGTATAAAAATACGCGATAATACTGGTGCGCATAGCGATACGAAATAAGCGGAAATGAAGATGAAAAGCACATAGGCAAGCGCAGACATAAATCCCTGAGACACGAACAGACTTTCTACTTTATTGCCGGTAATTGCGGCATAAGTTGAACCTATAGTAGTAAATGCAGTGTAGGGCAAAATTTTTGCGAACCACCGGGAATGATATAAAGTTTCGGCTGTAAGCATTTCCGGAAATCTTACGTCTTGGGCTGAAGACATTTCAGCCATTGTATCAGAGTTTATGGGCTGGTAGTATCCATCAAGATACCAAAGGGAGGCAGTAATAGCAACAATTATAACTAATAAGGCTAAGTTTATTTTTTTCATGTAAATGTTAAGCTTCTATATAGGAACAAGTATTGTTGGTCTCATAGCAAATATAATGTTATTTTGCCTCAAAATTGCTACTTCAATAGTGCGAATGTATGAATCGTAATGTAACAAATGTTATCAGGTTTATAATGGATGAGATGATTCCCCCATTTATTAGAGACAGTAAATGGTTTATGTATATATTTTATTATATATGGTTTAAGGGTAAGAATATTAGCGTATACATGCATTTTAAGGACACGGTTTGGGATATGACTGAAGAAGAATTTGTTGGCATCTACCGAAATTTAGATTGTGTTGCTAATGACAGGCCTTCAGATAGCAACGAGCAGACTATTGATTATATGCTGAAGAATATTGATCCGGAGGCAAAGACTTTAGCTGATATTGGTTGTGGGCGTGGGTATTGGCTAAATATGGTAAGCGAAAAAACTAATCTTGCTGTTACCGGATGTGATTTGTATGATTCTGTTTCTCTTAAAAGCGGAAATTATGTAAAGGGTAGTATTGCGAAGTTACCTTTTGCCGATAAAAGTTTTGATATAGTTACCTGTTGCCACACTATAGAGCATTTGCGTAATTTACCTGAAGCGATAAGTGAATTAAAGCGTATTACCCGGAAGCAGCTAATTATTGTTACCCCTAAGCAGAAATATTATTATTATACCCTTGACCTTCACGTAAATTTTTTCCCGATAAAAGGATTACTTCAAAAGGAAATTGGAATTGCGAAATATAGCTGCGAGGATTTGGCGGGCGATTGGTGCTATTTGGGCCAAGTGAATCCTTAGAAGGTTGAAATTCCTTAGCTTCGCCTTAATGATAGCCGGTATCTTATAATGATTACAAAAAGTTTGGGTATTTCAGTAAGCGCCTGTAAAACAATTTTAAGTGAGGCACCTTTCGGTTTACCGGATATCCGTTCCAAATAAAAAGTTGGAACCTCAATTAGTTTCGCATTTTTAGAAATCAATTTTATCATTACTTCGCTTTCCACCAGCGAGCTATCTAATTCGAAAGTTAATTTCCTAAGCTCGTTACCCGGATAGATTTTAACCCAATTAATATCTTTGATTTTTATACCAAACACCGATGCGAGTATTTGACGGTTAATCCAAGAAAGGACTTTTCTTCGGGGGCTATAAATTTTATTTTTTTCACGATAGAAAGATATAATGGTATTATCCGTAATATTTTGAAATTGCTTTAGCTGTTCCAGCATAAACTGGCCATCGCCGGGTATCATGCAAACTCTATCAAATTTTGAAGCCCGGTATCCGCTTATAATTGTTGCACCAATGCCTTGGTTAACCTGATGATAAATTGCCCGTACCTTTTCATTTTCGGCAGCGCATTTTTCAATTATTTCCCTGCTGCCATCCTTGCTCCCGTCATCTACAACAATTATCTCAAAATCGTCCAGGTTCATTTCAAACAATAACGAGCGGGCACTATCAATTACTTGGGCAATGCTCCCCGCTTCATTATAGCAAATTACAATAAGGCTCCAGCTTTTCAATTTTTTTTCTCTTTTGTATGAGATGAAAGTTAGTAGTTATTAATTGAATTAATAACAAATTGAACGTCTTCGTTTGTTAGTTCTGGATACATTGGTAAACTTATGCAATGCGAAGCCAGATATTCAGAATTTGGGAAATCACCTTCTTTATATCCCAGGTGCTTATAAGCCTTTTGCAGATGGCATGGCACCGGATAATGAAAAGCGGGAATAATATTTTTTCCGTTCAGGTAATCTACCAGCGCATTTTTGTCAGGTGTGGTTATTACAAATAAGTGATAAATTCCATCTGCCCAATCGGCCTTTGATTGAAGTTTTATTTTACTACTTTTTATTCCTGCCTGGTACATTGCAGCAATTTCTCTACGACGGTTATTCCAGGCCTCGAGGTGATTTAATTTAACCGAAAGTGAAGCGCCTTCTAAACCGCCCATACGGTAATTGTAACCTATTTCGTCGTGATAATAACGTGTATTACTACCATGATTGCGTAACGATTGAAGGTGTTTTGCATATTTTTCGTTGTTGGTAGTTATTCCACCTGCCTCGCCGCAAGCACCTAAATTTTTTCCTGGGTAAAAGCTGAAACAGGCCATTTCTCCGAAGGTGCCAACCACTTTGCCCTTGTAACGCGCACCTTGAGCCTGAGCTGCATCTTCAATTAAAAATAATTTATAATTGTTGCAAATTGCCTTTACCGCATCAATATCAAATGGCTGACCGTATAGATGAACACCAATAATGGCTTTAGTTTTTGGCGTAATGGCCGCTTCAATTTTTGCAGGATCAATTTCCCAGTTCCCGGAATCGCAATCAACAAATACCGGTGTTGCACCCGCGTGCGAAACGCCCCAGGCTGTTGCAATAAATGTATTGGCAGGAATAATCACTTCATCGCCCGGTCCAATGCCCAGAGCCAGCATTGCCAGATGCAAGGCTGTGGTTCCATTGCTTACGCCAACGGCGTATTGAGCGCCGATGTAATTAGCAAATTTTTTTTCAAACTCTTCCACAAAGTGCCCTCCTGAAAACGCTGTAGCATCATATACTTTTTCAAAGGCATCGAACATTTCTTTCTTTAACTGTGCGTGCTGTTCTTTTAAATCGAGACAAGGAATTTTTTTACTCATTATTCATTTTTTTATCGGCTTGGCGGGGTTTCCCGCAACTATAGTATTGGATGGAACATTTTTCGTAACTACCGAACCGGCGCCAACTATCGCATTTTCCCCAATTGTAATTCCACAAAGAATGGTGACACTTGAACCTATTGATGCACCCTTTTCAATTATTGTTTCTATAACTTTCCAGTCGGCTTCGGTTTGTAAACTCCCATCGCTATTAGTTGCGCGCGGAAACTTATCATTTATAAAAGTTACGTTGTGCCCAATAAAAACGTTATCTTTTATATGAACACCTTCGCAAATAAAACTATGACTTGATATTTTGCAGTTTTTTCCGATACTTACTCCCTTCTGAATTTCAACAAAGGCCCCTATTTTTGATCCGTCATCAATGGAACATCCGTAAGCATTTACAAAATTAAATATCTTAACATTTTCACCTACCTGCACATTTGCAAGAGACTGCCTATCACTGGAAACATTTAGTACTTTCATAATTTTAGAGCGCTATTTCTGCTCCTCTGTTTTTGATTGATTTTTCTGAAGCTTCAAGTATTCGAACCACATTTAAGCCAGTTAATGCACTGGATATAGGGGTACGTGCCTGTATAATTGCACCTGCAAAATCGGCAGCCATTTCAGCAAGTGCTTCTTTCGTTGAAAGCTTAGGAACAAATATATCGCCGGTACGATAATCAATGAGAAGGCGTTGTTTGTCTTCATCATTTCTTACGGTGTAGCTGGTTTCGTATATTTTTATTTTTTCTGTAGGTTCCATATCGTTGAAGAGAATCATTTTTTTATCTCCTCCAATTAATATGGAACGTATCTTAACAGGTGAAACCCATGAACAATTGAAGTGCGCGATGATATCAGACTTATAGTTTACAGTTAAATAAGCAATAGACTCTAATCCATTGTTGGTATGAGATACACCTACAGCCTGAACGCTACTAGGTTGTTCTGTAACAATATAATTTAATATTGAAATATCGTGTGGGGCAAGGTCCCACAGAACATTAACATCGGGTTGAAATAAACCTAGATTTATTCGTGTTGAGTCGAAGTATTTTATTTTGCCAATGTCATCGGTATCAATAATTGATTTTATTTTTTGTACTGCGCCGGTGTAAAGAAAAGTATGGTCTACCATAAGAACAAGCTTCCTTTTCAGTGCAATTTCAATCAACTCGTTCGCTTCAGCAGTTGATGAAACCATAGGCTTTTCTAATAATACGTGTTTGCCTCTACTTAACGCTTCTTTGGCAAATTTGAAGTGCGTATAAACCGGCGTAGCAATAACAACGGCATCAACATTAGAAGCGATTAATTCTTCAGGGTTAGTCGTAGTGTTTAACGATGGATATAGCTTAGTGGCTAATGCCAGCCTTTCTTTTCGGGAATCAGAAAGCCAGGTTACCTGCACATCATTAGCTGAAGAGAAGTTTCTTAAAAGATTTGGACCCCAATAACCGTAACCTATAATGCCCAGTTTTATCACTATTGCCAGATTAATTTAGTAAACAATTGTACGCACGTAAAAGTTGATAATAAAATGGAAGCGGCAAAGTAATGAAATACTTTTATAAAATAAAACGATGAAAATCAGGTGTCAATAGCTTTCGTGGTTAAACGGAGTGCCCATTAGGCTAATATTGAGATGCCGGCAATTGGCAAAATGTGAATTTACTGAAGCGTATTAATAAAAACAGGGTTGCTTTTTTTGTGCAACCCTGTTTTTAATTAAACAAATGAATTATTTATTGCGTGTTGGCAATAAAGAGTTTCCTTGTAGTTATTTTGTCGTCGTTCTTAACACTTACAATTACATAGGCAGCATCAATTTGGTCTATTGTTTTTTGGTAAACCGTGTTGCTGGTGTATTTGTCTTTGCTTAGTTCCTGGCCAAGCACGTCAAATATTCTAATAACAGCATCTACTTTGCCCGCCTGGGTAAAGTCAACATAAATATGACCTGCATTGCTCCACATGCTGATAACATCGCTGGTCACAGTGCCAATACCAGTAGCGATACCGCTTATTGTTATCGTTTGCGATACCGATGAACTGCAACCGGTAGCATTGGTTACCGTTAAGCTTACATTGTAAGTGCCCGGTGTAGTGTATGAATGAGTCGCGTTGGCTAGTCCTGAAATAATAGTTCCATCGCCAAAGTTCCAGCTGTAGTTACTTGCATTTTGCGAGGTGCTGCTAAAGCTAATTTCTGACTGAACTGTTGCTGTGTTAGACGGCGTGGAGAAACTTGCTGTTATATCCTGTGCACCGCTTACAACAATATTCTTGGTTACGGTGTAGTTGTTATTGTCTATCAATGTAAGTGTGTAAGTGCCGGCCTGTGCGTTTACACTTAATGGGCTGCTTTCATTCAGCATTCCACTGGCTATAACAGCACCGGTATTATCTTTTAATTGATAATTCCAGTTGGCTGTGCCAGGTTGTGTTACACTGATAAGGCCCATGCTGGTGCAACTTGCATTTACCGAGTTGATTACAGCCGGTGGTGTAAAGTGAAGCACAAAACGGTCCCAATTATCACTAATGGTTGAAGTAAAATTATAAGCCCCGCTTCTTACATCAGTCATTGTTCCCGCTTGCACGTCTTCTAAGAAAACGTAGCTGGTCGGGTCGAAAGTGTTTATTCCGTTAAAAGCAAAGCTATAGTTGCCGCCAGTTCCCGGTTCGAAACCAACAGGAACAGTGCTGGTGGTGCTTACGGAATTAAGTACATTTATAGCCATGGACCTGTTATGGTTCATGCTATAAAGCGTATGCCGGCTCAGGTCCCCATAAATTTTATCAGCATCAAAGTTATTGTCGAATCCATCAGTAGCATTGGTATTGAATGCTACTGTCGTTTTGTCTAATAATCCGGTTGAGGCATTTTCTGCTGTTATATCTAACTGGTTATCATTTTGTATAAAGAAATTCAATGGAGTTCTTATTCTATCCCCACCGTTAAAAGTAAAGGTACCAGGCGTAACGGTATCATTATACTTAACCATAAAAGCCTGGAAAGGAGGTATTACCGCCCCTTCGCCTATTAAACCAGGTTGATAACTACCCGCATAAAGCCCACTGGTATTCCATATTTGCACCTGATTGCCAATGTTAGCATCAACAGTGCTTGGCTGTATAGTAGCCAGATAAGGATTAGATACCAATTGCCAGCCTGAACCTAAAGGACGGCCCTGTTCAGTGGTATTCGTCCAATCGCTATTGGTTAACCCGGTTAGTTGATAGCTGCTACCTAAGTTGGCAGTTCCGGTTAAGGTTAATGTTCCCGCTCCGCTGGATTCTCTTACAGAATATCCCAAGCCATTAGTTGCATGATTAGTGCCCGGTTCAACATACCACTGGGCCATGCCGCAACTTGCGCCATGAGATTCGAAAAGGGCATATACATTTCCATAAGGCGAATTGCCTGCCATGATGTTTTCACTACAGTCTGCAAGTGGGATTACAAAACCTGATGTTGAACCCGCACCTAATTGTGAAAGCAGCGGTGCATTTACAGGCGAACCCATAAAGTGCTCGTTGTATGTACTGGACGCAGCATAGTAACGCTGTGCATGAATAGTTCCGGATAAGGTACCACTATTTCCTACACTAAAATTATCAATAATAGCGCATTGCGTTGTTGAGGTACTTAGAAAAGTAATACTTCCGGATGACACATCAAAATTGCCGCTTTGCAGATCAAGTGCGTTGTATATACTTACTGCTGCACCGACACCTAATGAAACGCCAGAGGTATTGTTTATTACCAATTCCTGGAATTGTGTTTTACCAGTAATACTTTGCGCTGAACTACCGCTAATTACAACAATTCCTGTACCACCAACAGTGCTGGTAGAGCTTCCACCCGCCCAAGTTCCGCAGACACTAAGGGTTGAGTTGTTTGTTATAATTACGCCTCCAGCAACCGTTACATTACCGAGCGAAACCGGAGAAGAAATAGTAGGGTTTTGCCCGCCTCCGGATGGAGCAGGAATAGTTACATTAACTGCGCAGCCACTTCCTGGAGCTGCATTGCCCACCCAGTTATTGGCATCACTAAAGTTTGAACTTACAGCGCCCGACCATACATAGCCACCGCTGCCACCGGTAACAAGCACATCGGTAGTTCCACTGCCAGTGCAGCCATTGTTATCGGTAACTACTACAGTATATATACCTTGGTTTGGCGTATTGGAATTGGCAATACTGGGGTCAGAGTCGGTAGAACCCGAGCTGGAATAAAGATCAGGCCCGCTCCAACTGTAATTGGTATAATTACCGCTGCCGCCGCTTGCATTTGCGCTTAAGTTTATTGCATTGCCGGCTGCAACTGGGCTATTGCTACTCGGTGAAACCGAAGGCAGTGGATTTACAGTTACTGTTTCTGAATTCAATAGTGCGCCTGTTGAACATCCAGAAGCATCACTTAACGAAACAATAGTATAGGTGGTATTAGAAGAAGGGGTAACATGTGCTGTCCACGTTCCGCTGCCATTTCCGGTAACGGTAGTTATTCCATCACTTAAAGCCATATTCCACGCACCGGTAGCGCTTACGGTTCCAGTAATGTTTGTTCCGCCTCCGCTACAAACAGATACATCGGAACTTGTAATACTTGCTGTCGGTCCGGAATTTACGGTAACGACTACCTGGCCGGAAAGATTGCTTGAACTGCAAACTGAACTAGGATCAGTTAAAGTTGAGATGGAGTAAGTGGTGGTTGAACCCGGGTTAACGCTAGCAGTCCAGGATCCGTTACCGGTTCCGGTAACGGTAGTTATTCCGTCATTTAATTGTAGAGTCCAATCACCTAATGCAATAATATTGCCACCAATAGTGGTACCACTTCCGCCGCTGCAAATAGGCACGTTAGGACTATTTATATCAGCAGTGGGCACCGGATCTACCGTTACAGTTTCTGTTCCCGTTAGGGCACCTGAAGAGCAACCTGATTGATCGGTTAAAGATAAAACTGTATATGATGTAGTTGACCCAGGGCTAACACTTGCACTCCAAGAACCACTTCCATTACCGGTTGTGGTTGTTGTTCCATCACTTAAAGTAAGTGTCCAGTTTCCAATTGCAGTAACATCACCACTTAGACTTGCGCTAAGGCCGCTGCATATTTCATAATCAGAGCCGGTAATATCCGCCGTTGGACCGCTGGTATTTACCGTCACGGTTTCTGTGCCAGGAGTTGCACCGGTGGTGCAACCAGATTGATCAGTTAAAGATAGAATAGTATAAGAGGTAGTCGAACCGGGACTTACACTAGCATTCCAGAGACCATTACCGGTACCGGTAGCAGTAGTAGTTCCATCGCTCAAGGTAATTGTCCAAGCGCCGTTAGCAGTTACCGATCCACCTATTGAAGTATTATTTCCCAGACATATTGCTGCGTCAGGGCTACTAATGCTGGCTGTTGGTCCCGAGTTTACAGTTATCGTTGTGCTGGCAGACCGTGTACCACACGAGCCACCGTTTGTTGTTAAGGTTAAAATAACAGATGGAGGAGCACCAGCCCCTGCGGTATAAATTGTATTCGGGTCGGTAGCATCAGCAAATGAGCCGCCTGCACCGCCGTCATCCCAGGTTACACCCGTAGCCACTCCTCCAAATGAACCACCCAAAGCAGGAGTTGAACCGCCCTGGCAAATTGGCCCGGTAAAGGTTCCTGCATCTACTGTAGGGCCGGGGCTAACTGTAATTGTTGTACTGGCATTTACTGATCCGCACGAGCCACCGATTGTGGTTAAAGTTAAAGTAACTGATGAAGGAGCATTATCTGCAACCAAATAAACTGTATTCGGGTCATTGATATTTGCAAATGCGCCATTGGCACCACCGTCATCCCAGGTTACTCCGGTTGCGCCACCACCAAAAGAACCACCTAAGGCAGCGGTTGCCCCGCCCTGGCAAACTGGACCGGTAAAGCTGCCAGCATTAACTGTGGGATCGGGGTTTACTGTTATAGATGTGCTTGCACTTGAGTTGCCGCATAAGCCGCCATTAGTTGTTAAGGTTAAGGTAACTGAAGAGGGTGCAGCCGCCCCTACGGTATAAGTGGTATTCGGGTCAGTAGCATCGGCAAATGTCCCACCTGCGCCTCCGTCATCCCATGTTACGCCGGTTGCTCCGGCAAATGTACCACCCAAAGCTCCGGTTGTAGCACCCTGGCATATTGGCCCAACATAGGCGCCCGCACTTACAAATGGTGCCGGGCTTACTGATATAACGGTATTGCTTGTTGCTGTTCCGCAACCGCCCGTGGCTGTTAATGTTAAAGTTACTGAAACAGGGGCGCCTAATGCGGCTGTATAAGTTGTATTGGGATCAGTAGTATTGGCAAAAGAACCTCCGGCACCTCCGTCATCCCAAATTGCGCCTGTGGCACTGCCTCCAAATGCGCCGCCTAAATTTGCTGTAGTCGCGCCCTGGCAAATTGGCCCGGTATAGCTACCGGCATCAACAGTTGCTACAGGGCTAACACTTATAGTTGTGCTTGCGGAAGTTGTTCCGCATGAGCCGCCACTTGTTGTCAATGTCAATGTAATTGATGATGGCGCTCCGACTGCTGCTGTGTAAGTTGTATTGGGGTCGTTGATATTTGCAAAGGATCCCCCTGCACCTCCGTCATCCCAGGTTCCGGTGCTAGCACTGCCCCCAATAGATCCGCCTAAATTCGGTGTAGTTCCTCCCTGACAGAGAGGTCCGGTAAAGTTGCCTGAACTTACGGTTGGGGTTGCATAAATGGGTACTATCGTGCTTGCTGATATTGACCCACATAAACCGCCACTTGTTGTTAGTGTTAAGGTAACATTAGAAGGTGCACCTGCTGCAGCTGTATAGCTAGTGTTTGGATCAGAAACGTCTGCAAAAGTACCACCCGCGCCTCCGTCATCCCATGTTGCTCCGGTGGCGCCACCTCCAAATGAACCGCCTAAATTTGGTGTTGTAGCACCCTGGCAGATTGGTGTGGTATAATTGCCCGCACTAACTGTTGGACTTGGATTTACAGTTACCACTTCCGAACCAAAGCTTGATGGGTCGGATGTGCAACCCGTGGCATCCGTCAAACTTACGATTGTATAAGTTGTACTTGTACCGGGATTCAAATTGAAACTGAATCCGCTGGAGTAGCTGCCGGCAACATTACTTCCATCACTTAAAATAAGAGTCCAGGGCGCAGATGCCGTTACACTTCCGCTAATCGAAACGCCGGAGCCAGTACTACATATTGTTGCAGCAGGGTTGGTAAAGCTGGCTGTTGGAGGCGAATATACGCTCACTGAGGTCGAGGTACTACCCTGGCAACCGGTGCTTGGTTCTGTTACCGTTACAGAATAAGTAGCAGCTCCGGTTGCTGTAAAAGTTTCTGACGCCGAGTTGTCTTGCCATAAATATGCGCTATAACCACTGCCGGCATCGAGTACCACACTGCCACCCGGGCAGAATGGAACCTGGCCCAATGGGGTAATTGTAGGAGTAGGCAATGGGTTTACCGTTTCCGTTACAGTAGTACTGCCAGCGCAACCGTTACCATCGGTAACCGTTACACTATAAGATCCTCCTGATGTGGCAGTATACTGCTCGGTTGTTGTTGAAAGGTCTTGCCACAAATATGAAACGTAGCTTCCGGCATCAAGAACTGCATTTCCTCCCGCGCAGAAGGAAAGTGGCCCGGAAATTGAAGGCGTTGGATTAGGATATACAGTAACCGACTGCGAAGCGGTACCGGTGCAACCGGTACCTGATTCCGTAACCATCACTGTATAAGTTCCTGCAGATGATGTTCCGTAACTTTCAGAAATATCACCGGTATAAGGGGTCCAATAGTAATTTTGATAGCCGGCACCTGCATCCAGCGTAACTGAACCACAACCTACAAATTCCGATTGCGAACCATTACCCGTAATTACCGGTACAGGATTTGGGCTTACAGTTATAGTTGTGCTTGCTGATAAGGATCCGCATGAACCTCCGCTGGTGCTAAGCGTTAGGGTAACAGAGGAAGGTGATCCTATTATTGCTGTGTAAGTCGTATTTGGGTCCGTGGCATCTGCAAATGTGCCGCCTATGCCTCCATCATCCCAGGTTGCACCCGTTGCACTGCCCCCTATTGAACCGCCTAAAGCGGGGGTAGTGGCGCCCTGGCAAACCGGACCTATATAGCTGCCGGCGCTTACTGTTGGGTTTTGATTCACTGTTATTACTGTGCTTGCCGACGTTGTTCCGCATGAGCCTCCGCTGGTGGTCAGCGTTAAGGTAACCGGTGAGGTAGCTGAGGCCCATACCGTATAAGTTGAGTTAGGGTCGTTTATATTTGAAAATGATCCATTTGCACCTCCATCATCCCAAGTTGCGCCTGTTGCGCCACCGCCAAATGAACCGCCTAATGCTGGTGTGGTGGCACCCTGGCAGATTGGGCCGGTATAACTACCTGCATCAACCGTTGGGGTTGGATTAACAATTACAGCTATACTTGCAGAGGTACTTCCACAGGAGCCGCCACTTGTAGTTAAGGTTAAAATAACTGATGAAGGAGCTGTAACAGATGCCGTATAAGTAGTATTAGGGTCACTGGCATTGGCGAATGAGCCGCCTGCACCTCCATCATCCCAAGTTGCGCCTGTTGCACCACCGCTAAATGAACCGCCCAATGGATCAGTAGTTGCACCCTGGCATATTGGTCCAGAGTAAGTGCCAGCATTTACCGATGGATTTGGATTTACAATTACTATGGTACTTGCCGATGTAGTTCCGCATGAGCCACCGCTTGTTGTTAATGTTAACGTAACTGATGAAGGCGCCCCGGCTGCAACAATATAATCAGTGGTAGGGTCTGTTGCATCAATAAAGGAACCGCCTGCACCGCCATCATCCCATGTTGCACCCGTTGCACCACCACCGAATGAGCCCCCTAAAGAGGTTGTTGTGGCTCCTTGGCAAATAGGACCCGTATAGCTGCCCGCATCAACCGTTGGCAACGCATTTACAGTTAAAGTTGCAGCTGTAGAATTTACAGTGCCATAAGTATTTGTAAATACTGCCCGGTATTGATAGCCGCTCATGGAACCATTAACACCGGTAAGAAACAGGTTTGATACTGTTGGGTCACCATAAATACCACCCATTGATATATCAGCCCATCCGCTGCCATTGTTTTCTTGCCATTGAATGGTAGGAGTGGGAGAGGAAGTAGATGTGCTACTGAAAATAACGTTGTTACCGTCGCAAACAGTGGTATCATCCGGATTGGTTGCTACAGAAAGACTTGGGTCGCCGATAGAGTAGTCGCCGGCAAGGGCAGTTCCACCGGTTCCTGAAGTTATGGTACTTGTAGGAGTGCCGCTAATTGCTAAGCCACCCCAACTGCCGGTATATTCCTGCAAAATAAAGGTAGAGGGGTCGGCGCTTCCAATCACATCGCCCGAAGAATAATTAAATGTAGGGTCGAAAGTAGTAAAGCCGCTTATGCTATTGTTACTCAAAGTCCAAAAACGAGCTACATCTTTTGAACTGTTAATAGCCGAAGTTGAAATGTTAGATTCCTGACCTGCAGTTGTACTTGCTGTTACTGCGCCGCCTACACTTGAACCGTGTAAGGCCAGGTTAAGAGGCGCGTAAACCGACGCATCTCCAATTTCAAAGTTGATAGTTGGATTGCTTGTGGTATTAATGGTTTTTTGAAAGTTACCATTAACATAGCTGCCAGAACCTGCGCCTATAACACTGCCGGAAGCTCCAAGAGCCAAAGTATATGACGATGTGGTATTAATAAGTCCCGAATTGAAAGCAATAGTTCCGGTTACGGACGTATTAACTCCTAAGGTTGTTCCTGCAGAATTATTAATTAATATTCCATCGAAAGTGGTTGTAGAAGTACCAGTAATGTTTTGATTGCTGCTGCCATTAAAACTTACGGTACCGGTTGAGCCCATTGTAAAAACATCGGCAGCGGAATTATTGTTGGTCCAATCTCCCGTAACATATATAGTATCGCCATTATTGTTGATAGAGCCGCCGTTGATAACCAACAACGAATCGTTAACATACAGGCTGCAACCTGGGGTTATATATAGTTGATCTCCATCAATAACTAACCCGGTTTGTGCGTGTGCTGCAAAGGGCAAAAACGCAATTGCAATCAACAGTTTTTGTAAAGTTTTGAATAGCATAAATTTAAATTTTATGATCAAAAAGGAATATTAATTAACCCGTATGTCAGAAAGATCAAAAAAAAATCAAACAATTAGTGTGTCAGTAAAAAACTCAAAGCGCAATAAAAAAACAGTGTCCTTGTTTTGGTTTGCGCGTGTAAATTAATAATAAATGAATATAATGCGCATATATTTCAATGGTTCATTAATATTTTCAAACTATCAAGTTCATTCTTTGTAACCGTAGGAGGAAAAACACCTTTCTTTATCTTCAATATTGCAAAATTTGCTATTTTCTCCGCGTCAGTTTTTGACGTAAATGTCTGCATTCCGGATATACCCGGAATATATGGCTGATGAATCAATAAATTATCTTTTTCCATAATATCGTATCCCCATCCTTTATCTACCTCAAACAATTTATATTTTAAGTCACTGTACGAAGAAGAATTGCTTTTAGCGCCTGATTGGGCAAAAACAAAAAACGAAAAACAGATGAAAAAAAGCAATAGTAAACTCGGCTTCATAGTTTCACAATAAACGCATTGATACTAAAAAAACATTTTAAAAACCGGAACTCAATTATGGCTTTAATTGCGTCATTAAATATATAAAAACGCAACATATAAATTGCATGGGTAAGTGCAAAGTAGGCATGTTTTTTAAATTCTCCAAGAATTTTCGTTTTTATTTTCATTTACAGAATTGTAAGTACTTTATCATATTTTGCCTATGTATCAACATATTGAAGTTTTTTTACTAACTCATTGATTAAGCTGGCCTGACCGGAAATTATTTTTTCTTTTGCCCGTTCAATGCCCAGCCATTCAGCCTTATCTATTTCGGGGATTTCCAGCATTTTATCGAATGTGGCGGCCATTCTATTTTAATGATATTGCTTTTAAGGTTGTTTATATCCAAATCCCCTTTCAAGGCCCAGGCATAGACTACTTTGCCACTTTTTTGTTTAATTAGTGAGAGGGGCATAAAATTGCCGTCAATTTCAAAACCTGTTTCCTCTTTAAATTCACGTTTGGCAGCAACCAGCGCATCTTCTTGTCCCTCAATAAATTCGCCTTTGGGGATGGTCCAGGCCCCTAAATCCTTTTTTTTCCAAAACGGCCCGCCGGGGTGAACCAGTAATACCTGCAAGGAATTATTTAGGAAGCGATATAGCAGTATGCCTGCGCTTTTTTTACCCATACTGTTTGGTAATTAAAAGCAAGCAATTTAAGGAATCTAAACAAAAAAAGCACTTTTAGATATGTGCTTTTAAATAAATATAATGGGGCGTTTCAATATATAAAACCTTGCTTATACCTTGCCGGAAACCGTTGAATTTGCTTTTAAGGGGCTTTGCGAAAGCATGTTCTTCAAAGTGTTTACCGTAAAATCAATCTCTTCAATTGTGTTGTATTTGCTGAAAGAGAAGCGAATAGCTTTGCGAAGGGGATCTGCTTTTATTGCTTCCAAAACATGCGAACCTTTTTCCGAGCCGCTGCTACAGGCGCTTCCACCGCTGGCCGCTATGCCAGCAATGTCTAAATTAAACAGTGCAAGGTCCGATTTTTCGTTTGGTGGTAGTGAGACATTTAAAACTTTGTAATTGCTTCCTTCATTAGTCACATCACCATTGAAATCGATGCCGGGAATATTTTTGCGCAGCTTATCAATCATGTGTTTTTTAAGGCCACTGATATAATCTTTTTGTTCGGGCATTTTTTCAATAGCAAGCTCAAGCGCTTTGCCCAAACCTACAATGCCATAAACATTTTCAGTACCGGCACGCATATTACGCTCTTGTGAGCCACCTTCAATAAAGGGTTTTAAAGAAACTTCGCTGTTGATATATACAAAACCGACTCCTTTGGGTCCGTAAAATTTATGAGCCGAGCCGCTTAAAAAATGAATTTTTGTTTTCTGAACATCGAAAGGTAAATAGCCTATGGTTTGCACAGTATCGGAATGCAAAAGAGCGTTATGCAATCTACACAGGTCAGATACACGCACTAAATCTAAAAGCGTGCCTATTTCGTTGTTGGCATGCATTAAACTTACTAAAGTTTTTTCTGCAGTGTTTTTAAGCAGCACTTCAAGATGGTTGTAATCAACGCGCCCCGCCTGGTCGATATTTACGTAATCTACTTTTATGCCTTCAGAAACCATTGTTTCTATAGAATGAAGTACGCAGGGGTGTTCTATCCTTGATGAAATAACCCTTTTAACGCCCCAATCATGCACTGCACCTTTAATAATCATATTACTGGCTTCGCTACCGGAACCGGTAAAGAAAATTTCGGAAGTAGAGGCATTAAGGTATTTTGCCACAACTTTCCGGGCCTTCTCAATTGCTGACTTGGTTTTTCTTCCAAAGGCGTGAATAGAAGAGGGGTTGCCGTAGTATTCCGTCATGTAAGGCAACATTTCATTCAACACTTCTTTATCAATAGGTGTTGTGGCCGCATTATCGAGATAAATCTTCATTGAAAGCAATTTTTGGCAAAAATAAGCGATTTGACAATATTAATCTGAGTTGTAAGCACGAAAGGCATTTTTATATTTACATCAGCTTAAATTGAATTTATGAAGAAATTTTGGTTCTTCTGTTTTATGTTTTTGTGGGTTATGTGGTGGATGGGGTGCAAAAAATGCTACCATTGTCAAAATGCCTGTGAAAGATGTGTTTATACTGGTAGTAACTTCACCCTGTCGCAAACTGTTTGTAGAGATAGCTTTACCACAGTAGCCGAATACGATACGACCATTGCAATTAATACAGCCTTAGGGTATGTTTGTACAGCAACCGCGCCTACTTATAATGAAGATTTTTGTGTTAATAAGCCAGGCGAGGCGAACTATCCTGATTATTATAATAAGGGAGGAAGGGTAACGTGCACTCCTAAATAGTTATTATAGTAATTAGCCTTTATACATTAGCAAACTACCAGGTAATTATTATCTGTCCATTTCCACTTTGTACTCCATTTTGCATTGAGCCGTTAGTCACACCGCCAATATACCCGCTACCTCCGCCGCCCTGAGTACAGGCTCCGCCGCCATAATATCCTCCGCCGCCTCCCGAACCATTACAGCCGCTGCAATAACCGTCTTCGCCGAAACCTAAAGCCGGGGGATCGCAAGGGCAGCAGCTACCTGTACCGTAACTATCCTGTGTGCCACCAAATGAGTTGTTATCGCTTCCATTACCACCGGTAAGTCCTCCTCCCGCACCGCCTGTTGCGTTGGCCGAACAACATGGGTCATTATTTGCTCCGCCACCGCCGCCAGCCACTATAATTCTGTTAGTCATATCTGTTCCGCCAACTCTAACATCCGAAGCACCACCGCCGCTGGCTCTGTAACTTAAGGCACCGCTACCACCACCACCAAAAGTTTCGCTAGAACCTGGTCCACTTCCGGCCTGTCCCACATATACATACAATACATCACCTGCTGCAACGGACAAATTGCCTATGGAATAGCCACCTAATCCGCCACCCGCATTTCCCCCTTGCGCCCCCCAGCATTCAATGGTTAGCATATTAGCACAAGGCGGCACTGTAAAGGTTTGTTGACCTCCGGTATAACTAAATGTTAGCGAGCCAGCTGTCTGAGATAGTAGAGTGGCCGCGCTACTTGTAGTAGTAGGGCAGGGGCCTACTACACACCGGTATTGATAATTATTCATGCCTGTTGTTGCACCGGTAATATTTAAAGTTGCGCTGTTTGCGTTTGAATAAACTCCACCGTTGATGATGTTAAGAAAAGTGCTGCCATTATCAGTTGACACCTGCCATTGGTAAGTTAAACTATTGCCTATAGCGCTGACCGTGAAAGAGGCAGAGGTATTGCCCGGAAGGCAAAGAGTATCATTAACGGGCTGGTTTACTATTGTTGCCCCGCCTCCAGATGGAGTTATCATGGTTACCGATTCACAGCTGATTGAGCTGCTTCCACAGGCATTTACGGCTGCAACACATATGCCACCATTGGTAGATCCAAAACTTACATTAGCGCTAATACTACCTTGACCTGCTACCACACTTGCGTCTGATGGAACGGTCCATGAATAAGAGGTTGCATTTGAAACAGGGGAAATAGTATACAACTCACCGGTAGCATTGGGGCATACGCTGGCATCCCCTGACACTGTGCCTGGAGTCGATGGAATACCGGTAATTGAAGTGTCAGCAACAGCAGCACTTGAAGGGCCAGCCGGACATACACTACCATAGCTGCCTGCTACACTAACATTATAAATCCCTGGTACGTTATCCATTGTTACCGTAATAGTATTAGTCCCGTAGCCATTTGTAATTACAGCATTAAGTGGCAAACCTGACCACGCATAGGTATTAGCCCCGCTAACAGGACTGACTGAAAAAACGACACCTGATTGGTTTACACAAACATTACTTTGGCTCACTGTGGGCATTGAAGGCTGTGATGGAGAACCGGTAGTAGTATTAACTATTATAGTGTCAGAATAATTACTTATACCGCATTGGGTGATGTAACTAACACGATAGTAATAGGTGCTGTTGCAATTTAACCCGTAAATGGTAGCTGCGAAATTACCGGCACTTACAGAAAACGGAGAGCCAACTATTGGATTTGTAAATGCATTATCATTAGAAACATCGATATTGTAATTTTGTACTCCCAAATTATAATCGGGGAAATATTGCCAGTTAGCGTCAAACTGGCCAGGTCCTATATTTTGTGCTGCATTAGCAACTGGGGTTGGCCCACCGGCGGGTATGGCTACATAATTTGAGGGAGCGCTTTGTCCGCAATTGCTAACCGCCTCAACACGGTAATAATAGGTATTACAGAAATTTGGTATGCTTATCCATGCATCAGTTGTACCACCAACATTTTGACTTTGAACAATATTGTTAAAACCAGTATCTGTAGCCAAATCGACTTGGAAACTGCTCGCATTTGCTGACCAGTTCCAATTAGCTAAAAACTGATATGAGTATATGTTATTGCCCGGTGGAGATGCAATGGTTGCAGAAGGCAAGGGCTGTAAATTGAAGTTGGTGTAACTGGAAATAGCTGTACACGGGGTAATTGCCTGAACAGTAATCCAATTGTTGGTTTGGCTACTGCCCATGTTAACACCAATATTGGAGGTCCCCTGCCCTGAGGTTATCGTATCTCCATCCGGTACTTGCCAAATATAATTAGTAGCATCTGGGATTGGTGTAACGCTAAAGTTTGCAACCGAAAATGGGCACGCATATCCACTTGGCAAAGAAATTGAGGGCTGCTGAAGTGCTGATGCTCCTCCAATTCCTATGGGTATCCACAATGTTCCATTAAAATAATTATCTACCCCGCAATCAGTGTTATAAATATGCAAACCATTAGCCGGGTTTACTATCGCATCGCGCTGGGCTGTAGTAAGACGTGGGAAGAGCAGGCCCTTGTTGATATAGTTAATATCAAGAGCAGCCGACGGGTCCGGAGGTGCGCCGTTGGCATTAACCCCAACGCCACCATTCTGACAAAATGCTGATATGCTGATGAGAATAAGTAATAACGTAAAAGATCGGTTCATTTAGGTAGGTTTAGCTGGATAAAATAAAAACGAAGAAAGTGTCTGAAGTTAAATAAAAAATAAATCTAATACAAAATTCCGAGTATACAAATTAGGATCGTTTTTTATTGTAATTACAGCTCGATTTTCCAGTTAATATAAAAAAACGTTTACACCATGATTATAGAAAATTTATTTTCGTATATATTGTAAAATTGAAGCGACTGTTTTTAAGACATAACTTTCTAAATATTTAAACTAACCGCTTTGAGGCTTGTGTGTTTTGCAAATTGCGTACTTTTATTATTTTTACTATCAAGAAGGATTTCTCTGGTTTTCAAATATATCCCCCCTAAAATTACGGCGACTTCTTTTTTCTCAAATTCGAATAATTAAACTATTGATTATGAAAATGGGTTTTAATGCGCTTATCTTACTTTTTCTTGTAGCTTCTTTAAATTCGATGGGTCAAAAAAATACTCTGCAGCGCAACGATCAGGGGCTTGTACAAACGTTAAATGCCACTTTATCCGAAGCACTTGTTCATGATGGATTTCCGCCACCAGTTACCAGCAGAATATATGCTTATTGCCATGTTGCAGGATATGAATCGGTTTATTTCAACGATCCAAATTTGCAAACCTTGTCGGGCCAATTAAAAGGATTAACACTGCAAGAAGAGGACCATAACGCCTTAGCCAAATTAAACAGTGATGTTGTTTTGATAACTGCATTTTGCAATACCGGTGTTGCACTTGTGTACCGGGGTTTTATACTTGAAAACCTACGCGACTCGATTTTGAAAATTTATAAATCGGGACTAAACGAGGAGGTATATGCACATTCCGTTGCATATGGTGAGAAGTTGTCGAAACAGATGGTAATGTGGGCATCGAAAGATGGTTATAAGGAAACCCGTGATATGCCAAAGTTTAGGCCAACAGGACTACCTGGAAGTTGGAGGCCTACACTGCCTACTTTGGGCGATGCATTAGAGCCATATTGGTATATGCTAAGGCCCTTTGTTTTAGATTCAGCTGGAATGTTTAAGGTAAAGGACCAGCTACCATTTAGCACCGATAAAAATTCAGATTACTATAAGGAGGTGGTTAAGACTATGGATATTTGCAGCCACGCAACAGAAGAACAAGGGCGTATAGCACTATTCTGGGACTGCAATCCGCAAAAGACCATAGTGCAAGGACATTTGATGTATAATATCCGCCAGCTTACACCGGCCGGGCATTGGATGAGCATTACCGGAAATGCCTGTTCGCTTACACAACTTTCAGTTGCAAAAACGGAGGAAGTATTTGCTTTAGTAGCCACGTCAATGGCCGATGCATTTATTAATACCTGGCATGAAAAATTCAGAACTGATAGAATAAGACCTGAGTCGTACGCAAACTTATATATTGATAAGCTTTGGAAGCCCATGCTTGAAACACCTCTTTTCCCCGAAAACCCAAGTGCTCATAGCGCGGCTTCGGCTGCCGCGTCTGAAATCCTTACGGCAAGATTTGGACCCGAATTTGCATTTAGTGATAGCGCAGAGTTACCTTTTGGCAATGGAGTGCGCTCGTTCAAAAATTTTAAAGAAGCTGCAAACCAGGCTGCCATGAGCCGCGTTTACGGTGGTATTCATTACGAGCTTGGGTGTAATGAGGGCATACTTTTGGGAGAAAAAATAGGGAAACTTGTTCTGGCCCGCATTAAAACGTATTATAAATAAAAGTTGTAACCCCTTACAGGTCAAAGAATCCATCCAATTCTCTGCGATTGCGCTTTGTGGGCCGCCCTTGTTTGCTTTGGCGCTTACCGGTATATTCAATAAAGGCAGATGAGGATTTTTTTTCTGACTCTTCTTTTGGTGTAAGATCAATATAATGATGAACGGCTTCGGAGTATTGAATTCGATGGGATAACAAGCTTACAACTTGTATAATCCATTTTCTATCGCCGGTGTTTATTTCGTAATTATCACCTATTGAAACCGACTTACTTGCTTTTATGGCTACGCCTTCGCATTTTACTTTTCCGGCTTGTATGGCATTTGAAGCCTGTGAGCGTGTTTTGAAAATGCGAATAGCCCAAAGGTATTTATCAATGCGCAGCTTTTCGTTATTCATTTTGCAGGGCTAAGCTCCTCATGATAACCGAACAAGGATTTTTGCTTGATAATATCTGCAACAGTGTCAGGCACCATTTCTTCCCAACCGCTTTGGCCTGATTTAATCATTTGAATTACTTTAGGTGAAAATATTTGAAGCACGCTTTCATCGCAGCCGGTTAAATCAACCATAAACCCGTTTAGTTTTAAATGCTCAAAAAGATGCCTAATGTTATCGGGTACTTTAAGTGTAGAGGTGGTGATCAGAGGTTTGTTTTTTTCAGGTTGATAGGGGTATACCAACATTTTTGTGTTGCGCGAAAAGATTTCGCCAAAATAATGAAGCAACTCACCGGGCGCACTTTTATAATATTTTTCGTTGAACATTTCAACAATATTTAAAATGCCGAGTATGATGCCTATGCTTTTAGGCTTACACCGGTCAAGATATTTTACCAGCACATCGTGCTTATGACAATTGGACACCATTACTGTATGCCCCAGGCTGCAAAGAATATCGGCACGGTCAAGAAAATCTTTGCTGTCAAACTCACCATCGCCTGAAAGATTAGTGAGGGTAATTTCAGAAAGCATAACAAGGTTGTTGGTGTTTTCGTGATGCTGTTTAAAATACTCAATTCCACACCGCATCATATCTTCATTTACTTTTGTAACAGGCCGGTACCTGCCACGAAGACACAGTATATCTTTTTTATATAAAATATCCTTAGGTTGGTAAACCATGTTATTGGCTCCGAAAATAGTGGCATCGGTCATGTTCTTTTTAACCAATTGCAAGGCCAGCAAACGGTTATCAATTTTATTGAAGGCAGGCCCTTTCACATGTATCATGTCAACCTCAGCCTGGTCGGTAGTAAGATTATCGAGAAGAGAATCGATAAAATCGTCCATTTGGTCATAATACCAATAGCAGGCGAAAAGAAGGCTAGTGCCAATGCTTCCTATAACGCGTTGCTGGTATATATTGTCGGTTCCTTTTAGCCTTACGTGTATTACAACCTCGTTTGTTTCGCCGCCGGGGGTTAATTGAAAACGAACACCCATCCACCCGTTAGGGTCGTTATTTTTATGGTAGTTAAGTGTTGAACAGGTATTGCTAAAAACGAAAAAACGCTTCTTTTTATATCTTTCGTCGGTTAATCTTTCTTGCAACAAGGCATACTCATAATCAAGCATTTTGCGCAAACGCGGTTCACTAACATACCTGGCTGAGCCTGCACTGCCGTATATAGCATCTGAAAAAGCCATATCGTAAGCGCTGATAGCCTTGGCAACTGTGCCCGAAGCACCGCCTACCTGAAAGAAATTGCGTACCACTTCCTGTCCGGCACCAATTTCGGCAAAGGTGCCATAAATATGCTCGTCGAGATTAATGCGTAATGCTTTACGCTTGGTAGATAGTATTTCACGTTCCATGCCGTCAAAATTAGGGAAAGGTTGCGGATATTACGTTTATAGCTTGCGTTAAGTTATATATTTTTGCAGAAAAATTTACTTTTGCGCCCTATTAGCTCAGGACCCGGTAGCTCAGCTGGATAGAGCAACAGTTTTCTAAACTGTCGGTCACTGGTTCGAATCCAGTCCGGGTCACCAAACACCAATAAGTGTAATGATATATCATTACACTTATTTTTTACCGCAACTAAATCCAACCTTTTGAAGTCGAACATTGCAATTAAGGCTACATACTTTCTTTACCTAACAGTATGTGTGGCAGTGATTTTGCTTTTAAGCGCCGAGATATTTTTTCATGTAAAAAAATATGAGGGGCTTACTGGTATTGAATATAACCATAATGAAATATGGAACTGGAAGGGTAATCTGGATTACCAAAGCAGGAGTGAAGAAGGTTATCCAACTATTGTGCATACCGATAAATTTGGTTTTCGTAACCATGGTAAAACTATCGAAAAACCAAAAGATGTAATTCGCATTGTGATTATTGGCGATTCGTATACCGAAGGACTGGGATATTCTGATAACCAAATTTTTACCGCTTTACTGGAACAAAGCCTTGCCGGTATAAAACCAGGCGGAAAGAAAATAGAAGTGATAGGCGCTTCGTCACCGGCCTGGAGTACGGAACAGGAGTTGCGATGCTTAATGAATGAAGCCAAGCTGTTTCAACCGGATTATGTATTGTTAATGGTTTGCCCCAATGATATTCGCGAAGCTTATTGCAAGAAATTTGTGGAGATAACACCGAATGGGCAGCTGAAATTTAATGCTGTTAATTTCAATAGCAGCGAAATATTTAAATGGAAACTTGCAGGGCATTCATATTTGTATCAATACGCCCAAAAAAAATGGTTTCATAGCGATTATGGAGAGTTTTCTTTTTTAGCCAGGCATTACAAATTTAATTTTGGCAAAGAGGATAGTAGTGATTGGGACCGGCCAGTTTATTTAAAGTCCGCTTTTCCCGAATTGGCAGATGCAAGGAAATTATTTGTCCGTCTGTTGGATGAAATGAATAGTGAATGTAAAAAGGATAATATTCATTTTGCTGTTTCGGTTGTACCGTTGGTAATTGAGTTTGACAGTACGATGGTTAAGGATACTGCACTGCAAAGTGGTTTAGTTTCGGATATGTTGCAACGTTATAGTGACTCGGCACATGTAGATTATGTGAACCTCTACGACCGTTTTAAATCTGCCCCCGATCCTACAACGCATTTCTTAAAATCTGACTTACACTTTAATAAAAAGGGACATGTGGCTACGGCAGCAGGTTTAACAGATTACTACAAAAAAGTATTCCATTCAGCAGCCGGGCTGTAACGCACCTCTTTTGTAGGCATGGAATAATATCTTGGCACGAAGGCGCTTGCTACAAAAAAAAAGCATACGTTTTACCGTATGCCTTTTGAAATAACTAAGCACTATGAAAATTCTTATTCCTGATTTACTTTTAAGTTAGCTGAAGTAAGATACAGGCCTTTTGAGTTGTATACTTTAACACGATAGTTACCCGGATCGAAAAACACTATTTCTTTCCATACATAATCCCAACCCGGTTCTACTTTTTGAGGCAACTTCGAAAGTTGTTCTTCCTTGCCGGATTCATTTATATAAAAAATTCTGAAATCCATTTGGTCAGCAGCCAGCTTTTCATCAGTTTTAAGCAAAAGCTTTAGGGCGCTTCCTTCTTTATCAACCATAAAAGAATTTGAAGCCTTTTGTGGTTTTCCATCGTTGTTAACACTTTCGCAAAAAGTAAGCGAGTACTGGGCAACGCTTGCTTTTGCAATTAATGAAACCAGTAAAACGAAACTGATATTTTTCATATAAATTTACGTTACAAATATAGTACGCCATAGCGCCTTGTACTACTAAGTTTTCAGCCCATAAATGTAGATACCTCCAATAAAACCTACACTTATTTACAGTATGTTTTACGTCATGATTTTTAAGTTGTTACGTTGAATTTTACCTGTGTTTTTAAGTATTTACCCCGGTTCGCACAAAACAAAAGTTGTATTTGAACGTTAGCTTCAACTAATTAAGGAATTAAAATACCGGCTATTCCATTTTTAATTAATAGGTAAGGTTTAGTAATAGTGTTGTTAAGCTTTGCGAAATGGCATTATGCACAAAAGATTTTTTTTTCAACAATCATTGCTTTTTTATGTTTCAATATTTACCTTCACGTTAGTTCTTTGATATTATTAAATGCCTGGTAATTTTCTGGCATTTATCAAGATAGCCCACACAGACCAATGCGTTAGATGGATACTAAATATAGAACCGGGCTTAAATTTGTAACGTTAATGGCGGGCTGCATCATGGTGAAAACCGTGACTTCGTCCAAAAAACAAGTTAACAGCAGATTACAACGATGTTACTAAGCCCAAATCCTGACTTAAGAGCGTCTTAACTCAGAGCTGTGTGGGTCTTTTTTTTCTTAAGCTTTTAGCTTCTTATTTACTCTTTCTTTTAACTGGGCGAGAATATATTTTAAGTCGAACTTCTGTCCAAAGTTATTAATCTGCGAAACCTGAAAGAACATTTTAAAATTGAAAAACCGCCCATTTGGCGGCAACTGGTACCGGCCATTTACCCTAAGCGTTCCACCACCCCACAAAAATTTAAAGCAATAATTTAAGCCATCAGAGCTTAGCATAATATCGCAATAGTCGGGATGAATATTTAGTTTTTCCAATCCTTTTTTCAAAGAAAATTTGAAAGCGCAATTGTAATCTTCAATATAAATTTTTGCTGGTTTTAGTAACTGAATAAATATCGGATTGTTCTTTTTCAGATCGGCTGCAAATTTTTTTGCGGCAGTAAGAAGTTCTTCCAAAGGAACAGGTTTTGTTTTCGCTAAGGGCGGTTCAGCCATAATGCTATCCCAATCTCTTAAATAGCGCTGAACAGCGTAGGTTGAATCAAAATTGAGGTTACCGGTATTCCATTTATCGCCGGGGTACATTACTGTAGGAATGGCATGGGTGTTTTTTGAAATGAAATCCGTTATAAAATCAATTTTGTTTACACCGGTATTAAGATAAAAATTCTCCTGGTGGCAAAACCATATGTAGCTTGCAAAAGGTACAATTGCCTTGGGTTGAATTACTCTGTTTTGAAGCAGTATTTCCTGAAGTTTATCACTGGCCGCTTTTTTCTGTGCTGCAATGTCACCTCTATTACCCGCCCAGTTGGCATATGAAAACTGTGTAAATAAAACATCTATCGGACCTGTAACCCGGTTTAGGGCTTGTAATTCCTCAGCAGTTGCCATAATGCAATCATTCACATTAAGAATGGTGCAATCGGGAGATTTGATGCAAATCCATGAATCGCCATCGGTGTGGGCTTTGTTGTAAATTTTTAAGTTGCGGTTTAGCGAATACCATTCAGGGTTCAACTCAATAACATTCCCAAAGCCCAATTTGCGGCAAAGGTCAACCACTTTTTTATCAACGGTTTTTTGATACAATACGGTAATTCTCTTCCGGTAATGGGCCGGTATTTTGTTTAATACCGGTGGGCTGAAATGGTCAGGATGTTCGTGCGAGAACCAAATGTGTGTTATTGATTTGAAATCTTCATACAATAGTTTGGTTTTGCTTATTAATGCCCACCCTTCGTAAAAAGCATAGCCCTCAAGCCATGGATCTATTAATAGACGAACGTCATCCTGCTCAACAATAAAAGAGGCGTGATTTACAAATTCAATTTCCATATGTCGGATTATTGGTGCAAATACTTTTGCCGGGTAAAAGTGAAAGCAGATTTGCGGCGCCGCAATGGCATTTATAGAATATATTACATATTCAATAAGGAAAAGTATATGTATTTTTATTCTACCTTCAAATAGCGGACATAAGAGGGCAATGACTGGATTTACCCCTGGGTTTAAGTGCCTGAATTTAGGCTCCGGAAAGAAGCTAATGCCAGAAAATAAAAGTGGACAAATAAAAATGTTATTAAACAAGAAGAAGTTGAAAAAATCTTACACCATCTACATTTATTAGTAGTTTTGAGCGACAAAAGGATTTAAGTGTTTTCAGCGACCGGGAATTGTTATTAAATCACAAACTCAACCAATGCAAAGTTTCTTCACAGAGCGTTTTAGAGAGATGAGACGGCTTTTAATATTTTCGGCATAGCATTTGTATAACTTAACACATCACTATCTTAAACCCGATTTAAAACAATTAGTCGTACACAAAAAATTAAAACCACAATTATGAAAAAGCTACTGATTATGTTTTCCATATGTGCAATGGCAGTATCTACTGTCTTTGGCCAGGATGATGTTTATTACAACGATCAGAATGATATTGAAGCGAAAGCGCCAACAGCTCCGCCCGAAATACCAGATTACGTTCAACCACCATGCCCCGGCGATGGATACCTTTGGACACCCGGCTATTGGGCATGGGCACCTGCAGGCTATTATTGGGTGCCAGGTGTTTGGGTATATCCCCCACATGTTGGTTTGTTATGGACACCAGGATACTGGGGTTTTTACGGTGGCTTTTATGGCTGGCACCGTGGTTACTGGGGCCCGCATATAGGGTTTTACGGTGGCGTTAATTACGGGTTCGGCTATTATGGTTCCGGTTTTTACGGAGGAAGATGGGAGGGCGGAGTTTTTCGCTACAACGCGGCAGTATGGCATGTAGATGGGGGTGTGCATAATTTTTACCGCGAAGAGTATAGAAATGCAGGCGGCAGCCGTGCCAGTTTTAATGGACCGGGCGGTGTTCGCGGCAGGCCTAATGTAAATGAAATGTCAGCCATACACGAAAACCATGTACAGCCAACTTCAAGGCAAATATCGCATCATCAGTCTGCAGGTAATGATAGGGGACAATTTGTTACCGGTGGCGCAAGGCCGGGAACTTCTGCGATGAATAAAATAAACGGCCAGCACTTTAATCACGAAGGTCATCCTGCTCCATCGTTTCATGGCGGTGGTGCCAGAGGTGGTGGTGGCGGAAACAGAGGCGGTGGAAGCAGAGGCGGCGGTGGCGGACACAGATAAGTTAAGATAATCTGATAATATAGAGGCAGGTTCAATGAATTGTATAATTTGTTGAACCTGTTTCTTTTTGAATAAATTACGAGAATAAAGTGGTATTCTAATTAAATTCCCAAGGTATAACCTTAAAATATAAACGGAATTAAGCGCTTAACCCGTTTTGCGTAAAGGGTATATTGTCCGGGGAATTGCTGCAGTAATATCTCTTCTTCCATTTTGGTTTTAAAGTAATGATTTACAAAAAGAATGCTTAAGCCCACTAAACCTTTTAACTGGCCAATGGTTATAGCGGCACCGAAAAAAGCAAGTTCGAAGCCCGTATAAATTGGGTGGCGAACAAATTTATACGGACCGGATTGAATTAACTGATGTTCTTGTTTTAATGTTACTTCGGCACTCCAGTTAGTCCCCAAAAATTTTCGGGCAGTAATTGCAAATGCAACACCTGCCAGGCAAATAAGGACACCTGCAACTCCCGTATACAGGTTATGGGCAATTACCTGATAATCCAACAATGGTAATTTGAAAGGTGCATAAAGAAGGGCAAAACTAAAAACGAGAAAAAGCAAATAAACAAATCGCGAGGCAGAACTTTGAGCGTATACCGCAGTTTTTACTTTTCTGGAAACCAACCACCAATAGAAAAATAATAAGCCCCAAAAAATTATAGTAAGCAATGTATAGTTGTTCATTATTACGTTTTCTGGTTAAAAGTATTATTTCGTAATTTCAGTATATTTAATTAAAAATATAAATATTGAGGCTTAAGCGAACCTGGCGGAGCAATCAAGTTTTTTTAAAACCATATTTATTATACCTTTACATAAACCCAAAAAAATAAACCATGAGAAAGATAAGCTTTTTAATAATCACTATGGCGATAGTTTCTGCAAGTGCTTTTGCTCAAACTAAGGCTACACCCCAGGCGCAAGCATCGCCTGCTATTGAAAAACAGGCACAGGAATCTACCGATAAGCTAAAAGCGGAATTGAAATTAACCCCCGAGCAGTGTAAGAAAATACTGGCCATCAATAAATACTATTATACTCAAACTGAAGCTTTAAATACTCCGGGCAAAGGAACTGCCGAGGATGCAAAGGTAAAACTAAAGGTTTTAACACAAGTTAAAGACGACGAAATAAATTCTGCTCTAACTACCGAGCAACGCACCAAATTAGGAGCTAAAAAGTAATTATTATTAGCTCACAATAATCAGCGAGGGGCTTCACTTAAAAGTTGATGCTCCTCGCTTTTTTATTCCCTTTTTTTTGTCATCCAGAGGTAAATAGAGGTCCTACTACATCAATACGGCTCATACTCAATTATTAATCCCGATAGCTATCGGAATAACTACCTTTCGAAACGACAAAGGCATTTTTCGAAGAAGTTTATTCTCTGAAATATATAAAACATAAAACCGAAAAAAATACTATTTTGCACATATAATCAATAAATAGCTATGATTAAAAATACTATGTTTTTCGCCCTTTTGCTAACAGGTGTTTTATGTGTTTCAGCCAAGAATGCCACTACCACTGTACCTACTAATGATACGGTAATGACGATGGAGCAGATTATTGCGAAATTGGATACCTTTAAATACCAGGCATCGGGCAAAGTGAGCCTTGGTGGCATTGCTACCTTAGATATACCCACCGGCTTTAAGTTTTTAGAGGGCCAGCAAGCTGCTTCGGTATTGCATGATATTTGGAAAAACCCCTACCAGCCATCGCTGGGTATGCTTTTCCCCGCTGATAAGAGTCCGTATAGCCCTGATTGCTGGGCTGTTGAAATTACCTATGATGATGAGGGCCACGTTAAAGATGACGATGCTAAGGATATTAAGTACGATGAACTGCTTACTAAAATGCAAGAGGGCATTAAGGAAGCTAACCCCGAGCGGATTAAACAGGGAAGCCCCGCTATTGAACTTACCGGCTGGGCCGAGCAACCCTCATACGACGGCAAAACGCATAAGCTTTATTGGGCAAAAAAGTTGAAGGAAGTGGGAGATAGCGTTGAGTTTTTAAATTACAACATCCGCGTATTGGGCCGTAAAGGCGTGCTGGTGCTTAACGCTATTGGCAGCTTAGATCAATTAGCCGAAATTAAGCACGAAACGCAACCCATATTAGCTGCCACTAACTTTACAAGCGGTAATACCTACGAAGAGTTTAACAGCAGTATGGATAAAGTTGCAGCCTACGGCATAGTAGGTTTAATTGCAGGTGGTGTGCTGGCTAAAACCGGCTTGTTTGCTAAAATTGGTATTGTGCTGCTAAAATTTATGAAGCCATTGTTAGTTGGAGGTGCAGCATTATTTGGAGGAGTGATGCGCTTTTTTAGAGGCAAGAAAAAGGACGGCGATAGTCAGGCATAGTTACTTATACTTTCGGTTGGCGTATAAATTGAGTAGTTGATATCGGCTTTATTTGCTAAGTTTAATATTGTAAAATAAAGCTATGAGAAAATGTATTTTACTGCTGCCTTATATGCTGTTTGCCTTAGGTGCTATAGCACAAATAAATGTAAACTTTAATATTAATACCACCGGTGAGCAACACCTTATAAGCCCGCTTATTTATGGCTCGAACGGGCAGAGTGTGGACTGGGACGAAAATATAACTTCGCGTCGCCTGGGCGGTAACAGGCTTACCGGCTATAATTGGGAGAATAATTTCTCGAACGCGGGTACCGATTACCTGAATGAAAGCGATAACTATTTGCCATACGTTTCTAACTTGCCCGATAGCGAGTATTTAAAACCAAATGCTGTTTATAACGCCTTTCACGACACCTCGGTAGCAATGAGTTGCTACACTGTATTAACCCTGCCTATGGCCGGATACGTTGCCGCCGATGGGAGTGGAGTAGTGCAGGATTCTGAAACCGCACCATCGGTAAGATGGAAAACTGTGGTTAACCAAAAGGGAAGCGCTTTTAGTTTAAATCCTGATACCACTGACGGGTATGTTTATGTGGACGAATGTATCAATAACCTGACGCACCATTACGGTGTGGCATCCGGAGCAACCGGTGTAAAAGCCTACGAAATGGATAACGAGTGGGCCTTGTGGAATTCGACTCACCCGCGTATCCATCCTTTACAGCCAACTGTAGCCGAAGTGCTGCAGAAAGCACAGAACCTGGCTAAGACCATTAAAATATCCGATTCCACGGCCGAGGTTTTTGGACCGGCTGATTATGGTTATGCGTCTTTTCTAACTTTTCAAAGCGCACCGGATTGGAGTAGTTATTCAAGTTACGGCAATTTTATAAATGCCTATTTGCATTATATGAAATTGGCTTCAGATACATTTGGTAAGCGTTTGTTGGATGTGTTAGATATGCATTGGTATCCCGAAGCGCTGGGCGCAACTAATAGCTCGGGCTTACAGCGTGTTACTGATGGCTCTACCGACCGAGGGGTTTCGATAGCTCGTATGCAATGTCCGCGCACTTTGTGGGATTCTTCGTATGTTGAAAATAGTTGGATAGGCCAGTATTACAGCCCCTGCGTATATGTAATTACCCTGCAAAACGGCATTGCAAATTACTATCCCGGTACTAAATTGGGCTTTACCGAGTTTGATTACGGTGCCCCCGGCCATATTTCCGGAGGTATAGCAACTGCCGATGTCTTGGGCATTTTTGGAAAGTATAAAGTATACTTCAGTTCGCACTGGGGTGGGCTTACCGATTATTTAGCTTCGGCCTATAAAATTTACAGAAATTACGATGGCAACAAATCAACTTTTGGCGATATATATGTTGCGGGCTCAACCAGCGACATTGTAAACTCTTCGGTTTATGCGGCTGTGGAAAGTGCCGATACTAACATATTGCATGTTATTGCAATGAATAAAAATTACGACTCAACCATTGTTGCTATTTTTACCATTACCGGTAGCTCTTTCGACACTGCAACCATTTGGGGATTCGACTCGGCCTCATCAAATATAACCGCCCGGGGAAATGTAGCTGTTGCCAATAATCAATTTACGATTTCGTTACCACCACTAAGCGTTTATCATTTTGTGTTGCGCAACAGCAACATAACAGCCGTGGCAAATGTGAATGACCATTTTTCTTTCGAAGTATATCCCAACCCTGCACATCAATTACTTCATGTAAATACCAGCTTTAAACGGTTTTCGTATAAAATATTTAATATAACCGGACAGGAAATTGCCAATGGCGGAGCGGTGCAAAGTATTGATATCAGTAACCTGGCACCGGGAATGTTTTTTATACAAGCGGTTAATATTGATAATGGAAGTGTAGTGATAAGGAGGTTTGTTAAGGATTAGTTTTGAAAAAAAAATAACATTCAAAATATTTATTTGAAAAAGGATAGGTTAAATGTAATCATATTATTGGGGGCGTTCATTTACGTTCTAATTAGAACTATTTGTGTTGATTTTACTTACGACGAAATATGGACTACGGATACTTTTGTTAGAGCATCGTTTTTAAATATTTTATTGCTTAACCCCTGTGATGCTAACAACCATATTCTAAATACCCTGCTTATCAAAGTTTTGAATTATTTATTTGGCGAAAGTGTATTTGTAACCCGATCGCCGAACTTAATTGCTTTTGGTTTTTACCTTCTCTTTGCATTTAGACTATCAAAGCTTTTTGAAAATAAATTTCTGAAGCTTTTATTATTGCTGTTATTATGTTTCAATCCATTTGTGCTGGATTTTTTTGGACTGGCAAGAGGTTACGGGCTGGCACTTGCTTTTCAACTGGCGGCTATTTATTATTCCATCTATTTTTGCAAAACGGATAGTAAAAAGGCGCTTATAAAAGGCACAGCATGCTCGTTCCTATCTGTGCTAAGCAACTTCTCATTTCTTCCTTTTATGCTGGCTTTAGGCTTGGTTTTAACTGCTTGGTTAATTGTAAAAAATAAAGGGATTGGAAAAAACACCATTTACATAACCTTCACTTATTTAATTTTTGCAGTAATCGTTTTTTTTCCTCTCAATAAATTAAGATTAAACGATTGTTTATACAACGGTGCAAATGAAGGCTTTTATTCGAATACCATTAAAACATTACTAAGTTTTTCTACCGGCCATAAATTTGATGGAAATGGATTAAACTATTTTCAACTGGCTTTAGTATTTTTATTTATTGTAGTATTTATTTTTAGTTTGTTTAATGCGATAATTAAGATAAAAAATTATGATGAATTAATAATTGTAAATTCTCTTCCGCTTATTGGCATGGGTATAATTTATGCCCAGCATTATATTCTTCATACACTTTTTCCGATAGATAGAGCAGGACTTTGCTTTGTTCCTTTAATAGCCGTGGCGTTTATACTTAATATCGATTCGGTAATTGATATTAAATACAAATGGAATTTTGCTATCAATTGCTTGCTCACTTTTTTAATTCTTACAGTTGGTTATAATTTTTTTATCAATGCCAATTTATACAAAACCATTACCTGGAATTTCGAGTCGCACACAACAAAAATGTTGGATTATATAGAACAGCAAGGAGAAAAGCGGAACCTTGTATACAAAATAGACTACTCGTGGCCTGTAAGAAATTCGATTGCGTATTATGTAAATCACCGGAAATACAATCACATTAAAATGAACATTAAGGATTCAAGAAACGACATTTGCTGTGTCTGCGATTACTACATTTTTGTGGACCATGATATGCCGCTGGTTGGTTACGATTCGCAAAAGAAGCTTGTGCACGATGCTTTTGGCCATACTGAATTAAGCATGAGCCAAGACAATGTTTATTTGCTATCCTCTACTAAATGAGTGCTGGATGAATTCCTTCTGTTACAAAAATATCATGAAAGCCATTTGGGAGAAATATTAAAATAAAACTGATGTCATCCTATGTTTGAAGTAGGAATAAAAAATACGTTTAAAATTGAAGTAAGAAGAGGGAGGGGCAAAGAGAAAGATTGCAATTTGTCATTCGTCAAAAAAGAGTGTTCGCAATGCTAATCACTTTTATTTTTGGAGTAACATAAACTCATTAAACGGAAATTTTTCGGTTCTTAGTTCCGCACAGTCGCGATTAGTTTATTTCGATGGTTGGGCAGGTGCCGGTGCTTCTTCGGTCTTGGCCTTAGGTTTGCGTTTGGCCTTGTTGCGCAACCTTGTTTCTTCAAAAAAATCTTTATCGGTAAATATTTTCTTATTCAGCAAAAGCTGTACCCCAACATTAAAGCCAATGTTGCTGAACGGCAAAGTGGCAACATGGAAGTTTGTATTCCTTGAAATTTCACGTGTTTTTAATGTATCCATCCCATCTTCAACCCACGCCGTGTAATTGGATTTGCTTGCCTTTAGGTTTAAAATTTGAACATTAGCCTCGCCAAATAATTGTAGAAATGGATGCACCCGGTAAACCACACCTATTGCACCGGAAAAACCGGGTTTAAATGCTGTTCGGGTTTCAATAGTAGTATTAGTTTGAGAGCCGAGATAATAAGGCGAGCCACTTACTCCGGCTGATGAAATACCTATTAGATTGATGCTGGTATTATGTGTAATTAAGCCAAACACCGGCAATGCAAGACCCGCGCGCAAGTAGGGATAAAATTTAAACTTTGGCTTTGCATAAGAAAGCGTAACAGAGGGACTAAGCACAACACTCTGACTCTGCGTTGAAAAATTAGGATTAATATAACCGGTTGTAGGCTTTATTGCTCCGGTTGAATCGGGCTGATAAAGCGTGTATAACTGATTGGCTGAAATGGTGGCGCTTGAGGTGTAGGCTACTCCTAACTCTACACTTACATATGGATTAATCTGATACCCTATTTTAAGCCCAACATTAAATCCATGCCCGTACGAATTATGTACAATTTTAGGTTTGCCCCCTGTATCGCTTGCGTATGCCATATTAACCAGCGTATCAAGCGTTGGCATTTGAGTGTTAACCAGCGGTGCGGGGATATTACCGTTATTTCCGGGTTGCCAGGCATAGCCACCGGTTAACCTGAAAGTAAAGCCCTGCGAATGCGCGCCAATAAAGCTTGCACCAATAAACAGAAGGGCTATTATTTTTTTAAAGCAATACATTTTCAGGGCGCAAGATATAAATCAGTTGGCAAATGCCAGTTGGCAGTTTGCCAGTTAGTTGTAGCCAGACAAATGGCAAAAAAAAGGGTAGTTCTGTTCTTTATGCGAGATACGTTTTGTAATTACCAATATTTGTGCTGGTTTATATCAATCTATTAATTTTACCAAAGCAAGATAACAGTAGCAAAAGCGTAAAGCAGTATGGCCAATAAAAAACTGAGCAAAGACGAAAAAGAAGCTGAACTTAAAAAGTACCGCGACCTGATTATTGCAACCCTTGACTATTACATTGAAAACAATTTATTCAGTTTTAAAGCTACCGGGTTTGACCACAATCAGCGTTTAATGCAGTTAAAACAACAAACAGAAGAACACTTTAAAAAGGGCAGGCTTACAATGCTTAAACATTGGTTTCGCGACGTGACAGAGCCTATAATAGAAGGCAGGGATATGAATTTCAACAAATACCTGAATAAAAAGACAAACTATGGCATGGATGTTTTTAAATCGTTTTTTAACCGTGTTGACAAAGTGATTGAGAAGGGAAAAATTACAAGCGACAGTCAATTTTACGACTTGGGTATAGTGCTTAATGATCTTTGCCAGTCCGAGCCAGTTGACAGTGTGAAAATTGCTGTTATAAACAAATTACTTACAGCGTATGAGAAAAGCAAATCATGATGTAGGCTTGTATTTCCGTCTCAGCAAGGTTTCTACTTGCGAAGCTTGGATGGCCTTGCGTTATTCGCGGGGTCACCTAACACTTTGTGAAAGGCAGACTATGCTGGAACTTAAACCATAACACTTCATAACACCCGTAACACCCATAACACCTGTTACGACTGTTACGGGTGTTACGGTCATTCCTTTAAATGGTTTCTTTTTAAAACCCTAGTTACTTTCATACCGTTAGTACCTAACTGCCTTGCAATTTCGTGGTAAGAAAGGGTTGGCTTTTCCTGGTAAAGCGCTATAATGGCATTTTCCAATTCATTACGTTCATCATCGCTAAGCTGTTTGAGGTGTAGGAACTCCGGTTCGCAACAAACATGAGAAAAGCGTAAAAAATTGACGTCCTTTTCAAGGTCGCATATAATTACATAATCGCTATCAAAAACTATTTCGGTGGCCCGGGCCTTAATTTGCTTGATATAACGGGCGCCTTGCCTATTGTAGCTTGCGCCTATGGCAAATACACTATCGGCAAAATTAGCCAGGTGTTTACTACCGGCAAGGTCGTTGATGGTTATAGGATTGAAGGGATTTCTTTTAGGCGTATGCGCTAATGCTAAAATCGAAAGTCCGTATTTGCGTTTTAGGGTAATAAGCGTATTCATTAATGGCAGGGCTTCTTTAGCGGTATCGGTGCTTTGGGTTTTTAAGTAAGTTATATTATCAATAATTATAATTTTGGCCCGGTGTATTTTTATTTCCTTCTCTATGGCTTTATAAAGCTGATTTTCAAAATTGCCGTTGCCGTTGTAATTCATATTCATTTCGGGGCAAATAAAATTTTCATCAAAAATGTAATGGTTCTTGTAGTTATCCGAATAGCGGTTTTCGAATTGTTTCGACGATAGTTCGAAGTCGAAATACAAAACCTTTTGCCTCTCAGCTTCTATCCTAAAAACACTATCGCTTTGTGCCCTGCTAATGGCATCGGCAATTTGAACGGCTAAAATAGATTTGCCCAAATTGGTATCGGCAAATAAAAAGCACAGTTCACCTTCGTGCCATAAAGGGCCAAAGAGCATTTTAGGTATTGGGGTGTTTTTAGCTTCATTAATGCGCTGGTTAGCGGTTTTGCTAATAAAAAAGGGTGCTTTCTGCCTTGCTCTTTCGCCTTTTAAAACAATGTCTTCAATGTTGTAGTCGTTGTGGTTCATTTTATTTGTTTTTGTAATTCAATAATTTTTTGGGTTTGTTGTATAGCCAGGTCAACAAAAACGTTAACCGTATCCATGCAGTTTAAATGCAATTGCTGCTCTGTTTTAAGTTGTATATCCTTTTCTTTAAGTTGCTGTTTTAGCATAGCTATTTGTTCCATCATATCGCAATAAAAGGTAGGATAGGCTTCATAAAGCTTATCAATGCTTTCTTCATAGCATTGCTTCATGTCTTCAGTAAAAACGTTAAAACCGTGTAGCACTTTAACCAGTTCATCCACATCGTTTATTTGCTTTTGTAGCTGCATAGCTTCAGCTTCCGGTAGCAAAAACAAATCTTTATCGCGTAAACCCTTTAATAGTTTTGCTTTACTAACCAGGTATTTATTAAAGGTTTCTTGCTCCTTTTCATAAGCAACTTCATAAATAGCTTGCTTTATTACGCTCATCAGCAGTGTTTGAAATCGTGTCTTTTGTCATTCCGACGTAGGAGGAATCTTAATAGTTTAGTTAGTGCTAAGTGAACATTAAGATGTCTCACTATCGTTCGACATGACAAATGAATTATGAGAGTTTTTCTATTTTTTTACAAAATACTCCCCCCTACGAATTACCTACGGGCTTCGTTCTTCAATTGGCGGGCTACCTAACGGCAGGCGGGAATGTAATGAGACTTAACAACAGCGTAACAGGGCGTAACAGTCGTAACAGGTGTTACGGGTGTTACGGGTGTTACGAAGTGTTACGCTCTGGCTAAATTTTTAATCATCAGGGGTTGCTTGTTGCATTTCATAATACAAAAATAATACTTTATTTTATTTAGCTATAATTTATTTGTTTGTTAACTAATTAAACGTGTGCCAACTTGCGGAAGTGCTGTATTTCCCCTCTCGAGAGGGGAG